>Ga0070741_10012631_pt1 | contig 15204 bp, 13 predicted proteins | sample Coa_R1_4_FD_66440 | JGI IMG/M metagenome (GOLD analysis project Ga0070741, IMG submission 66440) | Surface soil microbial communities from Centralia Pennsylvania, which are recovering from an underground coalmine fire - Coalmine... | ecosystem: Environmental > Terrestrial > Soil > Unclassified ... | reverse complement strand
GCGCTTGACATTTCACGGTTCATGAAATACAGTAAACGCCAATCAGTGCGACTACCTGGTTGGAGGTGTTCATGTTTGGGAAAGATATTCTTTCGCGCTTGGGTGTTGCAGTTCTCTTCATCGCGACGACAACGGAATTTCCAGCGCCAGTTCAGGCACAGTCAGCCACCACCGGCCTTATTTCCGGAGTCGTGACTGATAGTTCCGGTGCTGTGCTTCCGGGTGCGGATGTCACGCTAGAGCAGATTGGCACCAACAGCGTAACTAAGACAGTCGCCGATGCCCAAGGCTACTATGTGTTTCCTGCCGTCTCTCCCAGCGATTACCGGTTGTCCTTTTACGCCAGGGGCTTCGAGATGGTGGTTGTCAGCGACATCAAGGTGGAAGTGCTGAAGTCGTACACACAAAATGCGCAATTGAAGGTCGGCAGCACCCAGACCACTCTCACCGTCACGGAAGCGCCCACGGCGGAACTGCAAACAACCAGCGCAACCGTGGGTCAAGTATTGGGAGGGAAAGCTCTCGAAGAGCTGCCAGTCTTTACCCGCAGCGCCAGCGCTCTGATGTTTTATCAGCCGGCAGTTAGTCCGAGCGGGCAGATCGCCGGCGCTCGTGACGAGCAGGTCACTTTCAACCTCGACGGGGGCGATATCACCAGCGATCTCGAAGGAAATAATTCATATGCTGCGCCTCCGGGCGAGCCCAGTCCCTCACCCACGGTTCCGGTGCCTATCGAAAGCACGCAGGAGTTTCAGGTTGCGACGACGAATCCCAATGCCGAATTTGGGCGTTCCTCAGGCGGACAGGTGGCGCTGCTCACCAAACGCGGCACCAACACATTTCACGGCAGCCTCTATGAGTATCACAACGACGACGGGCTGAATGCCAATGGATGGACGAACAATTTCAATCATCTTCATAAGCCGCATAGTGTCGATAATCGCTTTGGAGGCAGCGTCGGAGGACCGATTTGGAAAAACCGGGTATGGTTCTTTACCAACTATGAAGGGCGTCAGTTCTATGACGACACCTTATTCAATGCCGTCGTTCCCACTGCATCCATGCGAGCCGGCGTACTCAAATTTCGAGACGCGGCCGGCAATGTGGACAGCTACTCCTTTCTGCCTGGAAGCATTACCACCGCTTGTGGCGGTAGCTCGTGCGACCCGCGTAATCTGGGGTTCAACTCTGTAGTAAAGAGCCAATTGGCTCTGTATCCAGCGGGAAACAATACGACGCTCGGTGACGGGCTGAACACTGCGGGGTACACCTTCAACGCTCCCACACCCATCAAGCAAAATCTCGGAGTCCTGCGGTTGGATGGCAGCATTAACGACAAGTGGAGAGCTTTTGCAACGTATCACTACGCGAAGACCGATCGAGTTGGCACGGAGCAATTTAGCATTCTCGGCACACCTGGATCTACCGCCACCGATCCTATCCTGCCGTACGTCTATACATTTGAGCTGACGGGACAAATAACACCGAATTTCACGTCAGTAACGCATGCTTCCTACCTTCGCGATTGGTGGGGTTGGAATCGCCTGCCTCCCAGTCCCTTGGTCGCCGGAACGCAGCAGGCGTTGGTGCTCGCGGGTGAAGGCTCAGGTACCTCCAACAGCACGTCCAAATTATTAGCCGATCCGGTGAACCTGGCTACACAGTCCGCGCGCGGGCGCATCTTCGATGGGCACAAATGGTATTTCGGACAAGATTTTAGCTTGCTGAAAGGCAAACATCTTTTGCAATTCGGGGCTTCCGGGTACATGAACAACGACTATTTCGAGAAGACGGACAATTTTGCCGGAGGATTAACGGCCGGTCCGCTGCTGTACAGCGAGTCGACCGGAAATGGAAGCGGCGAGTATCTGACCGTCAGCGGAGCTTACGAACCCACACCGTGCGGCGGTGCAGTGACTACCAACTGTCTGCGCTCGACCGACCTGTTGCGATGGAATGAGCTCTACACCACAATGTTGGGCTTAGTGGACCGCAGCTCCCAGGTAATTACGCGAAATGGTTCGTTCCAGCCAAATCCATTGGGCACCGCGGCTTTTTCCAGAACTGGAATCAACTCGGTGAATAGTTTTATTCAAGACGTGTGGCAAGCAAAGCCGGGACTGAGTATCACGTTGGGTCTTAACTGGGGAGCACAGCCTTCACCCACCGAGGCAGACGGAAAGTATGACGTGCTAGTGTACGCTGCGAGCAACACTCCGGTAGATTATTGGGGCTATTTATCGCAACGCGCGAATTCACTGAACAACGGCGTTGCGCAGGGACAAGCATTCAATCCGCTGTTCGGCGTCACGCCGGTCAACTATCTGCCCAGTCCCTACACCGGCACGTTGCGGACAACGAATTGGCATCAATTCGCGCCGCGCGTCTCGGTGGCCTGGCAAGTGCCGTACCACAATTGGTTTTTCGGCGACAAGAAAACGGTAATTCGCGGCGGCTATGCGATGATCTATGACCGCATGAGTGACGTTAACCAGGTGTCTTTACCTCTGACTACCGGTGGATTACTGGATGTCGATGCATGTGGCGGACCGGTGCTGACAGGCGGACAAGTAAATTGCACGAATGCTGCGACCACTCCTGTCAACGGATTCAGAATCGGTACTGACGGCAACATCGTTCCCATTCCCGCCCCGACGACGGAGCCAATCCCCTATGTAGCAAGTGGAACTGCCGCGGCTCCGTTTGGACTGTTCATGCAAAGTGGTCTCGATCCTTTTGCCATTCCAGGCCACGATCACAGCATTGATCTCACGATCCAGCGTGAATTGCCGGGTCGCGCCGTCCTTGAAGTCGGCTACATCGGGCGATTTAGCCGCAATTTGCCACAGGACATCGCCTTCAATTCCAGCGATTATCTGATGAAAGATAAGCTCAGCGGCCAAACCTACGCGCAGGCCTTTGACGCCGTTGCAGTGGCGCTGAGGAATGGAGTGGCCACCAACGCGGTTCCAAGCCAGCCCTTCTTCGATAATCAGATTGGGTTGTCCAAGTGCCAGGCAGCCGGTTTCCCGAACTGCAGTGCAATGGTCGCCAAGCAGGACGCGACGGATTTGGTCAACGGCTCTATCAACTCCTTTTCACTGGATGAGTTCGACAAAGTCACTCCCGTGCCAGTTGACAATATCCAGTCATTCCAGTCCTACGGAATCACCGATAAAGGATTCTCGAACTACAACGCTGGATTCGTCAGCATAGTCAAGAGCTTGTCCAACGGACTGCAGTTCCAGGCAAATTGGACCTGGAGTCATGCCATCGGAAATCAGGGGGTAGATCAGCAGAGTGGCTCATCAGCCAACAGTCCCTTCAATCTGAACCTTGATAAGTCTTCTGAGCCGTTCGACCGCCAGCACGTAGTCAACCTCTGGTGGTATTATCAGTTGCCGTTTGGAAGAGCCCACCGCCTCACGAATCCGGTTCTTGCGCGTGTAATCGGCGGGTGGTCGGCCTCGGGAATTTTCACCTTCTTTACGGGAACTCCGATGCATATTGCCGCCGATGGCGACTATGGAGCCTATGAAAGCAACGGCACCGCCGCAATCTGCAGTTCCAACCTCCTAGGCCTGGAGGGTGAAAACGCCGGCGTCGCCGGCGCCAACAACATCGGGACTTCGGGCAATCCGGCGACGGGCGGCAGCGGGCTAAATCTGTTTGGCAATCCGGCGGCGGTTTTCAACTCCTGCTCGCGGCCATTGTTGAGCGTGAACGGTCAGATACCGTTCGATGAATTGCGGGCACTTCCACGCTGGAACGTGGATTTCTCCGCCATCAAGCAGGTGCGGATCACAGAGCGTCAGAGTTTCGAGTTTTCAGCTCAATTTCTGAACTTATTCAACGTCGTCAATTTCAACAATCCGTCGCTCAATCTGAACAGTCCGACGAACTTCGGCGTCTTCACGAGCCAGGCAAACAATCCGCGCCGCGTCTTATTGGGGCTGCGCTATTTGTTCTAAATTGATACCTGGCGATCGGCGGCGCATTCGCGGACCCGCCGCACCGGACGTAGAATACCGATGAGTAAAGGGAAACCTCTATTAGCGAGGTCTCCTGCTGAAACATATGGATCGCGATCATTTTTATTCGCTCATGAACGGCGAGGGGATCTTCGACTACGAGGTCTACTTGAATACGCGCCAACTGCTTTCCTGTCAAAAAGCACTTAGCGAATGTTGTAATCGTGATGAATTGCAGTTTCAGATCGTTCATCAGGTGGAGGAACTCTGGATGAAGCTGATCGGCTTCACGCTGCTAGATATCGACGACTACATACAGCAAGAAAACACAAATAGGGTGCTCACACTTTTCCGGCGCGTGCAGGTGACGCTGCAGCTCATGACCGACCAATTGATTCTGCTCGAAACGATGTCGCCCAAAGAATATCAGGAAATCCGACTACAGCTTGGCCATGGCAGCGGCCAGGAATCGCCAGGATTTCGCGTCTTGCTCAAAATGCATCAGCCGCTGTGGGACTCGTTTCAGAAGTACTACCTCGACAATCACAACTTAACGGTTGAGAAGATTTACGACAGTGAATACAGCCATTCCGATGCTTACGTTGTTGCCGAGGCTTTGGCTGAATTCGATGAACTCTTTCAAAAATTTCGCTACCATCACCTGCAACTGATCCATCGCACGATCGGACTGGGCGCGAAGTCCCTAAAGGGACGATCGGTTGAACTGCTCGAAAACGGGCTGCGCGTCCAGTTTTTCCCTGAGTTGTGGCAGATTCGAAATCGCATGACAGATGCGTGGGGAAAGCAGTATGGAGCGGTTCGAGATTCCGTTACGGGGCATTAGCTCCACCCGCGAGGCTTTGCCTCTCAGCTTCTTGTAAAAACGAGCCCATAGCTTCCAAACACACGCGAGGCTGAAGATCCGACGGCCGATGCACATTGCGAACGACTGATTGGAACGGTACGTCGCGAAATGTCCAGACTCCGTCATCCCACTCAAAAGGTCGACAATTGAGGAAACGAGAGCCGAAGCTACTCCGTGGGGGCCATGCTGACCGCCTCGCCGTACTTCTCAAAGTACATGACTTCCGACTTCGTCGGACCTCGAAGAGTGTGCCAGTCTCCGCAGGCGTGTTGTTGAACCAGGTAGATTTGGCCGTCCTTAAACTTGTGCAACCCGTAGTGTTCGCCCTTGTCAAAGATCGTGTAGAGATTTGGTGTGAACATTTGGAAAGGTTAGGAGGCGCTTAAATGGTAACGGTCACCAGGTCCATAATACGCGCTATCAATCGCGGCTCTTGCTTTCACGCACTTGCAAATGAGATAAGAGATCGCGCTTAAATGCCACGTAAGAATTGTGCTCATAGACAATTTCTACGCATTGCGATAGTGGAGAACCGGCGACGACAGTCAGCGCTGCTCCTGTAGGCAAGCGAAAGAACCGCATAATCTTGTCGGCATCCCAATAGCACACGGTCATTGGTCGAACGGATCGTAAGACATCGACGCTCATGAGTTACTCGCTACCTGCCCAGATATAGCCGCGGACACTTGGCGGCCCTTATCGTGGGCCATCCTGCTCTTTTTCAGGGCGGAGCCACTCCACCGGGTGACTCGTCTCCGCTCCGCTTGACTCGCGAATCGCGGCCCATCTGCTGTCGGGCCTTAAGCCGACGAAAGTTCCGCGTGTGAATTTATGCGGTCCGTCAGCAAGGATCACGCGATCCCCTGCGATAAAGTTACTATTCTCGATGGCGTCCATCGCTTGTTTTTGATTGCTGGACATGCTTGTATCCTGGCCAACTCAGCACATGCGGGACTTGTCCTGCATATGGCGTACGTTTGCAAAGCTGTTTCGATCCGGTTGCGATGGGAAAGCTGCAGCTCCGAAGCCGTTTGTCTAAGACGTTGAGATATCAGAGAGTCTGGCTTAGTTCAGACGATCTGTAGAGTGGGCGGAGTTGCTCAGACGTTATTTAGTATATGTCAAACTAACACTTTTGTCCATCACTTAACCACGTAGCATTTAACACGTCGCTTAGATCAATGTCGCGCTGTCTTAGAACTGGTGGGCAACGCTAGAAACTGATAACCGACGCCCCGGACGGACAAAAGGTGCCGCGGTCTTGCCGGGTCGTCTTCGATGTATCTCCGCAAACGGACGATGAAATTGTCGATCGGGCGAGTGTCAGTATCTTCTTGCAAACGCCATACTTTCTCTAACATCGTCTTCCGCGATACCACTTCCCCTTCATGATCGGTCAGGTAGCGAAGAAGAGTCGCCTCCATCAGAGTCAGGCGAAAAACCTTATCACGAACCAAAAGCTCCAGAAGACCAAAATCGATCGATTTGTCGCCGTTGTCGCCAAACACAAAAATGTTTCTGGGGCTGGCAGTGGATTCCGAATTCTTCACGGATGCCTCCAGCCACTGTCGCCGGCGCAACAGCCCCCGGATACGCGCAATCAGGATGGCGAGTTCAAAGGGCTTTGTCAGATAGTCATCAGCGCCGGCTTCGAAACCGCGCAACACGTCGTCTGGTCGACTCCTGGCGGTCAACATAAGAGTAGGAATGAACTGCCCGCTCTGTCGAAGCTCCGACATCACGAGGAAACCATCCTTCCCAGGGAGCATGACATCCAAAATCAGAGCATCAAATGTGGTTGGCCCGCTTAATAAGCGCTGCAGTGCATCTTCCCCATTTTCGACAACTTCGACTTGGTAGCACTCTGCTTCTAGATTGAAGCGCAGTCCCTCGGCGAGGTGCTGTTCATCTTCTACAACTAGAACTCGGCTCACTTCGATATTGGAAACTGAAGCACGAACGTGCTCCCGTGCCCGGGTCCCGCGCTCTCTGCCCAGACTTGTCCGCTGTGTCTCTTAGCCACGGAGCGAACAATATATAATCCCAGCCCCGTGCCCTTGGTGCGCTTGGATGACAAACCGGGGATGCGATAAAAGCGCTTGAAAATTCGCTTCAACTCTCTCTTGGGGATGCCTATACCCTCATCTTTCACTCGTACCGCGATGTACTTGCTTTCTACCTTAGCCGTCTCTACCGTCACGCGCACAGTTTTGTCGGAATATTTAATGGCGTTATCAAGGAGGTTGGACAATGCCGCTTGCACCTCATCACTGTCGCCCTGGATCGCAACTTGAAGCCCCGGCCGATACTGGACGCATTCGGGCGTCAGGTTATAAAGTTTGCGAGCACGCGTCACGCAACCCTCCAGCAGTTCATGAAGGTTAATAGCCGTCAAATTCGTGAGGTGAGTGGACGGCCCAAGGCGCCCAGTACGCAAAACCTGCTCGATTGTGGAAAGCAGCCGCTCGCTATCCTCGAGCATCGCATGATAAAACTCCTGGCGTTTGCGATCTTCGATGCTACGACTCATCAAGGTCTCCAGGTAAAGCCTGATTGATGCCACTGGAGTTTTGAGTTCGTGTGTAACAGCGTTGATAAAAGCATCGTGCTGCTCGTTCCGTCTAATTTCCCGGACCAGAAAAATTGTGTTCAGAATGACACCGCTGATGATCATAGCCAGCAAGATCACACCGAAGAACAGCAAAATGCCGGTACGCCAGTTCAGTAGGACCCAACCAACGTAGAGAAGCAGGATGACAGAAATCAGTCCGGCGGCGAGTCCAATGAAGACCCATACCGACCTGTGCCGACCGGCTACGACCATGAATACGAGGTCATGCTCCTTCTCATTTCGCCGTTACCTCCTTTATTGTCTCAGCGCAGCGCGACAACGGCTTAGGAACTGGCCGACGCGCGGGATTCACGCCACTGAAGGAGCAACTTCTTCAAATGCCAATGGACTCAGTGCCCGAACAACTTACACTGGGCTTCAGAAACGTTAAGCCTCCCCAAACGATTGGTTAGGGCTACTTATAGCTTATGTTCCATCCTCAAGCGATTGAGAATGCATTCAATTTCCTCCAAAGCAGCGCTTGTAACCGGATGCTCGGATCCGGCGTGATCTGCAGCATAGGCAACTTCGCATTCTCTGATTCCAGTGCTGTTCCAGATACGAACGCTAATGCTTCCACTGTCTGGACAACCTGTAACTTGTATGTGCACCAAATACTCAGACGGCGGCCATCGTGATTGGAGTTCCTTCGCGAGAGCATCCGCTACGTCAGGCGCCACGTTAGAGGCGGTTCGGTTCCACGTTCGCGGATAAGTGCTGTGGGGCCCATCCGCCATATCCCGTACGTTAACACTTTGTCGACGCGAATGAAGCTACGAACGCTCCACTACCATTCGTCAATATAGATCGGCTTTGCCGGCGGCTTGCCTTCACACCAATATTGATCGAAGGCAGTCGTGCCAGCGAGTTCAGTTAGCACTTGCTCGTCAATTAGCTGATGTCCGCTATACAGGGCCGGCTCTTGTGCAAAGATTGCCATTGCCGCGTCGCACAGGATCTGGGGGGTGCGCCACTTGCTGCGATCACCAATCTTCCAGCGAATGGTAGCCTGCGTCTCAATGGGTGTACGTGGCCATAGTGTGTTGACCGCGATGTTGTCCGCGCGGTGTTCCTCCGCAATCCCAATCGCGAGCTGGGCCATGCCGAGCTTCGAAATCATATAACAGGTGCGTCCGGGAGACGGATTCATCGTCAGCCTCGGGCACATGTTCAGGATGTGCCCCCAGCGTTGCTTCTGCATATGCGGCAAGGAGAAATAGGCGCCAAGGTATGCGGCACGCACATTGACGTTCATCATCAGATCGAATTTCTTCGGCGGCGTCTGAAGTACGGGCTGGAGCCAAATGGCCCCGGCGTTATTGATTAGGATGTCGAGGCGTCCGAACTCCGATACAGTTCGTTCGATCATCGCTCGCACAGCGTCCTCACTCCGCACGTCGGTGGGAATCGCGAGGGCTCGCCGGCCCTCCGCACGGACGGCATCCGCCGTTTCGTAGATCGAGCCGGGCAGTTGTTCGGAGGATTGCTGGCTTTTGGCCGCGATCACGACATCTGCACCTTCCCGTGCGAGGCGAATGGCAATCGCTTTCCCAATACCGCGGCTGCCGCCAGTCACAACTGCGACTCGGCCGCTCAAATCCGGGTGCAATACGGAATTTTTCTGGCTCATGGAATGTGGCTCGACTGTCCGGTTCATGTTACGTCACTCGAATGCGCGACGACGGTGCACTCCATGCTGCAAACGCTCTCGAAGATTACACAACTCTTACAAAGCATTGGTGCAATTCCAGTTAGCCTGGAATTGTACCCGCATATTATGGCCACGACGCTTGCAGCAGTAACGGAATTGCGTAGAGAATTCGCCCGCCGCGGCTGGGATAAGAAGGCCGCCAATCGCATCCTTATTGAGCTATCCATTCACGTAGCGCTCGCGCTCGCAGGCGCCGCTATTTTTTTCGCTTTTCACAATACCGCTCTGCGCGTTTTGGGACTCCTGATCTCGACCTTCGGATGCATGGGTGTCGGCACGAACACGCACACTTCCACGCACTACGGCACTAGTGATAAGCGGTGGCTGAATGAGGCACTCAGCTATTTCGGCTATCCCATGTTCCTAGGGCTATCCGCCACGTACTGGTGGCACAAGCACGTAGTGCTGCACCATCCCTCCCCGAACGTGGTTGGAGTCGACAGCGACGCAGACCTGTTGCCCTGGTTCGCCATCACCGAAGAAGAGGTTCACGCCAGCTCCGGCTTCAGGCGCTTCTATTACAAGCACTTGCAATTTTGGTTGTTTCCGCTGGCGCTGGCACTGAACTGCTTCAGCATACAAATTGCCGGGTGGGCCTACGTCAGGCGAATGCTGCGCGATTCGAAAGCTCGAAAGCGCCGCCACTGGATCGACCTCGGCGCTCTCATGCTGCACTATCTGTTCTGGGTAGGCGTGCCGCTTTTATTCTGGCCGGCGTCAACAGTCGCCGTGTTCTTCCTTCTGCGAACAATTTTACTGGGATACGTCATGTACGCCGTGCTGGCGCCTGGGCATTTTCCGGCGGAGGCACAGCGTACCACTGACGAACTCCGGCGTGAAACAGACTTTTTTGCAATTCAAGTTGCGGGGACCATGAGTTTCCGGACGGGTTGGCTAGGCAGCTTCTTGTGCTCTGGTCTCCAATACCAGGTTGAACATCATTTGTTTCCGAATCTCAGTCACGTTCACTATCCGCAGGTCAGCTTGGCTGTACGAAATTTGTGCGTTGAACACGGGTTGCCGTACCGGTCTCACACTTGGGCGATGGCCTTATGGAAGAGTTGGACTGTGCTGCGACACCCGCAACCAGTTCACACTACTTCCAAAACGGCTGCGGCGCATACGCTGGCTCTTCAGTAGATCAAGTTTCCACGCTCCGGTTGCGCTGTCTTCCAGTTGGCGTGCTTTGGACGACATTTGCCGACAATTCCTTCTCGCGATGACAAACTGCACGTTTTGGATCCGCTCTAACCGGCAACTCGTTTGGACTTGCGCCGGCGTTGGGCAATCCGCTTACGGGCCGGAGACTTTACAACCGCAAGCGTTCTTTCCGGCCTTCGTGATTTTTCAGAGGACAACGGAAGAAAGTTGAGCGGGTCTCGAAGGTTTTGCAGCTGCCGGTAGTAGTAAATTACGGACGGACGTCTCCCCTTTAGATTCAGGGTTTTCAAAAACTCAATTTCATCCTCAGTGATACCGTCGCTGAGCTTCGTGTCCTGGAGGAATTCCTCAAGGCTTGGCTCTGCTTCATGAGCGGATTCAGGTTCAGCTTCCCGGAACTCCAGCTTCTTACGGTGACTACGAGTCAATCTACGGTTCAGCACGATCTCCATGCTGAAACTCTCGAAATCGATATCCCAGCTTGCGATGAGAGGATCGAGGAAGGAGATGCAATTCTCCACCGAGATGTGAAAAATGTCAGTATCCATGAATTCGAGAATCGAGACGCGCGTCTCCTCGTAGCTCCGCTTGCCAACGCGGGCTACACGGTGAATCCATTCTTCGTCTTCAAGCTCCTCCTTTGCGACTCTCTTGGTCACATCGAGAAGCTTTTGGGTGATGAAGCGTTCGAACTCGCCGAAGGGCTCTCGCGTGAAGATGCTCGTGATCTGTTTCCTCTTCGTTGCTACGCATTTCCGAAGAATCAGTTGACGAAATTCTCCAAAGAGGGGCTGCGGTGGATCTAAAACCTTCCGTTTCAGCTCTTCCCGTCGCTGAGTGTCGGCTAACCTTGCCAGGTCTTGGCTGGGAAGCTTTAGAACTGGCGAGATCTTGTCGTAAATATCGGTCCGATCTGAGGCTGGGGGTGTTTTCTTGTTTGCGAGCAACTGCGAGATGTAGGATTCGGTCACTTCCGCAGCGACCGCTAACTCGCGCTGCTCTATACCTAGTTCATTTAAGCGATTTCTAATAACAGCGGCGATATCCACGGGAGTCCTCTGGTTAACCAGTAATAGTTAATCACCACCGATTATAAGCTCGTCCCCCATTGACAATCAAATATACTTTACTTACTATAGTTAATGACTGAGCACATTCGCCCATTCTTCCGATTTCTGAACTAAGTCTGTCATCGGAACCCCTTCCCTTAGCTAACGGACCAACCCAACTGGAGGCCCACAGATGAATATCCGACCACTGCACGATCGGATCGTTGTAAGACCGATCGAGGTGATGGACACTACTGCCGGGGGACTTCTGATTCCCGACAGCGCAAGAGAAAAGCCGCAGGAAGGAAAAGTCGTCGCGGTGTCTAGAGGTAAGCGCCTGGAAGATGGAACGCGAAGTCCCCTTGATGTGGCGGTGGGCGACCGTATTCTTTACGGCAAGTACACAGGCAGCGAGATCAGATTGGCAGGCGAAGAATACCTGATCGTACGCGAAGAGGAAGTACTCGGGGTTGTAGAAGGCGTTGAAGAGCCTGTCGGGAAAGTTGCATAGGCGGAAAAGAGAACTTAAATGGCAGCTAAAACGATTATTTATAGTGAGAAATCCCGTCAGGCGATTTTGCGTGGCGTCAATCAGTTGGCCGATGCGGTGAAGGTGACGCTAGGCCCGAAGGGCCGCAACGTAGTCATCGAAAAGAAGTTTGGGACGCCGGCCATGACTAAAGACGGCGTGACCGTAGCCAAAGAGATCGAATTGCGAGATCCGCTTGAGAACATGGGCGCGCAACTCGTGCGGGAAGTCGCTTCTAAAACAAGTGACGTGGCAGGAGATGGGACGACAACCGCCACAATCCTGGCTCAAACGATTTTTCGTGAGGGAGTAAAGTCAGTCACGGCAGGCGCAAACCCTATGGCGCTGAAGCGCGGGATCGAAAAGGCGGTCTATGCTGTCGTGGAAGAGCTAAAGAAGACTTCATCCACGGTGGAGAGCGGCGAGAAGATTGCCCAAGTCGGAACTATTTCGGCTAATGGCGATGCAACGATCGGGCGCACAATCGCGGAAGCGATGCAGAAGGTCGGCAAGAACGGCGTCATCACGGTTGAAGAATCGAAGACCATGTCCACTGAAATGACTACGGTCGATGGCATGCAATTCGATCGTGGCTATCTGTCACCCTATTTCACGAGTGATGCGGAGCGCATGGAAGCTGTTCTCGAAGAGCCCTACGTCCTCGTTCACGAAAAGAAAATCTCCAGCATGAAGGACCTGCTGCCGGTGCTCGAGTTAGTCGCCCGGGCAGGTAAACCGCTGTTGACCATTTCCGAGGACGTGGAGGGCGAGGCTCTGGCGATGCTGGTGGTAAACAAGTTGCGTGGAACGTTAAACGTCTGCGCGGTAAAGGCGCCTGGTTTCGGTGACCGACGTAAAGCCATGCTGGAGGATATCGCGATTCTCACTGGCGGCAAAGCGATTGCAGAGGAGACCGGCATCAAGCTTGAAAAGCTGGGCCTTGATGATCTTGGCCGGGCGAAACGCGTGACCGTGGATAAAGACAGCACCACAATAATTGACGGCGCCGGTGGCCAGAACGCCATTCAGGGTCGCATCAAGCAATTGCGCGCTCAGATTGAGGAGACCACCTCGGATTACGATCGCGAGAAGCTGCAAGAGCGGCTCGCCAGATTGGCCGGAGGTGTAGCAGTGATCAAGGTTGGTGCGGCGACTGAGATGGAGATGAAAGAGAAGAAAGCTCGGGTCGAAGACGCATTAAACGCGACGCGAGCGGCCGTGGAAGAAGGTATTGTGCCTGGTGGCGGGGTGGCGTTGTTACGGGCTGCTTATGTTCTCGATTCGCTAGTTGTCGCGGCAGATGAAAAGGTTGGTGTCGCTATTGTCAGGCGCGCATGTGAAGAGCCAACTCGTCAGATTGCGAACAACGCAGGACACGAAGGCGCGGTGGTCATAGAAAATATCCGGACCCAGACCGACGTGAATTACGGTTTCAATGCAGCTACCGCGCAATATGAAGATTTAGTGAAAGCGGGAGTCATTGATCCGACCAAGGTAACGCGGTCCGCGTTGCAGAATGCGGGCTCGATTGCCTCGCTGATGCTGACGACAGAAGCGATGATTTGCGAACCCCACGAAAACAAATACTCTTCTTCGCCGAATGCTAACTATGGAGCGGAGTTTGGCGAGTAGAGATCTGCCCTTCTGAGTTTGTGTTGCACCCCCGTGCGTTTTACACCGGCGGCCTCAAGCGCAACCGCTTCTCTGTATTCCCGGTCGATTAGAGATCGGGAATCTTAGAAGTTTAATCAACCGTTAAATCTAAGACGAGTGTCGCCTGGTTAAGGGCCACTCCCGATTGAGGAGAAAACTATGTCAAGAGTTTGTTCGATAAATAAGCTGTCTTTGTTGCTTGTGTTTTTCTTGCCGTTGCTACACGGAACGGACCTTTCCAGCTATCGCGGGTTTCAGCTTGGGATGACTTTGAGCGCGGCTGTGAAGCATTCAGGAATGGATATATCCGAAGTGACGACCATCCATCAACGTCCAGCCCGGATTCAGGAGCTGACATGGGACCCTGAGCGGTTTTCTTCGAGCCCTACAGAGGCGGTGCAACAGGTCCTACTTAGCTTCTATAATGGCCAGCTATTTCGCATGGTTATCGATTACGATACTGAAAAAGTCAAAGGCCTCACCTCCGACGACATTATCGCCGCCGTTGCCGCGAAGTATGGCGCTCCGGCGAGATCCGGCGTCACCTTCGTACTACCGGCCGATTTTGCTGAAGACACGCAGCAGGTTGTTGCACGCTGGGAAGACGCCGATAATTCGTTTAGCCTCGTTCAGCTCCCCTACGGACCTAATTTTCAGTTGGTTGTCGTTTCCAAACGCCTAAGCGCTTTAACGGATGCTGCATTGGCGGAAGGAGCCCGCCTAGACGCGAAAGAGGCTCCGGGCCTTCTGAAGTTAAAGGAAGAGAGCGACAAAAGTGATCTCAGTAAAGAGAGACTTGTAAATAAAGCGCACTTCCGACCGTAAGTCGCAGAAGGGTGTTTTCAATGATCGTGAGAAAACAATGACAAAAACTATTCGTGTGGGCACGATGCTCATCGCAGACGGCACTCGTACTCCGAAATTAGTTATCGTCGGGACTCAGCCCTATTCAGCAGGATGGTCATCCATCGTCGAATCCAATAGCGCTCAGTTGGACAGAGAACTCGAAAACGCGGGATGGACGTTCTTCTATATGGCTAACGAGATCCATACCCGGGGCTTCGGCTCCAATGATCAGTCGCGGATGGATCGTGCCATAGCTCATGTGATTGATGCCGTGCGACATGAGAGTTGCAACTGTTTGGAGATAACTCAAATCCTAAGAGGACGATCATTTCTTGGGTTCCCTTACACGGGTGTAGTCGCTCACGCGCGGCACATTCAGAAAAGTCACAGTTTTTATAATCTGTCCAACCTGCCGGCAAGGATCGGATTTCGACAGCGAGAGCGGCTATACGGTCCAACATCCCCGGTCAAGGACCAAGCCTCGTCTTCCAGCAAAGCCGTAGACGTTTGGGAGGACGAAGGTGGCTCAGGTGCAGGGCCGATTTCCTCCACTCCTTAGTGGGTATCCTCCGTTGACCTCTCCGGCGGGGTATCTCCAAACGGGGACAAGCATGCATGGATCCTGTGGATCCGGGACGATCATGTTTTCTAAGGTGTAACTGAGCATGCGGATCCTGATCATCCGGATGACGTGACAGTCGTTATTGGATGAGCGGATTGAGTGAACAGTTGAGGAAGAACCGCGATGAAAGCTGATTGCGGGCACCAATGGAAGCAGAACAATGAGTAATTGGGTACAAGAAAAGAC
>Ga0070741_10012630_pt1 | contig 15204 bp, 13 predicted proteins | sample Coa_R1_4_FD_66440 | JGI IMG/M metagenome (GOLD analysis project Ga0070741, IMG submission 66440) | Surface soil microbial communities from Centralia Pennsylvania, which are recovering from an underground coalmine fire - Coalmine... | ecosystem: Environmental > Terrestrial > Soil > Unclassified ... | reverse complement strand
TAGCTGCGATAGACCAGGTACCAGCGCATGCCTTTGGGGACGCTGAGCGCAAACGGCGCCACCAGCCGTCCGGCGGCGAGATCGTCGTCGATGTAGGGGCGGATGCCCATGGCAACGCCGAGCCCGTCGCTGGCGGCCTGCAGCGCCTGGCCGTAATACTGAAACTCCGTGCCGCGCGCGGTGATGCGCGTGGCGCCCGCGGCCTTCAGCCAGAGCGGCCAGTCCTCGGACGCGTGCGCGACGCGCAGCAGGCTCGATCCCTTGAGATCGCTCGGGCGCTTGAGCGAAGCCGCGAGCTTCGGTGCGCAGACCGGCAACAGATCCGCGGCGAACAGCGGCTCGGCGACGAGCCCGGGCCAGTTGCCGTCGCCGAGCGTGACGCCGCAGCTCCAGTCGTCGGCAAAGGGCGCGGCCACGCCGCCGGTGGTGATGCGCACCTCGATGTTGGGCTCCTGCTTGCGGAAGGAGGCCAGGTGCGGGATCAGCCAGCGCATCGCGAAGGTCGGACCGACGCCGATGGTGAGCACGCGCAGATTCGCCGGCGCCGTCACCTGCGCGGTCAGGCTCGCCAGCGCATCGAAGATCGGCGTCAGCCCGCCCTGATAGGTGCGCCCGGCTTGGGTCAGCGCCAGCTTGTTGGCCTTGCGCTCGAACAAGGCGACGCCGAGCCGCTCTTCGAGCAGATGCACCATGCGGCTGATCGCGGCCGGCGAGACGTTGAGCTCGGCTCCCGCCGCGGCAAAGCTGCCGCTGCGCGCGGCGGCTTCGAAGGCCTTGATGCCGTTGAGGAAGAGCAGGCGGCGCAAAGGATCGAGCCTCAGAAAAGCTGATGCTGGGGCAAGATAACTCCGTTTGCGCGGATGGCACAAGCGAGGCAGTAATAGCCTGCACTTTATGAATCGCGCGAGGTTGCTTCACCTCTCCCCGCGTGCGGGGAGAGGTCGGCGCGTAGCGCCGGGTGAGGGGGAGTCTCCGCAAATTGTGTTCGTGGAGACAGCCCCTCACCCATAGCCGATGCTTCGCATCGGCGTTCTTGGAATAAAGGACGGCGGCCGTAGGCCGCCTACGCCTCTCCCCGTAAGAACGGGGAGAGGGAGCACAGCTTGCCTCGCTCGCCGCGCCGGAGACCCGGATGACGCCGCTGATGATCGCAACGCTTGGCGCCCTGATGGTGGCGACCGCCTTCCTGTCCGGCCTGTTCGGCATGGCCGGCGGGCTGATCCTGATCGGCGTGCTGCTGGCGCTGATGCCGCTACCGACCGCGATGGTGCTGCATGCCATCACGCAGATGGCCTCGAACGGCTGGCGCGCCTTCCTGTGGCGCGCGCATATCCGCTGGCGGCCGGTCTCTGTCTACCTGATCGGCTGCGCGCTGGCGCTCGGCCTGTGGTCGCTGACCAAATACGTACCGGGCAAGCCGGTCGCGCTGTTGATCCTCGGCGTGACGCCGTTCCTGGCGCGGCTGCTGCCCAAGGACATCAAGCCCAATCCGGACAGCGTCTGGCAGGGCGCGGTTTACGGCTCGATCTGCATGGGGCTGATGCTGATGACGGGCGTGTCGGGGCCGCTGCTCGACACCTTCTTCCTCGGTGGAAGTTTTCAGCGGCGCGAGATCATCGCCACGAAAGCCACCTGCCAGGTCGCGAGCCACTTCACCAAGCTGATCTATTTCGGCGGCATCATCGACCAGGCCGCAACGCTCGATCCGGTGCTGGCGGCGGTCGCGGTCGCGGCCTCCATGCTCGGCACCACGCTGTCGCGCCGCGTGCTGGAAGCGATGAGCGATCAGCAATTCCGCCGCTGGGCCAACCATCTGATCACGACTGTGGCCAGCTACTACATTATCTATGCCGGCTGGCTGATGGTCGCGAAGAGTTCAGCCGAGGGACTGCCGCAATGAGCGAAGCCGATCCGCTGGTGCTCGATTTCGTCGAATGGATCGCGCGCGAGCCGCGCGCCTATGCCGAGGTGATCGGCACTTGGAAGACCTCGTGCCCGCGCCTGACCATCTGGGAAGACGCCGCCGAGAGCGGCTATGTCGCACGCGAGAGCGTCGCGGGCCTCGGCCTCGTCGTGAAGGTCACCGCCGACGGCGAAAAGTTTTTGCGAACGCACGGCCGCATCGGCTAGGCATCGGAGCTAGGTTCGCACCCGGTCAAACGCCATGAACCGGCGCAACGCAAAGTAAATCGCGATCGGCGGCAGGCAATAAACCAGAGCGGCCGCCATCATGTAGTTCCATGGCGCCTCGTCGCTGTCGAAGAACTGATCGATGGCGGCCGCCACGGTCATGTTGCGCGTCGATGAAAGCAGCATGAACTGGTAAAGGTAATCGTTCCACGCCAGCAACAATGCGTATACGCCCACCGCGACGAGCGCCGGTGTCATCAAGGGCAGGTAAATGCGCAGATAGATCTGGACAGGCGAAGCACCGTCTATCCTGGCGCACTCGTCGAGTTCCATCGGCAGCAGCTTGCCGTATTGGTGCAGGATCAAGACGGCGTACGGCGTGGCGAAGGCGACATAGGCAGCAATTGGCGCCCAGAGGCTGTCGGAGAGCCCGTAAACATGCATGATGTGGACGTACGGGATGACGAGAATCGCGGTCGGCAGCATGTAGGTCAGCAGCGCGACATCGCCAATGAGCCGACCACGGCGAAGCCGCATCCGTCCGATCGCGAAGCTGGCAAGCGAGCCGACGACCACGGTGATCACCATGGTGGCTACGCCGAGAAATATGCTGTTGCCGAACTGATGCCAGAAATTTTCCAGATACCAGTGATCTTGCGTCATGACCGCACGGAAGCTGGCGAATGACGGATCTTGCGGCCAGAGGCTGCCGGTGAACTCGTCGCCCTCGTCATCGAGCGCAATGAGCACCATGTTGTAGACCGGCAGCAGCGTCCAGATCAGCAGTACGACGCCCAGGGTTGCACCGGCGATGCCGCCGGCAAGTCGGCGTCCGCGGCGATGATGACGGCGCGCGGTGCGTTCTGCGGTTACGTGGCTCGCGGCGGGTCGACCGGTCATAGCTGCACGCCGGTTCTGTGCAGGCGCCGCATCAAGAGCACAATGATGGGGATGACGAGCGGCAAAGCCGACATCATCGCCGCCGCCCCCAGAGCCGGACGGCCAAAGCCGAACGCCTCGTGAATGCCGTAGGTCGCCAGCACGTCCGTGGTGCGCGCGGGCGCGCCCGAAGAGACGAAATGAACGGTCGGAAAATCACCGAGCGTCCAGAGCGTGGAGAGCAGCGTCGCTACCAGATAGACATTGGCCATCAATGGGAATGTGACATGGACCGTCTGCTGGATGCCGGTAGCGCCGTCGATCGCAGCCGCTTCATAGATTTCCTTGGGGATCGCCAGCCGCGCGCTCAGGAATATCAACGTCCAGAACGGCAGCCACTTCCAGATATAGGCAAGAATGTTGGCGGCCATTGCCAGGCTTCGCGACACCAGGAACAGGGGACCGTCTGCGCCGGTCACGGCGGACCACAGGCTGTCGAGCAGCCCCCATTGGGACACCAGCATGTAGTGGATCGACAGGAAGACCGACAGCGCGGGCAGTGCCCAGGGCAGCAGGAACACGACCAGCAGCGCCCGGACCCACCATCCTCGCTGCATGAAGAAGCCGGAGACCAGGAAGGCAAGAAACATCTTCACGTTCACGCCGATGCAGACGAACAGCAGCGTGTTGACGAGTGTGTCGATGTAGCGCGGGTCGGAGAACAGCAAGCTGTAGAGCGCCGGCCGGCTGCCCATCCACAGGCCGAACACGACGGGGTAAGCGACGAAGGCCACGAATACGGCCGCATAGGGAACGACGAAAGCGATTGCCCAGGCGGTCTCCGAACCTTGCAGGCGGAAACGCCGGCCGGGCCGGCGCGGCTGCGCGCTGCTCATCGTGCCCCGCAGAGCATCATCCCTTCACGCCGCCCATGGTCAGGCCGGCTGCCATGTTCCGGCGGAACATGTAGTAGATCATCAGCGGCGGCAGCGCATACACGATCGCCGTCGCCATCATCAAATTCCAGGGCGATTCGTCGCTGTTCAGGAATTGCGCCAGGGCGACCGCGACAGTCATGCTGTCCGGCGTGGAGAGCATCAGGAAATTGTACAGATATTCGTTCCAGGCGAGCAGCAAGGCATAGGTACCGACTGCGACCAGCGCCGGCGCCATCAGCGGCAGGTAGATGAACAGATAGATCTGGAGCGGATTCGCCCCGTCGATCCGCGCCGACTCGTCAAGCTCCATCGGGATCGACTTGCCATACTGCGAGAAGATGAAGATCGCGTACGGCGTGGCGAACGTGGTGATGGCGGCGACCACGGCCCACAGGTGATTGGTCAGCCCGTAAATCTGCATGATCCGGTAGAACGGAATCGCCAGGAACGACGCCGGAATGACATAGGTCATCAGTGCGGCATTCGTGAGCAGCCAGCCGTTGCGCAGCCGCATCCGCCCCACGGTGAAGCTCGCGAGCGAGCCGATCAGCAATGTGAGGATCATCGTCATCAGTCCGACGAAAAAGCTGTTGCCGAACTGATGCCAGAAACGTTCGAGGTACCAGAAGCCTTCGGTGAAGACGACATAGAAGCTGTCCAGATTCGGATTCTCCGGCCAGATCGTGCCCGCGAAGATGTCGTCGTGGGTGGAAAGCGCGATGACTGCCATATTGTAGATCGGCGCCAGCGACCAGACGATCAGCACGAGGCCCAGCAACATGCAGGCGGCTTCCACCGCGCGGCGACGCGTGCGGTAGCGCCATGGCGCAACACGCCGGGCGCGAGCGACGCTCACAGCTGCTGCTCCGACATGCGCAGCTTGCGCATCAGGATGAAGATCAGGGGGATCAGCACCGGCAAGGCGGTCATGACCTCGGCCACCCCGAGACGGGGGAGGGAAACCGTATAGGCATAGCGGATGCCGAGCGTGGCCAGCACCTCGGTCGACATCGCCGGGCCCCCGCCGGAGACGAAGTAGGTGGCATTGAAATCGCCAAGCGCGAAAACCGTGTCGAGCAGTACGCAGACGATGTACAGGTTCGCCATCAGCGGCAGAGTCACATGGGTCAAACGATGCAGGCCGTTCGCGCCGTCGACCGCGGCGGCTTCGTACAGTTCCTGCGGGATCGCCATGCGACCGGACAGCAGGATCAAGGTCCAGAACGGCAGGTTTTTCCAGATGTATGCGCCGATGTTGGCGCCCAGCCCCATCCAGTGCGAGTTCAAATAAACCGGCCCGTCGATGCCGGTCAGCAAATACAGCAGGTTATTCAGCATCCCCCACTGTCCGTTCAGGAACCAGTGGATCGACATGTAGGCAGGAAGCGCCGGCGTTGCCCAGGGCAGGATGAAGATGACCAGAACCGCTTTGATCCACCATCCCTTGCGCATGAAGAAACCGGACAGCAGGAAGGCCAGCGCCATCTTCACGTTCACGCCGATGCCCACGTACAACAGCGTATTGATGACCGCCGTCAGATAGCGCGGATCGTCGAAGAGCTGGCGGTACAGCGTCGGATCGCTGCCCATCCACAGTCCGTAGACGACGGGATAGAGGACAAAGGCAAAGAAGATGAGGACGTAGGGCAGCGCAAACGCGACGGCCCAGATACGGTCGGAGCCATAAAGGCCGCCGCGCCGGGCGCGCCGCCTGATCGCAACGGTCGTCAGGCGCCGGCCAACCGGAAGCGCCTGCTGGGTTATGCTCATGTAGCCCTCGTGAGGCTGTCAGAACGTGACAGCCGAGAAGATCGCCTCCGCTCGCTTGAATGCCTTGTCGATCGCCTGTTCCGGCGTCATGCCGTTCTTGATGACGTCGGCATGCGCTTGCCCCCAGACTTGCTCGGCCGTCACCTGGCCCCAGGCCGGGTTGAACCCTTCGTAGCCCGAAGTCGTCGGCCCGAGCACGGCCTCGCGCACGTAGGGGGCGCGATGCGGATCCGCGGGATCGAGCCACCACGGGTCATCCTTGACGATCTGCGGTATGGCCGGCACCCAGCGACCGAGGCCCTGCTTCAGGTTCTCGCTCATGACCTTCGGTTGCATCCAGAACTTCATGAGATCCTTGGCGACCTCGACGTTTTTCGCTCCCTTCGGAATGAAGCCGCCGCCGGCATTGAGCTGGGCTGCCATCGGCTGACCATCGTTGCCGTTCGGCAGGCCCATGGTGACCACCTCATTCATATAGGCCTGCGTGTCCTTGATCATCGCGAGCTCGGTCGAGATCGTGCCGTCGAAGTCGACGAGGAACACCTTTTCGTGGAAGGCGTTGTTGTCGTCCGCATCGTTCCAGCTCAACGCCTCGGGCGGCACGTAGCCCTGCTTGTAGGCGTCGGTCAGGTAGGCGACAGACTTGATCGCCGCCTCGCGCACCTTCGGGTCGTCGGTGTGCAACTTGCCATCCGGCGTGACCATATTGCCGCCGTTGGCGATCACGAAGTGCGTGAACAGGCCGTTGCCGTCGTTCGGTCCGACCGTGGTGATTTGCAGGCCCAGCGCGTAGATCTTGCGCATGCCCTTGCCGCGGAGTTCCTTCTGCGCGGGCTTGAAGAAATCCCAGAACGCATCCCATGTCTTCGGCGCATCGGACAGTTTCAGGCCGGCTTTCTCGACGAGGCTGCCCCAGATATGGAAGGGTATGCAGGCCTGCTTGATCGGGCAAAGATAGTAGCTGTGGGCTTTTGCCGCCTTGTTATAGAAGGTCGAGCATTCCCTGGCCGTTTTCGAAAGCTGGGCTTCATAGGGCTTAACGATGTCGCTGACGTCGACCAGCTTGTCGTCAAACGCGTTCTGCGGAATGATGGTTTGTGGCGCATCCATGAAAACCAGATCGGGGACGTCCCCGCTGGTCAGCGCAGAGACCGTCTTCTGGTTCTGCGCCTGGAACGGCATGATGCTGTATTCGAGCGTATTGCCGCTCGCTTTCATATAGTCCGCGGCCACTTGCTTGAAGGCGTCGTCCTCCGCCTTCACGAACCCCTGGTTGACCCAGACGGTCGCCGTCGTGGCGGCGGCATTGGCAATGTAGGGTTTACCCAGCGTGGCCGCGGCAGCGAGTCCAAGGGAGCCGCGCAGCACAGATCTCCGGCTATGATTGTTCATTCCCATCACCCTCCCGTGCGGGCGCCTTTCAAAGGCGCTCCAAGTCTTGTTGGTTTGATGCAGGAAAACAGCCGGCGTCGATGTTCGCAAACGACCTATGTGAAGTCAATGACCGTGGTTCGGGTTTCAACTTAGCAGAAGGTAGCCACGAGTTTTGTGCTGCGCGAAAGGACGGGCTCCTCGGGACCCATGAGCGTACGCTGACGAATATCAGCCGAGGCATCGCGCGCGATCACATTCGCGCGTGCCCGATTGACTCGCCTCCGGCGCGGGCGCAACCTTCATGCATCCGCATCTTTCCCGCGATGCGCACCAATCAATCCTCACAGGAAGCGTCCGCCATGATCGACCTTTATTACTGGTCCACGCCGAACGGCCACAAGATCACGATGTTCCTTGAAGAGACCGGGCTGGAGTACAAGATCTTCCCGGTCCAGATCGGCAAGGGCGAGCAGTTCAAGCCGGAGTTTCTGGCGATCGCGCCGAACAACCGCATCCCGGCGATGGTCGATCGCGCGCCGAAGGGCGGCGGCAAGCCGATCTCGATTTTCGAATCCGGCGCGATGTTGCTCTATCTCGCCGAGAAGACCGGCAAGTTCGTCCCGTCCGATCTGTACGGCCGCTATGACGTGATCCAGTGGACGTTCTGGCAGATGGGCGGGCTCGGGCCGATGGCCGGGCAGAACCATCACTTCCGCAACTACGCGCAGGACAAGCTGCAATACGCCATCGACCGCTACGTCAACGAGACCAACCGGCTCTATGGCGTGCTCAACAAGCGGCTCGCCGATCGCGCCTTCATCGCCGGCGAATATTCGATCGCCGACATGGCCTGCTATCCCTGGGTGGTGCCTTACAAGAACCAGGGTCAGGACATCGAGCAGTTTCCGCATCTGAAGCGCTGGCTCGAGACCATCAAGGCGCGCCCCGCCACCGAGCGCGCCTACGCCAAGGCGAAAGAGGTCAATCCGAATTTCGGCCAGCCGGCGATCCGCAGCGAGGAGGAGCGGCGGATCCTGTTCGGCCAGACCGCGGCGGTGGTGCGGTAGGACGATGGGACTCGTCATGGCCGGGCTTGTCCCGGCCATCCACGTCTTGGTGCCGAATAAGAGAAGACGTGGATGCCCGCGACAAGCGCGGGCATGACGAATGTGGGGTAACAATCATGACCCTCCAACTCTACGAACTCGTCGGCACCGACGCTGGCCGTCCGTTCAGCCCGTTTTGCTGGCGGACGCGGATGGCGCTGGCGCACAAGGGCCTCGAGGCCGGTTCGATCCCGTGGTGCTTCACCGAGAAAGGCGCGATCGCGCCGCATGGATCGGACAAGGTGCCGGTGCTGCTGCACGCCGGCAAACCCGTGGTCGATTCCTGGGCGATCGCAAATTATCTCGAAGACAATTTTCCCGACCGGCCGTCGCTGTTCGGCGGCGAGGGCGGCCGCTACATCTGCCGCATGATCAATTCCTGGGGCGACATCGCCGTCAACGGCGGCATCTTTCCGCTGATCGTCGCCGATATCCCTTCGCACCTGGGAGCCGTCGACCGGGAATATTTCCGCAAGTCGCGCGAGGCGCGACTGGGCCGGAAGCTGGAGGAGGTTGCCGCCGAGCGCGACAAGACGGTCGTGGCATTCCGCCGCTCGCTCGAGCCGCTGCGCCAGACCCTCAAGGCACAGCCGTTCCTGGGCGGCGCGTCGCCGAACTATGCCGACTACATCGCGTTCGGCGGATTTCAGTGGGCGCGGGTGGTGAGCCCCTTCAAGCTGCTCGAGGCGGATGATCCGGTCCATGCGTGGCGCGAGAAGCTGCTCGACGCTTTCGACGGCGTCGCGCGCAAATCGCCGGGTTATCCGGTGTAAATGCAATAGGGGGCAAGCCGCGTCAGGCCGTGCCCATCGCCGACAGGAGGCTTCGTCATGTCGATCGATACCGTCTCCACCAAACCCAAACTCGTCGCGGCCGAACCGCAACTGTTCGTCGCCGACGTCACCGCTTCATGCGGGTTCTTCACCCGCAAGCTCGGCTTTTCCATCGTCTTCACCTATGGCGAGCCGCCCTATTACGCGCAGGTGAAGCGGGACGGCGCGCGGCTGAATCTCAGATGCGTCGAAGGCCACGCGATCGATCCCGACTTGCGCGATCGCGAGGAGTTGCTGTCGGCGTCGATCACGGTGGCAAGCGCAGATGAAATCGCGCAGCTTGCGCGCGACTTCCGGGAGGCCGGCGTCAGCTTTGCGCAAACACCGGCGAAGAAGCCCTGGGGCGCGCTCGACTTCATCGTCAGGGATATCGACGGCAATCTGCTGCTGTTCGCAGGTCCAGCGGAGTAGCGTCGCATTCGACGCAGGCAACTCGTCATGCCCGGGCTTGTCCCGGGCATCCACGTCTTGTTCGGCACTTTAAGAAAGTCGTGGATGGCCGGGCATAGGCGAGCGGAAGCGACGCCGTTCTGCGAACGGCTATGCCCGGCCGTGACGAACTCAATTAGATCGTCCGCGTAGCTGAATACTCGATTGCCGCCTTGCGCAGGCAGTCGCGGCACAGGCAATCCGCGCCCGCGACCGGCATCGGCAACCGCGCGGTTTCGGTGGCACACCAGCACGATCCGCCGGGATTGCAGGAAAATTCCGTCCCGCATCGGGAACAGGCGAGGCGGCGCGCTGAGTCTGCCCGATCATTCATGGCCGGGCATGATCGAACCGATTCTTTCATAGCTTTTGAGTGTAGCACACCCACGGGGCCAAACACGATGTCGGCAGCAGCTCGAATTTGAGTGATCGACGGGCGATCAAGTAGCACATCAGCAGCCAGGGAGATGAAAGTGCGAACATATATAGAAGGACAACGATGCCTGTGAGCCAGTCGGGCACGGAAGGATCGAGCAATTCGCCGAACCCGCCGCCAATATACGCGATACTGAGATAGAAGCTTACTCCCAGGAAGAACCAGGTTGTTGTGCGAGGCGGGGTTTCCTTCGGTGCGGTCAGGAGCCGACGAATAATAAGCGAGCCCAACGGAAGTGCGACCACCAGCTGGAGAGCCGTAATCAACACGAGTGCTGCGTCGGCTCTCCAGTCAACGATGCGGGTAACAGCGAATGACGGATTTCTGATGATTTGGGCAAGGTTGATCGGATTGATGAGGAGGCCGCACCAAATGGTCGCTACCAAAGCTGCAACAGCCTTAAGACATTTGAGCGCCTTTTCCGTGAAAGGGCGCTGGTCTAGTTCAATCCAGGCAGCGGTCCGGAACACGAGAGAGCCGATAGCTATCGCCGGGGGCAGCGTGACGGTCATCAGAATCACCAGGATAATGGCGCCGGGAATGGTGGTGAAGGCAAGCTTCAGGAACACGACCATCGACCCCCTCGCATCCACGTCGGGCAGGTCATGGATGGTACCGAATACGGCTATGAGCATCCCCACCACGTAGCCCAGCCTGGCGAGTCGGGCTACGGTGGGTTCGTAGAGAAGTGCGGGGCGATCGATCACGGATTTGCGCCACTGAACCGTCGGATGTGCCGCCAAGAAGCGAGCATACCATGGCGGGTTTGGCTGATCTCCACCGAGCGTTTCCTTGAGGGCTTTTGGTCCGAATGCCCGAGCCGATGCGATGTCGGCATAGAATTCCCGAAGCCTGAGGAATGAGCGGTGCTCGGACAAAAGAACGAGCGCCCACAGCCCCGCAATAAGTGTGTTGCCCAGCATTGCCACTACGGCTCTCGAAATCCAGAAGGCCCAGTCGGCTAGAAATCGGACAAAGGAATCGCCCGCGGCTGACCACTGATGCCAACCGTTGACTAATGTGGCCACAAACGAAAGAAGCTCATGAAGATAGAACAGGGTAAGGAAAGTGAGACCTGCGACGACGAGGCCCTCGGCAAGGAAGGTCGTAGCGATGTCGCCGTTACGGATGTGGCCAAGTTCGTGAGCAAGCCGCGCATTGAACTCTTGCGGGCTCTTTCGATAGAGCAACCTCAGTCCACGGCCCATGAGGATAACCTTCCGCCAGGGAAATCCAAAGGCAATGGCGTCATAGTTGCGGATATCATTGTCGACCAGAAGCACCGGCGGATTCAGGGAAAAACGCTTGCAGATCTCCAATATTGCGGATTCAAGAGCATCGCCTCGTTCGAGCGTTTGGCATTTGCCAAACGACCGGGATCGCACCAGGGAATGGAACAGGTAGTAAAGCGTGCCGGCGCCGAGCACCGCAAGCATGCTCAGCGCGCCGTTATAGAGTGCGTTTGTTCCGGTCTGATCGCGGTTGAAGAAAGGGGCGGCCTCCTCGCCGACCCCAAATGCCAGTAGTGAGACGATCGTGAAAAGGACAGCAAATCGGGCCCTTGTCGCGCTGGGAAGCTGACTAGGATCAACGATGGCGCCCATATCAAGTCTCAGCTCGCGAGCGCCTGCGTCAAAGTCTTGGTTACTTCGGCAATCTGGGATTCGTTCATTCCTTGCCGCGCGGCGGCTTCCCGGACACTGGTCAGAATGTTCTGGACGTCATCTGGCTTGATGGTGACGGGAATGGGTTTCTTGAACTTGGACTTGATCCAGTCCTTAAGCTTCTCGCTGAGCTCGGCGCGTAGCGCGTCGGCAGAATCATGAACCAGTCCGGACAGCATCGGCTGCAACACCGACCAGATGCCTTGCAAGACCACTTTCCCAACTTCAAGCAGGGCGAGAGCCAGTACACTATCCGGCGAAACTCCAAAGGCGAGCGTCCGATCCCGTCGCGCGGGAATCGGCGAACGATAGGCTGTGATCAGCTCGTCGTAGAACGGACCCTCATCGGGAGAAATCTGCTCGGTCAGAACACGGCCAAACTCCAAGGCCAATTCGTCATCCGCTGGATTCGCCATGCAAGCCCTGCTTGGAGGTCAAAGAAACATGCGTGATCAGAAAAAACGCGTACAGCAACAGCCCCGATGCCGAGGTCTTCTGTCGCGCGGTTTGCCGGGGTGTACCGCAAGGATATTCAATCAAAGGAAGCGTGCAGCCGCAACAGGAAATGACGAGGCCGCATTCGGCCTGGACAATCATGTCCGTTGTTCGTCGCCGAGGATCATGCCGCCTTCCGCAAACACTCGCGGCACAGGCAGTCCGCGCCCGCGACCGGCATCGGCAACCGCGCGGTTTCGGTGGCACACCAGTACGATCCGTCGGGATTGCAGGAAAATTCCGTCCCGCAACGGGAACAGGCGAGGCGGCGCGCAGAATCTGTCCGATCGTTCATGACGGCACTTTAACGATCGCGGTCGCGTTTTTTCATCCCGGGTTCATCCCGAACGGCGGTATAGTCCCGGGCGGCATTGGCGCAAAGGGAAATCCGGAAACGACATCATGGCCCGCGACTCGCTGACCGCGCTTGTTGCCCTCAACCGTTTCGGGTTCGGCGCGCGCGGCGGCGCCTCCGGCGATTTCATCAACGCGGCCTCCGATCCTCGCGGCTTTGTCAAAGCGGAACTGAGCAGACCGAACGGCGCGCTGCTGGAAGTACCTGGATTGCAGCCCACGCCCGTGCTGGCCAAGGCCATCTTCGAATATCAATTCGAGGTGCAGCAGGCGCGCGCGGCCGCGGCGAAGGCCGGCGCGGCGACAGGGACCGAGACCCCGCCAGCGGCTGATCCCGGCGCCAGGCAATCGAAACGGCGCAACCTGTCGCTCTCCGATCTCGCGCAACAGATGGCGCCGAAAGAGCCGGCGATGCAGACGGCCGGCAATGCGAGTCCTCCGGCCGCGCCCGTGGAAACGATGGCGCCCGGCGCCGCCCCGCCAAAGCCGCCGCCGCCGCAGCTCAACGTCATCCAGAAAACCTTTCGCGCGGAGGCGCTGGCGCGCATCCAGCGCGCGTCGCTCGCCGAATGCGGCTTCGTCGAGCGGCTGGTGGTGTTCTGGTCCAACCATTTCTGCATCTCGGCGGGCAAGGGCGGGCTGGCGCGGATGTGGGCCGGCTCGTTCGAGCGCGAGGCGATCCGCCCTCACGTGCTCGGCCGCTTCGCCGACATGCTGAAAGCGGTCGAGCAGCATCCGGCGATGCTGTTCTTCCTCGACAACCAGCAATCGCTCGGTCCGGACTCCCGTGCCGGCATCAACCGCAATCGCGGGCTCAACGAAAATCTCGCGCGCGAGATCATGGAACTGCATACGCTCGGCGTCGGCGGCGGCTACAGCCAGGACGACGTCACCTCGCTGGCGCGCGTCATCACGGGGTGGACCTATGCCGGCAGGCGGGGTCAATTGGGCGCGCCCGGCAGTTTCGTGTTCAATGCCAATGCGCATGAGCCCGGCGCGCAGCGCGTGCTCGGCAGGGTCTACAGTGCCGACGGCGTCGAGCAGGGCGAGGCGGTGCTGGCGGACATCGCGCGCCATCCCTCGACCGCGAAATTCATCGCCACCAAGTTCGTGCGTCACTTCGTCGCCGACGATCCGCCACCGGCGCTGGTCGCGAAGCTGCAAGGCGTGTTCACGAAGACCGACGGCGACCTGAAGGCGCTGGCGGTCGCACTGGTGGATTCGAACGAGGCGTGGGCTGCGCCGATCAGCAAGATGCGCTCGCCTTACGAATATCTGATCGCGACCGCGCGCATCCAGGCGCGGGTGCCGGAGGATCCCGGCGCCGTGTTGGGCGGCCTCAACGTGCTCGGCCAGCCCCTGTGGTCGCCGGCGGGGCCGAACGGCTTTCCCGATACCAATGCGGCATGGGCGGCGCCCGAGGGCATGAAGCTGCGTCTCGATATCGCCTCGCAGGTCGCCTCGCGCATCAACAACAATATCGATCCGCGCCAGCTGCTCGAGCTCGCCGCGGCCGATGCCGCATCGGAAGAGACGCGCCGCACCATCGAGCGCGCGGAGTCGCGTCAGCAGGCGATGGCGCTGCTGCTTATGTCGCCGGAATTCCAGAGGAGATGACGATGGATTGCGGTTACACATCGCTGGTGACGTCACGGCGCGCGCTGCTGCTCGGCGGCGCCTCCTTTGCCGCCTGGGCGTATCTGCCGAAATTCGCGCGCGCCGCCGACGGCCGCGATCCGCGCCTGATCGTCGTGATCCTGCGCGGCGCGCTCGATGGATTGGCCACCGTCGCGCCGCTCGGCGACCCTGACTATGCCGCTCTCCATGGTGCGATTGCGTTGACCGCGGATGGGCCGCATGCGGCGTCGATGCTGGACTCCTTCTTCGCGTTGCATCCGTCGATGCCGGAATTTGCGCGGATGTATCGCGACAAGCATGCTGCGGTGATTCACGCGGTGTCGACGCCGTACCGCGACCGCTCGCATTTCGACGGCCAGGATGTGCTGGAAAGCGGCTATGCCGGTCCGGGCCGGGTGCAGTCCGGCTGGCTCAACCGCGCGCTGGAAGCCTTGCCGAAGGGCGAGCGCGTCACCAGCGCGCTCGCGGTCGGTCCGACCACGCCGCTGGTGCTGCGTGGCGCGGCGCCCACGGTGGGCTGGGCGCCGGTGGCGCTGCCGCAGGCCGATGACGACACCGCGATGCGGCTGGTCGAGCTCTATCGGCACCGCGATCCCGCGCTCGCGACCGCGCTGTCGCAGGGCTTGCAACTGGAGAAGGCGGCGCAGGGCGACGACATGAAACTGAGGCCCGGCGGCAACGCGATCGCGGCGATGCGGCAGGTGGCGCGCGGCGCCGCCAAGCTGATGGCGGCCGACGACGGGCCGCGCATCGGCGCGCTCGCTTTCGACGGTTGGGACACCCATGCCAATGAAGGCGGTCCAGTCGGCCGTTTGGCGCAATTGTTGTCGGGCCTCGACGGCGCGTTCGCGGAATTCGAAAGCGGATTGGGCGCGCATTGGCGCGACACCGCGGTGGTGGTTGCGACCGAGTTCGGCCGCACCGCGCGCATCAACGGCACCGAGGGTACCGATCACGGCACCGGTACGGTCGCGCTGCTCGCCGGCGGCGCGATCAAGGGCGGCCGCGTGATCGCGAACTGGCCGTCGCTGAAGGCGGCGAGCCTCTATCAGGGTCGCGACCTGATGCCGACCACGGATCTGCGCGCCGTCATCAAGGGCGTGCTTTCAGATCATCTGGGCCTCAGCGAGCGCGTGCTGGCGGAAGCGGTGTTTCCCG
>Ga0070741_10012629_pt1 | contig 15206 bp, 12 predicted proteins | sample Coa_R1_4_FD_66440 | JGI IMG/M metagenome (GOLD analysis project Ga0070741, IMG submission 66440) | Surface soil microbial communities from Centralia Pennsylvania, which are recovering from an underground coalmine fire - Coalmine... | ecosystem: Environmental > Terrestrial > Soil > Unclassified ... | reverse complement strand
CACCTGGCCCCGAATTCACTGCGCGACTGGCCGACGAGATCGCGGCCGCGGGAGGCGATCAGGCGGCCGATCCCGCGAGGGAGGGTGCGGTCGGCGGTACGATGTTCGACCTGCCCACCAGCGAGGACGGCTCCGTCACGGTGCTCGTGCCCCAGGCGAAGATCGACCAGGTGCCGTCGCAGGCGTTGGTCCGCATCAAGAGCAGGGACGGAAAGCCGTATCTCGGCGTCGTCTCGGCTGGCCCCTTCGCCGAACCGGACGTGCTGCGCGGCGATGCAGGCATTATCGTCACGCCGAGCGTGCACGGGGCACCCTACACCCCGCCCTATCACGGCCGGGTGCAGGTCACGATTCTGGGCGAGGAGCTAACGGACGACAGTGGCGAACCGGTCCTTTCACCGCCACGGCTGCGTCCGCTGCCGAACAGTCCCGTCTTCGTTCTGGACGACGACGAATCGGCCCGGGTGTTGCAGGCCGAGGGCGATATCCAGCTCGGCTGGGTGGCGGGGCACAACCATCTGAATGTCGGCGTGCCTTCGCGCAGTAAGCAAGTACTGCCGCGACACACCGCGATCCTCGGCACCACCGGCGGCGGCAAGTCCACCACTGTTGCGCGTCTCGTGCAGCAGGCGCAGGCTGCGGGCATGGCCGTCGTGCTGCTGGATGTGGAGGGCGAGTACACGTTCCTGCACCAGCCGACCGACGACCGCCGGATGCTCGTTGGCCTCGCCGCTCGCGGGCTCGAACCGGGCGGCATCCCGGCGGACCGCATGGCGCTGTACCACCTGGTCGATCGTAAGACGGCCAACCCGCACCATCCGCATCGTCGTGAATTTTCCCTGGACTTCGCCCGGCTTTCGCCCTACACCGTGGCCGAGATCCTGGAGCTGACCGAGGCGCAGCAGGAACGCTTTCTGCGGGCCTACGAGATCGCGAAGCTAATCATGCGCGATCTCGGCATCTACCCGCGGCGCGGTAACGCCGAAGAAGAGCAGCAAGCCATCGGACTGGACGAGTTTGAGCGTGGTTACCCGCGCATGACTCTCTCGTTCGTCATTGACGTGACCGAAGCCTGTCTGGCTTCGGTCGAGAAGAAGCCAGGCTTCGAACCGTTCAATACGGCGCTTCGCAGCGACGAGGGATTGCAGGCGCTCGCTGCCCGTGTGCGGGCGAAGGAGCTACCCGCCAGCGCGATCTCATGGCGGGTCTTGTTGTCTCGCTTGTGGCGGCTCCAGCATCTGAAAGTCTTTGACGCGCCTCGTCGTGAGGATCGAGACGTTGCGCCGATTCGCTTCCAAACGTTGATTCAGCCGGGGCACGTCTCGGTGATCGATCTCTCTGACTCCGGCGTGTCGGCGCTCACGAACATTGTGCTCGCTGACCTCTTGCGCGGCGTCCAGCAGGCGCAGGAGCGCGCGTATCAGACGGCGGAGCAGCACCGCGAGCGCGGTGCTGCTGCCGAACCGGCGCGTGTCCTGCTCATCATCGAGGAGGCGCACGAGTTCCTGAGCGCCGAACGGATCGACAAGATGCCTGTCCTCTTTCAACAGATCGCCACGATCGCCAAGCGCGGGCGCAAGCGCTGGCTTGGGCTGGTGTTCGTCACGCAGTTGCCGCAGCACCTGCCGCGTCAGGTCTTCGGACTGGTCAACTCATACGTCCTGCACAAGATCACCGATCCGCAGGTCGTGAGCACGCTGCAGCGCACGGTGAGCGGCATCGACCCGAGCCTCTGGCAGCGCCTACCGGGTCTGGCGCCGGGGCAGGCGATCGTCTCGTTTCCGCACCTGACGAAGCCGTTGCTGGTCTCGATCCACCCGACGCCGGCGCGGCTACGGCTGGTCGACTGAGGTGGCCGCCGTGAACGGCCGCGTTGCCGGAGCCGATGCCTGGTCCGGCGCCGGCTCCGCCCGCCGAGCCGGCCGCCGCTCGAACACGAGCACGCGCTCGATGCGCATGCCCTCCCCGTTCCTGCCGCGCTTGATCGGCAACTGGCGATTCTGCGCACGGATCGTACGAAGCACCGAGTCCTGGAGCACCAACCGATCGCCGTCGCGGGTCAACGATTCCGCAATCTCGGTCAGGCAGTCCGCGGTGGGCACGCGGACGCCGCTGAGCAGCGAGTCGCCGACGACGAGCACGGCCGCCCCCCCCGGCCGCAGCGTGCGCAGGATCTCGCCCAGCACGGCCCGCATGTCCGCGAAGTAGCGCCGCGCACGACCACCACGCGTCTCGCTCACCGCATCAAGATCGGTGGTGACGCGATCGACCGTCGGCAGGCCCGTTGCCACGGCGCGCAATGTGGCGCGCTGATCCCGGTGCACGTTCTCGGTACCGATATAGCGACTGCGCAGCGACTCGTAGATGCGGCTGGGCACACCGAGCAGTTCCCCAATCCACCAGATGGAGAATTTATGGGCTCGCGGATACTCGATCGCCGTCACGTACGGTGGGCTGGTGAGGACAAGATCGATCGACCGGCTCCGATACGGCAGCGCCCGTGCGTCGGCGGCGCACACGACGCTCTCGACGCGGTGTTCGGCGGCCGCTGCGAACGCGGTGATGCCGCGTAGGGCGCGAGCGAAACGTTCTTCGAACCGGGCGCGGACATCGGGCGGAATGGCACGCTCCAGGTGGTGAGCGCGAGAATGCGCGATATCAAGCGCGTTGGCCACGGTGGACGGGCCCTTGGCGATGATGATGGACGAGTAGACGACGAGAAGTACGTCGCGCGCTGCCCGATCGGGTACGGCGCCGATGGCGTCCCGCAGATGCGCGAGGTCGTGCTGGACAGCGGGATGAAACCAGTAGTCGCGGTGTGGGATGTCGGGTAGTGAGATACCGCAGCCGCCTGCGGTGGCGCAGTCCGACGCGTGGCTCTGCCAGGCGGTGTCGGCAAGTGTTTTGGCGGCCAGGACGCGTTCGGCGGCCAGCGGCATGGATTTGACGCGGCTGATGAGCACGGCCAGAGGGTCGATGTCGGATCCCGCAGCGTTGCGGCCCAGCAACCGCGCTTCGACCAGAGCAGTGCCGCTACCTGCGCAGGGGTCGAGCACCCAATCGTCCGGGCGCGTGAACTGCTCAATCGCCCAGCGTGCCAGTGCCGGCGGAAACTTGGCGGCGAATGGATGCAATGCATGCGTACCAAATGGGCGTGCGTGAAAATCGAACGTCAGATCAAGTGGCGGGTCGCCGCTCTGCGGTACGCCGGTGAGATCGCTTAGCTCTACGCCATCCCCGCTTCCCCTGTCCGCCGACCTCAGTCGAGCCAAGCGGGCCTCCATGGACCACACGTTCTCGCGAGTTGGCCAGTTGTGCCGCCGATCGCACGCCAGGGCGAGATCACCCCGCCGCTTTCTGCTCTCCGTCGTCGCGCTCGGCGCGGGCCGCGGCGGCTTCGCGCACGTTGCGGGAGACGGCGCGTAGCACGGTCTTCACCTGCCACGGCGTCAGACCCGGGTGCTTGCCGAGGATCCGCGCGGCAAGCCCCGCCACCTGCGGCGCTGCGAAACTGTTGCCCATCACCGTCATGTGCCCGCCGCCCAGCCAGGCGACGTCCACGTTGATGCCCGGCGCGCCGAAATCGACCGGCGGCACCGGGTTGTAGAGCAGGTTCTCCGGGTCCTTGTCCTCCGTCGCCGCCACGGAGATGACCGACGCGTACATCGAGGGGAAGCTCGGCACCGGCATGTTGTTCGCCGCGGCCACCAGCAGCACATTGCGGAAGGCGGCCATGTCCGCCAGCTCGTGCAGCGCCGCGCGGAAGTCGTTCACCGTCGTGCCGAGGCTCAGGTTGCAGACCTGCACGCCCTGCTCGATCGCCCAGCGCAGGCCGGCGGCGAAGACCACGCCGGCGCCGGAGAGGCGCGGGCCGAGCACGCGCACGCTCACCAGCTCCACCTCCGGCGCCAGCTTGCGGATGATCGCGGCGCAGGCCGTGCCGTGGCCGAAGGCGTCGTCGTGCGGCTCGAAGGAGAAGGTGATATTGCCGTTCTCGTCGCGGTCGGGCTGGCAGAAGGTCGTTACCGCGCCGGCGATGTCCGGGTGCGTGTTCTCGATGCCGCTATCGATCACCGCGACGCGCACGCCCTTGCCCGTGCTGCCGCCCCACGCCTGCTCCGGCGTGAAACTGTCGAGCAGCGGATCGCGGAATACGGGCGGCAACTGGTCCGGGTCGAACTGCGACGACCACGCCGGACGGAAGCCGCTCATCGCACCCCTCCAACCCCAAAGCCGGGGCCGAAGCCGGGGCCGAGGCCGGCCATCACGTCCGCGAGGCCCGCTTCAGACGAGCCGGAGCCGTGGGAGAACTCGATCACGGCCTTGAGAATCGCGGAGCATAGCCGTGCCTGCCGCTCGCCCGCCCCGGCGATCTCGGCGATCTGTTGCGCCAACTCCAGCGTGCGGTAGTGGCCCGGCGTACCCTCGGCCTGCGCCACCGCGGAGCGAATCTCATCGGCCAGCTCGGCGTCGTCCTCGCCGCGCAGCACCGCCGCCAGCAACCGCGCGGTCGATTGCGTCTGCAGCGAGAGGTCGATCGCCAGCGCGGCCTGCTCGCCGAACGACGAGAGCACCGCGGTATCCGCCGGCGTGAACGAGGCTCTGCCGCCGCTCTTGTCCAGCAACTGCATCACGCCGATCACCTGGCCCCCGAGCGACAACGGCACCGAGAGGATGTTCTTGGGCACGTAGCCGCTGCCCTCCGCGATCTGGCGGGCGAAGCGTGCGTCTTGCGATGTATCGGCGATGGCGATCGCCTGGCCGGTGGAGGCGGTGAAGCCGGCGATGCCCTGCCCCATCGGCACGCGGAACTGCATGATCTCCTCGGAGCCCGGCCCCACCGCGACCTTGAACTCCAGCTCGTTCGCCGCGTGGTCTACGAGCATCAGCGAGCCGGCCGTGGCGTCGATCACGCGCACCGCCGTGGCCACGACCGCTTCGAGCAGGCGCAGGTGGTCCTCGTGCCGTAGCTCCACAGCGGCCGAGGCCGTGTTCACCGCCTGCTGCAGCCGGGCCGAGAGCGCCGGCACGGCGTCGTTCTGCTTGTCGGGATCTGGCCTGCCACCAGCAGACTCTGCCATGGCTCCTCGCTTTCGCGCCTGACCGGGCGCCCGCGCGGCGCCGGTGTGTCGCCCACGATTCTAGCGCAGACGTGGCATTTCACGCTGCCCGCAGACGGGCTCGGCGTCGGTCGCAGCCGGATAGGATGCGTTGCGGGCGCGTTTGGCTACCATAAGAAGAGGACAAGCAGAGGGCAAGCAGAGGGCAAGCAGCGAGCGGGAAGAGCACGGCGCGCCACCGCGCATTCGTGGGCGCCGTGGCGGAGAGCGTCGCGATGCGGGTTTTGGATCGCCTGTTCAGACGGCCGGCGAAGCCGGCGGCCCCGGAGGAGGCCGAAGGCACGGCCGTGCTGCCGGCGCTGAGCGAAGCACGCAGCGCGGACCCGGCCACAGTGGCGCCGTCCGCACCGGCGCCGGCCCCCGTGCAGCCGGCGCGGCCCGCCGATCCGCCGGAACAGCCGGGGATTTCGCTGCGCTCGTTGCAGCGCTACCGCCAGGATCCGGCGTTCAAGAGCTTCATGGCGAAGGCGCAGAAGAAGCCCGGCGCCGCGCGCCGCCCGGGCATCCCGAGCGACTACTTCGACGGCCAGCGGCGGCCCCGCTAGCGCCTGTGGCTATCATCCCTGCAGGGTTGTGGAGCGAGTTGTGCGTGTCGGCGTCGCCGGGTCCGCCGCAGCGCAGCGGACCCGGCGACGCCTGTTGGCGGTCATGCCGCGTTCGGCGACCCGTCGACGAAGGCCGCAAACTGGCGAGCGAGCGCCTTGACCGCACCGCTGCGCCAGCCCTCGGCCAGCGACTCCGACATGGGGTCCGGGAAGATCTCCTCCTCGTCGTTCTCCACGCCGTCGAAGATGGCGCGGGCGACGGACTGCGGTGAGGCCTTCGGCACGGGTAGGTCTCGGGACATCTCGGTGTCCACTGCGCCGGCCAGGACGGCATGCACCCGCACGCCCTGCCCGGCCAACAAGGCCCGCAGCGACTGTGACAGCGAGAACGCAGCCGCCTTGGAGATCGAGTAGGCCGAGATAAGCGGCAGCGGCGCGACGGCCGCCAGCGACAGCACGTTGACGACAGCGCCGTGCGACCGCGTCAGCAGCGGCAGGAACGCCTGGGTCATGCCGTATGGCCCGTAGAGGTTGACGGCGAGGTGCTGTTCGAGCAGGGCACGATCGCTCAGGTCATCGAAGAGGGCCACCCCGGCGTTGTTGATGAGCAGGTCGAGCGCGTCGACCCGTTCGGCCGCGGCCTGGATCTGTGCCGCGTCCGTCACGTCCAGAGGCAGGGGCGTGACCCGCTCGTCCGTATGGATCAGCGGTTGGCGCGTGCCTGCGTACACCCGGCGTGCACCGCGCCGCAGGGCCTCCTCGACCAGCGCCTGCCCGATGCCGCGATTGGCGCCCGTCACCAGTACCGCTCGGTCCACGAGTGTCATCGGTCCAACTCCTCGTTGCTCTGCGATCCCCTTCCTGCGGGGAACCGCTCGACGGTGAAGTTGCATGACGCAACCATCATGACCACCTTAGCTGGTCAGGTTGCATCATGCAACTAAAGGAGGTGCTACAATAAGCGCGTGCTGGGAAACACCTACGAACGCCAGAATTGCTCGGTTGCGCGGGCGCTTGAAGTGGTCGGCGAGCGTTGGAGCCTGCTGATCGTCCGCGACGCGCTGTTTGGCGGGCTGACGCGCTTCACCGACTTTCTGCACAGCCTCGGCCTCGCCCGAAACATCCTCGCCGCGCGGCTGAACGGCCTGGTCGAGGCCGGAGTGCTGGAACGCCGTCCGGCCCAGGACTCGCGCTACGACGAGTACCACCTGACGGAGAAGGGCCGAGACCTGGCGCCGGTCATTATCGCCCTGACCGACTGGGGAGACCGCTGGGCGGCGCCCAAGGGGCCGCCGGCCATCTATCGCCATCGCTGCTGCGGCGGCGAAGTGACACAACAGCTCGTCTGTCGCGACTGTCAGCAGCTCCTCCTCCCCGATCAGGTCGAGGTACACCGCGGACCGGGGCTGGCGGCCGCGGGCTAGCGCCCGCTGGTGCCGCACGTCGCAGCGGCGGAAAAGCGGTATCGCGCCCCGATCGAGACGCTGGCGCGAGCGCTGCAGGCGGTACCCGGCGAAGCCGCGAAGCCGGCTACCGTGGCCGGGGATCTCCGGCGAGCAGACGGCCGCGGAGGTCGCCGCCGTACACGCGCCAGGCAGCGCCCCGCTCAGCGCTCGCGGAAGCCGTACAGCTCGGCCGCGTTGTCGTACAGCACGCGGCGGGCGATGACCGCGGCATCCGGGTCGCCGTCCAGCGCGGCGGCGAGCGCCAGCCGGCCGTGGCGGGCGCCGAGGTAGAGCCAGTCCGGGATCCCCCAGGCGTCCGAGCCATAGAGGACTTTGGTCGGCGGCGCCAGCCCCAGCAGCTCGTCGATCACGCGCGCCAGCTCGGCCGCCGGCAGCATCGGGTTCGCCTCGGAGAAGTCGACAAAGACGTTGGCGTACATCGCCGCCAGGTAGCTCGCGGCACGGCTGTAGGGGTAGCTCGCGTGCAGTAGCACGACCGGCACGCGGGCGAAGCGCGGGTTCTCCAGCAGCCCGCGCAGCAGCGCCGGGTTCGCGCCGAGCAGGTCCAGATCGCGGTCGCCGTAGCCGGTGTGGATCTGCACGGGCAGCCCGTGCTCGCCGGCGAAATCGAGCGCCAGCGCCAGCGCGTGGTACAGCAGCCGAGCATCCGTCACACGTGCATCGCCGGCGCGGCAGCGCAGGTGCACCTCTACCAGTCCGGCCCGCGCCGTCTCCCGCTCCGGCACGCTGAAGGCGAGGCCGCAGCGGTAGGCGATGATGCTCTTCAGCGCCTTTGTGCCCTGCCGCCGCGCCTGTTCGAGACCCGCCAGCAGCGCCGCATCGAAGCCGTTGATCCCGCCGTGCTCGGTTGCCACGCTCGCGACCAGCGATTCGAGCCGCAGCACCCGCGCGGCGGCGCAACCGGCCGCCTGCGCTATGTCGGCAACCGAAAGCGCCTGGTCCGGCGGCGGGTAGCCGTCGTCCACCACGAACGCGGCGATGTTGCCCGCCTCCACGCAGCGGCGCAGCAGCGTTTCGGGGCCAAGCGCCGTGCGGGCCGCCTGCACCGCCTCGGCCGTCGCCTCGCAATCCAGCAGCTCCGCCAACTCGCGCAGCGCCCTGCGGAAGAAGCGGCTGTGAGGCACGTGCCGCTCGATCAGTTCTTCGCCGTCCGCCTCGCTGAAGTAGCTCAGGAAGGGGCGCGCCGCGGCTGCCTCCGCCATGAAGGGTGGGTGAACGTGGTTGTCGATCAGCGGGATCTCGTCGAACGGCGGCATGGTGCTCCAGCGGTTTCGCTCGGCCAGCAGGCCCGGCGTTGGGTCCGCTTAGTAGCGGTGGAAGTGGGCGCGGGCGACCTCGATGGCGGGCCGCTCTCTGAACGTCTCCCACTCCGACGTCCGCACCGCCAGCAGCTCGCGCGCGAGCGTGGGGCCGAGCGCGTCGAGCAGGATCTGGTCGTCCTTGAGCGCCGCGATCGCCTGGCCAAGCGTCTGCGGGTAGCGGCGGATCTTGCGCCGATCGCGCTCGGCCTCGCTCAGCTCTGCCGGGTTCACGTCCACCGGCTCGCCCGGCTCAAGGCCGCGCTCGATCCCGTCCAGCCCCGCGGCCAGCAGCCCGCCGAGCGCGAGATACGGGTTGGCGCTGCCGTCCACCGCCTTGATCTCCAGATTGGTGCTCGCCTCTTCGATGCCGCGGAAGCGCGAGGGCACGCGCACGGTCGCCTCGCGGTTGTCGAAGCCGTAGCAGCTATAGGCGGAACTCCACATGCCGGGCGCCAGGCGGCTGTAGGAGTTGACGCTGGGGCAGGTGAGCGCAAGCAAGCCGGGCGCGTGTTCGAGTACCCCCGCGATGAACTGCAGCCCCAGCGGCGAGATGCCGAGCGGCCCCTCCGGCGCGTACAGCAGGTTGCGCCCCTCCCGCCAGAGCGAGAGGTGGACGTGCATGCCGCTGCCCGCCTGGTCCGGGAACGGCTTCGGCGCAAACGAGGCGACGGCGCCGTGCTCGGCGGCCACGGCGCGCACCGTCTCGCGCACGGCGATGCTGGTGTCGGCCGTGCCGAGGATCGGCCCGTGCGCGACGCTCAGCTCCTGCTGCCCCGGCCCCAGCTCGGGGTAGTACTGGCGCGGCTCGATCCCCTGCTCGACCAGCGACTCCAGCAGCTCGTCCACGATCGCCGACGCGCTGTCCATCCCCGCGCTGCCGAAGCAGACCGAGTCGTCCCAGGGCTCGAAGCCGTCAGGCGTGCGGCGGGCGAGGTAGAACTCGTACTCGAACGCCGCCTGTGCCTCGATCCCGGCCGCGGCGGCCTTCGCGATCATGCGCCTGAGGAACGTGCGCGGGTACGCCTCCCAAAGCGCGCCCTCGAGTGTGACCATGTCGCAGAGCACGCGCGCCTGGCGGCGGTTGTAGGGCAGCGGGCGAAACGTCCGCGGGTCGGGCACGAGCCGGATCTCGCCCACCGGCCCTTGCCCCGTGCCGGCGGCGAGCTGCTCGGCCAGCGTGAAGCCCGCCATCGCCACGGTGAGGCCGATGCCGGTCTCCACGGCGTCGGCGAGCGCGGATAGGTGCGCCGCCTTGCCGCGGATCAGGTTGCCGTTGTCGCAGTAGAGGAAGCGCACGAGCTGCGCGCCGCTCGCCCGCGCCCGCGCGACCAGATCGTGTCCATCGTGTGCAACAGGGCCGTCCATCGCCCGCCTCCCGCCTCGCTGCTTGCCGCACGGACTATCCTAGCAAGGCCGGCAAGTGCGGTAAGCCGGGAGGCAGGGCGAACGGCGTGCAGGGCCGCGCTGCTGCATGCGGCTCCGGTACACCCGTCACCGCCCCTACCGGCCCCGGGGGAGCCGCCCGTCTCTGCTATCTGGAGCCCAATCGCAGCGAGGCGGCTCCGTCAGCGGCGCAGGCGGCCGCGCAGCAGCGCCATCGGGATCGTCCAGCCCCAGGCGCTGCCGGTCTTCAGCTCGAACGCCGCTACCGCCGCGGGCGGCGCCGCGGCGAAGACGGTCTTGATCGCGGCGACGCGCTCGGGTGCGGTGCGGCTGCGCTCCACCCAGTTGTCGCCTTCCAGCGGAATCTTGCCCTCGAACAGCGTCTCGCAGGCGAAGCCGGCCGCGTCGAACAGCCGCGTCCACTCCGAGATGCGGCAGTTGCGTACGTGCGACGGGTCGCGCAGGTACTCGACCGCGTTGAAGAAGGTATCAAGGAACGGCGTCTCCGGCGCGGCGGTATCGACCAGCAGCAGGCGGCCACCGGGGCGCAGCACGCGCGCCGCCTCCTGCAGCGCTTGTCGCGGGTCGGCGTAGTGGTGGGCGCTGAAGCGGCTGGTGACCACGTCGAAGCTGGCGTCGGCGAAGGGGAGCGCGGCGACGTCGGCGCGGCGGAACTCGATGTTGGCGATGCCACGCCGACGGGCCAGCCCCTCCGCCACCTGTAGCATCTCCGGCGTCACGTCCACGGCGACCACGCGGGCGGCGCATGGCGCGGCGGCGAGCGCGGTGTGGCCGGCGCCGCAGCCCAGATCCAGCACCTGCTCGCTGCCGGTCAGCTCGGCCGCCTCGATCAGCTTCGCCAGGTCCGGCCCGGAGGCGTGCACGGCGCTGACGGCGTAGGCCGCGGCCACGGCGCCGAACTGCTCACGCACGCCCGTCGATTCCGCTGTCTGCTCGCTTCCGGCGCTCATCGTTCCCCTCCGCTGTGTCGTCGCTTCAGTATGGCGTTCCATCGAACCGCGCGTCTACGATATGAATCGCATCGCTTGCATAGCCGCAAAGCATGGAAGCGATCGGGACGGGCTGGATGGAGCTGTACCAGTTGCGCTACCTGCGTGCCGTCGTCCGCGCGGGCAGCATCACCCGCGCGGCCGAGGCGGAGCACGTCGCCCAACCCTCGATCAGCAAGCAGATCCGCCTGCTGGAGCGCGAGCTGGGCACACCCCTCTTCCATCGTGTCGGCCGGCGCGTGCTGCCCACCGATGCGGGCCTGCTGCTGGCCGACTGCGCCGGACGGGTGCTCGACGACCTGGCCGCGACCGCCAGCGGCATCGCCGGGCTGCGCAGCTCGCCCGGCGGCTCGCTGCGCGTCTGCGCCACGGAGACGGTGACGGACAACATCCTGCCGCCCGCCCTGGCCACGCTGCACCGCGCCAGCCCCGCGGCGCGGATCAGCGTGGAGATGCTCGGCACCGACGACGCACTGCGCCGGCTGCTGGCGGATGAGGCCGACCTCGCGATCGTGGTGCTGCCGCTGGCCGACTCGCGCCTGGTTATCCGGGCGCTGTTCGACGAGCCGATCGTGCTCGCCCTGCCGGAAGGGCACAGTCTGGCCGCGAGAGACGCGGTACCGCTGGCGGCGGCGCTGGCCGAGCCGGCGCTCCTGCTCTCGATGCCCGGCCACGGCTTGCGCGCCCAGCTCGAGCAGGAGGCGCAGGCGCTCGGTCTGCACCTGCAGAGCCCGATCGAGCTGCGCAGCCAGCACGCACTGCTGCAACTCGTGGCGCGCGGCGCCGGCGTCTGCTTCGCGCCGGTCAGCAGCACGGCGGAGTTCGCGCAGCGGTTGGCCGTGCGGCCGCTCGCGCCGGAGCTGCGGCGCAGCATCGGCTGGGCGACGCGGCGCGGCCGCCACCTCTCGCCGCTCGTCCTGGCGTTCGTCGAGCAGGTCGAGGCCCAGGCGGCGCAGGGCGGTCTGCACACCGGCGGTGGCTGAACCGTCTCACTCCGCGGGCGTTTCGGCCCGCAGCGCTACATCTGCAGCCACTCCCAGACCCGGGTGGCCAGCTCCTCTGGCGGGTCGTGGTCCTGCAGGATCTCCAGCAGCGCCTCTTTCAAGCGCGGCGGCATCTCGCCGGGCCGCGGGCGGCGGGGAGAGCGGCGCAGCAGCACGATCGCCGCGCCGCAGTACACGCTGCAGTAGGACTGATCGTCGGCGACCAGCGGCGTGCCGCAGAACTCACAGACCGCGGTCGCGGTAGCCTCGGCATTCGTCTTCATCATTGGTGGCTCGTGGTTCGTTTCAGCGCGGCGCGACGGACGGCCGCGGGGTAGGATCGGTCTGCCGGTCGCGACGCAGGCGCGGCCGTAGCGCGGCATTGGCGCGCGGCGCGACCAGGCAGGACCGTGGGGTGTTGAGACACGGTGCAGAGGCGCCCGCAGCCGGCGTCGGCGCGGTTCGTTACCCGCGTGGGCGCAGCGCTGCGGGCGCAGCGATGAAGACGGTGTTAGCCGGGGAGGGGAAGTGGCGCGTAGCTGCGTGAGGCGGGGCTACGGCGGTCGAAGTGTGCGCAACGCACGGCGAGCAGCGCCGCGAACAGCGCCGTGAGCAGGCCGAGCCAGGCCGCCGGTGCGCCGCCGCTGCCGCCGCCGAGCAGGCCGCCGGCCGCCGCGCCGAACGGCAGCCCCGTCGCCCCGCCGGGCGCGGCAGGAGCGCTCACGGGCGCGGCGGGGCCGAGCAGCAGGAGCACAGCATTCGGGCCGAGGAACGCGGCATGGACCGGCGCAACCGGCACCGCGGCGGCGCGTTCACCCGCGGCTATCGCCGTCGCCCGCGGCGACCCGGCCGCGCCGGTCGCGGGCAACAGCGCCGTCTCGTTGCGCACCGGAATCGCGGTGAACCAGCTTCCGGCAGCCGTTGTCAACGGCGCCACCGCGGGCAGCGTACGCGTCGGTAGCGCCGGTTGCAGCTCGACGTCGCCGGCCGAAACCGCCGGTACGGTGATGAGCGCTACCAGCGGCGCTCGCGGTGCCGATCCCGGCGCTCCAACGAGCGAGGGTACTGCGCCCGGCGCCGCTGCCGGCGAGCCGGATGCGAGCGAAGGGAGCGTCGGAAGGGATGGCGGCGCAGCGACCGGCACTCCCAGGAATTCGTTGCCACCAGACGGGGGCGCCGCCTCGTCGCTGGTCACCGCAGAATGCGCCTGGCTCTCCGCGGCGGTTTCGCCGGAGCCGGATGCAGGTGGTGCGGAGCCCGGGGCGGCCGGCGGAGCGGCGGTGCCCGTGGGCGGAAGCGGCTGGATGGGCGTCTGCACCGGCGCAGCGGCACCGCCGTCGAGTGCGTCGGTCAGCGCGCCGGCAACCGGTTGCACGGCGACGGCCACCGGCTGCAACACAGGGGCAGCGACAGCGTTCACGGCGGGGAGTAGCGGTGCGACCGGTTGCAGCACCGGCGCGGCGGCGTTTTCAACGGCCGGCAGCACCGGCGCGACGGGTTGCAGGAGCGGCGCCGCGGCGCCCTGAGCCGGGCGGAGCAGCGGTGTCACCGGCTGCGTCAACGAAGCCACCGTGTCCCCGGCGGCCGGCAGCACCGCGGTGACGGGCCGTGTGAGTGGCGCCGTCGCCTGCTGCGCGGCATTCGCCACGGTGCCAGCCGGTTGTGCAGCCGGCGCAAGTGTGGAGAGCGTTCCGGCGACGCCGCCCGCCACCGGCGCGACCGCCGCACCGGCCGGCGATAGCGCTGGACCCGTGACCGCGGGCAGCACGGTGGCAGCCGTGGAAGCGGGCGCGGCCGCAGCGGAAGCCAGCGGCTGCGCAACGGACACGGCGCCGTCCAGGACGCTCGGTGGCGGCGCGGCGTTGGCCGGCGGCCGGCCGGATGCGGTGCTCGGCGGAGGGGCAGCCACGCTGGCCGGCGGGGCGGGCTGCTGCGAACCGCCCGCGGCGCCGGCTGGTGCTGGCTGGGCAAGCGGCGCGATGGCGGTCGTTGCAGCGGCAGCTACCGGCTGGATAACCGCGCCGCTGGTGCCCTGTACGGTGCCGGTGACCGCGGTGAGCGGGGACGTGGCACCGCCCGCGCCAGGAGGATTGGCCGGGCTGCCCGCTGGCGATGGAAGGACCGGGGCAAGCAGTGGCGGCGGGTTCGGTGGGCCGCCGGCCAGCGCCACGCCAGGCAGGCAAAGCAGCGCCGCGCCCAGCGTGGCGACCGCCGCCGAACCCGCCAGCCAGAACCGGCTTCGCATCGCCGCCCTCGACGCGCAACCCGCCGCACGCCGCCCGTCTACGCATCAGTCAAGCGCATGGCCCGGGCGAAGGCGATAGTTCATTCGGCTCAAATTTGTCGCGCTGCTCAGCGCGCGGGCGCGGCAGCGCCTTCGGCATGCAGCTCGCGCAGCATCGCCTTCGCCCGCTCCTCTTCCTCCGGCGTGCGCGTGGGCAGCGAGAGCGAGACGCGGGTGCAGATGCCGCTGAACCGCTCTTTGATCCGTTGCACGATCTCGTCGTAGGTGCCGGCCACGACGAAGTGGTCGAGCACGTCGTCCGGCACGGCGGCGGGCATCGCCTCCCACTGGCCCTTGAGCGACATCTCGTGCAGCCGCGGGCCGATCTCGCTCCAACCGTGTGCCGCGAACACGCCGTGATAGGTCCGCGTCGAGCCGTAAAACGAGACGCGGGTGCGGGCGGCCTCGCGCGCTTTTTCGACCTCGGCCTGCGTTGCGCCGGTGACGATGAAGCCGCCGCCGGAGACGTCGAGCGTCTTCGGGTCGCGGCCGGCGCGCTCGGCGCCGATCTTCAGCTCGGGCAGGATCACGTCCTGAATGTACTTCGCCGTACAGAAGCCGTGCATGCGCACGCCGTCGCACAGCTCGCCGGCCAGCCGCGCCATGTACGGCCCTACGGCCGAGACCATGATCTTCGGCGCACCCGACGGCAGCGGGCCGGGGTTGAACTCCGGCGTCATCAGCGTGTGCGTGTAGTACTTGCCGCGGAAGTCGAGCTTCCCACCCGTCTGCCAGGTGTGCCAGATCGCGCGCAGGGCGGAGACGTACTCACGCATGCGCGGCTGCGCCGGCCCGACCCACGGGGTGCTGTAGCGGCGCTCGTTGTGGCCCTTCACCTGCGTGCCGAGGCCGAGGATGAAGCGGCCGTTCGAGGCGCGTTGAATGTCCCAGCTCATCAGCGCCGTGATCATCGGGCTGCGCGGGAAGGCGATCGCGACCGACGTACCGAGCGAGACGCGCTCCGTCGTCGTCGCGGCGACGGCGAGCGGCAGGAACGGGTCGTTCTTCACCTCGGGCGTCACGACGCCGTCGTAGCCGAGCGCTTCGAGCCGCTTCGCCGCCTCGCCCGCGGCCCTGAGATCGTTGGTGGGGATGCCGGTTTCGACGAGCATGG
>Ga0070741_10012628_pt1 | contig 15207 bp, 13 predicted proteins | sample Coa_R1_4_FD_66440 | JGI IMG/M metagenome (GOLD analysis project Ga0070741, IMG submission 66440) | Surface soil microbial communities from Centralia Pennsylvania, which are recovering from an underground coalmine fire - Coalmine... | ecosystem: Environmental > Terrestrial > Soil > Unclassified ... | reverse complement strand
AAGCTCATGATTTTGGCGGCCACAGGGTCGAAACGCGTGCTTGAGATTTTGTTTCCGGGAAATGGATCGCGCACCGATTGCCCGGGTTGCGCCGGGTTGGGCCGCGTGCTCACAGGGTCGTAGATAGTCACCAGTTGGCGCTGTTGATTGAATGTCTGGCTGAAATCGCCCTGCCTTTGCAGGTCGGTCGGGACCGTGTTCGTATATACCGCGCCCTGGCTCCAGCGCGTGCCCTGGTAATCGCCGAAGAAGAACGTCTTGTTGCGGCCGTCGTAAACTTTGCCGAGCCTCACGGGCCCGCCTCCCGCAAACCCGAACTGGTTCATGCGAAATGGAGGCTTGTCTTTCCCCGCCTTGTTGTTGAAGAAGTCGTTGGCATCGGTGGCGCTGTTGCGCAGATATTCGAATAAGGTGCCGTGCAACTCATTGGTGCCCGACTTGGTCGAGACGTTCAGAATCCCTCCCGAAAACCGGCCCCATTCGGCGGAAAGGTTGTTGCTCTCGACCTTGAATTCCTGCGAGGAATCCACCGTTGGGATCGCCGTAATGGAGTTGAACAGCCCGGCCGTCGTCGGAATTCCATCGACGTAGATTTCCGTGCTGTGTTTCTGGCCGCCGTTGATCGAATAATCCGAGTCCTGGTTCGTGTTGACGGGAACGTCGCCGAACTGGCCGTTCGCCCCCGCCGACGCCGCGACTCCGGGCGTCAACTGCACCAGGCGGAATGGATCCCTTCCGTTCAGCGGAATGCTTTGGATCTTGCTGTTGTCGACGACTTGACCGAGTGAGGACGTATCCTGCGCGAGCAGCGGAGCTTCTGCCGTTACTGTCACGCTCTCCGAGAGCGAGCCCACTTCCATAACGAAATCGACGCGCGCCACCTGGTCCGTTTGCAATTCGATGCCGGTCCGCGTGATCGGGCGGAATCCCTCCTTCTGGGCGGTAATGCTGTAGCGTCCGGGATGCAGCAGCGGGACGGTATACACCCCAGCATCGCTCGCCGACACCTGGCGCTTTACACCCGTATCATCGTTGTGGACCACCACGCCCACGGCGGGAACAACGGCCCCACTTGCATCTACAATCCGGCCGGTGATCTCGGCCGTATCGGATTGTGCCGCCAACGGGCGCGCTACAATCATCGCCAACAGGAACGCCACTCGTGTGGCCTTAATTTGCATGACCATCTCCTTCCGGTTTCCGGAACCGGAACACTGAGGCGGGACGTCACTTCAGGGCTCCCGACCAACTGCGATTATAGAGCGAAGCGCCGCTGGTGTTTATCGGCTACGGCATGGCGTTGCCGGAACTGCACTACGATGATTTCGCGGGTACCGGGGACACGAACGGGCGCGCACGCTGGGGCGTGACGGAGTGGCAGGCACGATTAGCATCCAGAATGCGAAAGCCATGGACATTTTGCGATTCGACGGCCGATCGCTCCACCGCAGCTTTCGCGACAATGCGACCGTCATCGCGAAGTCCGGCAAGGGCCGGCGCAGTGGAAATAGCGGCGGGAACATGCCGATCAGGTTGGCGTCGGCGAGCCGATCGGCGGCGTCTCTGGCGTCCAACGTCGGCCACGAAAAGGGTTCGCCGGAAGAGCAGATCGCCAACGGTGGCTGAAGGAGCGCTACCACGCGGCGTCAGGCGATCTCAATCAGCCGGTGGCAAGGAATGCGGGCGACAGTTTAATCGCGCAGTCCTGGATATGGCGAAACCCGCAGCTGATCGGTCGGAGGGTCCGCGCTGGAATGCCGGCAGCTTTTCCGGCGGTTCAGCGATTGAACTGATTCACACCGCGCTCAAATCGATCTTAAAAGTCGTCCCTCTCCCTGGTTCGCTCTCCACCGCGATCTTTCCCTTGTGGTCGGCCACCACTGACTGCACGATTGCCAGCCCCAGGCCTGTGCCGTGCGCCTTCGTCGTGTAGTATGGCGTGAACAGGCGCTCGCATTCTTCCTGCGTCAGCCCCTCGCCCGTGTCCGACACCTCCACGCGCACGGCGCCATTGTTCCTCCCGGTCCGGATCGTCAGCGTGCCGCCTTTCGGCATCGCGTCGATCGCGTTCAGCAGCAGGTTGCCGAGCGCACGGCCGAACTGCTCCGGATCCGCGGCCACCTGCGGCAGGTCAGGCGTCAACTCCATCCGCGGCTGAATCGGCGGATGCCCCGGCGCCGCCAGTTGCGCCCGGTAAAGGGCCATCGCCTGCTCTACCACCTGGTTGATGTCGATCTGCTGCAACTCGGGCGGCGGCATCTTCGCGAAGTCGCTGAATCGGCCGATAATCTGCTTCAGGTTCGCCAACTCGGTGAGCAGCGTGGCCGCACTTTCCTGAAAAACCTCGTCGAACTGCTCCGGATACTGCTCGCGCGCCCGCTTCATGTTCTCCACCGTGATCTGCAGCGGGAACAGGGGATTCTTCAACTCGTGCGCCAGCCGCCGCGCCAGTTCACGCCATGCGGCCACCCGTTCGGCCTGCAGCAGGCGGTCTCGCTGCTCGATGAGCTGATACGTCATCCGATTGAAGGTTCGCGCCAGTTCGCCGATCTCGTCGCGCGACGTTATATTGACGCGCGCTTTCCAGTTTCCCGCCGCCACCTCGCGCGCGCCGGCCGCCAGCCGCTCTACCGGACGCGTAACGCGCGCCGTCGTCCACCAGGCTAGAGCCAACGCCAACAGAATGCCGCCCGCGCTGGCAATTACGCCGGTGCGCACAATCGAGTGAACCAGTTCTTCCAACTCGCGTCGGGATCCGGTGACGATCAGCGTCGCAAGCAGGTTGTTCTGGCGTCCCACAAGCGGAATTCGATGGACCGTTTCGTCGGCTGCGATCTTAGGCGCCGGCCCGCCGCGATGCAGCAGCACGCGCATTCCCGCCGGCGGCACCAGCGAGGCGAAGAAGTCCTGATCGAGCCGGCCGCCGCCGATCACGTATAGTTTCTGGTCTCCGGCTTCCACTACCCTTACCGCAAGAATCCCCAGCGGCTCGCTTTCGGGAAGCTGCACGCGGTCGAGAAATGCGCCCTGCTGCTTCCAGTCGACTCCGGCATCGGTAACCCACTCCTCCTTGTATCCGAACCGCGCCGGCCACTGTGCGGAGGAAATGATGCTGCCGTCGTGCGCGACGAGTTCGAGAAAGTCCAGTCCCTGCGCCGCGGCCAGCCCCTGCGCGGTATCCACGTAGCGGGAATAATCGGGATTGGGCTGGCTGAAATCGATGGCCATCTGCAGTGTGGACGGCGCGGAAGCGATACCCTCGACACGCCGTGCCACATCCTTCCGCCGTGCGTCGAACTGCTGCCGGAACTGCGCCACTAACGCCTCGCTGCGAGCGTTGTCCATGCGTTCAAAAGTGCGTGCCGTGCGGGTGGAAACGATGGCGGTCACCACCCCCACCGCCACCGCGATCACCAGTATGAACAGCGCCAGCAGCCGCGTGCGGAAGGTCATGGCGACGCCTCTATCCACAGGTCCGCCAGTTGCAGTGAACCCAATCGGCCGAGGCCGGGCCGTTGCCATAATCGCACTCGGGAACCTACACCGCACGTATCGGGCAGGTGGAAGAGAGGCACCACCCGGTGTCCATCGAGCAACCCGCGCTCGGCGCTGTACAACAAGTCGGGACGAGTCTGGCCCGCCGGCACCCGCACTTGTCCCAATCCGAACGCCGCGGCCATTTCGGCGAGCACGAGCGCACCGTCGAGGGAGTTTACGCGCGCACGGACGAGCCGCAACTCGCCGCGTGCCTGATTTGTAACCTGTAAATTGATGCCGGCATCGCGCGCGTTCACGGCGATGCGCTCGGCCAGAATGCGCGCCTGGGCATCCGTTGGATCGTAAGCCAACGGTAAAGTGCGGTCGCCGGGAGGCACCTCGGCCACCAGTTGCCGCGCGCGTGGCAGGTCCATCGACGCGGGGAACAGAAAGGCATAACCGCTGAGCCACTGCGGCAGCAGCGCGCCCGTAGCGACGCCCTGTCGTTGCAGTAGCACGTTGTGGATGGCGGCGCGATCGATTGACAGCGCGAGCGCCTCGCGCAGGCGGGCGTTGTCGGCGCCGCGGCCCGGGCCGAAGACCAGCGCCAGCAACTCCACCGGCGCCGACGTCCAGATCCGTGCGCCGCGATCGGCCGCCGCCCGCATCTCGTTCGGCGCCAGTTCGATCAGGTCGGCCTTACCCACCTGGAGATCAACAAACTGGTCGCGCGTCGAGCGGCCCATTTCGATCTCGACGCCGTCCACAAACGGCCGGCCGTTCCAATGTTCGTCGAAGGCGGCAAGCGACACGTGACGGTCGGCATCGAAGCGGGTCACCCGAAAGGGCCCGGTGCCGACCAGTTGGCCGTCAGGCCCGCGCGCCGCAATCGAAGCCGAAGGACGCGATAGTTCGGTCAATAACCCGGGCATCGCGCGGTCGGATTTGACGACCACGACATCGCCGGCCACCCCGACCGTTGCGCCGGAACCCAGCAGCCGTTGCAACGCCCCGCCGGCGGTTGCGCCGGTCAGCGGATACCCGTCATGAAATTTCACGCCGGGACGCAGCCGGAACTCCCATCGGGTCTGTTCGGCATCAGCCTGCCAGGAGACGGCGAGCGCCGGCTGCGGATGGCCATCATGGTCGATGCGTACGAGCCGCTCGAACACAAGCGAGCCGATCCTCGCGACGCCATCGATCGAGGCTGCCCGCTCCCGCATCTCGACCCGCAGCACGCCGCCGTAGCGTGGGCGCGTAGCGGCAAGCGCCGTCGCCAGAGCCGCCAGCACGCTAATGACTGCAAGATATCGACAGCCGATAGGCCGCATATTCTCCCGATCCCAAGTCGCGCACAACCGCGACCGCGGAGCTTTCGTCGACCGTCCAGAGCGCCACCACGGGCCCCGGCATTTCGACGGCGGAGGCCGCTTCCACCGCCTGCCGGTCCACAACCTGATAGACGCGAATCGAGTCCTTTTCGGTGCCGTCGCCGGGCCGCGTGGACAGCAGCAAGCTGCCCGGCCCGCAGCGGGTGGCGACGCCCGCGATGTCGCTGCCCCATGCCCCGATTGCAGCCACCGGCTCGAGTGAGGCATCGTGCAACCAAACGCGGCCATCCAGGCGCGCAAAGATCCACTGGTCGGATGGTCCGTGCGCGGCAGTATAGAAGGGAGGCACGGTCTTGGAGACTCCAGGCGCGGATACGCGGCCGTCGAAGTAGTTGCGTCCGCGCGCCGGATACGCCCGCAATGCAGGCTCGCGCACCAGCGGCCACGCCTCGTCGGCATCCCGGCAGCGCGCGTCGAGCGGTTGCACGGCGCCGCTACAGATACTACCGGAGACATAGGCGAGGTAAGCGCCGGACTGCACCATCAGCCGCCCGCGCGGGTCCCGCGGCAAAGCGAGCGGTCCGAGCGGCGCGGATTCGCGCGCCTCCCAATGTCCGTTGGCAGCCGCGTAGCGTGTGATGCGCGATGTCTGCAACAGCAGCAGGTCCGCGTCCACCCGTGCCACGTCCAGAATCGGATCGGCGAGCGATGCGATCAGGCTTTTGTCGACCGTCACCGCGGAAGGACCGGCGCGGATCGTGCCCGCGACGCGCTTAAAGGCGAAGAGGATCACCTGCCGCTCCTCCCCTCGCTTCACTTCGGCCGCCACGACGTAGGTGGCGAAATTCTGCGAAAGCGTCACGTGCAGCTCGTCTGCCGCGCCGGCCTCCACCAGCGCCGTGCCCCGCAATTCGTTCTCGAGTGCCCGCCGGAACTCGGCCACCTCGCCCGGCGCCAGGTCGGAAAGATTGCGCAGCGTAAATGAAATCGGACCACGAAATCCGCCGGCCAGCCGCCGCGCCAACTCGCGTGCGGCGTCGGCCGGACCTTCCACGGCAGGCAAAGAGGGAGCGACCAGCAGCGGCAGCAGGTAAACAACCAGGCGCCACCCCGTCACGGCCACGAATATACCACGTGGCAGGAAAGCGGGTTCGGCCGTGAGGCTCGGAAAGCGACGCGGCACACGCGGCCCGCTTTGGAGGAATTCTACCGGCGTCCGCCCATAGCTCGCAGCAGGCCGCCCAAACAGGCCTTCGCGGCCAGAAACGCCACGGCGAAAGACCCGCAAGTGGCAAAACCGACTTCGGCAAAACCGAAAACATTACTCATGGCAAGGTCCCCTATCGCGCTCCACCGGCGGCTGCGGCGGTGAACACCGGTTCCGCGGGATGGAAGATCTGCGCGATCTCGTCGTTCACTTCACCGTACAGCTCCACGACATCTCCAATTTTAACTGTTTTAAACAATTCTTCAACATCATGATTTAACATTCGGATGCAACCGTGCGAAACGTTATGCCCGATCGATTTCGGCGCGTTCGTGCCGTGGATGCCGTAACCGGCCTTACTGAGCCCGATCCACCTGCTTCCCACGGGGTTGTTCCTTCCCGGTGGCACGACCTTCCCCGCGTGATACCAGGTGGGATTGGGCACGCGCGCGATCACGGTGAAGGTGCCGGTGGGGCTGGGCGTGGAATCGGCGCCGACGGCAGTTGAGTAGACCTTGACCACCTTGCCGTTTTCGACGAGCGCCAGTTTGCGATCGGGGATACTCACCACGATCCGGCGCACGGGAGCATCCGGCGCCCCTTGCTCCTCGTTTTGAGCCATAGCCCGACCGACAGCGACCAGCATCGCGGCCGCCGCCGCCATCATCCGATCTCGCTGCACCATCCGTTTCATCTGTCTCACCTCATCCGGCGAAATACAGAGCGCAAATTGCACACCAGAGAGGAAAATGATGAAAACGCGAAACTTATGCGCAGACTTGGCGTGGCCAAGTCGTGTCTGTCGTGACACGTCGTGTCAGTTGCCGGCCTGGCGGAGGCGGCAGATAGACGTAGATGTCCTATCGCTCCCTTCAGTTCTTGGATCTATCCGCCTGTGGCAGGAAACCGGGGACAGACGAGGCTGTCCCCAATCGCCAGCCTGCGATCAGTGAGATGCAGGTCGGTAGTGGGATAGTTCCGTCTGTCCCGCGGTTTTTGCCATTCATTTGTGCGAGCCTCGTCACCCGCCGGTTAGGCCGAGCCAGCGCCACAAACCACACCGCAGGACCGGGATATGGATAACCGCCGCGCCGAACGGCATCACAACCGCCCGCCCCCCTTCCCCGTCACGATAGCCAGGTGGTGTTGCTGGTCCTTGTTGATTCGTCCACGTAGCGCCAACTCGTAGCGGCTGAAGAGCCACAGCTCCGGAATGATTTCAGCTATCAGATCACCACGTTGGAATACCCGGACGATCGAATTTTCCGAAACCACGACGGCCGCAGCCTTGGTGGCAGCCGTAATGGAAGCAGCTGCGATGTGGCGACTGCCCAAGCCAAAAGGAACAGCAATATCCGAAGCCTTCGAGTCCAGGTAGCGCCCCGCAGCCAGGAATAAACCATCTTCCGAAACGACAAATGCACCGTCCAGTTGAGCCAGCTCCTTGACGGTCCCCCACAGGTCCTTTGCGGTAATGCGCCTGGTACTCGCCGGGTGCCCGGCTAAGGGATTGAGAATGAGCGGACGGGACCAGGCCATGACCGCCTCTGCATCGCCGAGCGTGAACAGTGTGCCGATACGCCGGCCTTCTCTCCCCTCGCGTGCGATCTCCACTGCCAATTCGAGTAGATGTTTGAGGACCTCCTTACGGCAGCCTTGGAGTTTCGTGCAAATGATTCCGAACGATACTGGATCCGGCTTTCTGGCCACACCATTGCCTTGCTGGGAGGCGAAATCCCATACGTATAAAATCAGGACTTCACAAGTCCTACGTACTCAAAGACTGCGATATGAAGGCGTGGTTGGCTTTCTTGGGGTGACGGAGAAGCCACTGCGGGTTCGAATTCGACACCACGCAGGCGAGTCGCTGTGCCAGTCGCTCCGCTCCCCGGACCACTTCGAGCATGGGCGCGCATCCCAGAGCGAATCTACGGCCTTCTATGCCGCAGATCAACAACGTCGACGGCATACGGCCGAGCACCCGCGCCAGCATCACGGCTTCGGCAAGGCCGAATGCATGTGTGGAGCTTCTCCAGGAAGAGCAGATCGGAGCTTCCGTTCCATCCCAAACCGTTATGATACCCGGGCGGCCACCGGTTACAACGGCATCGATCAGGATGACTGCGTCGTGGCCGCGCCATAGCTCCATTAGCGACACGCCGTCTGTCGTGTGCTCGCACGCCCCGATTCCCAACTCGCGCAGCCGCCGCGCCGCCAATAATCCGGCCGCATCATCGCCTCTGTCAAGGGCGCCGTAACCGATGATCCAATAAGCCACCCTTACTCTCTTCCTACTTCAAGCCGTAGAAAGTGCGTTGCGCACGAAATACACGGGTCGTAGTTGCGAACCGCCTGCTCGCATTTCCAGGTGGCCTCTTCCAGCGGCGAGGTGGCGACCTGTGCCGCAAACTCGCGCAGGTCGTCTTCGATTCGCTTCAGGTTCTGCGACGTCGGCGGAACAATCCTGGCGGCGAGGATCATGCCGTTCTCGTCGAGAGTATATCGATGATAGAGGATGCCGCGCGGTGCTTCGGTGATGGCCTGCCCGACTCCGCTGCGCGCTTGCGCCTGGCAGCGGGGTTGTGTTGGCGGTTCGTACTCGCGCACCACGCGCAGCGCTTCGGCGCAAGCGAAGACGATCTCGACCGCCCGCACCGCAATACTGCGAAAAGGATTTCTCACGGGTGGCGACAGACCCGCCGCCCGTGCAGCCTCCTGGGCTACGGCAGGCAGTTTCTCGAAGTTCAGGTTAAACCGGGCGAGGGGTCCCACCAAATACGAATTCCTGCCGCGTACCACCGAATGCAACGCGTTGGAATGTTCAACCTGCTGTTCGGCGAAATCGTCCTCGAACTCGGCGGCGTCGATGTTCAGTCCCCGGTTGGAAACCAGCTGGCCTTCGTTGAACGGATATTCGTGCGGGTGAGAGAGGGCCACGAACTCATAATCCTGTTCGAACTGCGGAAACTCGAAGCCGGAAACCAGCTTCACTGTCTCCAGCGATGCTTCGAGGGCCCACTGCAGATCCTCCTCGATCGCTCGCAATTGACCCGTTGCCGGCGCCTTGTAGAAACCGCCCACGGCTATCGATACAGGGTGAATTTCCCGGCCGCCCAGGAGCGTCATGATGCGGTTGCCGATCTGTTTGAGGCGCAGGGCGCGATCCACCACGTCGCGGTGATCGCGCGCCATTTCGATGGCGTCCTGATAGCCCAGGAAGTCTGGGGCATGCAGCATGTAGACGTGCAGCGCATGGCTCTCGATCCACTCGCCGCAGTAGAACAGGCGGCGCAGCAGCCGCACGGCGGGGTCGATATGGATTCCCAATGCCCGCTCCATGGCGTGGATGGCACTCATCTGGTAGGCGATGGGGCAGATCCCGCAGATGCGTGCGGTGATGTCGGCGGCTTCCGAATAATGGCGGCCTTTCAGAAATGCTTCGAAGAAACGGGGTGGTTCATAGATGCGCAGCTTTACGTCCGCTACGCGACCGCCCTGCAGCTTGATCTGCAGCGAGCCCTCGCCCTCAACCCTCGCCAGGGTCTCGACCCGAATCGTCCTGGTACGCCCGCTCACGCGCGCTCAGCCTCTTCACTGGCCTTGCGGAAATGCCATGACCAGGCGTTGAAGCCGCGGTAGGCACGGGAAATCTCTGCGTCGGTCTGTCCCAGTATGCGGAATTGACTGGTCATTGAGGCGGTATTCGGGCTTTCCTTCGGCCCGTAGCACCCATAACAGCCACGATCGAAGGTTGGGCAAATCGCTACGCAGCCGGCCTGGGTAACAGGCCCGAGACAGGGCGTCCCCCGCGCAACCGCGACGCATACGTTCTCCTGCCGCTTGCATTCCACGCACACGCTGTATGACGGGATGTTCGGTTTCTTGCCCGCCAGCGTGGCCGTGATCAGCTCTATTAATTGACGTTTGTTGATCGGGCACCCACGCAACTCGAAATCCACGGGTACATGCTCGGCTATCGGGGTGGACGAATTCAGTGTGTTGATAAAATTCGGCGTGGCGTAAACCACGCGGACGAATTCATCAATATCCTGCCAGTTCCGCAGCGCCTGGATCCCCCCGGAAGTGGCGCACGCGCCTATCGTCACCAGAGTCTTCGACTGCCGTCGAACCTGCTGAATGCGTTCCGCGTCCTCATGTGTGGTGATGGACCCTTCCACGAGCGCGATGTCATAACGGCCCTTGCGCATAGCCCGGCTGGCTTCCGGAAACCAGGCAATCTCGACCGCGCTCGCAATCGCCAGAAGATCGTCTTCGGCGTCGAGCAGGCTCAACTGGCAGCCGTCGCAAGAAGCGAACTTGAAAACGGCGATGCGCGGTCTCTTCTTACGCTCAGAGTTCATATCGGTCCAGTAGCTGCGCGATTCTGCGGTACGGGAACACCGGTCCGTCTTTGCAGATGAAATGCGGTCCCCATTGGCAATGGCCACAAAAACCCACCGCGCACTTCATATTTCGTTCGATCGAGAGATACAGGTCTTCCGCGGCCAATCCTCTAGCCAGCAATTCGCGGGACACGAACCGCATCATGATTTCCGGCCCGCAAACCATTGCCGTGGTCTGTGTGGGCCGGAGACGCAGGAACTTGAACAGGGATGTCACGACTCCGGCCCGTCCCCGCCACCCTACTCCGCCGTAATCGACTGTGGAAAGCACCTGCGTGCCCGGATGCCGGGCCCACGCCGTCAGTTCCCTGCGAAACAACACGTCCCGCGGGCTTCGTGCTCCATAGAGAACGATCAACTTTCCGTACCAGTCGATGTGTCTCTGTACGTGATAAATCACCGGCCGTAGCGGCGCCAGCCCGATGCCGCCGGCCACCAACAGGATGTCCCGCCCCTTAGCTCCCTCAACTGGCCAGCCGACACCAAAGGGACCTCGCACACCCACCGCATCGCCGGGCCGCCGGCTTACCAGCGCATGCGTCGCATGGCCAACCGAACGCACCGTGTAGGTAAGACTTCCGGCATTCCCCGGGTCGCCGCTGATGGAAATGGGCAGTTCGCCGACCCCGAATACCCACAGCATGCTGAACTGGCCTGGCTGGAACGCCGTGTCTCCGCCGCCGGTAGACTCCAACGCCAGTGTGAACGTGTTCGGCGTCTCTTTGGATATACTCCGTACAGTCCAGCACTGCGGCAACATGGGATCGGACCTAGACAGCGGCATACACATCCAAGAGCTGGATCCGTGTGGCATCGAGCCGGCGGTTCATGATCTGGGCGAACCGTTTTAACAGCTCGTATCCCAGATCGTGATTCTGCTCACACTTCGTCCGCAAGCATTTCGCGTCGAGCACGATGGCCCGCACGGCGTCGGCGGCGCGAGCTTGAAACTTCCACTGGTAAGGCGGCAGCAACCATGACCAGCCCAGAATCTCCCCTTCGCTCACGGTGTCGACCACGATCGGTTTTCGTTGGGGAGGCGCAATCTCGATTGCCACGCGGCCCTGCCGGATCAGATAGAACTCGTTCGCCTCTTCGCCTTCCCGCAGGATGTACTTGCCCATGTCGAACCTCGCATTCGAGGCACACCCCACCAAAAGCGCCGTGTAGTTCGATTCGAGGTCCGCAAAGAACGGGTGCCCGGCAATCGTTTCTTCAAGCGTCTGCCTCTCCATGATTTCCATCCCCGCGTATGGCCTGCAGTTCTTCGACAATGTCGATCCCGGCGGGGCACCACGTGATGCATCTTCCGCATCCGACGCAACCCGAGGTGCCGAACTGGTCGATCCAGGATGCAAGCTTATGCGTCATCCACTGCCGATACCGCGCCTTGTCCGAAGTCCTAACGCTCCCGCCGTGTATGTGCGAGAAATCCATTGTGAAGCACGAGTCCCACAGTCGCCAACGCTCGGCGTGGTCGCCGGTCACGTCGCACACGTCCTCGACAGTCGTGCAGAAGCAGGTGGGGCACACCATCGTGCAGTTGGCGCACGTCAGGCACCGCTCCGCGACCTGGTCCCATCGCGGATGCTCGAAATTCCGATAAAGAAGGTCGCGGATTCCGGCGGTGTCCATCCGCCTGGTCTGCTGGCGGCCCGCATCCGCCACGGCCGCGGCTGCCGTGTGGCGCTCCGCCTCCGTAGATGGCCGATACTCCAGGCCCGCAAGCAACTCCCGGCCGCGTTCGCTTCCTGCTTCCGCCAGAAACCAGTGATCGCCATCATTCACGACTTCGGTCAGCGTCAGATCGACCTCTGCGGCCGGCACCTGCGGACCTGTTCCCATGGATGCACAAAAACAGGTGGCGGCGGCCTGGGTGCATTGCACCGCCACAATGAAAACGCGGTCGCGCCGGGCTTCATAAATTGGATCGGTGAACGGCCCTTGGAGAAGAACCCGATCCTGAATTCTGATCGCCGCGAGTTCGCACGCCCGTACGCCCAAAAAGGCCGAACCGTGGCGAGCAGCCTGTGGCAAAAGCCGCGGAGAGACGGAACTCTCCGCTGTAGCGACTTGTATCCCGCAAGTGATCGGGGCTTGGTTCAGGATGCGAAACACTCCCTCCTTCTGTTCCGCCTCGAACAACTTCACTTGTGCCGGGTGCAGGTACTTCTTCCAACTCTGAGGACCAACGTTGTACCCGAAGAGCGCACCGTCCGCCCGCGGCTTGAGACAATACCGCCCAGCCTCCTGTTCGTCGGTCTGGCCCGCCGGCAGGTCGGGCGAACCCTCAATCTCGTCGAGCACGATAGCGCCGTCCCGAATGGTCGGTCCCAACACTTCATAACCACGGCCTCTAAGCGCATGGATGAGTTCGTCGATTTGGTCGACCGCCAATCGCACCTGGACACATTCCATACTGTTTTGCGGCTCCTACAAACGATGGTCCGGCTTGAGAATGTTCCGGCAAGTGCTTTCATGTCGGAGCATGAGTTCGGTCAAGGCGAACGGGATTAGGCCCGAATGCGCGGCGCACAAGCCGGTAATACGATCGAGCTTGGTGCTGTTGCCTGCGATAGCGTTGATTTCGATGAGCCTGGTTTCGGCGATCTCCGTGGTTTCGATGGAATCGCCGGCGTGACCCACCGGAGATCGCGGTGCTGAATTGGAAGGGAGGCGCCCGCGGCCTGTTTTCCGTGACATACCTGCCATCAGCGTGCTCCAGCGTCTGAGTTCTACAACAATTTGCCACGTCATGGATGATCGGGTTGACCTCGGCGACTTCTTTTTTAATCGTCAGTTCCAGGCATCCGGTAGCAGGGGAGCTCGATGACGGGGTATTTTCCCGGTGTAGCGCTCAAAGATTCCGCTAAAAAAAACGAGTCGACTTCTACAACCCGATCATCAACGTCGACGGTTTGCACAAAGACAGACGAAAGCGCAAACCGGAAAGGCAGGCTTATCATGGCAAGCAGGGCTTTGAAAATCGATGTAAATAAGGCACTCACAAACGAGCCGGATGTTCTCGCTGTTCCGTCTGGCGGCGTAGACGAATCTTCTATCGCCGCCCGGGCATACCAACTTTGGCAGGCGCGAGGGTGTCCCTCAGGATCCGATCAAGAGGATTGGTTTGCCGCGGAAAGGGAGTTGAGAAGCCAAACGGCGAAAGGCTCGAGAGCCGCGTAATCTCGTCAGTTAAGCCGCATGGTCCGCGATCCCTCCCCCGGCAGCCGGCATTGCACGGCATCCGGGTTGGACGCCGACGCCTTCCGCACGCGTGCGCGATCGCGGCCATCACTAACCAGCGCTACTCGTACCTCAGGGCGACCATCGGATCCACTTTCGTCGCCCGGCGGGCGGGTACATAGGACGCCAGCACCACCACGCCCAGCAGCACTGCCGCCATCGCGGCGAACGTCACCGGATCGAAGGCGCTGATCCCGAACAGCAGCCCGCGGATCAGCCGTGTCACCGCCAAGGCACCCGCCGCGCCGGCCGCTACGCCGAACAGCCCGAGCCGCAGGCCCTGCCCCAGGATCAGCTTCAACACATCGGCGGACTGCGCGCCCATCGAAATCCGGATGCCGATCTCGCTCGTCCGCTGCGCCACCGAGTACGAAATCACGCCGTAGAGACCAACCGCCGCCAGGACCAGCGCGACCGACGAGAAGAGCGTCAGCAGCAGCGTCAGGAATCTCGGACGCGATTGCGCCGCCGAGACCACATCTTCCATGCTGCGCACCGCGGCCACGGGCAGGGCTGGATCGAGCGCCTGGATCTCGCGCCGCCCCTGGCTCGCCAGTCCGCCCCCATCGCCCGAGCCGCGCAGTAACACGTAGTTGGTGCGGTTCCCGCTCCCCTGCTTCTGCGTGAACGGCAGGTAGATCTCGGTCCCGGTCGGCTTGTCGATGCCCGCATTCTTTACATCCGCCACTACCCCCACGATCGTGCACCACGGGTCCGTAAAGCTGGGCTGTACGCGGCGCCCGATCGGGCTTTGGTTCTGCCAGAACATCCGCGCCATGGTCTGGTTTACGATCGCCACGTTCGGCGCACCGGTTCCGTCGCCATCGTTGAACAAACGGCCGTCGATCAGCCGGATGCCGGCCGTCTCAAAATAGCCTTTGCTGACGATCTGGTAATAATCCACGTTTTGAATCGGGCCGTCCGGCACCCGCACGAAGCCTTCGATTTGTGTGTCGTTGGCATCCAACGGTCGTACCGGTGGCAGGCCCGACATCAGCGCGGCGCTCTGTACTCCCGGAAGCACGGTCAGCCTGCTGTAAAGGCGCGCCCAGAACGCGTCCACCGCGGCTTTGTCTTTATAGACCGCGCCCGGCAGGCTTACGCGCATCGTGACCAGGCCGCGGGGATTCAACCCAATGTCCACTTCCTGCAGTTTCCAGAACGCCCGCACCATCAGGCCGCTCGAGATCAGCAGCACCAGTGCCAGCGCCAGTTCTGATATCACCAGCACGCGCCGGAACGCGCGGGCTCCGGTCGATCCCACCGTCCGCCCGCCGGCCGATTTCAGCGATTCGTGCAGGTTCCGAAGAATCAGGTGTGCAATCGGCGCGATGCCGAAGAACACGCCCGTGAGCACCGAGACGGCCAGCGTGAACAACAGCATGCGGCCATCGACGCCGATTTCCGAGGCCCGCGGCAACCCCGTGGCAGTCGAATTGGTGATCAGCCGCAGTCCGCCGAACGCCAGCAGCAGGCCCAATACGCCCCCGGCGAACGACAGCAGGATGCCCTCGGTAATGAACTGGCGCACCAGCCGTCCGGC
>Ga0070741_10012627_pt1 | contig 15207 bp, 15 predicted proteins | sample Coa_R1_4_FD_66440 | JGI IMG/M metagenome (GOLD analysis project Ga0070741, IMG submission 66440) | Surface soil microbial communities from Centralia Pennsylvania, which are recovering from an underground coalmine fire - Coalmine... | ecosystem: Environmental > Terrestrial > Soil > Unclassified ... | reverse complement strand
TAGATTCATTCGATTTCCCCGGATGGCCTCGGCAGTGTGGCTATACAGACGCTAGCGTTTTTATTCAAGACCCGGATACCGGCCAGACTGATGTTAAAGGCTCATGGTCTGGCTGCGGTTGCCTTGATTACTGTGCTGTATCCAGCGTATCTCTCGTCAACGCTGCCAACCAATCAGGGCGGAATTGATCCTCGATACGGTTAGGCTACCGCTTGCCGATCGCGCGATGGTGTTTGAGAATTGACCGTCGCACAACCTCGACATCCCCATCCAGCAGCGTCCGCACCTCGATGGTGAACCGATCGTCCGCGACGCGCCCCACAATCGGCGGATCGTTCCGCAGGAACCGCTCGTACAACCGGGCGGCGTTGCCGGGGACTTCGATGGCCACCGAGGCAATCGTCTCGGTGGGCGTGGTCCCGCCGCCGAGGGCGCAGCGGCTGTCAACGACGCGGCAGTTCGTCCCGCGGACGATGGTGGCCGCACATGTGCGCAACATGTCGAGAGATGTGGAGAGCATGCGATAGATGGGAATGGCGCGCTCGTGCGATTCGCTGGCGAACGCGCGCAGCGTCTCGCCGATCACCGCGTAGCTCTCCTTCCCCGCGCGCAACGCGCGCATCAGAGGATGCCGGCGGCACTTCACGATGATCTCCGCGCGGCCGAGGATCAGCCCCCCTTGCGTGGCGCCGATCAGCTTGTCCGTCGAGCAGGTCAGGGCGTCGACTCCTTTGGCCATCAGCTCGCGGATGGTGTCGCGTTTCCTGAAACCGTATTTGGAGATGTCCACCACCCGCCCGCTCCCTTCGTCGTACAGCAGCGGCAGTTTCTTCGCACGCGCGACCTCGACCAGTTCTTCGATCTCCGGGGTTTCGGTGAACCCGACGATGTCGAAGTTCGAGCGATTGACGCGAAGGATCGCCGCGGTGTTGCGCCGGACGACGTAATCGCGCGCCCGAGTTCGATTCGTCGTCCCCACCTCACGCAGCTTCGCCCCTCCCTGCTGGATGACATCGGGGACGCGAAACGAGCCGCCGATCTCCACCAGCTCCCCGCGCGAGACCAGCACCTCCCGCCGTGCGGCCACCGCGGCCAGCAGCAACAGCGTTCCCGCGGCATTGTTGTTGGTCAGCACCGCGTCCTCGCATCCGAACAGCGTCCGGCAGAGCGATTGGAGATGTTCGTCGCGCGCCCCCCGCTCGCCCGATTCCAGATCGAACTCCAGATTCGAATACCCCTCGGCGATCCGCCCCGCGCGTTCCCACAGCGCCCCATCGATCGGCGAACGTCCGAGATTGGTATGGATAATCACCCCGCTGCCGTTGACCACCGGCCGCAGGGTCGATGCCGTCGACCCTTCGAGAGCGACGCGCGCCGCCGCCGCGGCCAACTCTTCGTTATACGGACTACGCAAGGCGCGCAAGGAATCGAGATGGCCGGCCAGCGCCTCCTTGGCCCGTGTGCGGCCGAAGGCGGCGATCAGCGGCGCAAACGCCGCTCCGGAAAGAATCCGCTCGACCGAGGGGATGGCGCGCAGGGAGGAATCTCCGGCCGGGCGCCCACCTTTACGCATATTGCTCCACCGCCAGAAGCGCGTATTGTAGTCGCTGGAAGATGATCAAACAGGACGACGAGCTGGACAAGCTCGAGGAAGACATCCGGAAGCTGAAGAACAAATACGACCAGTTCTTCACCGGGATCCAGAAGATGCCGCCGGTCATGGAGCGGCACGCCCTGGAGGTTTACATCTTTGAACTCGGCAAACAGAAGATGCGCGAGAACGCGCGGCGCTTCCGCTACAACCAGCTCCTGAGCCGCTACAACCAGTTCCGCGAAATGTGGGGCCGCAAAATGCGCGAACGGGAGGAAGGGCCGCTCGACTTTCGCCGCCGCCAGGCCGCGCTCAGCACCCCCTCCGAACCCCCACCCCCACCCCCGCCTCCCGGGCGCGTAACGCAGCAGCAGTCCGGATCGTATGTAAAGTTGACAGCGGGATCGAACGGAGATGCGCTTCGCAACCTCTTCGACCAGATCGAGACCGAGCACAAAAAGCTCGGCAAGGAGCCGAACCTGACGTTCGAACAGTTGCGGGCCATGGTGGAAAAACAGAGCGAGGCCGTACGCGAGCGCTACAAGGTCGAGGTGGTCGGCTTCCGCGTCGATGTCGTCGACGGCAAGGTCAAACTGAAAGCCAAACCGATTCAGGACTGATGATGAAGCGATCGCTGATCCTCGCGGCCGCCGCGCTCACGCTCGCCGGCTGCGCCTCTCTCCTCCATCGAAACGAGAACCCGTACCAGAAGACGCTGTTCATCGAGCGTTATCTCGATCCTTCGAATCCGCTCGACATGCAGATCCGGGAGAAGATCGACGCGTTGCGTGCCAATCCGCGTTCGGCCACGCTGCACAACGAGCTCGGACAGCTCCTCCGCCAGAAGGGCTTCCCCAAGGACGCGGAAACGGAGTTCGAGCGCGCCATCAACGCCGACCGTCGCTTCTATCCCGCCTGGTACAACCTCGGGCTGATGCGCCAGGCGCGCGGCGACTACCCCGGTGCGCGCGTCGCCTATCACCAGACCATTCGTTACCGGCACGGGCACGCCCCCGCGCTCTTCCAGCTCGGCCTGATGGAAGAGCAGCGGCATCATGACGAGGCGGCGATCGAGTACTACGCGAAGGCGTTCTCGATCAATCACCAACTGCTCGACGTGCACGTCAATCCGCGAATCCTCGATAGCCATCTCGTCGCACTCGCGCTGCTCCGTATGTATCCGAAAGAACACGCGCGTGAGACCACCGCCTTCGAGCCCGCGCCTCCCGGATACATGCAGCCGAACGCCGCGCGGCCAGCCCCGCCGGCCGCGCCGGTGACCAACCCCGCCGGGCAGACGCCGCCGGCGAAGCCGCCGGTGTAGGGAACGGCCGCGCCGTTCCGAACCCCGGATTTCGGCACGGCGCTGCCGTGCCCTACAGATACAATCTGCGCCACGTTGGAACACGAAGCACACGAACTTCCCGAAGCCGAACTGATCCGCGTGCGCCGCGAGAAACTCGCGCGCATCGTCGAGCTGGGGTTCGATCCCTACCCCACCAAAGCGGAGGTTGACACCTCCATCGCCGACGTCGTGCGCGCGCATGGGAGAAAATCGGCGCAGGAGCTGGAATCGGAGAAGCCTCACGTCCGGATCGCGGGGCGCATCATGGCCATCCGCGAGTTCGGGAAGACGGCGTTTCTCGTTCTCTCCGAACGCGACGCGCGCATCCAGGCCTACTGCCGCAAGGACACGCTCCCCGAACGCGAATGGGCGCTCTATCAGAACCTCGACGCGGGCGACTGGGTCTCGGTCGAGGGAACCGTCTTCCGCACCAAGACCAACGAGCTTTCGGTCAAGGCCCAGCGCCTCGGATTTCTGGTGAAAGCGCTGCGGCCGCTGCCGAGCAAGTGGCACGGGCTGACCGACGTTGAGCAGCGCTATCGCCAGCGCTATGTCGATCTGATCGTGAACGACGATGTGAAGCGCACCTTCGAGCGGCGGGCGAAGATCATCCGCCACATCCGCAACTATTTCGACGCGCACGGCTTCATCGAGGTGGAGACGCCGATGATGCAGCCGATCGCCGGCGGAGCGGCCGCGCGCCCCTTCATCACGCACCACAACGCGCTGGACATCGATCTCTTTCTGCGCGTCGCGCCGGAGCTGTACCTCAAACGCCTGATCGTCGGGGGCCTGTCACGCGTTTACGAGATCAACCGCAACTTCCGCAATGAGGGGATCGGCTACCGCTGGAACCCCGAGTTCACCATGCTGGAGTTCTACTGGGCCTACGCCGACTATCGCGACCTGATCGAGCTGACCGAGGACCTGCTCGGCGGCCTGGCCCGCGAGGTCGTGGGAAGCGAAACGGTCACCTGGCGGGGCACGGAGATCAGCTTCCGCCGCCCGTTCGCTCGCTTCACGATGAAGGAAGCGATCGCGCATTTCTCCAAAGGGCAGATCGACGCGGCGAGTCTCGACGACCCCAGGACGCTCGCGCAGCTCGTGCGCCGATTCGGAGAGCACCGGCCGGTCACTGGCGACGGCACCGAGGCGCCGAAGGGAACGCCGGTGCCGGAGATCGAGTCGATGAACGAGGGGAAACTCCTGGCCGAGCTCTTCGAGTCGGTGGCCGAGGAGCATCTGACGAATCCGACGTTCATCACCGACTTTCCGGTGGAGGTCTCGCCGCTGTCGAAGCAGCGGCGCGGCGATCCGCGCTACGTCGAACGGTTCGAGCTGTTCATCGGCGGCATGGAGATCGCCAACGCGTTCTCCGAATTGAACGATCCCGACGAGCAGGCACGGCGGTTCGCGCAGCAGCTCGCCGAGCGTGCGCGCGGTGACGAGGAGGCGCACCAGGTTGACGACGATTACGTCCGCGCCCTCGAATACGGCATGCCCCCGACCGGCGGCGAGGGGATCGGCATCGACCGGCTGACGATGATCCTGACCGACTCGCCGACGATTCGGGATGTGATTCTGTTTCCATTGATGAGACCGAAGTAGGCGTCAGGCGTTAGGCGTCAGGCGCCAGGCGTTAGGTGGGTGGGCCTAACGCCTAGCGCCCAAGGCCTAACGCCTCATGATCGAGCTTCGTATCGCCCGCCGTTACCTCTGGGCCGCGCGTAAGGAGGCGCACACGGCGTTTCTGTCTCTGATCTCCATGCTCGGGCTCGCGGTCGGTGTGGCCACGCTGCTGATCTCGCTGGCGCTGCTGTCCGGCCTGCAGGGGCAGATCAAGGCACGGCTGATCGCATCGAGTCCGCAACTGCTGGTCGAGCCGGCGGGTGGGAACACGATCGAGAACGCGGCGGAGATCGAGGCGGCCGCGCGGCGGCTCGGCGTGCGCGAGATCCGTCCGATGGTCCGCGGCATCGCCTGGGGAGCGAATCAGGAGGAGCGGCGCGGCCGTCCGCTTCGTCTCGGGTCGTCGGCCTCGCCGCGGGATCCCGACACGATCGCCCTCTCGCGCGACATCGCCGCGGCGCTCGGACTGGCAACCGGCGACGCGATCACCATCGTCGCGCCGCGGACGCGGCTGACGCCTTTCGGTCCGGTACCGCTGTGGAAGCGCTATCGCGTGACCCAGTTGCTCGTCCCCTCCACCGAGGAGAATGCACCGGAAGCGACGCTCGATCTGAGCGAGATGGAGCGCTTGTTTGGCACCACGGGCCCGACATCGATCGAAATGCGCGGCGCCGCGTCGCAGGCGGACACGATCCAGCAGACACTCGCGCAAGAGTTCCCCAACGTGCAGGTGAAGACGTGGAAAGAGATCAACCGGCCGCTCTTCCTTGCGCTGCGCCTGGAAAAGATCGTCATGTTCGTCACCATCTCCCTGATCATCTTCGTCGCCGCGCTAAATCTGATCTCCTCGCTGTCGATGCTGATCCTCGAAAAACGTCCCGAGGTCGGCGTGCTGCGGACGCTCGGCGCGACCGAGCGGATGATTCTGACGCTCTTTCTGGCCGTCGGACTCCTGATCGGGATCAGCGGCACGATCGCCGGCAACATCATCGGCCTCGGGTTTGCCTGGGCGGCGAACCGCTATCACCTCGTCCCGCTGCCGAGCGATCTCTATTTCATCCGATTCCTGCCGTTCACCATCGAGCGCAGCGACGTCATCGGCGTGAACGTGGTGGCAGTGGCGTTGTCGATTCTGGCGACGTGGTATCCGGCGCACGCCGCATCGCGTCTCGATCCCATGGTCGCCATTCGCGAGGAAGCATGAAGCGCGCGGTCGCCGCGATCGCCCTGATGCTCCTGTCGTGCGAGCCGGCGGTGCGCCGCTCGGTCACGTTAACGTTCAACGACTCGGCCGATCTGGTCACGATCTCAGCGACGACGACTCTCGGGGATGCCAGGCCCGGGACCGCCGAGGCGGCCGCGGTCGACGACGAGCGCGAAGCGCTGCTCGCGGGGCGCGACGAGTGGAGCCTCCGTTTCGACAGCGCCGAACCGGAATCGGATCGCGTCGTCTGGCAGCGGAAGCGCGGAGTGCTGCAGAGCGTCGAGCACATGGCCACGATCCCATCCGACAACCTGCAGAAGTTCTTCTACGACTCGCCGCTCTCGATCAACATGATCCGCGGCGACGGGTGGGCGGAATTGACCATCGTCGCCGGCAGCAGTCTGCGCGCCACGCGCGACCAGCAGCAGCGCGTGGAGAGGACAATCGAGCGCACCTCCCAACGCGCGGCCACCTATTTCAACGCTGTCCGCTCGATGTACCTGTACCTCGACGCCAGGCCGCAGCGCGCCACCGACATGTTCACCGCGCTTTTTCGCGATGACGACAAGCAGCCTCCCGTGATCTCGGATCGTGAGCAGGGCCTTGTCGACCGTGTCAGAACAAACCTCGAGGCGCTCGTTTCGAGCGATGAGGATTCGGCTGACGAGCGCGATTTCGATCTGGTGTTCAATCCATTTCCGGCCGACATGAAGGTGGTCCTGCCGAGCGAGCCGCTGCAGGTCGAAGGGTTCATCAAGCAGCGGGACGGAAGCCTTCTGATCAAACTGCCGACCGCGCTCGATGCCGTCGCCGCCCTCGAGGGACGATGGATCTCGCCCGATCCGCTCGCCGCGCTTCTGGCCAACGAGGAGAAGCAGCCGCCGGAGCAGCTCGCGGCGACCATGGCCGCGCTGCCGCGCCGCGCGGAGGTGGTGGTTGGCGCATCCGACATCGCCGCGGCCATGCTGGAGAAGATGCGCCCCGCGCCGCGCTACCGCGTTCGATGGGTGATCAAAGCTGCCGCACCATCACCACGGCCGCCTCGCCGTCCGGGTAATAGCGAGGCCGGACGTACATCGGCGCGAAGTCGAGATGGCGGTAAAACTCCTGCGCTCCCCGGTTCGACTGGCGCACTTCGAGCGAAATCGTCCTGATCTCGCTGGCCCGCGCGAAATCCAGACAACGCTCCATCAGAGCGTCGGCGATTCCCTGGCGCCGCTCCTCCTCCACCACCGCGATCTTGTTCACGTGCATCTCATCGAAGAACCACATGCTGAACAGATAACCGACTAGCATGTCGGCACGCCGGGCGACGAGATTCAACCGCCCCTCGCCCCGCAGTTCGCTCTCGAAAAATTCACGACGCCACGGATTGCGGAAACAGCGCACTTCCAGACGATGGATGGCCTCGAGATCCGTCCATCGAGGCTCCCCGATCTCGATCCCGGCCGGGAGTGTCATCGTTCCTTCTGCGCCAGTCTGACGTCTGCCTCCGCCAGTCGCACGTAGATCGGCGTGATGTCGCGGTAGCGCTCGAGTTTTCCCGCCGAGGCGATCGACCCCGCTCGTCGCGCGCATGACAGCGCCACATTGCGCTCCTGAGCGAACTCGCCGAGCGGGAGTCTCTCCGCCGTGATCCCGGCGAGATCATTCGACCGGGCGAGATGCGGCGGTGTCACTTCTTCACCGCCGTCGAACAGCGATACGTACAGCTCGCCGCGCCCCGCATCGTCGACGATCAGCCATCGCCCGTGCGATGGCGCCACCGCCTCGTGCGTCGACATCGCACACACCGGTTTCCCCAGCGCCAGGGCCATCCCCTGCATCGTCGCCAGTCCGATGCGCACGCCGGTGAACGATCCCGGGCCGCGTGTCACCGCGAACAGATCGATCGCCGCACGGTCTGCTCCGCTCTCCTTCAACAGCCAATCGATAGCCGGAAGCAGCTTCTCGTTGCGCGAGCTTTTCCCCTCCATGGCCATCGCCGCGAGCAGCTCATCTTCACGAACGAGCGCGACCGACAGAATGGGCAGAGAAGTGTCCGCGGCCAGAATCAGCATGTCCTGCGTCCTGCGTCCTGCGTCCTGAAGAAACAGCATGCAGGACGCAGGACTCAGGACGCAGCACCGGTGCTCAGAGAAGGCATCCTCAAATCCACCAACTCGATCCCCACCTGTTTCGCCACTTCTTTCGATCGCTCGTCGCGATAGAACTCGCCGTAGTAGATCTTGCGGATGCCAGAGTTGGCGATCAACTTGAAGCAGTTCCAGCAGGGGGAGGCGGTCGTGTACAGCTCTCCTCCGTCGATGGCCACCCCGTTCTTCGCCGCCTGGAGGATGGCATTCGCCTCGGCGTGCACGGTGGTAATGCAGTGTCCGTCTTCCATGACGCAGCCGATGTCCTCGCAGTGCGGCAGACCGCGGATCGATCCGTTGTAGCCGGTCGACAGCACGGTCCGGTCACGGACGATCACCGCCCCGACGTGCTTGCGGGGGCACGTCGACCGCGTTGCGGCCTGATGGGCAATTCCCATGAAGTATTCGTTCCAGCCGGCGCGCACGGCGGGGATTCTACGTCAGGCGTCAGGCGCCAGGCGTCGGGCGTCAGATCCCACCACCCTGAAGCCGGACGCCCGACGCCGGTCGCCTGATTCCGCGCATGAAACCTGCAGATTTGGTGTATGCATGGCTGGCGGTCGCAAGAAAGTGCTCATCGTGGAGGATAACTCCGAAGTCCGGCGGCTCTTGGCCATCGGGCTCAACCAGCGCGGATTCGAGGTCAAGCTGGCGTCCAACGGAGCTGAGGCCGTCGAGCGGGCCAAGGAAGAGAAGCCGGACATCATCCTCCTCGACTGGGTGATGCCGCTCATGGACGGGGCAGAAGTACTGAATAAGTTATCCGAAGGGGAGCCAAATGCCGCTCCTGTCATAGTGATCAGCGGGCATGCACCCCCCTCGGCCCGGGAGACCGACCGGAGGGTCGTCCGCTGGCTGAGCAAGCCGGTTTCCATCGATGACCTGGTGGCCGAGATCCAACGTCCGCTCGCCCTTCGATGAGTTCAGTTACAATCGATCAATGGCCAAGCTGTTCTTCGTCGGCCTGGACGGAACAGAGAAGAGCTATCGTCTTCAGACGCACCGGCCCTTCACCATTGGCCGTGACCCCGGCAACGACATTATTTTGCGTGACCCGAAAGTGTCGCGCCATCACGCGGAGATCGTGTTCGAGCGGGGGTTTTTCGTGCTGCACGACCTGGCGAGCGCGAACGGCACCTACATCAATAGCAAGCGGGTACGCGTCGCGCCGCTGACTCACGGCGCCAAGCTGCGCATGGGAAACACGTATGGCCGGTTCTCCGAGGAGCTGCCGACCGAGAGCGACGCGGAGAAAGAGGAGCCGTTCGAACAGCCGATGCCGCAGGGAGCGATGGAGCCAATTCCGACGTCACAGCACGAGAGCTTTGGACCGATCGCCACGCAACCTCACGACAAGGTCAGTCGCGACGATCTAAAAAAAAAAGGAACTCCCGGCTGACTCCGCCACGGCCGCGGAGCCACCGACCGAACCCCTGCCGGATTCCACCGGTGCCTTTTCCCGATCGCGCTACCGGTTCACCAGCGGTGTACCGGCCGGTGCGGTGGTAGCCATCCGCGACGGCCAGGGCGCGGAACTCCTCACCTACCGCAGTTTTGCCAGCGTGGTCGGCATCGTGGCCATCCTCGTTTCCGTCGTGGTGATCGTCACCGGCCTGGCTGGCGTCGTGTTCCTCCTCATGGATGGGCGCGTTTTGCCGGCCATCCTGGCGTTGCTTCTGAGCGCGGCGTTCACGGTGGTCATCGCCATGCTCGTTCCGCCACTTCGAGTGACGCTGCACGAAGGAACGGCGGCGGCGCTGATCATCTCGCAGCAGAGCGACGTCAGTTTTCCGGTGGTGACCTACGCGGTCGGTACTCCGGAGCGGAGGATGATCGCGCGAATCAGGCGGCGCGTCTGGTCGCGCCTGGGACGCAATCGATGGGACATTCTGAACGCGAACGGCGACCATCCGATCGGGTTCGCCATCGAGGAGTCCTTCTCCCGCGCCCTACTGCGCAAGATCGCCGGCAAGTTCAGCCGGCGGTACGAGTCGAACATCCGCATCCGCTATCACGATACGCACGCCGGATGGATCGCGCGGCGTCCCGACGCGAACGGCGAAGTCGATGTCCTCGACCTCGTCGGGGACATCGACCGTCGCGTCGCGGTCGCATTGGCCACGCTGATCCTCGGCAGCGAACCGTAACGGGAATTCGAACTTGTGCACGGGCTCCCTAACGCCTAACGCCTGACGCTTCCATCGGCACGATCTCGATCCCCGTGTAGTACCACTTCAGAATCTTGTCGAAGGTGAAGCCGCGGAAGGCCATCCCGTAAGCGCCGACCTGACACATGCCCACGCCGTGTCCCCACCCTTTTCCGTAGAACGTGTAGCGGTCGACTCCGTCCGGATCGACGCTCCGCTCGAACACGAACAGGTTGTCGGGAACATTGAGCGACCAGCGGATCGGCAGACCGCGCAGGACGAATTTGCGCCCGTCCTCCGCCGTGACTTCCATCTCCGCGACCCGGTGCGCGGCGTCGACGGTCAACGGCCGAAGTCCGAGGAGTTGTTTGATCGGGTTGCGGCGATTGATGGCCGCCACCAGCTCGTCCGCGCGATAGCTTCGCGTCCAGTCGGCGTAACTCGACGTGCGGTCGAACGACGCGCCGTCGGTGCTCGCCTGAATCACCACCGCGATGGGCATCTTCCTCGCGTCGAGGTAGACGATCGCCCGATCGCCGATCATCACCGGCACGAGCTTGTACTCCTGATAGCGATCGCCGAGCTTGCGGAATGTCGGCGTCCCCTCGAGGAGCGTGTAGGTGTTCTCTTTGCCTTCGCTTTTCAGCGTGATCTCACGGCCCTTGACCGTGAGGACCTTGCCGGAGACTTCGTTCAGCGCTCCGTGCTTGCGCAGCCACGATCCGAGAAGGCCGTAGACCTCGTCGGGTGCGATCGCGCCGTCCAGCTCGATCCCGTCGATCGACTCCGCCGGAAGAAAGCCGAACTTGAGCAGAAACGCCGCGGCCGCGTAGACCTGCGGCACGCGATCGATCGCCGTCTGCGGGAAGTAGTACTTCCGGTCCTCGGGAAGTGTCAGCGTGTCGGCATACTCGGCGAAGCGGAACACCGTGGCCAGGTAGCGCAAAACGTCGCCGCGCCGGCTGGTTGGCGGCAGCGTGGGAGCGCTGGGCATGCCCACGAGCTGGCGTGTCGCGCCCACGGCACTGACCAGATCGTCGATGCTCATGGGCCCCGAGGGAGGAACGAGGCGCGAGATCGCCAGGAAGAGCTGGGCGTTCAACTGCATCTCGTTGATGATGCCGCTGTCGCGCCGCCCGGGCAGCATGGTCATGTCCATCTCCACACAGCGGACGTGCTTCAGATACGGCTCGTTGCGACCGGGGAACATCGTTCCGACATCGGAGGTCTCACCGCCGCAGGTCGAGGTGAAGAGCGCGTCGATCGGCTTCCCTTCCCAGGTCATGATCAACCCCGCGGTCGCGCGCACCGCCTGATCGGTCATCGGTTCCTCCGCGGAGAACCCTTTGTAGACCTGGCACGCCGGTCCCGGGCAGATGTCGTATCCCTCGGTCTGGAACTGCCCGAGGTTGCGCACCGCGTAGGTGCGCGCGGCGACCGCCTGAGCCTTCAGTGCTTCGATCTCGTCGTACGCCTTCGGACCAAGCTCCGCGGGCACGACGCCGCGCAGATAGTCTTCGAGGTTCAGCTCGTTGATGATGTTGAACTGTCCCCGATTGTTGATGAAGACGCGCGCCGCGCCGCGGTAGGGCTTCTGATCGATGGGGATCGTTTCCCCGGTGGCCGGGAGCACGAGGATGGACTCGCCGCTCATCGTGGCCCGCCGCCCCTCGTCGTCGACGATCTCGTGCTGGCGCGGGAACGGCTGGTCGGTCGGACGGCGAACGATCATGCCGGCCCCGTAACCGCTCGAGGTGAGCTGGTCGCGCAGCGGTTGTGCGGCGCGCTCATCGGCGAAGTCGCCGGCGAGAATCCGATACAGCCCGGCGGCGGGATCGAACATGGCGTCGACGCGTTGTCCCGTCTGCGTGCGGAGTTTCTCCACCAAAGCATCGGAACTCGGTTTGTCCGAGAGCGCACTGACCTGCACGGCGTAATGAAGCGTGGTCTCTTCGACCGGCGCGGTGTCGGTGAAGCCGCGCCGCAACAGCCACGAGCCGCTGTCGGTGATCAGGTAGTAACCGCCGTCAATTCGCGGAAAAGTGACCGTGTGCTGATTGCTCAGAAGGCCGACGCGGATGCGCGGCTCGGCGATGGTCTTCGAAACTGAGGCGACGCGCGTCAGGCCGTTCGGCTGCGCGGTGGGAGCGACCTGAGGCGGCGGAGCCTGCGAGCAGGCGGCGAGAAAGGCGAGCAGAGGAATCGCGGTCCGTTTCATGGCCGCGCATTATGCCGGATGCCATGTCATTCCGAGCCGCAGGACACCCCTTGTCCGGTCCTGCTTTCGCGTTCCCCGAACTCCCCTCGCCCCGCGAAGCGGGGGAGAGGGCGGCGGGAAGCGCCGGGTGAGGGGCATGTGTCATTCGCCGCGACACCGGCGCGTCGCGCGGTTCGCCCGGCATCGGAATGACACGAGGTCACGTTCGTTCTTCGGTCAGCCCGACGAACGACGCCAGGAACCACAGGCCGACCGCCGACGAGAACACCGACTGGGCGAAGGAGACCGCGATCTGCACCGGCGCGAAGGCGAGGTCGACGAGCGGCGGGTGACTGCGAACGAACGACAACGGAAAGGTGATCATGGAAATGGCCATCGCCCCGCCGAACGAAATGGCGAAGACGATCACCGCCACCGCGACGTGGCGTCCCGCGTCGCCCGCAAACTCCCGCCATCCGATCCGCAGCGCCTCCATCGGCCCCGCGCCGCGCGCCGCCGTCACCGCGATCGCCTTCTGCGTCCAGATACCGGTGACGATGGCCACGGGGAGCATGATCAGCAGGGAGATCGCCAGGCCGATGCAGCCGGCCGCGACCCGCGCTCCCGTGTCATCGACCACGATCATCAGCGCGATGGTTCCGAGCATCGGGACGAGAATGATCAGCCCGGCGACGCTCCAGGCGATGTTGTACATCCAGAAAATGCTCCACCACCAGTTCCGTGCCCCCTGAAGCCACCGCTCGATGGTGAACGCGCGGAATCGATCGCGCGTCTGCAGCGTCGACTGCGCGGCAGCGCGCTCGCCGGCGACGAAGACGCTCGCCACTCCCGCCTCGACGAACGAATGGATGCCCACCATCACCAGCAGGACCACCGAGACGATGAGAAGAATGTAGAGGATCAAGGCCCAGTGATTGACCACAATCCCGGCGAGAACGCTTGCCGGGTCGCTGCCGGGGTTCTCCAGGCTGGAGAACCCGGCGGAGATGGCGATGGGAACGATCGCCGCGACGATCGAGCCGATCACCATGGCCACGAAGACCACGCTCTCGGCGATACGAATTCCGATCAGCGGCCAGTTGGCCACCGTGCTGTCAAACCCGCGGCGGAGGACCTCGGTGGTGCTGCGCTTCAAATCCAGTTCTTGTTTTCGCGGCGATAGTCAGGGACACCGGCCAGGCGCACTTCCTCGGTCATCTCGTACAGACGGCTGCGCAACCGCTCGCCGATGCGCTCGTGCAAATCGTCGACGTAGTTCGTGGTGAAGATCGTCGTTCGCTGATCGTTGTAGCGGCTGTTGATGATGTAGTAGAGGATGTCCTGCACGAACATCGACGGCTTCTGCGATCCGAGCTCGTCGAGCACCAGCAGATCGACCTCCAGCAGCGGCTGCAGGATCTCCGACTTGCTCGGCGCGTGCTCGGAATCGAACGAGGCCTGGATCTCCTGGATCAGGTCCTGGAAGTTGCGGAAGAGCAGGCGCCCCGGCTTGCCGCCGTCGATGATCTCCAGCAGCGCCGCCACCGCGAGGTGCGTCTTCCCCGAGCCGCACCCTCCCATCAGCAGCAGGCCGCGCCCGTCGGCGATGCCGGGAAGCCAGCCGTCGGCGAACTGCTGCACGCGCTGCTTGACCGCGACGAGCGCGCCGTGATTCCGCGGGTAAAAGGTCTCCAGCCGGCAGTGGTAGTAACGCGGAGGGATGCCGGCGGCAAGAATCCGTTGACGCCGGCGCAGATCACCCTGACATCCACACGGCTCGACCCGCAGCGCGTCCTCCGCCATCGGCACCCACCCCGAGCCGTTGCAGCGCGGGCAGGCGGCAGCGGGGGCAGGGGCGGCGGTTGGGGTCACGATGATCGAGTTTAGCATCGCGAATGGGCGCCGAAATCAAGAAATGAAGATATTTGTAATTTCGACTTTCGCTATACTTCCTCCCCTAAACGCCCATGCCCTCAGCTCTCATTGAATACCTCGCCGCTCGTCCGGACACGTCGACGTTTCTGTTGCCGCTCGGTCTGGCACGTACGGTCGAGGAGCTGTTCCCGCGGGCCGAATCGCTGCTTCCCGAGCCGTACAAGATCTTCCCCGCCGACGAGACGCAGCCTGCGGTGCTCGGCTTCCCGCTCGCCGAGACGGCGGTGATCAAGGAGCTGGACGCCCGGCTCGACCGCTGGCTGGCGGAAGAGGTGGTGTGGCAGGTCACGCGCAACCCGAGCGCGAAGGACAAGGCCCAGATGGCCATGACCGGCTATCTGACGCCGCTGCTGAAGGCGGCCGAGAACGCGATGATGTCGAACCTGCTGAACGACTATCACGCGGTGTTCTGGCTGGCGCACTCCTTCGACGTGGCGCGCCACTTCGGCTCCGTCCCCCGCCGCGTCAGCGCCATCGACACGCAGGCCGGGCGCACGCACGGCGACGCGCTGAAGTACCGGATCTTCTCCAAGTGGCTGATCGATACGCGCGATCAGATGACGCAGCTCGCGGCGAAAGCGGCGGCCATCCTCGACGGCGAGGAACAGCGCGCACTGCAGTTCTTTCGCATCCTGCAGGATGACGTACTGATCTTCACCGAGGAGTTCATCGGACCCGATCTGCGCGAGCTGCGGTCGTTCCTCAACGGCTATCTGCGGCGTGATTTCCAGTCCTTCCGCGACGGGTTCGAGCGCCTGCGCAACGTGGCCACCGACCTGCTGCAGCACGACCTGACGTTTCGCACGGCGATGCCCTTCTTCGCCATCAACCCCGATCACGGCATCTCCTCGGCCGCGCTGCTCGACGGGCGCTTCCAGGGATTTCTGTTCGAGCTCCCGGCGGTGCAGAACGCGCTCTCGCGCGAGGACCGCGAGCAGTTTCAACTGATCGCGCGCCGTCTGCGCGAGTTCGCGGTGCTCAATCAGCTTCGGCGCGGGATCGTCTGGATGGTCCACGCGCCCGA
>Ga0070741_10012626_pt1 | contig 15207 bp, 10 predicted proteins | sample Coa_R1_4_FD_66440 | JGI IMG/M metagenome (GOLD analysis project Ga0070741, IMG submission 66440) | Surface soil microbial communities from Centralia Pennsylvania, which are recovering from an underground coalmine fire - Coalmine... | ecosystem: Environmental > Terrestrial > Soil > Unclassified ... | reverse complement strand
AGACCACCATCGCCGCCGTCACCGCCGCCGCGTTGACGATGGTGTTCCACCCTCCGACCGAGGCCAGCAGCACGGCCCCGCCGACGCCCAGACCGATCCCGATGAGTCCGCCGATGAGCGAGATGATCGCCGACTCGATGAGAAACTGGAGCAGGATGTCGCGCGGCGTCGCGCCGATGGCCTTGCGGATGCCGATCTCGCGCGTGCGCTCCGTCACCGAGACGAGCATGATGTTCATGATGCCGATGCCGCCGACCACCAGCGAGATCACGGCGACGATGCTCAGCAGGGAGGTCATGGTATCCGTCACGCTGCGCTGCCGCTCCATCAGTTCCGTCTGACTGCGGATGTTGAAGTCGTCGTTATCCGGGAAGGGCGGCTGGAGATTATGCCGGTTGCGCAGGAAGGTCGAGATCTGCTCCTCGGCCAGCGGCATCATCTTCTCGCTGACGCAGCGCACGGAGACGAAATCTATGGACTGCCGGTTCAGGACGCGCCGCATCGCCGTCGTGATGGGAATGACGATGATATCGTCCTGATCCTGGCCCCAGGCTCCCGCGCCTTTCGCCGCCAGTATTCCCACCACCGTAAAGTTCTGCCGGTTGACCAGGATCGTCTGTCCCGTCAGGTCGGTATCCGGGTCTCCGGTCAGCTCTTCCACCAGCGACTTGCCGAGGACGCAGACTTTCTGATAGCCCTCCTGCTCCGTCTCGGTGAAGAAGCGGCCCTTCTCTACCTCGGCATTGTTGACGAACGGGTAGTCCACCGTCGTGCCGGTCAGGTTCGAGTTGGCATCCGTATTGCCCAGGCGCACCTGCGCATTGGAGCGGACTTGCGGGGCGACGGCGGCGATGGTTTTCGGGAAGTTGCGCGCGATCAGGCGCGCGTCCTCCAGCGTCAGGCGGTTGGCCGAACCCTGGTTGGAACTCTGGAGCGGCGCCCCGGTGGAGGTCGTGCGCGTGTTCAGTGTCTCGCCGCGCGCCTGCTTGACCGTGATGGCATTGATCTGAACGCGCGACGAGCCGGAGCGTACCGTCAGCAGGTTCGTGCCGAGGGAGTTGACGGCATCCGTGACGCGCTGTGTCGCGCCCTGCCCGATGGCGACGACCACGATGACCACACCCACGCCGATGATGATGCCGAGCATGGTCAGCGCGGTGCGCATCTTATTGCTGGCGAGGCCGCGCAGCGCGACACGTAAGCTCTCGAACAGGTTCATGTCAGCGCCACCTTCTCTTTCTGCTGCACTTCGCGCTCGGCCCTCATGCGGGCCAGGACATCGGAAGCGCGGAGCTGGTTTGCTATCATCTCGTCGTCCACGACGCGCCCATCCCGGATATGCACGACGCGCTTGCAGTGCTGGCCGATGTCCGGCTCATGCGTGACCATGACGATGGTCTTGCCCTCGTCGTTGAGTTCCTGGAAGATCTGCATGATCTCTTCGCTTTGCAGGCTGGCGAGGTTGCCGGTCGGCTCATCGGCGAGAATGAGGAGCGGTTCCGAGGCCAGGGCGCGGGCGATGGCGACGCGCTGCTGCTGCCCGCCGGAGAGTTCGTTGGGCTTATGATGCAGGCGGTTGCCCAGCCCGACGCGCTCCAGGGCAGCGATGGCGCGTTCCGTCCGGTCTTTGCGCCGCCCGTAGAGCATCGGCAGTTCCACGTTTTCCAGCGCCGTCGTGCGCGCGAGCAGGTTGAAGCCCTGGAAGACGAAGCCGATCTTGCGGTTGCGGATATGGGCCAGTTCGTAATCGTCCATGTCGGCGACTTCGATACCGTCCAGTTGGTAGGAGCCGGAGGTCGGCGCGTCCAGGCAGCCGATGATGTGCATCAGCGTGGATTTGCCGGAGCCGGACGGCCCCATGATGGCGACGAACTCGCCCATGTAGATGTCCAGGTCCAGCCCATCGAGCGCCTGCACCTCCTGGTCGCCCATGAGATAGGTTTTGCGAATATCGCGCAGCCGCAGCATCGGCTGCCGGGATTCACTCGGTTGCATCTTCTTCCTTTAGAGAGCTTTCCTCCCCTGTTCTTTTTAGGGACGTACAGGACGACGGAATGAATTCCTTCGCTGAGTGGCGTTCCGCCCAATGTCCTGCGGACATAGTACAGATTGGCAGTTTCTACCGTATTCGCGCAGGCGGATACTGGGCCGTAGGCCACCGAGCGAAGGGATTTATCTAGATTAACTCCCTGCCCGCCCCGAAGTTTTGGGGGCGGGGCCAAGGGTAAGGAGGGATAGGGTAGGGCTATCCGCCTTTGCCTCCGCCGCCTTTACCGCCCTTCTTGTTGTTGCTGGGGCCGAACGGCGAGGCGTTGCGTCGGTTGCCGCGTCCCTCGTCCCCGCCTGCCAGCACAATGGTCTCCCCTTCCTTCAGCCCGTCCAGTATCTCGGTGTTGACGCCGTCGCTGCTGCCGGTCTTGACCGGGCGCGGCTGCGGTTCCGGCTTGCCGTCTTTCATGGTCAGGACATTGACGGTCGTGCCGCGCTTGCCGACCTTGACGGCTTCCGACGGCACGAGCAGCACGTTTTCGCGCTTGCCGGTCTGGATGGTCACGCTGGCGGTCATGTCCGGCTTGAGCTGATGATCCGGGTCTTCCAGAGCGATGGCGACATCGTAGGTGATGACACCCTGCTGGATCGTCGAGCCGGAGGCGATCTTTGTCACCCGCCCCTTGAAGACCTTCTTGGGGAAGGCGTCTACCGTGATGTCCGCGCGCTGCCCGATCTTGATCTTGCCGATGTCCGTCTCATCAATGAAAGCGTCCACTTGCAGGCGTGTCAGGTCGGCGACGATGATGAGGGTAGGAGCGGAGAGGCCCGCCGCCAGCGTTTCGCCCTGCTGCGAGGCCAACTGCAAGACGGTGCCGGAGATGGGCGAGCGAATGAACGTCTTGGCGACCTGTGCCTTCGCGTAGTCCACCTGGGCCTGCGCCTGCCGCACCGCCTCCTGCGCCTGCAGGATGTCCTGCTGCTTCAGGGTGTTCTGCGCCGTATTGCCCTGCGCGATCTTGAGGTTGGCCTGCGCCTGCCGCACCTGCGCACGGGCATTGTTCACGTCGGCCTGCCGCGCGGCGTCCTGGTAGGTTCCGGCCTGCGCCGCCGCCAGCGCCGCGCGCGCGGCATCCACGTTCTGCTGCGCCTGCGTCACCTGATCCTGCGCGGCTTGCAGGTCGGCGGCGACTTTGTCCCTGACAAGCTGCACGTTCTGTCGGGCCGTGTTCACCTGCGACTGGTTGACGGTGTTGGTCGCTTCCGCCGCATCCACGATGCTGGCCGCGACGAATCCCTTCTTGAAAAGCTCCTGCTGCCGCTTGAGGTTGCGGGCCGAGTTCTCCGCCGTCGCCTGCGCCTGTGTCAAGCCTTCCTGCGCGGTGGCGACCTGGAGGTTGGCGCTGGCCTGCACCTGCTTGAGATTCGATCGGGCCGTCGAGAGCGCGGCCTGCGCGACTCTCAGGGCCGTTTCGGCGCGCTTGATGTCTGTCGGCGTCTGGGCGGTCTGGAGCCGGGCGGCGGCTTCAGCGGACGCAAGCCGCGCCTGCGCGCCGCGCAGGTCGGCTTCCGCCTGCAAGACCGCGCCGCTCGTCTGCGTGCGCTGCATCTCCACGCCGGCCTGCTGCTGCGCCAGACGGGTACGCGCGGCCGCCAGGTTCGCCTGCGCCTGTTGAAGCTGTGCCTCGATGTCCGGCAGATCGAGTTCGGCGATGACCTGTCCGGCCTTCACCTGGCTGCCCACGTCGGCGTAGAGCCGCTTGATGCGCCCGGTGATCTGCGAGCCGATCTTGACCAGCGCGCCGGTCTGCGCCGTGACGCTGCCGGTCGTCGAGACCGTTTCAATCAAGTCGCCGCGCTTGACGGTATCGGTCAGCAGGCTGCTGGCCGGGTTTTCCGCCGGGTGGGTTTTGGCCCAGCCCCACCAGCCCAGGCCCACGATGATCGCCAGCAGTCCCAGCATCGGCAGCGCGCGACTTTTGCGGCGTGGCCGTCGCCGGGCCGCGATTGCAGTAGCCATAAAATCAGTTCCCTTCCTCTTCACGCGCTTTTCTCTGCGCATCCAGGCGCATTCCGGCGGCTTCCAGCGTGCGGACGGCCTGTAAGACCTCTTCGCGCTCTTCCGGGGTCAGCAAGGCCCAGAGTTGGCCCAGATGCGCCCGCCGCCGCGCCTTGCGTTCGTAGACCCATTCGCGCCCCTTCTCCGTCAGCCGCAGCCGCACGATACGCCGGTCGTTCGGATCGCCCAGGCGCTCCGCCAGGCCGTGATTGATCAGGCGGTCGGCAGCCTGCGTCAGCGCGTTCTGGCGCACGCCGAGCCGTTCGCTGAGATGGCCCATCGTCTCGCCTGCCGTTTCCCTCGCTTCCTCGGACCCGTGATAGAGGGCGTGCGCCAGCCGCATCTGCGCCAGCGGCAGTTGAAACAGGGGCATATCCAGGTTTTCCGAATCGAGCAGGCGGCGCATGACGCGCGGCAGAGCGTTCTCCAGCCAGGCGACCGCCTCTTCCGTTTCCATAGGCGGTGCGGGGGCTGGTTCAGAAACGTCCAGCAGCCTGGCGGCAGACGATGACGAACGGGGCATGGCGCACCTCAGCAGGGTTTCAATCCTCGCCCGGACTTCGGGCCGGGCGCAATAGTGTTCTCACTTACTGACCCGCGTCTGGGTTTGTAAACCGCCCTCACCCCCCGGCCCTCTCTCCCACGCTGCGGGAGAGAGGGAGAGTTCAGCAAAACGAGCGCGGCTCAGTAATATATACGAATCCAACCGTGAAATGTTCACACTGGTGAAATAAATCGCGGGACTATTTTGGAAGAGGGGGATCGCCGGGTCGCGCCGCCCTTTTGCAAACGGCGGCGCGACCGGCTGGCAGGAAGCTTTTTGGGGTATGTTCTGCACCCGAAGGGCGCGTCACGTGATGGAGAGCATTCGGTCGAGGGCGATGCGGGCGTCCGCTTTGATCTCCGGCTTCACCTTGACCTCGTTGCGCACCTCTCCGGCGACCAGACCTTCCAGCGCCCACAGCAGATAGTGCGGATGGATGCGGTACATCGTCGAGCAGGGGCAGACCACCGGATCGAGGCAGAAGATGGTCTTGTCCGGCTGCTCGTGCGCCAGGCGGCTGACCAGGTTGATCTCCGTGCCGACTGCCCAGGTGGTTCCCGCCGGGGCCGCCGTGATCGTCTTGATGATGAACTCGGTCGAGCCGTTCAGGTCGGCGGCGCGCACTACGTCCAGCGAGCATTCCGGGTGGACGATGACCTGCACGCCGGGATGTTCCGCCCGCGCCTGCGCGATCTGCCCCACGTTGAAGCGCGCGTGAACCGAGCAGTAGCCTTTCCAGAGCAGGACACGCTTCGCCTGCACCTCTTCCGGCGTGACGCCGCCGTAGGGCCTGTTCGGGTCCCAGACCAGCATATCCCGGTCGGGGTCGAGGCCCAACTGCACGGCGGTATTGCGGCCTAAGTGCTGGTCGGGGAAGAAGAGCAGCTTGTCGCCGTGCGCCAGCGCCCATTCCACGACTTTGCGCGCGTTGGACGAGGTGCAGGACGCGCCGCCGTTGCGCCCGACGAACGCCTTGAGCGCGGCGGTCGAGTTGACGTAGGTTATCGGGACGATGCGGGAGGTGTCGGTGGCCGTGCCGAGGTCTTCCCAGCAGTCCTCGACCTGGCGGATGTTCGCCATGTCGGCCATCGAGCAGCCCGCGCTCATGTTGGGCAGGATCACGATCTGGTCTTCGGCGGCGAGAATATCGGCGGATTCCGCCATGAAATGGACGCCGCAAAAGACGATATATTTGGCTTCGGGGTGCGAGGCGGCGAGTTGGGAGAGTTTGAGGCTGTCGCCCCGGTAGTCCGCCCATTTGATGATCTCGTCACGCTGGTAGTGGTGGCCGAGGATGATGAGGTCGCCGCCGAGACAGCGGCGCGCGGTCGCGATACGGGCATCGGTCTCTTCCGGGGTAAGCTGGATCAACTCCTTCGGAAGGGGCTGCTGAAACATGGTCTGGCTCCTTGGGGCGCGCAGTCGGCAAAAACCACAGAGCGTCTCTGTGCGTTCGGCTCGCCGACGGGGATGTTGACATCGCCCGCTTGTGGATTGTTACACCTGGCTTGCACCCTCATCCCCGGCCCTTCTCCCTGCCAGGGAGAAGGGAGCAAGACATCCACGCCTACGCTCTCGTTCCCCCTCTCCCAAGCCTGGGAGAGGGGGTCAGGGGGTGAGGGCCTTCTATCTCTCCATACGATTCGACCAGACTATCCGTTGCTCGATTTTCCCGTCGAATCGCCGGTAGTTGTGCCGGAACCGGAGCCGCTGTCGGAGCCGCCGCCCGAAGGCGGGGCGGCGTCGCCGCCGGATTTGCTGTCGCCGGAACCGGAGGAGTCGCCGCCGGATTTACCGGTGTCCGGCGCGCTTCCCCTGTCCGTCCCCGAATCGCTGCCGCCGCTGCGCGTCGCGCCGGTGTCTCCCTGATCGCTCGTCGGCGCGCTGCCGTTATCGCCGGAGGCTCCTTCCGGCGTGGCGATAATGTCGTTCGGCTCGGTATCCAGAGGTTCGCCGTTATCGTCACGCGGCACATTCGCCTCCGCCCCGCTCACCGGGCGATGGCGGCGTCGGCGGCTGCGCCGACCCTCGAAAACCGGCGCGCTCGAACGGTCGGGAACATTGATGCTCACGATGGGCAGGTCGCTGTCGAAAAACATCTTGCTGACGAGTTCGGCGCTCGGCGTCGTCTTGACGTAGACGTAGCTCGGCCCCTCAATGACCGGCAGCGTCGAAAGGGCGATCTTCTCTTTCGGCAGTTGGCGCGCAAAGTTGCCCAGCGTGAGCAGTTGTTCCTGCGTCAGGTCGGTTTTGATGCTCTCGGTCAGCGCGTTCAGCACATCGGGCAGCTTCATGAAGCTTTTCGGGCTGGTGACCTTTTTACGCAGCGCCTCCAGGAACTCGTGCTGGCGCTGAGAGCGCATCAGGTCGTTGTCGGAATGGCGCATCCGCACGTAGCCCATCGCATGATAGCCGTTGAGGTGCTGATAGCCGGGTTTCAGGTGAATATGGAGATTGCCCCAGTTGTCATCGTAGTCCAACTGCTTCTCGACGGTCAGGTCCACGCCGCCGACGGCATCCACGATCTTCTGAAAGCCGTCGAAATCTACTGTCACGTAGTAGTCGGTATCTATGCCGAAGACGCTCTTGATCGTCTCTTTGGTCAGTTCCGGGCCGCCGATGGCGTGCGCCGCGTTGATCTTGTGCAGGCCGTGATCGGGAATACGCACCAGCGTATCGCGCGGGATGCTCAGCGCCTCGATCTTCTGCTGGTCGAAGTTGATGCGGGCCAGCAGAATCACGTCGCTGCGCCCCGGCGTTTTCAGCGGGACAGGCCGCCTGTCTTCATAGTCGCGGTCACACCCCAGAACCAGCACGTTGATGACATGCTGCTTCTCGTAGGGGAACTGTCGTTCTGGAGTAAAGGAAGCCAGTGGGTCGCGATGCGTGATGAATATGATAGGGTGCTTGAATCCCTCATTTATCATTGTGCGAAAGAGGGAACTGCGCAGATAGAAGTTGCCGGTAATCGCGCCTGCCGCCATGAAGAACAGGCAGAGGAGGACTTTCAGGGTCAGCTTCGTGTATGTCCAGGCGTTGCGCGGACGCGCCTGCGTCCTGGCTCTTGCCGGAGGGGTCTGTTCGGTTTTCGAGGTCTGCGCTTCCCATTTGGCCGAGTTATTGGTCAGCGGGAAGCTGGATACGCTCGGTCTTTCCGAGTCACTCACGTTCGCCTTCTCCTTACATCGCGCGTGCGTTTGAGATGGACAAGCCGGGTTAATATATCACGCCGTTTCTCTTTCTGTCAAGCGAAGCAGGCCGAGATTAAGTTCCGCACGGTTGACGCAGCGGGCGGTTGGGCCTATAATAGAGGGCCATGAACATCATTTTCATCGTCATTGATACGCTGCGCGCCAGCCGACTCGGCTGCTACGGCTACGACAAACCCACCAGCCCTACGATAGACCGACTCGCTTCCGAAGGCGTGCGTTTTGCGCGCTGTTTCGCCCCCGGCATTCCCACGACGCCAGCCCACACGACCCTCTTCACCGGCCTGCACCCGCTCACGCACAATATTGTCACGCACGGCGGCAGCGTAGACCTGGAGCGTTCCATCCCCATGCTGCCGGAACTGCTGCAAAACGCGGGCTACACGACGGCGGCGGTAGACAACCTCTACGACATCAAGCCCTGGCTGGCGCGCGGCTACGAGTTCTACATCAACCCGGCCTTCCGCCACAAGCTGCGCCTGCTCGTCTCCTGCGAGGAGATCAATGCCCGCGCCGTTCCCTGGCTCAAGGCGCACGGACACGAGAAGTTCTTTCTGTTCCTGCACTACTGGGAGCCGCACACGCCCTATCTGCCGCCGGAACGCTATCGCGTCTTCTATCCGCCGGATCGCGACCCGTTTGCGCCGGAGCATACCAGCTTCGCGCCCATCAAGCGGCAGCCCTTCTGGGGCATGTTCGGCGACACCTGGTTCAAGAAGCTGGGGCCGATCACCGATGCCGAGTACGTCGCCTCGCTCTACGACGGCGAGATACGGCACGTGGACGACGGCATCGCCGAACTGCTGGACGCGCTCGATACGCTCGGCCTGGCGGAGGAGACGCTCGTCGTCCTCACCGGCGATCATGGCGAGAGTCTGTATAGCCACGACATCTATTTCGACCATCACGGCCTGTATGAAGATACTATCCACATCCCCCTGATGTTCCGTTATCCGCAAAGAATCGCCGCCGGGCGCGTGTTCGACCCGATGGCGCAGCATCTCGATGTGGCTCCCACGCTGCTGGAGGCGGCGGGCGCGTCCGTTCCGCCGAAGATGGAGGGGCGCAGCCTGTGGCCGATGCTGACCGGGCAGGCGGAGAGTCCAGGGTGGGAGAAGGTCGTCTGCTGCGAATGCACCTGGCAGGCGAAATGGGCGCTGCGTACCGAGACGGCCAAGTTCATCCTCGCCCGCGAGCCGGACTTTCACCATACTCCGATGCGCGAACTGTACGATCTTTCGACCGATCCGCAGGAGGCGTGCAATCTGGCGGAGGAGCGCGCGGAGGAAGCGGCGGCGATGGAGACGGAGCTGGAGGCGTGGATCGCGGCGGGCCTGGCAAAGACCGGTAGAACAGAAGACCCCTTGCGCGCGCAGGGCATCACGCTCGGCCAACGCTGGCACACCTGGCTGGCGCGCAGGGAGAAGGGGAGCAGCCTGAAATGAAGGTTCTCATCACGGGGACGAGCGGCAACGGACAGGAGACTCCCTCTGAAATCTTTACGTGTCCATAGGAGGAATCCGGTAAACAGCGACGAACTACCTATCAATTCATCAACATGTTTTGCCTTCGAGAGAAAATGAGGATATGCGCTCATGTCTTCAATCAACCGCCGAAACCGGCGCTTCATTGCAAAAAGGAACCCTGGGCCTCTTCTCCTTGCCGCCCGCACTTTGGAACGCAAACTAATCGCAGGCTTCGGAGTCTTCGCAGTGCTGTTTATCGCCATCCTCATGGCGGCATTTGCTTCCCCGGTTACTCCGTCTGATACTACCCAGCCGCAGCAGATCGCCCGCGCCGCCAGCCCGGAGAGCATTGATCCGCTTGCCCGCCTGAACCGCCGCGTTCCAGGCCAGGGGAATACCGCGCTTGCCAGCCTCGTGAACATGGAAGGATACTCGCCAGAAAGTAACAGGCTTATGCTTACCGGTTTTGGTGGAGGTGGACAGACGCAGCAGACGACCGTTGATTATATTTACGACGGTCAGCACATGGTGCGGACGCGCCAGAATGGTGGAACAGGGGCGACTTACCTGACAGGGCCGCGCGGTCCCGAATACCGACGAGACGATGTAACGGGACAGGCGCGTTGGTATCTGTACGATGGCCTAGGGAGCGTGGTTGGCGAGGTAGACCCCAGTGGCAATATCACATCCAGCCGTAAGTTCGATGTGTTCGGACGACTACGTGGTGGCAATAATCCTAGCGGAACGAGCAAACACAAGTTCGTAGGGCGTCTTGGGCATCTCAGCGAGGACGAAACAGGCTTGATTTATATGCGAGCCAGATATTTCGACCCGCTTACGGGGAGATCTGTCAGCCAAGACCCTGCCAAGCGCGGCAAGAACTGGTTCTCTTACGCAGGAAATAACCCGATAAATGGGGTTGATTTTACAGGCGAAGTGACAGGTAATGTCAGTGAGCCAGGGGAAGCGGCGAAGGCAGAGCAAGAAGTAGAGGGCGAAGGCGGGGATGTTGCTTTCCAGGTGCTGAAGAGTGTTCGCAACACCATCGCAAACCTGAACAATGCTAAGTGGTACGACAGCAAAGGATTAGTAAAAGCCATCCAGAACCTACTGGGCTGTTCTAAAGATGAAGCGGGAGCCATCATCCATGCAGCCAAAGAGTATGGGCTGGGCGGTGCGGACAATATAGGGCTGGACTCCGCCGGTGGCCTCTGGACGAAATCGGGTGAGTTTCTCGGCTTCATTGACGAGTTTCTATGAGGCGAGCATGGCAAAGATAGAAGGCAAGGATTTTAAGACAGGAGCTAAGGCGTTCAGTTTGGCTCCTGTCAAAGTGGCTGGTCAGGATGCAACAGAATATACGCTTTTGCTGTGGCATCATGCCGACGTGCCTCCTCAGACCTACACGTTTTCGGTAGCAGGCTGGCAGATGGGGCAAGATGATGTTTGGGTGTTGGCGCGTGCTTTCGCGGAAACGCCTGCATTGCTAGAGGCCACCTTACCGATGGACTTATGGCGCACTGGTCGCCCGCAGAGGGCCTGTCTCTGTGTCTCGGCGGACTGGCTCCATGTTACATTGTGTGGCAACCCGAAACAGCAAAAGGTGCGGATCGTCCTGTACATAAAGGAAGGAACTGACCCGGAAATTTTCCGCCGCGTCTTTATCCAAACAGACGTGGAACAGGCACGGCGTTTCGGTCTGGAATTGGAACAGGAAATCATCGAAGCTGCTCCTGAATGGGCTTCGGAACGCGAGTTGCGCCGCTAAGCAGCCGCACGTAGTTGGTTCGTACTTGGTGCGGAGACGGAACGTCTGGGCCTGTAGGAGGAGCGCGAGGGATGAAGGTTCTCCTCATCGGGGGCGAGCGGCAGAGTCGGCGCTGGGCGGCGCAGGAGTTCCAGCATAAAGAGGTTGGAACCCTGGAGTCTCCAAAACGTTCCTCTTCGAGGCGCTTTCCGGTTTGTCCGCGTGTCGTGTTAGTAGAGGGAGCGAGAGCGATCTTCCGTTTGGACGGCTCTGACGATAGGATCTCAGACGGGTACAGAATGGAGAAGGCGGGACGACGAGGACACTCACCGCCGATCCACCCAACGCGCTGCGAACACCGGACGACGTGACCTTACCGGAAACTACAGGAAGGGGAAATGACACTATGCTGAACCTTGCGTTCGACGCTCCTCTCGCGACTGCTGTTGTCGCGGCCATTCAGCGCGGGGATGTTGAAGCGCTGAAGCGTCTGCTCGTAGATAATCCTGGCCTGGCGACGGCGAGAATTGTTGCTGCCAACGGAGGCGAGCGATCTCTGCTTCACGTCGCGACCGACTGGCCGGGACACTTTCCCAACGTTGCTGCGACGATCACCACGCTGATCGAGGCTGGAGCGGACGTCAATCCGCCGAGGAGCGATCCGCCTCGCGAGACCCCTCTCCATTGGGCGGCAAGCAGCGATGACGTGGAGGCAATAGATGCCCTGCTCGATGCCGGGGCGGACATCGAAGCGCCGGGCGCGGTCTACACGAACGGCACTCCGATGTCGGATGCTGTGGTGTTCGCCCAGTGGAACGCCGCGCGGCGGCTGCTTGAGCGCGGCGCGCGCACGACGCTGTGGCAGGCGGCGGCGCTGGGTCTCTTCAACCGTGTCGAGGAGGAGTGTGCGGCTCAACCGGCGCCCTCGGTGGACGAGATCACCAACGCCTTCTGGTATGCGTGTCGCGGCGGGCAGCAGGAGACGGCCCGGTATCTACTGGAGCAAGGTGCGGACCTGAACCGCATCGTGCATGGAGGCCAAACGGCGCTCGATGCGGCACACGAGAGCGGCAACGAGACGCTGGTGACGTGGTTACGTAGTCTCGGCGCGAAGGAGGCCGCAGAGTTGAAGTGATCTCGCATGACGGACGCACGCCTGTGAGCCGGTGGATACCGACTCAAAGCGGAACGCGCCCGCCGCGCCAAAGCATGGAGGAACTGGGAGCGGAGACGGAACATCTGGGCCTGTAGGAGGAACGCGAGGATGAAGGTTCTCATCACCGGGACGAGCGGCAAAGTCGGGTACTGGACGGCGCGGGAGTTCCAGGCGCAGGGCTGGCAGGTGTTCGGCCTGGATCAGCGCGCGCCGGGCCACGACAAGTTCGAGTGGCGCATCGCGGACTTGAGCGATCTCGGCCAGGTCTATGGACTGATGGCGCTGTTTCGCCCGGATGCCGTTGTCCATCTGGCGGCGATCCCCTGGCCCGGCGAACACGCGCCCGACCTGGTATTCCGCAACAACGCGCTGACGACCTACAACGTCCTTCAGGCCGCCGCCGATCTGGGCGTGCGCAAAGTCGTCACGGCCTCGAGCGAGAGCGCCTACGGCCTCGTCTTCCACCGACACCGCTTCAATCCCCTCTATCTGCCGCTAGATGAGGCGCATCCGCTGCTGCCGCAAGACCCCTACGGCCTCTCGAAGCAGGTGGGGGAGGCGGCGTGCGCGATGTTCCACCGGCAGGCCGGGATACAGGCCGTCTCGTTCCGCATCAGCCACGTGATGGCCCCGAACGACTATCGAGACTTCGAGGCGCAGCGCGCCGATCCGCTCCAGCCATTCCTTTTCTGGTCGTATGTGGATGTGCGCGACGTGGCGACCGCGTGCCGTCAGGCCGTCGAGACAGACGGACTGGGCGCGGAGGCGTTTCTGATCGCCGCGCCGGAGACCAAGATGACCACGCCGACCCGCGAACTGCTGGCCCAGTATTGGCCGGGCGTGAAGGATATTCGCGCCCCGCTGGAAGGCACGGCCAGTTGCCTCAGCACAGCCAAAGCCGCCCGGATGTTCGGCTTCCGCGCACAGCGCTCCTGGCGGCAATACGTCGCAATCTCTCCTTCATGATTTTTTCCTTTGCGTTTATTTGCCGCTAAATTTATAGGGAAAGCGCCGCGCGGCGTCTAATCTTGCTGGTGTCCAGGGAAGACCCCATTTTCAGCAAAGGAGCCAGCGCCCGCCATGCCTGCCACCACACCGACCGCTGCCGAACTGGTCGCGACCCGCTACCGCCAGATACATCTCGATTTTCATACGTCGCCGCATATCCCGGATGTCGGCGCGGAGTTCGACGCCGATACGTTCGCGGAGACGCTCGTCGCGGCCCGCGTCAACTGGATCACGCTTTTCGGCAAGTGCCATCACGGGATGAGCTACTATCCCACGAAGGTCGGCGTGATGCATCCCGGCCTGAAGTTCGACCTGCTCGGCGCGCAGATCGAGGCGTGCAAGAAGCGCGGCATCGCCACCCCGGTCTATCTCTCGCTGCGCGTGGATCAGCACATGGGCATGACCCGGCCCGACCTGGTCGTGCGGCTGGAGGACGGCAGGCTGTGGGGGCCGAGCGCGTCCGAGGCGCGCTGGTACAACTTGTGCCTCGGCAACAAAGAGTACATAGACTACATGGCGGCGCAGACCGAGGAGGTCTTCAGGAACTACGATGCGGACGGCATCTTCTACGATATGTGCTACTATCCGCCCGATCCCGGCTGCTTCTGCGAGAAGTGCCTGGCGCGGCTGGAAAAGGCCGGCCACTCCCGCACGGATAAGGACGCCCATCGCGCGCAGACCTTCCAGATTCTCCGCGAGTATACCACACGGCTCTCGAAACTCTGCCGCGACCTGCGTCCGAACGCCACCATCTTCTTCAACTCCCGCGTGACGCCCAACGTCCATCGCGAACTGGACACGCTGACCCACCTGGAGATCGAGTCGCTGACGACGGGAGGGTGGGGGTATCTCTACTTTCCGTGCTGGTCGCGCGTCGTGCGCACCTACCCGCGCCCCTTGCAGGGCATGACAGCGCGCTTCCACAAATCCTGGGCCGATTTCGGCGGACTCAAGACCGTGCCGCAGCTCGATTACGAGGCGGCGACGATCCTGGCGGCGGGCGGCGTCATCAATATCGGCGATCAACTGCACCCGCGCGGCACGCTGGATAAGGGCGCGTACAGGGTCATCGGGGAGGTGTTCCAGAAGGTCGAGGCGGTAGAAGCCTACTGCCTGGGCGCGGAGCCTCTGGCCGACATCGCCGTGCTGCTGCTGCCGGAGTCGCAGGAGGCGCTGAAAGGAGAGCAGGACAGCCGGGGGCTGGTCAAGATTGATGCCTCTATCGAGGGCGCGGCGGCGATGCTGGCGGCGCTGAAACAGCAGTGGAACGGGGAGACGCCCGACCGCGACAACCTGGCCCGCTATAAGGTCGTCATCCTGCCGGACAAGGGCTATCTAGACGAGGCGATGAGAGCGAAGCTGCAAGCCTACCTCGCGAGCGGCGGCACGGTTCTTTTCTCCCATCAGGCCACGCTGAGCGACGGGCAGTTCGCGCTGCCGAACAGCCCCGCGCGCTATCTGGAGCCGTGTCCCTGGCAGCCCTCTTACATGCGACTCGGCGATATGCTGGGCGCGGGCCTGCCGGAGACGGAGTTCGTCAACTATCGCGCCGGTTCTTACGTGGAGCCGATGAGCGGGGCGCAGGCGCTCGGCGAGGTCTGGCAGCCCTACTTCAACCGCGCGCCGGAACACTTCTCCTCGCACGCGCAGACGCCGGTAGACAAGCCGACCGGGCATCCTGTCGGCGTCCTCTCCGCCGACAGCCGCATCGCCTATCTCTACGCCGCCGTGTTCCAGGGCTACCGCGAGGACGCTTTCTACGTCTACAAAGAGATGGTGGCGCGGCTGCTGGAGAAGCTGCTGCCGGAACCGCTCGTCCGTCCGGGCGCGAACGTGCCGCCCGCGATGGAGATCGCCCTGCTGCGTCAGAAGGCCGAGAACCGCCTGATCGCGCACCTGGTCAGCTTCCAGCCGCAGCGCCGCACGGCCAACAACGAGTTCATCGAGGGCGTGGTTCCCGTGAATGACGTGCAGTTCGCCGTGCGGACGGGCCGCGCGCCGTCGCGAGTCGTTCTCGTCCCGTCCGGCC
>Ga0070741_10012625_pt1 | contig 15207 bp, 11 predicted proteins | sample Coa_R1_4_FD_66440 | JGI IMG/M metagenome (GOLD analysis project Ga0070741, IMG submission 66440) | Surface soil microbial communities from Centralia Pennsylvania, which are recovering from an underground coalmine fire - Coalmine... | ecosystem: Environmental > Terrestrial > Soil > Unclassified ... | reverse complement strand
TTCGGCAGGCGCATCGCTTCCGCATCGGCGAGCGCGAGGTTGACGTCGGCGAGCGCGTACGTCTTCGCGCCGATCGCTCGCCACGGAATCCGTGCGTGATGTTCTTCGAGGACGCGGATTGCGCGGACGAAGTGGCCGACCTCGCTGCCCCAGCATCCACGGATTTCGAGGTGCTTCTTGTTGATGTGTTGATGCACGTTGATGGTGCTCGGCCCGGCGTCGGTGTAATGCCCGGCGATCACGTAGCAGCCGCCGTCGCGGATCAGCGTCACCGCTTCCTCGACGGCGCGCGCCGAACCGGCGGCCTCGATCGCCACGTCGACGCCGAGACCATCGGTCAGTTCCGCGATCTGTTGCGCTCGGTCGGCGACGGATGTGCGCTGAATGTCGACGATGACGCTGGCGCCCATCGCCGCCGCGAGCGCCAGCCGATCGGCTGGCGCGCCGAATGCGATCACACGCGTCGCGCCGGCGAGTTTCGCGAGCGCGATGACGCTCAATCCGACAGCACCCGTTCCCTGAACCAGCACGGTGTCGCCCAGCCCGATCGCCGCGCGATCGATCGCGTGCACCGCCGTAATCAATCCACAGCCGCCGCTGATGTAGGTTTCGGGCGGGACCGACCGCGGCAGCTTCGCGATCGCAACGCCAGGCTCGAGGTAAATCGCCTGCGACCACCCGCCGAAGAGGCCCTCGGTCGCGGAGTCGGTGATGCCGTAGACGCGTCGCGCTTCGCAGCGCGTCGGCGTCCGCGTCACCGTGCAGGCGCGACAGCGTCCGCACGTGCGGTGCACGTCGAAGAACGCCAGCGTGTCGCCGTCCGCGACGGCTGATCCATCCACCGCTCGCACCGAGCCGCGAATCTTCGCCGCGGTGCCGACCGACACGTGGCCGGGGATGATCGGATACGGCACGCCGGCCAACCGACCGTGGAATACGTGAACGTCCGTGCCGCAGACCTCGGAATACAGCGTGCGCAAGAGCACGGACCCGTCTTCGAGCCGAGGCTCGGTAAACTCACGCAGTTCAACCGGAACGCGCGGCGCAGGCATGACGGCAGCAACAATAGACATTGCGGATTGCGGATTGAGGATTGCGGACGAGCGTTAGAATACCGTATGCCTCTTTTTGAATACGAATGCCGCGGGTGCGGGAAGAAGTTTGAGTTTCTCACGCGCGAGGGGCAGTCGCCGACCTGCCCGGGCTGCCAAGGTGCTGACCTGCAGAAGCTTCTGTCGGTCTTCGCGGCCCAGGCGAGCGGCCCCGGCAAGTCGTTCGTCCACCCCCCCGCAGGCCCCTGCGGTTCGTGCGGCGACCCACGCGGCCCCGGGTCTTGCTCAGTTCATTAATTAACGCTTGCAGTATTGAGTTTTTCAAGTATGATCTTAAAAAACTCAATACATGGATTGGCAAAACCTAACAAAACTCACTAACGGAGAGGCGATTACCGTCGAGCGGGTCCGTCTGAAAGAGACGGGCGTCGCTGTCGAAGGGTCGTTCGACCTCCCGCCGCTCGCGCAGCTTCCAGCCGAAGACCAGATCTTCGTGGCGGCGTTCATTCGCTGCCACGGATCCATCAAAGACATGGAGAAGCTGTTCGGCGTCAGCTATCCCACCATCAAGAACCGGCTCAATCGGATTGGCGAACGGCTCCCGTTTGCGGAGGTCGAGGCGTCTGCAGCGCCACGGCGGTCTGCCGGCGAGGTGCTCTTGCAGTTGGAACGGGGCGAGATTTCGGCGCGCGACGCCATCGCGCGCATGCGAGGCGATGATGATGACGACCGACACGACTAGCGACACCAAACGCGTCCTCGAGCTGCTGTCCCAGGGAAAAGTCACCGTGGACGAGGCCGAACAACTCCTGCGCGCGGTCAAGGACACCGCGCCGATCGACGACGGATCGCGCGTTCCGCCGCGCTGGATGCGCATCACGATCGACAAGGCGGCGCGGGACGGCCATCCCGCGCGCAACGTGAACATCCGCGTCCCGCTCGCGCTCGCGCGCAGCGGCGTCCGGCTCGCCGGAATGTTTCCGCTGATCTTCGGCCCGAAGCTGAAGGACGAATTCCGCAAGCAGGGCGTCGACGTCGACTTCTCGAAGATCGATCTCTCCGACATCGAGGCCGCCGCGCGAGATCTCGGCGACGCCACGATCGACATCGACGACGGCAAGGCGACGATGCGCGTCAGGTGTGAATAGGTAGGCAACCACAGAACTCACGGAACGCACAGAAAGATGGTTCCGTGAGTTCTGTGCGTTCCGTGGTTATTTCTTGAACGGAATCTTCCGATCGAGATTCGCGATGTTGTACGCGAACGTCGCCATCACGACCGCCGCTTGCTCGATGTCCTTCTCGTCCACGCGCTCGTTGGTGTCCATGTTCGTGTGGTGCGTGCGGACGTCGTAGTTCTTGTAGTCCTGAATCGGGTTGAAACCGGGGACGCCCGCGTCGATGAAGCTCAGATGATCGGTCGAGCCGACCGGTTCGATCGTGTTCCGCTTCGTACCCGTCGCCTTCAGCGGATCGAGCCAGCTGTCGAAGATCCCGCGCACTTCTTCGTTGTTCTGTAAGTACCAGCCGTAGATGCCGGCGGTCCCGTTGTCGATGTTCAAGTAGGCGTCGAACTTGTCGCGCGCCGCTTTGTTGGCGTCGCCGGCGAGATGCTGCTGGACCCACGCTTTCGATCCCAGCAAACCCTGTTCTTCGCCGGCCCAGAGCGCGACGCGAATCGTCCGGCGCGGCCGCGCGCCGATCGTTTTCAGAATGCGCATCGCTTCCATCACCGTCGCGGTACCATCGGCGTTGTCGGTGGCGCCGACGCCCGTGTGCCACGAGTCGAGGTGGCCGCCGATCATCACGACCTCGTCCTTCAGGACCGGATCGGTGCCCGGCAGCTCGGCGATGACGTTATACGCGTTGCCGTTGTCCTCGTCGAAGAACTTCGTCTGCACGTTGACGCGCAGCTTCACCGGCACACCGTGGTCGAGCATGCGCAGGATCATGTTGTAGTGCTCGCCGCTGAGCGTCAGCGACGGAACGGCGCCGGCGCCTTGATCGCGGCCGGTCACGAACACGGTCCCGTGCTCGCCGACGCTCGGCTTCAACAACACGCCTGCGCCCGCGTCGCGGTACGCCTGCGCCAGGCGCTGCGCGCGCTGCTGCGGCGTCTCGGCGCCCGGCTGCTGCGGTCGCTGCCCCACGCTCGTCGCGTACGCGGCCGAGTTCGCCTCGTAGCGCTCGTCGCTCGGATTCGGCCGATCCTTCCGGACGAAATTCGTCATCATCGGCTGCGTCAGGACGATCGCGCCGTGCAGCTGCTCTTTCATCGCCGCGATCTGCTCGGGCGTCTTGCCGGCCGTGAGGACGGGCGCCGCGACGATCTCGCTGTTCGTCGCCGCCGACCACGCGTCTGCGTACCCGATCAGCGGCAGGTACCGCGGCTCGACCATCTCGAGCGTCAGCTTCTGCAACTCCCACCCGCGTCCGAACTTCCACGGCTCGACGTGCACGTTGCTCAACCCGTACGACTGCAGCCGATCGCGCGTCCACTCGACCGCGCGCTTGTGCGCCGGCGACGCCGTGAGCCTGGGACCGATGTTCACGGTCAGATATTCGAACACGGCGGGCACTTGCGAATGCTGCAGCCCCTCGCGCTGGATGGCCGCCAGCGTGTCCTTCTCGGACGGTGTCTGCGCGCTGGCACCGACGATGGCGGTGATGACGATGGCGGTAACGGCCGAAATGGCGAAAATGGCTGATGACTTATGGCTCATGGCTGATGGATATTTCTGCCGCATGGACGATTGAAGCACGGGCAGATTTTGCCACGTTTTGGACCGCGATCAGCGGAATCCTTCGGAAATCCGCGTGGCGAATTTCTTGAAGCTCGCCTGTGCATGCCTTCAGAAATCATCGCCGAGCGCGCCTTCGAATTCGGCTATCGAATTATCAAACTGTGCGAGAGGTTGTGGGAACGCGGCCGTGCCGCACGGAGGCTTGCCGATCAACTGTTCGACTCGGGCACGTCGATCGGCGCGAATGCAGAAGAGGCCCAAGGCGGCTACACAAAACCTGACTTCAAAGCGAAGCTCGCGGTCGCGAAGAAAGAAAGCTTTGAAACGCTGTACTGATTACGACTTGCCGTGCGCGCTGGACTCGTGACCAAGCAGGAGATTGCGTGGGAGCTCGACGAGGCGCATCAACTCAAACGGATGCTCATTGCGGCCGTGAAAAACGGCGGAACAATCCGGCTGGCGCGGTCACCATCAGCCTTGAGCCCTCAGCCCTTAGCCCTTAGCCATTGGCGCGGGTCGCATGCGACCGAAGGTCGCGGCATGGGCACGGCCAATGAACGCCTTGAATTTCTTGTTGACGATCGCCTCTTCCAGCGCGTCGAACTTGACGTAGGCGACCGGGACGAGCAGGAGCGTCAGGAACAGGCACAGCCCCTGGCCGCCGATGACGGTGATCGCGATCGCCGCGCGGCCGGTGCCGCCGATGCCCAGGCCGAGTGACGTCGGGATCAAGCCGGCGATGATGGCGGAGGTCGTCATCAGAATCGGACGCAGTCGCGTGCGGCACGCCTCGATGATCGCTTCGCGCAGCGGCACACCCTTCGCCCGCAGGACGTTCGCGTAGTCGACCTGCAGAATCGAGTTCTTCTTGACGATGCCGAGGAGCAGCAGCATGCCGAGCGCGCTCCACAGGTTGAGCGTGCGGTGGGTGATCCACAGCGTGAACAACGCGAACGGCACCGAGATTGGCAGCACGAGCATGATGACGATCGGCTGAATGAAGCTCTCGAACTGCGCCGCGAGCACCATGTAGACGAAGATCATCGCCAGCGCGATCGCGAGGATCAGGTTCGTCGTCGTCTCGTCGAGGATCTTCGACTGCCCCTGCAGCCGGTACGACATCGTCGGCGGCAGGCCGATGTCGGCCATGATGCGGCGGATGTCGTTCGACGCCTCGTCGAGCGCGTGGCCCGGCGCGACCGACGCGTTCAACTGGACCGTAAACTGCCGCTGCGACCGCTGCAGCGCGCTGGGGCCGAGGCCCGCTTCGACGCGGGCGATGTTGTCGATGCGCACCGGACCGGTCACTGACGGGACCGTGAGGCGTCCGATCTCCTGCGCGTCACGGCGCTGGTTCTCGAGGACGCGCACTTTGACCGGATACTGCTCCTGCCCTTCCTTGTAGAACGAGATCTGATCGTCGCCGGATACGGCGAGCCGCAGCACGTTGCCGATCGTCTGCATGCGGACGCCCAGGTCCGCGGCGCGCTTGCGATCCACGGCGACGTGCAACTCCGGGTTCGAGACGCTCAGGCTCAGTTTCGGTTCAGCGATGCTCGGCGTTTTCTGCGCTTCCGCGAGCGTCTTCAGCGAGTACTCGGTCAACTGCTGCAGGTCCGGGCTCAGGATGTTGAGCGAGATCGCGTAGCCGCCGGCGCCTTCGCCGCTGCCGAGCGCGTTACGTGACGTGATGCTGGGGCGATACGCCGGGAACTTGGACAACCGCTTGCGCATCTCGGCAATCATCTGCGCCTGCGTCACCTTGCGCTCTTCGAGCGGCAGCGCCTGCACGTTGAAGTGCACGTGCGTGACGTTGCTGCCGCCGCCGCCACCGGTCACGCCGCTGCCGCCGGGGTTCACGATCGGCTCGATGTTCGCGACGCCGGGGATGCCGGAGATTTCCTTCAGCGCCTTGAACGCCATCTCCTGGCTGCCGTCGATCGACGTCCCCTCCGGCGCGTCCATGTGGATCGTCCACTCGCCGAGATCTTCGTCGGGCGCGAACTCGCGGCCGACCATGCGATTCAGCGGGACCGTCAGCAGCAGCACAGCCGCCGACACGGCGATGATCACGCCCGAATGATCCACGGCCCAGGCGACCTGGCGCGAATACCAGTTGTCGAGCCAGTGGAAAAATCCCTTTTCTTTCGTCTTGTGATCCGCGACGGCGTCAGACAGCTTCAGGAAGCGCGAGCTGAGCATCGGCGTCAGCGTGAAGCTGACGAGCATCGACACCATGATCGAAAACGCCATCGTCCAGCCGAACGGGTTGATGAACCGCTTCGCGTAGCCGTTCATGAACGCAATCGGCAGGAAGATCACGACGAGCGACAACGTCGTCGCCATGACGGCGAGCGCGACCTCGCGCGTGCCCTGGATTGCCGCTTCGAACGGCGTGCAGTTCTTCTCCTCGATGTACCTGAAGATGTTCTCGAGGACGACGATCGCGTCGTCGATGACGATGCCGACCGCGAGCGTGATACCGAGGAGCGTCATGTTGTTCAACGTGAACCCCATGATGTTCATCAGGGTGAACGTCGAGATGATCGAGGCCGGAATCGCGAGCGCGGAGATGATGACCGCGCGCAGGTTCCGGATGAAGAACATGACGACGATTGCGGCGAACAAGCTGCCGAAGATCAAGTGCTCTTCGAGCGACGAGATCGACGCGTAAATGAATTTCGAGTCGTCGCGCACCCACGTCAGCTTGACCGACTTGGGCAGCGACTTCTCGATCGACGGCATGCGGGCGCGCACCGCTTCGATCACGCCGACCGTGTTCTCGCCCATCGCGCGGCGGATATCGAGCTGCACGGCCGGCTTCTCGCCGTACCACACCGACGAGGTCGGCCGTTCGAACGAATCCTCGGCGTAACCGACGTCGGACACGCGAATTGGCGTCCCGTTCATCGTCGCGACGACGATGTTGTTGAAGTCCTCGCTCGCGTCGATGCGGCCGAGCGTACGGAGCAGCAGCTGGCCCTTGCCCTGCTCGACCTGACCGCCCGGAATCTCGACGTTCTCCGCGACGACCGCGTCGCGGACCTGTGCGATCGACAACCCGTACGAATTCAGCTTCTCGACGTCGACGACGATGTGGATTTCGCGCGCGCGGGTGCCGGCAATCGTCACCTGTCCGACGCCGTTGACCGTCTGGATCGCGCGCGACACCTGCTTGTCGGCGATTTCAGTCAGCGTGCGGAGGCTCATCGCGTCCGACGACACCATCAGCGACATGACCGGATCGGCGTCCGGGTCGACTTTCGTGATGACCGGCGGCAGCAGTTCGGGCGGTACCTGCTTGATGGCGCCTGCGACTTTTTCGCGGACGTCGTTCGCGGCGTCGTTGAGATCGCGCTCGAGCACGAACCGGACCGTGATGACGCCGCTGCCCTCGCCGATGCGCGCCGACAATTCGTCGATACCGGACACGCCGCTGATCGCTTCCTCCATCGGCTCGATCACCGACGAGGAGATTTCGTCAGGGCTGGCGCCCGGCAGCGACAGCGCGACGTTGACCGTCGCCGGATCGGCGCGGGGGAACAGGTCGACGCCGAGATCGCGGAACGAGAAGATCCCAAGCACGACGAGCGACATGACGAGCATCGTCGCGAACACGGGTCGTCGGACGCAGAGTTCTGACAACATGCCTTTAGCCTCTAGCCCCCAGCCTCTAGCCTCTAGCCTCTAGCGTTTTACTCGGTCTTTTTCGCCGCGCCGGCGGTCGTGACGCGAACGCCGTCCACGAGCTTGTCCACGTCAGTCGTCGCGACCATGTCGCCGGCGTTGACGCCGCTCACGACTTCGATCCGGTCGCCCAGCCGCTCGCCGACTTTCAGCTCCTTCGCGCTCAACTTGTCGCCGTTGATCACGAACACGCGGTTGACGCCATAGCGATATTGCAGCGACGAGTACGACAGCGTCAGCACTTTGTCGATTTTGTTCGTCTCGATGCGGACGCGGCCGAAAGTGCCCGGCTTCAGCAGCGCGTCGCCGTTCGCGACGAGCGCCTCGAAGGGAAACGCGCGCGTCGCCGGATTGACGGAAGGACTGATGCGCGAAATCTTGCCGGCGATCGCCTTGTCGGGATACGCGTCGACGTGGACTTCGACGCCCTGCCCGACGCTCATCCACGGCACCATCTTCTCCGGAATCTCGCCGGTCACCTTGAGCGGATCGATACGGACGACGCTCATCACCGGAACCGGCGTGCCCGATCCTTTGACGAGTTGTCCGAGGTTCACGAAGCGGCGCTGCACGAAGCCGTCGAACGGCGCGCGGATGTAGGTGTCGCGAAGCTGCCGGTCCGCCAATTTCGCGCCGGCGTCCGCGGCCGCGATGTTCGCCTGCAGGTTCTTGGCGTTCTGCAGCGACAAATCGTAACCAGCCTGTTTCGACTGCAACATCGCCTGCGCATCGTCGAGCGTCTGCTTCGGGACGAGCTGCCGCTTGAATAACTCCGAGGCACGGTCGAACGATTGCTTCGCCTGCACGAGGTCCGCCTGCGCTTTCTGCACGTCAGGCGTTTTTTCGACGGCGGGCAGATGCTGCGCGTCGGGTGCGCCGTACTGCGCGAGCGCGCGCTGGAGCGCCGCTTTCTGCTGCTCGAGGTTGTATTCGGCCTTCTCTCTATCGAGCTCGACGAGCGCGTCGCCCGCCTTCACGCGATCGCCCAGATCGTGGAGGATCTTCGCCACCACACCGTCGGCTTCCGACGACACCGTGACTTCGTCGACGGCCGCGAGCGTGCCGACGATTTCGACGTTGCGCCGGACCGACTCTTCGCGGACGGTCTCGGTCTTGACGGCTTTCGCCGCATCGTCGCGTCCGCGCGCCTGGGCGGTTTCGGTCGTCTTTGCACAACCGGTGAGGGAGACAATCGCTCCGGCAACCGCCAGCCAGCGACACGTAGCACGCAGTGAGAACTTGTTCATAAGAAAGGGGCGGAAAACGGGACTCGGAACCGTAAAAGTATACGATGCGAACCGTAACGGTGTCTGCTTGTAAAGGATTGTCTCGAAAAGGAGTTAGAGCTTCGCAGTCCTCAAGCGCAAGGCGTTCCCGATGACCGAAATCGAGCTCAGCGTCATCGCGGCGCTGGCCCAAATCGGGGCGATCAGAATGCCCGCAAACGGATAGAGAATCCCGGCCGCGACAGGGACGCCAATCGTGTTGTAGACAAAGGCGAGAAACAGGTTCTGCCGGATGTTGCGGACGGTGGCGCGCGAGAGCCGCCGTGCACGCAGAATTGCACGGAGATCGCCTTTGACGAGCGTGATCGACGCGCTTTCGATCGCCACATCGGTCCCGGTGCCCATGGCGATCCCGACCGTTGCGGCGGCGAGCGCCGGCGCGTCGTTGATGCCGTCGCCAGCCATCGCCACCAGCCGTCCGGCGCGTTGCAGTTCGACGACGATGTCGCGCTTGTGCTCGGGGAGCACTTCGGCGTGCACCTCGTCGATGCCAAGCGCGGCCGCGATCGCGTCCGCGGTCGACTGCTTGTCCCCGGTCACCATCACGATGCGAAGGCCATCGCGCTTCAGTCCATCGATCGCTTCGCGCGTCGTGGCCCGAATCGGATCGGTGACGGAGATCGATCCGGCGAACCGGCCGTCAATCGTCACCTGAATACCGGGTCCCTGAATCGCGACATGGTGGCCATCGACGCGGCCGCTGACGCCTCGGCCGACCGTCGATACGAACTCGGTCACCGACGGCACGGTCAGCGATCGACGTTCCGCCGCGCGCACGATCGCCGCTGCGAGAGGATGCGCGCTGCCGCGTTCGACGGCGGCGGCCATGGTCAGCAGCGCGTTTTCGTCCCACTCAGCCGACGGTTCGATCCCGTCGACCGTCGGCTTCCCTTCGGTGACGGTGCCGGTCTTGTCGACGATCAGCGTGTCGACCCGCGCGAGCAACTCGAGCGCTTCGGCGTTCTTGATGAGGACGCCGGCACGCGCCCCGCGTCCCGCGCCGACCATGATCGCCATCGGCGTGGCGAGGCCGAGCGCGCACGGACACGCGATGATCAGCACCGACACCGCGGCCACGACCGCGTGCGCCACATGCGGCTGCGGTCCCCAGACGAACCAGGCGGCGAACGTCGCGGCCGCCGTCGCGATGACCGCAGGGACGAAGTACGCGGCGACGCGATCGGCGAGCCGCTGAATCGGCGCGCGGGTGCGCTGCGCGTCGGTCACCATCCGAACGATCTGCGCGAGCACGGTGTCGGCGCCCACACGTTCGGCGCGCATCGTGCACGTGCCGTTCACGACGATCGTGGCGCCGATGATGCGATCGCCGGTCGATTTCTCGATCGGCATCGGTTCGCCGGTGACCATCGACTCGTCGATCGCCGCGTTGCCGTCGAGGACGATGCCGTCGATCGGCACCTTGTCGCCGGGACGCACCCGAAGCACGTCACCGATCTGCACGGTGTCGAGCGGCAGGTCGATCTCCTGCCCGTGACGAATGACGCGCGCGCTCTTCGGCGCGAGGCCGAGCAGTTGACGAATCGCGGCCCCCGTCTGATGTCGCGCGCGCAGTTCCAGCACCTGCCCAAGCAGCACGAGCGCCGTGATCGCGACCGCGGTGTCGAAGTACGTCGCGGTCCCCCCGCGGATGGTGACGACGGCGCTGTAGAAATACGCAGCGGCGACGCCGATCCCAATCAGCGTGAACATGTTCGGGCTGGCGTTGACGATGGATGCGCGCAAGCGCTGGAAGAACGGCCAGCCGCACCACCACACGACCGGCGTCGCGCACGCGAGCGAGATCCAGTTCACCGTCGCCGCGCCGAGCGTCATCGTCAACGACTCGCGCGTCAGCATGTCGATCATCGCGATCAGGAACACCGGCGCACCGAATGCGACCGAGATCCAGAATCGCCGCGTCATGTCGACGAGCTCGGGATTCGGTTTGTCGGACAGATCCGGCACGCGCGGCTCGAGCGCCATGCCGCACTTCGGACACGCGCCCGGTTTGTCCGACACGACCTCGGGATCCATCGGGCAGATCCATTCAACCTTGGGTGCCTGAGGTGCCTGAGGTGCGTAGGGTGCCTGGGGTGCGTAGGGTGTCTGAGGTGCGTAGGGTGCCTGAGGTGCGTGGGGTGCCTGAGGTGCGTGGGGTGCCTGGGGTGCCTTTTTCAAGCTGCCGAGCGAGATCAGTTGGGGCGCGGGTTTCGGCGCGAGGTACTTGGGCGGATCCGCCGAGAACTTCGCGAGACAGCCTTTCGAGCAGAAGTAGTACGTCTTCCCGTCGAAGTCGAACGACCCGGCGTTCTTCTCCGAACTGACGGTCATGCCGCAGACCGGATCGATCGCGGTCATGACAGCGCCTCGATGATCGGGCAGCTGGCTGACCCGCCCTGATGACAGGATCGCACGAGGTGCTGCAACGCGTCGCGCATTGATGTGAGATGCGCGATGCGCGAGTCGATGTCAGCGATCTTCTTCTCGGCGATCCGGCGGACCTTCTGCCGCTCGGAGGCACGGACACCGCGCAGTGTGATCAGCTCTTCGATTTCGTCGAGCGAAAATCCGAGGTCTTGCGCCCGTTTGATGAACCGGACGAGTTGAACGGTATCAGCCGGATACTCGCGGTAGCCGGCGCCGCGACGAGGCGGTCGCGGCAGGAGCCCTCGGCGCTCGTAGTACCGGAGCGTCTGGGCGTTGACGCCGGCTTCTTTGGCAGTGCGGCTGATCCACATACCGCCAGTGTAAACCTTGTACCTAAGTGCAAAGTCAATCGATGACGGGCGGCCGCTGGTTCAACAGCAACCAATACAGTCCGAGCTGTCGGACCGCCTCGACGAACTCCTGGAAGTCGACCGGTTTGCGCACGTAGCTGTTCGCGCCGAGCCGGTAACCGGACGCCAGGTCGCGCTGCTCGGTCGACGAGGTGAGGATGACGACCGGCAGCAGCCGCGTCTTGGGATGCGCACGCAGCCGCTCCAGCACGTGCAGGCCGTCGATGCGCGGCAGCTTCAGATCCAGCAGCACAATCTGCGGCAGCTGATTCGGGTCGCGGTAGGCGTACGAACCGGTCGCAAACAGGTAGTCGAGCGCTTCGACGCCGTCGTGCGCGACGACGACCTCGTTCATCACGCGGCTCTTCTTGAACGCGCGCAACGTCAGTTCGACGTCGTCGGGATTGTCTTCGACCAGGAGAATTTCGTTCATAGATCACCCAACGTGAAGTAGAAACACGCGCCCTGCTGCAACTGCCCTTCGGCCCACACGTGCCCGCCATGGCGATGGACGATGCGCTGCACGGTGGCGAGCCCGATCCCGGTGCCGGGAAATTCGGAGGCGGCGTGCAGCCGCTGAAACGGCCCGAACAGTTTGTCCGTGTACTCCGGATCGAACCCGGCGCCGTCGTCGCGGACGAAGAAGGCGCCGGCCCCGTCCTCGTCGCGCGCGCGGCCGACGGCGATCACCGACCGCGGTTTCCTGCTGGTGAATTTCCACGCGTTCTCGATCAGGTTCTGCAGGGCGAGCCGGATCAACTGCCCGTCGCCGACCGCTCGAAGATCCGGCGCGATCTCAACGACCACGCCGCGGTCGGGATCGGCGCGACGAAGATCGGCGACGATGTGCGCGGCGAGATCGCTGATGTCGACCTGCTCGCGCTTCATCTCGGCGCGCGACACGCGCGACAGCGCGAGCAAATCGTCGATCAACAGCGACATGCGGCGCGCGGCATTGATGATCCGTTCGAGATGCGACCGTGTTTCCGGCGTCAGCGCCGGGCCCGCGTCCTCGAGCAGCGCTTCGCTGAAGCCGTCGATGCTGCGCAGCGGCGCACGCAAATCGTGCGACACCGAATAGCTGAACGACTCGAGCTCGCGATTCGCGTCGTGGAGCGCCCGCTCGACGACTTCGCGCCGGCTGATCTCGCGCGCGAACAGCAGGTGCGTCCCCGCCAATACCGCGAGAGCGACGACGATCAGTGCGGGGACGTATGCGGGGTCGGCGTAGGCGAACCAGCCGACCGCGCCCACCAGCACCAGACCGGCAGCGCCCAACGCGTGACGGCGTCGAAGCCGGCGCCGACGCCGCTCTGGTGTCATAACAACCCGAGCAATGTCTGCTGCGCGATCCAGCCTTGCAGCTCTCGCGCGGACGTGGGCCGCCGGACGAACGTCCCCTGCACCGCATCGCACCGCATCCGGCCGAGCGCCGTCTGCACCCGCTCGGTCTCGACGCCCTCGGCGACGACCGTCAGGCCAAGGTTGTGCGCGAGGTCGATCGTCGATCGCACGATCACTTCGTCGTCGCCGTCATCGAGACCGACGACGAACGAGCGATCGATCTTGAGCTCGTCGACCGGCAGCCGGCGCAGGTAGCTGAGCGACGAGTAGCCGGTCCCGAAGTCGTCGATCACGAGCCGTACGCCCATGTCATGCAGTGACGTCAGGCACTGCATCGACCGGGTCGGGTCGGACATCAGGATGTTCTCGGTGATTTCGATCGCGAGCGACGACGGCCGCACGCGGTGCGCGAAGAGACGGTCCGCGATGCGCTGCGGCAAGTCGACGTCCTGCAGGTTTCTCGGCGACAGGTTGATCGAGAGCGTCACGGCGGAGACGTCGAGCACCGGCGCCCAGTCTTGCAGCGCCGTATCGAGGACGAGCGTCGTCAACGAGTGGATTAATCCTGTCTGCTCCGCCAGCTCGATGAAGTCGCCCGGCAGCACGCGGCCGTGCTGCGGATGATTCCAGCGGACGAGCGCTTCGACGCTGGCGGTGACGCCGCTGCGCATCTGGACGATCGGCTGATACTCCACAAAGAGCTGACGGTCCTCGATCGCCTGCCGCAGCTCGGAGATCAACGTCAGCCGCCGATCGGTGTGGCGATCGCGCGAGAGCTCGTACACCGCAATGCCGGTCCCGTCGCCCTTCGCGAGATACATGGCGACGTCGGCTTTCTGCAACAGCGTCTGCGCTGACGTGCCGTGATCGGGAAACGAGGCGATGCCGACGCTGGCGCGCACCGCCATCGATCGGCCTTCGAGCACGAACGGCTGCTCGAGCTCGTGCAGCACTTTCTGCGCCGTCAGGACCGCGCCGTTGGCGTCGGTGAACGGCAGAATGACCGCGAACTCGTCGCCGCCGAGCCGAGCGACCGTGTCCGACTCGCGCAGCGTCGATCGAATCCGCGACGCCACGTGCTGCAGCACGCGGTCGCCGGCGTGATGCCCCAGCGTATCGTTGACCTCTTTGAACCCGTCGAGATCCATCACGAGCAGCGCCAGCGGTTTAGCCTCTCGATGCGCGGCGCGCGCTGCCTGCTCGAGCCGATCCTGCATCAGCACCCGATTCGGCAGATCGGTCAGCGGGTCGTGGTAGGCCAGGTGCGCGAGACGTTGCTCGGCGCGACGCCGCTCGCGTCGAACCGCCGCATCGCGCAGTTCGCGTTCGACCGCTGGCAGCAACCGTTTGAGGTTGCCTTTCATGATGTAGTCGTGCGCACCGACCTTCATCGCGTCGACGGCCGCGTCTTCGCCGATCGTGCCGGACACGAAGATGAACGGCATGTCGAAATCGCGGTCCCGGATCAAATGCAGCGCCGCCGTGCCGCTGAAACGCGGCATCGTGTAGTCGGCGATCGTCAGATCCCACGGTTGTTCGAGGGCGTGAACGAGCGACTCGGGCGTATCGACGCGGGCGCTCGTCACCTCGTAGCCGCCGCGCGTCAGCGCGCGGACGACGAGCGTGGCGTCGTCTTCGGAATCTTCGATGAGTAAAACGCGAAGTGGCGTCACTGATTCGTGACGCTGGGGGCAAAGTCAGACTAGCAGAAACGGGCGCGCGTCAACGTTTCAATTCTGTCGTTGAGTTAAGCAGTTGTGCAGCGGTCGTGAATTTTGGTTCGATATCCACTGGAATGGATGTAAGTCGATCCAATGCCTTTTGCACCGGCGGCCGAACGACGCCGAGCCGGTCGCCGAGGTCCTTCGCTTTCGCGTAGCTCCCCTCGGCCTGGATCGTCATGATGTCGTGTGTCAGCGCGGTGACGCCTTCTTTGACCTTCGCGCGATTCACCGAAAAGGTGCCGTCTGCATTCGCCGAAAACGCGCCGAAATCGAGCAGATAGTTCAACTGAACCGCGATGCCCTTGCCGTGGGCTTCGGTGACGCCGAAGCGGATCGACCGAAACGCCGACGCCAGATACGTCGTGTACAGCGACTGCTCGAACGACTTCGGCAGCACGCCCTTGTCGATCATGTGCTGGATGGCGAACAGGCCGGAAATGTCCGCTTTCGCCTCTTCCAGAAAACTGTAGGTCTCCTTCAATTCCTGGCGCACCGTCGTCTGCCGTCCGTTGGCGAAGATGCTGTGCGGACCGAGACCGTGCATCAGCTCGTGGACGACGATGTGGGTGAAGAAGGCGTCGAACGCGATGTCC
>Ga0070741_10012624_pt1 | contig 15208 bp, 14 predicted proteins | sample Coa_R1_4_FD_66440 | JGI IMG/M metagenome (GOLD analysis project Ga0070741, IMG submission 66440) | Surface soil microbial communities from Centralia Pennsylvania, which are recovering from an underground coalmine fire - Coalmine... | ecosystem: Environmental > Terrestrial > Soil > Unclassified ... | reverse complement strand
GGCGACGAACGCGGCGACGAGGGCGTTCTGGGCCGAGCGCGACAGCCGCCGCCGGCGCGTGTGCGCGCCCCAGAAGCCGGCGACGACGGCGTAGAGCGCCAGCCCGAAGCAGACGACGAGTGCGGCCCTCCCGAGCTCGGGCACCTAACCGTGGAGGAACCCGTGGCTTCCCCACGAGCCCCGGTCGAACGGCACTGTCACGTCGGAACCGACCAGCCGAGAAGACCGATCAGGTGCTCTGCGGCGTGTATTTCGACGGGCACTTGGTCACGAGCGTGCCCGGGGTGGCGACGAAGACGCCGTTCTGCAGCCTGCCCTCGACGACGATGTCGCGTCCCGGGCGGAAGAGGTCGGGAACGGATCCCTTGTAGACGACCGGCACGGTGGCGGTTCCCTGGACGTCACGCAGCGTGAACCGCATCCCGGCGGCATGAGGGTCGCCGACTGCGCGACCGACGACGCGCCCGGTCAGCGAGACCGTGCCCGCGTGGCCGGCCAGGGAGCTCGGGCGCAGCGACGGCGTGCCACCACCGGCGATGGCCGAGTAGACGAGGAAGATCGCGAGAACGCCGGCAACCGAGAGGGCGATGACGAGCCGGGCCGGGCTGCGCTTGCGAGCCACGGCGGAAGTCTAGCGGCCTGTCCGGGATCCCCGGCGATGGAGCGGCGCCTGCAAAGCGCGTCCTCGACAGGGGGCAGGAGCCTCGATCATGCCGGCGGATCGAGGTGACGGAGGACAGGGCCGGGACGCGGCTCGCGCCGCAGCCGGCGAGCCCGGACAGACCGCCGGAGCCGCGGGACCCCCGCTAGCGGTCTTCGACGGGGGTGCGGTCGCGGCGCTCGGGCACGCGGTAGCCGTGCTCGACGCAGAGCGAGCCGGGCGCGTCCTCGGTGAGGGCGTCGCAGTAGCCCTTCCCGTAGGCGGCCCGCATGAACGCTCCGACGACCTCGAGGTTCCAGTCGGTGATCTCGTTCGCCTCCCGCCACAGGTCGGCGAGGCGGAGGTCGATGTCGAGCTCGAGCAGGTCGATGCGTGTGGGTCGCTTGGCCATGTGCGTTCACCTTACGGAGCGCTTCGGACGGCATCGGCTACGGTCCCGGGCATGGGTGCCATCCGGTTCGGCCCTGCGCGAGTTCCGTCGCGCGAGCGGCCCGACGCCGCCGTCGCCCTCCTGCTCGAGCGGGGGTACTCCGCGTGCGAGATCGACTTCGAGAGCGGCTTCTGGATGGACTACCCCTGGGCGGAGGAGTTCGGGCAGCTCGCCCGCGAGGCGGGTATCGCCCTCTCCGTGCACGCGCCCCTGGCCGGCTTCCTCGGGCAGGTGGAGCGGGACAAGAAGCACCGGATGGCGATCGGCATGCTCGACCACTCGGCGGGCGTCGCGGTCGCCGCGGAGGCTGCGCCGGTCGTCTTCCATCCCGGCTTCCTGCTCGGGCGCACCCGCGACGACGCCCTCGCAGCGGTCGTGGAGCAGCTCGGCGAGCTCCGCGTTCGCCTCGAGGGCAAGGGCCGTGCCGTGCCCTTCGGCGTCGAGGTGATGGGCCGGGTGCGCGAGCTCGGAACGGCCGAGGACGTCTTCGCGATCGCGGCGCAGGTTCGGTGGGTGCGGCCGGTGATCGACTTCGCCCACCTGCATGCGGTGACGGACGGCGCGTACACGAACGTGGAGGAGTTCGCTCGCACCCTCGCCGCCGCCGACGCGATCATGGAGCCCGGCGCACCGTTCCACATCCACTTCAGCGACATCCAGTTCGCGAACCGGAACGAGACGAAGCACCTGCCCTACGGGGAAGGCACTCTCCGGGCCGAGCCGCTCGCGGAGGCACTGGCCCGGTTCGACCGGCCGGCGACCGTGATCTCCGAGTCGCCGGACGAGGCGTCGTCTCAGGCGATCCGCTCGATCCTGCTCTCGAAGGCGGCGGAGAGCGCCGAGGCGGGTGCCAGCTCGGCGAGCCGTTCCCGGTAGAGCGCAGCCTCTGCGTCCCTGCCGCGGACGCGCAGGAACTCCTCCAGCTGGCTCATGAACCACGTCTCGATGCTGCGGAAGCCGCTCGACTCCACGATCGCCAGGGCCTCGCGCATCAGCTCCTCCGCTTCGTCGTCACGGCCCTGGGCGGCCCGCACGAGCCCGAGCGTCATGGTCGTCGTCCCGCGCGAGCTGAGGTCGTGCTCGCCGACGGTCTCGACCGCCTGGAGCGCGACGCGCTCCGCCTCGTCGAGGCGGTCCTGCTTGATCAGCACCTCGGCGAGGGAACGCTGGCTCTCGCAGAGCGCGCCCCGGTCCTCCAGCGGCTTGAGCAACCGGATCGCGTCGCGCAAGAGCCGCTCTGCACGACTGTCGTCGCCCTGCAGGTCGGCGGCCCAGGCGAGGTCGTTGAGCGTTCGGCCGAGCATCCACGCGTCCCCGACCTCGGAGAAGAGGGCCCGCGCGTCCTCGAGCAGCTTCTGCCCTGCTTCCGATTCGCCGCGCTGAAGGTGAAGCACGCCGAGCGACTGCAACGCCTGAGCGCGGCCGACGATGCTGCCACTCTCCTCGGCGAGCTCGAGCGCGTTCCGGAGCAGCCGCTCGGCCTCGTCGTGGCGGCGTTGGTGCCGGTAGGCGCCGGCGAGATCGCTGAGCGCCTGCGCCTCGAGGTCCTTGCGCTCGAGCCTGCGCGCGATTTCGAGCGCCTCCTCGGCCACTCGCTGTTGGGTCTCGAAGTCCCCGACCCAGTAGGCGATCCGTCCACGCACGCCCAGGGCGGTGAAGCGGCCGTCCGTCGGCAGCGCCTCGAGCGCGGCGTCGATCAGCTCGGTCGCCTTCGGCAGGTCTGCCTCTCGGAGCAGGGTCGCCTCCGCCAGCGCCGTCAGCGCACGTCCCTCGATCGTCGAGTCTCCCAGCGTTCGGGCCTCCGCGAGCACGCGCTGCATCTCGACGGACACGGTCGGGAGGTCGCTCATCCGCCAGGCCGCCCGCGCGGCGTGGTAGCGGCGCTCGAGCGTCGGCTCGAGCTCGATCGCCCGCAGGAGCAACTGGCGCGCGGAGCGGTTCGCCTCGCGGGCGAGCGCCCGGCGCCCCGCCTCTTCCAGCGCCGACGCCGCCTCCTGCGCGAGATCGGCGGGAGGCGCCCCGTCGAGCTCGGCCAGGAGCTGCGCCGCGTGGTCGAGGTGGTACGCGCGGATCTCGAGCAGCTCGTCGCCCGCGCGCTCCTTCAGCCACTCGGCAAAGCGGGCGTGGAGCGTTGCCCGCTCCGACTTCGTCAGACCGCCCCGTGCGACCTCGCGGATCAGCACGTGCTTGAAGCGGTAGGCACGCTCGCCGATGATCGTCGAGCGCTGCTCGCCGAGCACGAAGTCGCGGAGGATCAGGTCGTCGAGCAGCTCGGCCGCGTCGCCTTCGGGCGAGAGGTGCTCGATCGCGCCGAGCCAGAACACGCGGCCGATCACCGCTGCCCGCTGCAGCAGCGCCTTCTCGCCGGGCGGCAGCTGGTCGATGCGCGCTGCGATCAGGGCCTGGAGCGTGTCGGGGACGCGCTCCGGGAGGTAGCCGTCGCCCGTCTCCCTGAGCATCCGGATCGTCTCCTCGACGAAGAGGGGGTTGCCCTCCGTCTTCTCGAGCAAGGCGGTGCGCGCATGCGCGCTCAGGCCGTGGCCGTCGAGCAGCGCGTCGAGCAGCTGCTCGCTCTCGGCCGGCTGCAGCGACTCGAGCTCGATCGCCGCCGCGCGCATCCGCCCGCCACCCCACCCCGGGCGCACGTCGAGGAGCTCCGGCCGGGCGAGACCGACGATCAGGAGCGGCGACTCGCGCACCCAGGTCGCCAGGTGCTCGATCAGCTCCAGCAGCGGCTCCTCGGCCCAGTGGATGTCCTCGAAGACGAGCACGAGCGGCTGGACGTCGGCGAGCTGGTCGGCCCACTCGCGCGCCGCCCAGGCGATCTCCTGCGCGCTGCGGTCGGCCTCGACCGCTTCGAGCACGCCGGACGCGAGCCCGAGCAGGTCGGCGACCGCGTCGTCCTCGCAGGACGCACGCAGCTTCTCCATCGCCTCGGCGACGGGATCCGTGTCCGAGATCCCGGCAGCCGACTTGACCATCTCGGCCAGGGGCCAGTAGGTGATCCCCTCGCCGTACGGCAGGCACCGGCCGCCGAGGACGGTCGCGCCCTCGAGCGCGGTGACGAACTCGCGGACGAGACGGCTCTTGCCGACGCCCGGCTCGCCGTAGATGGTCACGAGATGCGCCCGGCGGCTGCGCGTAGCTCGTTCGAACGTGTTCGTCAGCAGCTCCAGATCGGCCTCGCGACCGATCAGCGGCGCGGAGACCACGACCCGTGCCCGCTCGTTCAGGTCGGACGCGCAGACCACGCGCCACGCGGGTAGGGCCTGCACCCGCCCCTTCACGTCCAGCGGCTCGACCTCCTCGACCTCGAGGCTCCCGAGTGCCAGGCCCCGCGCGCCCGGCCCGATCAGGATCTCCCCCGGGCCCGCCGCCTGCTGGAGCCGGGCGGCGAGGTTGACCGCTTCCCCGGTCGCGAAGGTCGAGTCCGTCGTGTCGACGACGACCTCACCGGCCTCGATGCCGATCCTGGCCTCGAGCCCGAGGTCGTTCATCGCCTCCAGGATCCCGATCGCCGCCCGCACCGCCCGCTCGGCGTCGTCTTCGTGTGCCTGCGCGACCCCGAACGCCGCGAGCACCGCGTCGCCGGCGAACTTCTCGACGATGCCGCCGTGGGTCGTGACGCAGTGCGAGACACGGTCGAAGAAGCGCGTCACCTGGCGCCGCACGATCTCGGGGTCGGACGCCGAGACGAGCTCGGTCGAGCCGACCAGGTCGACGAACAGGACCGTGGCGAGCTTGCGTTCCACCCCTGAAGTGTAGAAACGACGAAGGGCCTGGATAGCATCCGCACATGCTGGAGCCCGCGGTCTTCAAGGCATACGACGTCCGAGGCATCTACCCGACCGAGATCGACGAGGAGGGCGCCTACGCGATCGGAAGGGCCTACGTAGAGCGGTTCGAGCCCCGCCGCGTCGCGGTCGGGCGCGACATGCGCCTCTCCGGCCCGGCGATGGCCGCCGCGGTGATCGAGGGCCTCGCGGACGCAGGAGCCGACGTGATCGACGTCGGGATGGTCGGCACCGAGATGCTCTACTTCGCGGTCGGCGAGCTCGGTCTCGACGGCGGCATCGCCGTCACCGCCTCGCACAACCCGAAGGAGTACACCGGGATGAAGATCGTCCGGGAGGGCGCGCTTCCGGTCGGAGGCGACTCCGGCCTCCTCGAGGTGCGCGAACGAGCCATGTCCCGGGGACAGTCCCCCGGACGCGGCCGGAAGGGCCGTGTCCGAAGCGAGGACATCTGGCCCGCGTTCGTCGACCGGGTGCTCTCGTTCGTCGACGTGGACGCGGTCCGGCCGCTCAAGGTGGTGATCGACGCCGCCAACGGAATGGGCGGCGCGATGCTGCCGCCGATCCTGGAGCGGCTGCCGATCGACGCCGTCCGCTGCTACTTCGAGCCCGACGGCGCCTTCCCCAACCACGAGCCCAATCCCCTTCTGCCGGAGAACCGGGAGTTCATCGTCCGCACGACCCTCCAGGAGGGCGCCGACCTCGGGGTCGCCTTCGACGGCGACGCCGACCGGTGCTTCTTCGTCGACGACACCGGCGAGTTCGTCCCCGGCGACTTCGCCACCGCCCTCTTCGCCGAGGCGATGCTCGAGAAGGAGCCCGGCGCGAAGGTGATCTACGACGTGCGCGCGAGCTGGGCCGTCCCGGAGGCGATCGAACGGGCAGGGGGCGTCCCGCTCGTCAACCGCGTCGGGCACGCGTTCATCAAGCAGCGGATGCGGGAGGAGAACGCGGCCTTCGCCGGCGAGGTGTCCGGCCACTACTACTTCCGGGACTTCTCCCAGGCGGACTCGGGAACGATCCCTTTCCTGCTGATGCTGGAGCGGATCTCGAAGGCGGGCGCGAAGCTCTCCGAGCTGCTCCGGCCGTTCCGCGAGCGGTACTTCATCACCGGCGAGCTGAACACGCCCGTCGCCGACGTCGCCGGCACGCTCGCGAAGCTCGAGGCGCGGTTCGGCCCCGAGGGGGCGGTGTCGCACCTGGACGGGCTGTCCGTGGAGGCCGACGGCTGGCACTTCAACGTCCGGCCGTCGAACACGGAGCCCCTGCTCCGGCTCAACCTCGAGGCGCGCTCGCAGGATCTGATGGAGCGGAAGCGCGACGAGGTCCTCGGAGCGATCCGCGAATGACCTCACGCCCCACCGGGGAGGCGGCACGCGGGGGAACCGAGGGATCGCCGGCGCTGGAGCCGCCGTTCAAGTTCTCCGCGAGGACACGCGTCGGCTTCTCCGACACCGACGCGCAGGGCGTCGTCTACTACGGCCGGTACATGCCCTATTTCGACCTCGCCCGGGTCGAGTACCACCGAGCCCTCGGCATGCTCCGCACCGGGCCGGAGGACCGCCAGTTCGTGATGCGGGCGATGACGGTCGAGTACCACGCCCCGGCCGCCTTCGACGACGAGATCGAGGTCGGCGTGCGCATCGCCCGGATCGGCAACTCGAGCGTCACGTACGAGTTCGCCGCCTACCTGCTGCCGCGCACGCTGGCCGTGACCGCGACGCAGACCCTGGTGCTGGTCGACCTCGTCGCCCGGCGCCCCGCACCGGTCCCGGACTGGTGGCGGACGAAAGTCGAGGCGTTCGAAGGGCCCGATTTGGAGGCGTGAGCGTGTCGCGCGCCCGTCCGGCTCCGCCTGAGCCGAACGGGCGCTGCGACCGCCGCCTCTCCCGTCCGTTGCCCGCTGTCACGTTGTAGGCGAGCGCGACGGGCGCCGCCTCCCTCGTTCGGGGGCAGCGCGACGACGATGCTCAGTTCGGCGTGACGCGGTAGGCGTCGAACACGGCCTCGACGTTCCGCAGCGCGGTGAGCAATGCGCGCAGCGACGCGATGTCGCCGATCTCGGCCGTGTACCAGTTCTTCGCCAGCTGGTCCTGGACGCCGCCCCCGTAGGCGACGATGTTGGCGCCATGCTCGGCGAAGGTCCTGGCGACGTCCTCGAGCAGCCGCGGGCGGTCCCAGGCGTCGACCGCGATCTGCACGCGGAAGCTCTGCGAGCCGCCGCCGTCCCACTCGACCGGCGTGAACCGCTCGGCGTTCTTCCGCAGCGCGCGGACGTTCGGGCAGTCCTCGCGGTGGATGGTGATGCCGCGGCCGAGTGAGATGTAGCCGACGATCGGGTCGCCCGGAACCGGCGTGCAGCACTTCGCCAGCCGGACGAGCACGTCCTCGACGCCGGTGACGTTGATGCCGTAGCTCTGGCTCGCGACGGTGTCCTTCGCCTTCGGCGGCTTGAGCGTGACCGCCTCCTCCTCGGCCACCTCCGCCGTCTTCAGACGCTGGATCACCTTGTTGACGATCTGGCCGGGCTGGAGCTTGGCCGAGCCGAGCGCGACGTAGAAGTCCTCCGCCTTCTTGAAGCCGGTCTCGCGGATCACCTGGGCGAGCACGGCGGAGCCGGCGATCTTCCGGTACGGGAGATTCTGGGCCTTCAGCGCCTGCTCGAGCGCCTCGCGGCCCTTGGCCTCGGCGTCGGCCCGCGTCTCACGCGAGAACCACTGGCGGATCTTGTTCCGCGCCCGCGACGAGGCGGCGAGCGACATCCAGTCGCGCGACGGGCCGCGACCGGACTTCGAGGTCATGATCTCGACGATGTCGCCGCTCCGCAGCCGGTAGTGGAGCGGCACGATCCGGCCGTTCGCCTTCGCGCCGACCGTCCGGTGGCCGACGTCCGTGTGCACCGAGTAGGCGAAGTCGATCGGGGTCGCGCCCGCCGGAAGCGTCTTCACCTCGCCCTTCGGCGTGAAGACGTAGACCTCGTCGTCGAAGAGGTCGGTGCGCAGGGTCTTGATGAACTCCCGCGGGTCGGCCTCGTCCTGCTGCCAGTCCATCAGCTGCTTCATCCAGGCCGCCCAGTCGGAGTCGTCGCCCTTCTTCCCCTTGCCGGTCCGCTTGTAGGCCCAGTGCGCGGCGATCCCGTACTCGGCCGTCTCGTGCATGTCGAGCGTGCGGACCTGGATCTCGAGCGGCCGTCCCTGCGGACCGATGACGGTCGTGTGCAGCGCGCGGTAGCGGTTCAGCTTGGGCATCGCCACGTAGTCCTTGAACCGACCCGGCAGCGGCTTCCAGAGCGAGTGGATCAGGCCGAGCGCGCCGTAGCAGTCCCGGGTCCCCTCCTCGCCGGTCCGCTCGACCAGCACGCGCATCGCGGTGAGGTCGTAGATCTCGTTGAACTCGCGGCCCTTGCGGACCATCTTGTCGTAGATCGAGTAGAAGTGCTTCGGCCTCCCCGAGATCTGCGCGGGGATCCCGGCCTTGTCGAGCTCGCGCTGGAGGATCACGCTCGCCTCGCGAACGTGCTCCTCGCGGTCGGCGCGGCGCTCGTTGACCATCGCCTTGATCTCGGAGTACTTGCGTGGGTGCAGGGTCTCGAAGGAGAGGTCCTCGAGCTCCCACTTGAGCGCGTGGATGCCGAGCCGGTGCGCGAGCGGCGCGTAGATCTCGAGCGCCTCGCGCGCCTTCTGGACCTGCTTCTGCTTGCCGAGGTACTCGATCGTGCGCAGGTTGTGGAGCCGGTCGGCGAGCTTGATCAGGATCACCCGCACGTCCTGGGCCATCGCCACGATCAGCTTGCGGTAGTTCTCAGCCTCTGCGTGCTCCCGGCTCTGGAACTGGATCCGGGTCAGCTTGGTGACGCCGTCGACGAGACGGGCGACCTCGTCGCCGAACTCGTCGCTCACCGCCTTCAGGTCGGCCTCGGTGTCCTCGACGACGTCGTGCAGGAGCGCGGCGGCGATCGTCTGCTCGTCGAGGTGGAGGTCGGTGAGGATCTTCGCGACGCCGAACGGATGGTTGATGAACTCCTCGCCGGAACGGCGCTGCTGGCCCTCGTGCGCCCGCGCCGCGAAGGAGAACGCCCGCCGGAGCAGGTCACGGTCGGCATCCGGCTTGTACGCCTCGACAGCCTCGACGAGCTCGTCGATCAGCTCCTGGTGACGCTCCGCTACCTCGAGGACAGCCATATCCACAGTGTACTTCGGGGCTTTCGGGGCAAACCTTCAGTTCGGGACGACCGGTGCCGAAGGAAGAGTGACCGCGAAGACGAAGGTGGATCCCTTGCTGAGACGGCGACTGAGACGGAAGCGGGCCGAGGCCCTCGCGACGCTCCTGGCGGAGCTGCTAGGCCGCGCGGCGTAGCTCCGCGGGCTCTTCGAGGAGCATCCGGAAGGTCTCCGACTCGAGCAGGCTGCGCCAGGGTCCTCCCTGCTCCAGCCCGAGCTCGTCGACGATCGCCGCACCCTCCGGGCTGAGCCGGCCGGAGCGCCACTCCCGGGCGAAGCGGTCGCGCAGATCGAGATAGCGCTCGGGCGTCTCGAAGATGCGGCGGACGACGAGCTGCGGCGAGGTCGTCCCGTTCCAGGTGTTCTCCTGGAGCCGGAACGCGACGTCGAAGCGACCCTCGCGGCGCAGCCGGTCGAGCTGCGAGCCGAGCCCGAACGCGATCGCGCTCCCGGCCGGCCGGCCGCGGTCTCGCACGCGGAAGCGCAGGTGCTTCCCGTCGCCCACGGCGGCCAGCTCGCCGACCTCGCAGCCCGCGACGAGCAGGGTGACACCGGGGTTGCCGAGCCCGAACGGGGCGAGGCGGCGGAGCTCGGCGCAGAGGCCGAGGCCGAGCGCCGTGCCCGGCACGATCGCGTCGACGACCGTGACCGGGCGCAGGTCCTCGTCGCCCAGCTCCTCCCCCGCGTACGCGGCGAACGCTTCGGCAAACGCGTCGACCGACTCCGGCCGGATCGACAGGCCCGCCGCGGCCCGATGCCCGCCGAAGCGCTCGAGATGGTCCGAGCACTCCGCGAGCCCGGCGTGGAGGTCGAACGCGGGAATCGAGCGGCCCGAGCCCTTCCAGTCTCCCTCGGTGCCGGCGATCAGGACGACGGGCCGGTGGTATCGCTCGACGAGGCGCGAGGCGACGATCCCGATCACCCCCTCGTGCCAGCTCTCGTCCGCGACGACATAGCCGCGGCTTCGGCGGCGTGGCTCGGGCCACGCCTCGATCGCCGCGGTCGCCTCACGCAGGATGCGCTCCTCGACCGCCTGCCGCTCGCGGTTCAGCTCCTCGAGCTGGGCCGCGAGGCGCCCGGCCTCGTCCGCGTCGTCGGTCAGGAGGAGCTCGAGGGCCGCGGTCGGCCGGCCGAGCCGCCCGGCGGCGTTGATGCGGGGCGCGAGCCGGAAGCCGACCGCGCCCTCGTCGACGACGGCAGGGTCGACCCGGGCCGCCCGCATCAGCGCACGGAGGCCCGGACGGGTGGTGGTCGCGAGACGCCGGAGGCCCGCCAGCGCGAGCCCGCGGTTCTCGTCGACCAGGGGCACGACGTCGGCGATCGTCGCGAGCGCGACCAGGTCGAGGTGCCGCGCGAGCCGCGGGTCGTCGGCGCCGAGCAGGGCCTCGGCCAGCTTGTAGACGACGCCCGTGCCGCAGAGCTCCGGGAAGGGGTAGTCGGAGGGTCGCGTCGCGACCACCGGGCAGTCGGGGAGCCGGTCGGCCGGGCGGTGGTGGTCGGTGACGATCGCGTCCAGCCCGACGGCCCTCGCCGCGGCCACCTCGTCGGCGGCGGTGATGCCGCAGTCGACCGTGAGGACGAGGCCGAACCCTTCCCCGGCGAGCCGCTCGAGCGTCTGCCCGGACAGCCCGTAGCCCTCCTCGAAGCGGCTCGGCAGGTGCCAGGCGACGTCCGCGCCGAGGTCGCGGAGGACGAGCACGGCGACCGCAGTCGCGCAGATGCCGTCGACGTCGTAGTCGCCGTGGACGCAGATGCGCGTCTTGCTCTCGATCGCGGCGCGGATCCGATCGCACGCGGCAGCCATGTCGCCGAGCCGGAACGGGTCGTGCCCGGGAATCGCGCCGGCGAGGAACGCGGCCGCCGCCTCCGCGTCGGCGTATCCGCGGCGGATCAGGACGCTGGCGGTCGTCTCGGTCACGCCGAGCTCGCGCGCCAGCGACGCCGCCTGCCGCGGATCACACGAGCGGAGCGTCCACGTCGCCTCGAACACGGACAGTCGACGGTACGCAGCCGACCGGACAGACAGCATGGGGGAACGGCCTGTTCCCCCCATGAACCCCCTCCCAGATCTGTTCGCACCAGAGGTACGGCCCGAGCCGCGGCCGCACGTGTCGGCCGCGGCGGCGATTCAGCGGCGGGCGGCTGCGGATCGCATCGCGGGGAAACAGCCGGTTTCCCCCGCGGGCCCCCTTCCCCGAACACCCCTCAGCTCAGCGACGGCCCGAGCCGCGGCGGCGAATGATCAGCGCTCGCGGCGGCCGCGGATCGACTCCCAGGCGACCCGCGTCCACAGGACGACCAGGAAGGCGGCCGCGCCGGCGACGGCGACGACCACCGGCGCGAGGATCACGGCTCGCTCGAACGACCAGTCGAGGGCCCACGCGGCCAGCGCGGTCAGGCCCGCGCAGGCCGCGAGCGACGTCAGAACCACCCTCGCGCGCATTCCCCGGGCGTCAGTGTAGGCCGCGGAGGGGCATTGGTATCCTGGGTCGGTGGAGAGCTTCGCCGGGTGAACGGCACCAACTATTCGTCCGGAGACGACTACGTCGTCGAGTTTCTCGGGTACCGGTTCAGCTTCAACGGGGCCGACTTCGAGCAGCGCGTGACGGCAGCCGCCGTCAAGCTCGGGCTGTTGGAAGCGAACGAGCTCGACGACGACGAGACGGCCGACTTGGTCGAGCTGGCCGCGGAAGGTCGAATCGACGAGCCGCGGAGCCCGCTCGGCCGGTATCTCGTTCGGCACTGGGAGCGCATTTCCCTCGTCGAGGGCGAATCGCTCGTCTACTGGCTGCGCAAGCTGATCTTCCGCGGCGCCTGGCTCGACCATCGCGTCAAGGAAGGCCTGCTCGAGGTCGCCTGGGACGACGACACCTCCGAGTTCGCCTACCGCGACCCGCGCGGCGGCCGCGCCCTGCTCGAGCTGGCGCCCGTGCCCAGCTGGCACGAGCTGCAGTATCCGGGCTAGCCGGCCGGCACGGAGAAGCCCAGGGCGGCGCGCTGCTCGGCGGCGCGGCTGAGCTCGATTCGCCTGATCGAGCCGATCGGGACGATCACCTCGCCCGGGACGTCCTCGCCCGGATGTGGGCGAATCGTCACGAATCCGTATCCCGGTGCAGGGTCGAGCGACTCGATCGCGTAGCGGGCGCCGTCGACGAGCACGACCTCGACGTATGCCTGCTCGACCCCGGCGTCGTCGGCGAACAGCTCGATCCGGCGGTGGATCCGATCGACGAGGTCGTCCAGCGGGCCAGCGAAGCCCGGTACCCAGAGGTTCGACACTAGAAGAGGGAGTCTGCCCGCGCCGCCTGTCCGGCCGCGACGTGGGCGAGTCCGAGGTCGGTGACGATCCGCCCGCGCGGCGTCCGCTGGAGGAACCCGAGCTGCAGGAGGTAGGGCTCGTACACGTCCTCGACCGTGTCCGGCTCCTCGCCGAGGGCGACGGCCAGCGTCGACAGACCCACCGGCCCCCCGCCGAACTTGTGCACGATCGCCTCGAGCAGGTCGCGGTCGGCGCGCTCCAGCCCCTCCTCGTCGACCTCGAGCAGCTCGAGCGCCTCGTCCGCGATCTCGCGCGTGATCTCTCCGGCGTGCCGGACCTCGGCGACGTCGCGGACGCGGCGGAGGATGCGGTTGGCGACGCGCGGCGTGCCGCGAGAGCGCCGGGCGATCTCGTCGGCCGCGTCGTCCGCGATCGAGACGCCCAGGATCCGCGCCGAGCGCCCGACGATCTCCGCGAGCTGACGCGGCTCGTAGTAGCCGAGCCGGAACGTCATCCCGAACCGGTCGCGGAGCGGCGTCGTCAGCAGGCCCGTGCGCGTGGTCGCCCCGACGAGGGTGAACGGGGGCAGGTCGAGCGTGAGGGTGCGCGCCGCCGGCCCCTGGCCGACGACGATGTCGAGGCGGAAGTCCTCGAGCGCGGGATAGAGGATCTCCTCGACGGCCGCGTTCAGGCGGTGGATCTCGTCGACGAAGAGCACGTCGCGCGCCTCGAGCGCGGTGAGGATCGCCGCCAGGTCGCCCTTGCGCTCGACGGCGGGGCCCGCAACCGTGCGGATGCCGACGCCGAGCTCCTCGCGGACGATGTACGCGAGGCTCGTCTTGCCGAGCCCGGGCGGCCCGACGAGGAGCACGTGGTCGAGCGCCTCGCCGCGCGTGCTTGCCGCCGTGAGCGCGACCTCGAGCTGCTCCTTGACCCGCTCCTGCCCCACGAACTCCGCGAGCCGCCGCGGGCGCAGGGTCACGTCGAAGGTCTCCTCGCCGGTGTCCTCGAGAACGCCGGTGAGCAGCTGGCTTCTCGTCACGCCGCGGCCCTCAACGCGAGCCGGACGCGCTCCTCCGCGGGCAGCTCGGCGTCGATCTCCGCGAGCGCCCGCTCCGCGTCGACCAGGGTGTAGCCGAGCTCGACGAGCGCGTCGCGCGCGACGAGATGCGAGTCGGCCGCCCGGGCCTCCGGCGCCGCGGAGGCGGCGGCGACCTTCTCCTTGAGCTCCAGGACCACACGCTGGGCGGTCTTCTTGCCGATGCCGGGAATCGCCTCGAACCGAGCCGTGTCCTCGCGCGCGATCGCCCGCCTGAGCTCGTCGGGCGTCGACCCCGACACGATCGCGAGCGCGACCTTCGGCCCGACGCCGCTGACCGAGAGCAGGTGCTCGAACAGCTCGCGCTCGGCCGCGTCGGCGAAGCCGTAGAGCTGGAGCGCGTCCTCGCGGACGTGCAGGTACGTCTCGACCGTCACCTCGTCGCCCTCGTCTGCACGTCGCAGCGCGCGTGGCGTCGCCGCGACGAGGTAGCCGACGCCGTTCACGTCGAGGACGAGACCGTCGGGCCGGCGGGCCACCGCCCGCCCGCGCAGGCGCGCGATCATCCCGCCTCCCGCAAGAGCGGCGGCGCGAGCGCGTGGCAGATCGCGACCGCGAGCGCATCCGAGGCGTGCGTGCTCGCCGGCGGCTCGACCAGTGCCAGGATCGTCCGCACCATCCGCGCCACCTGCGCCTTCTCGGCCCGGCCGTAGCCGCACACCATCTGCTTCACCCGCGCAGGCGCATACTCAGCGCACTCGACGCCTGCGAGCGCGGAGGCGGCGAGCACGGCGCCCCGCGCCTGGCCGACCGAAAGCGCGGTGCGGGCGTCGGCGCCGACGAACGACTCCTCGAGCGCGACGGCATCCGGCTCGAACTCCACGAGCAGCTCCTGGACGTTGACGAAGATCGTCTTCAGGCGGAGCTCCGGGCGCTCGCGGGCACCGGTCCGCCACGCTCCGTGGGCCAGTGCCCGGAGGCGGCCGTCGCTTTCGTGGACGATGGCGTACCCGCACGCGGCAGTGCCTGGATCGATGCCCAGAACTCTCACGTGGAGAGGTTAGGCCCCGAGTCGGACGTTCCTTCGCGTCCGTCACGGCGCCCGACATGCGCGGGCGCCGCTCACCGCGGTCACCGAGGCGCGAAGGGTCTTTGGGGGAAGGGGGCCCGCGGGGGAAACCGGCCGTTTCCCCCGCGAAGCGAGCGGAGCGAGCGTCTCAGGCGGCGACGGCCTCCAGCACGCGCTCGGGGATGTCGAAGTTCGCGTAGACGTCCTGCACGTCGTCCGCCTCCTCGAGCGCGTCGATCAGCCTCAGCACCTTCTTCGCGGTCGCCTCGTCCTCGATCGCGATCGTCGTCTTCGGCAGCATCGTCGCCTGGGCGTCGGTGACCTCGATCCCCGCGGCCTCGAGCGCCTGGCGCACGGCATGCAGGTCCTCCGGCGCGCACGTCACCTCGAAGCTCGACCCTTCCTCCCGGACGTCCTCGGCGCCTGCGTCCGCCGCCGCCAGCGTCAGGTCCTCCTCGTCGACGGAGCCCGCGTCGACGAGCAGCACGCCCTTGCGCTCGAAGAGCCAGGCGACCGCGCCCGATTCAGCCAGGTTGCCGTCGTGGCGGGCGAAGATGTGCCGCACCTCGCCGGCCGTCCGGTTGCGGTTGTCGGTGAGCACGTCGACGTAGACCGCGACGCCGCCCGGCGCGTAGCCCTCGTAGGAGATCCGCTCGTAGGCGGCCGAATCGGCGCCGGTGCCCGCGCCGCGGGCGATCGCCCGCTCGATGTTGTCCTTCGGCATCGAGGCCGCCCG
>Ga0070741_10012623_pt1 | contig 15208 bp, 11 predicted proteins | sample Coa_R1_4_FD_66440 | JGI IMG/M metagenome (GOLD analysis project Ga0070741, IMG submission 66440) | Surface soil microbial communities from Centralia Pennsylvania, which are recovering from an underground coalmine fire - Coalmine... | ecosystem: Environmental > Terrestrial > Soil > Unclassified ... | reverse complement strand
CATCGGGCTGGTGGCCGGCGGTCTCCTGGCCGACGTCCACTGGCGGCTGGTGTTCTGGGTCAACGTCCCCTTCGGCGTGTTCGGCACGATCTGGGCCTACGCCAAGCTGAAGGAGATCGGCCAGAAGGCCGCGGCCAGGGTGGACTGGTGGGGGAACGTCACCTTCGCCGCCGGGCTCATCTCGGTGCTGGTCGGCATCACCTACGGCATCCAGCCCTACGGCGGCCACACCATGGGCTGGACGAGCCCGCTGGTCTTCTCCACCATCGTCGGCGGCCTGGTGCTGCTGGCCCTCTTCATCTGGATCGAGACCCGGGTCGAGAACCCGATGTTCGACCTCTCGCTGTTCCGCATCCGGGCCTTCACCGCCGGCAACGGCGCCGGCCTGCTGGCCTCGATCGGCCGGGGCGGGCTGCAATTCATGCTGATCATCTGGCTGCAGGGCATCTGGCTGCCGCTGCACGGCTACTCGTTCGAGAGCACGCCGCTGTGGGCCGGGATCTACATGCTGCCGCTCACCGTCGGCTTCCTCATCTCCGGGCCGGTGTCGGGCTGGCTCTCCGACCGCTTCGGCGCCCGCCCCTTCGCCACCGGCGGCATGGTCATCGCCGCCGTCAGCTTCGGGCTGCTGATGGTGCTGCCGGTCAACTTCGCCTACTCCGCCTTCCTGATCCTGCTGCTGGTCAACGGCATCGGCTCGGGGCTGTTCGCCGCCCCCAACACCACGGCGATCATGAACGCGGTCCCCGCCCGCCAGCGGGGGGCGGCCTCGGGGATGCGGGCCACGTTCCAGAACAGCGGCATGGTGCTGTCGATCGGCCTGTTCTTCTCGCTGATGATCGCCGGGCTGGCGTCGTCGCTCCCGACCACGATGGAGGCCGGGCTGACCGCCAACGGAGTGCCGGCGGCCACCGCCTCCCAGCTGGCCCACCTGCCTCCGGTCGGCAGCCTCTTCGCCGCCTTCCTCGGCTACAACCCGATGCACACGCTGCTCGGCGACAAGGTGCTGTCGGCCCTGCCGCCCGACAAGGCCGCCTACCTGACCGGCAAGACGTTCTTTCCCCAGTTGATCTCGTCGCCGTTCAAGCACGGCCTGGCCATCGTCTTCACGGTGTCGCTGCTCATGTGCCTGATCGCCGCCGCCGCGTCGTGGCTGCGGGGAGGCCACTACGTCCATGCGGACGACGGCGACCCCGGCGAAGGCGACGGTGAGGGTGGTGTCGGCCCGTTCGGCGCCCCGACCGACGAGAGCGCCGACCCCGACGCCTCGCCCCACCCCGAGGAGTGGATCCCGGCATGACGGCGACCGATCGCCTGTTGACGATCGGCCAGGCGGCGGCCGCCGCCGGGGTCACGCCGAGGACGCTGCGGTACTACGAGGAGCTCGGCCTGCTCCGCCCATCGGCGCACTCGATGGGCGGAGCCAGGCGCTACGCCGACGCCGACCTGGCCCGCATCGCCCGCGTCCGGGAACTGCAGCAGCTGATGGGGTTCAACCTCGACGAGATCGGCCAGATCCTCTCGGCCGAGGACGCCCTGGAGCGCATCCGGGGCGAGTTCAAGTCGGGGAAGCCGACGTCGCGCCGCCGCCGGGAGCTGCTGGCCGAGGCCATTGACATCAACGACCGGCTCCGGGAACAGGTCCGCCAGAAGGTGTCCCGCATCGCCGGGTTCCTGGAGGAGCTCGACGCCAAGGCCGTGCGCTACCGCCAGGTGGTGGAAGAGATCGACCGGGGGGCGGTCAAGCAGAGCTGACCCCGGCAGCGGGTGAGATCCCCGGGGCGCGGGATCTCCGAATCCCGGCCAACGGACTCCGCGCCGCGACCCGCCCGATCCAACTGGCGTTCGTTTTCCGCTCCCCAGCGGTAAAGGAACGCCAGTTTGGGCGGGCCGGCCGGGGGGCGCCGTTCCAGCCGGGGCCGGTGGCGCAGAACGACGGCTCCAGGGCGGCTGGGACGGGGAGGAGCAGCGGGCACAGAACGGGCACCCGACGTGGGATCCAGGTCGGTGGATCCAGGCCGGGGGCCCAGGCCCGGGCTGCGTGGAGGGGCGGCGGACCGGTCAGAACTCGCAGCCGACGATCTCGTCGCCCCCGCCGAAGAGGCAGGAGTCGAAGTCGTCGCCGCCGTCGAGCTTGTCGGCGTTCTTGTCGTCGTTGCCGATCAGCGTGTCGTCGCCCGGGCCGCCGTAGAGGAAGTCGACGCCGGGGCCCCCGACGAGCGTGTCGTCGCCCGAGCCTCCGACGAGCGTGTCGTTCCCGTCATCACCTTCGAGGCGGTCGTCCCCGGGGCCGCCGATCAGGGCGTCGTTGCCCGGCCCTCCCTTGATGACGTCGTTGCCGCTGCCACCGCAGATGATGTCGTTGCCGGCGCCGCCGTCGATGACGTCGTCGCCGGCGCTGCCGATGATGACGTCGTCCTTGGGCGTGCCGTCGATCAACGCCGGGCCGGGCTGGGCGTGGGCGTCGAGCGTGGTGCTCGTCGGCACCTTCCCGTCGCAGACGCCGTCATCGGGCGGCGGGCCGGGCGGGGGCGGGGGAGGCGGCGGGGGAGGAGTGACCGTCGCCGGGGTGACCGGCCCGGCCGGCGGGACGGGAGGGGGCGGGCTCGCGGCGGCGGGTGGGGCCGGCACGATGGCCGCATCGACGAGGGCGACCTGGCTCGTGGCCGTGCCGGCGATGTCGGCCGCGTCGCCGAAGCCGAGGGCGGTGCCGGCGGCGGTGAACTCCCAGAATCCGTGGCCGGTGGGGGAGGCGGCGGCGGCCACCACCGGGCCGGCTCCGGCGGCCGGGCCGAGGGGGGCGGCGTCGCCGTAGGCGTAGGAGGCGCCCTCGGCGGAGGTCAGCCAATAGCCGGCGCCGGTCGGCGTGGCGGCCATCGCCACCAGCGGGGCCGGCAGCGCCCCGGCGGCCGCCGAGCCGGCGAAGGCGGCGTCGCCGAAGCTGAAGATCCCGCCGTCGGCGGCGGCCAGCCAGTAGCCCCCTCCGGTGGGCGTGGGGGCGATGGCCACGATGGGCTGGTTGAGCGCGACCCCGCCGGTGGAGCCGAAGAAGCCGGCGTCGCCGAAGGCGAAGACGCCACCGTCCGAGGCCACCAGCCAGTAGCCCTCGCCGGTGGGCGTGGCGGCCATGGCCACGATGGGCCGGTTCAGCCGGAGCGACCCGGTCGACCCGAAGAAGGCGGCGTCGCCGAAGGCGAACACCCCTCCGTCGGCGGCCGCCAGCCAGTACCCCCCGCCCGTCGGAGTCGGCGCGATGGCGACGATCGGCTCGTTCAGCCTCAACCCCCCGGTCGAGCCGAGGAACGGAGCCCCGCCGAGGCTGAAGACGCCGCCGTCGGCCGCCACCATCCACGCCCGGGGCGGGGCCAGGCCTCCGGTGCCCGTCGAACCGGCGCCGGCCGCCGCAGCCCCTGGTGTCGCGGCACCCACCGCCGCTCCACCCGCCGCCGCGCGCTCTCCCCGAGCGGCCCGTCCGCCGGAGTTGGCGGTGGAGGCCGACATCGACAGGACGCTGCCCAACGCCGTCGTGGCGGCCGCCAGGGCCACCAGGCGACGCCGGCCGCGGCGGGGGCGAGCGATGGTTCGCATCTGGTTCCAGATTCACCACGCCACCGTGCGATTCCTGCCGGTTTGGGGCGATATGCGAGGGATTCACCGGCACCCCGCCGATTCCTGACTCCGAAGGCGGGATTTTGCAGGATTTGAGGATTGAACGAGGGGCCGGCGGGGTACAGGCCCGGTCCGGACTTGTCCCGACATGCGGCCGGCACCCGCATTTTCGCTCACGTCCCCGTCACCGTGGGTCAGCCGGTTCTGGACCGACAGGGGAAGGGAGATCGCGTGCCACGCGAGAGCCTCACCCAACGGGAGTCAGCCGGAGCCCAGACGCTCTGCCTCCGCTCCTGCCACAGCCTGTGGATCTTCGACGTGGAGCACCGGCGGTTCCGGCGCCTCCCCGGCGCGGTGTCGGCCGACATCGCCGGCCCGGGAGTTTGGGAGCCGTTCGTCGCCCTTTACGTCGACCCCGCCAGTGGTGCCTTCCGCGTGACCCTCAACGAGGAGCGGACCCGCGTGCTGCGGTCCTGGCTCCACGACGAGCCGTGTCCCCATTGCGGGGTCGACGCCGCTTTCACCGGCGAGATCCTGTTGCGTTCCTGACGCGCCGGCCGGGAAGTCTTACGACGCCCTCACGCGGCGTCGCGGTCTACTCGTCTCACGATGACCACGACCGCACCCTCCCCCCCGCCGGCCGATCTCGGGGGCGCCCCGGCGCCGCGCCCCGGCCGTGACCCCCGGCCGCTCCCGCCCTCGCCCTCCGAGCTGCCGCCCGACGCCCTGCGCTACCGGCTGAAATGCCGGCTGCTGGGCCAGCCGCTCCACACCGAGCAGCTGGAGCACGAGCGCCTCGGCAAGCCGACGGCGCTGGCCGTCTTCGCCTCCGACAACCTGTCGTCGTCGGCCTACGCCACCGAGGAGATCCTCCGGGTGCTGGTGCCGTACGTCGGCCTGGCCGCCTTCTCGCTGGTGGTGCCGATCACCATCGCCATGCTGGTCGTGCTCGGCTTCCTGATCCTCTCCTACCGGGAGACGATCAAGGCCTATCCGACGGCCGGCGGCGCCTACATGGTCACCCGCGACAACTTCGGTCTGCTGCCCGCCCAGGTGGCCGGCGTCGCCCTCCTGACCGACTACGTGCTCACGGTGGCGGTGTCGGTGGCAGCCGGGACGGCGGCCCTGGTCTCGGCCGTGGCGTCGCTCACCCCGTACGTGGTGCCGATCTCGGTGGCGTTCATCATCCTCATCGCCTACGGCAACCTGCGGGGCGTGAAGGAGTCGGGGCGGATCTTCGCCATCCCGACGTACTTCTTCATCGTCGACATGATCGTGCTGCTCGGCGTCGGGCTGGCCAAGATGGCCGCCGGCCGCCTGCCCACCCATCTGGTGCCGAAGCCGGGCATGCTCCCCCTCGGCGGCCACGCCGGCGGCGGCCTGCTCTTGGGCGCCTCGCTCTACGTCGTGATGCACGCCTTCGCCTCCGGCGGCGCGGCCGTGACCGGCGTCGAGGCCATCAGCAACGGCGTCCCCGCCTTCCGCAAGCCGGAGTGGAAGAACGCCCGCACGACGCTGGTGATCATGGGCAGCTCGCTCGGCGCCATGTTCCTCGGCCTGTCGATCCTCGGCGGCCACATGAGGGTGGCCCCCTACGCCGAGGGCACGCCGACGGTCATCGCCCAGATCGGCCGGCTCGTCTTCGGCGGCGGCGCCCTCGGCCATGCGCTGTTCTACGCCCTGCAGGCCGGCACCATGCTGATCCTGGTCCTGGCGGCCAACACCAGCTTCGCCGACTTCCCCCGCCTGGCATCGTTCCACGCCGGCGACAACTTCATGCCCCGCCAGCTGACGAAGCGGGGGCACCGGCTGGTCTTCTCCAACGGGATCATCTTCCTGGCCGTCACGGCGGTGGCGCTCGTGATCGCCACCGGGGCCAAGGTCGACCGGCTGATCCCGCTCTACGCCATCGGCGTGTTCACCTCCTTCACGCTGTCCCAGGCCGGGATGGCCAAGCACCACATCACCCACCAGGAACCCCACTGGCGCAAGGGCCTGGTGGTCAACGGGGTCGGGGCGGTGCTGTCGGCCGTGGTCGACATCGTCATCGCCGTCACCAAGTTCACCCACGGCGCCTGGATCATCGTCGTGCTGGTGCCGGTCATGGTGATGTTCCTCGTCCGCCTGGCCCGCCAGTACGCGCTGGAGGCGGATGCGCTCGAGCACGGCGTGCCCGAGGCGGCCATGGCGCCGGTGCTGCGCCGCCACACCGTCCTCGTCTTCGTCGACCAGCTCGACCTGGCCTCCGCCCGGGCCATCCAGTACGCCCGGGCGCTGACGCCGAACGAGGTGCGGGCCGTCCACTTCGTGATCGACGCCCACCACGCCGCCAAGCTGTCGGAGGAGTGGCAGCGCCTCGGGCTGCGCCGCATCCCCCTCGAGCTCGTCGACTGCCCCGACCGCCGGCTCAGCCGCTGCGCGGTGGAGACCGTCGCCCGCGACCTGGCCGACGGCGAGACGGAGGTCAGCGTCCTGCTGCCCGACCGCAAGTACCGCGGGCTCTGGCACCGGATTCTCCACGACCGGACCGCCGACACCATCGAGCGGGAGGTCTCGCTGCTGCCCCACGCCAACGTGACGGCGGTGCCGTTCCACTTCAAGACATTCGGGGCCCGGCGGGCGCCGGCGGCCGACCTCCCGGTGCTGCTGGCCGAGCCGCCGGACACAGCGGCGCACGCCCGGCCGGTGCCGGCGCCGGCCGGGGCGGTGGCGGTGACCGCTCCGCCGAGCGGCGTGCCCATCGGCAGCGTCCGCTTCCGCCAGCACGTCCGGATCGAAGGCAAGGTGCGGTCGCTGCGGGTCCAGCCCCGGGCCGAGGTGCCGACGCTGGAGTGCGTGCTCGTCGACGACACCGGCGCCATCTCGATCGTCTTCCTCGGCCGGCGGGCCATCGCCGGGATCGACGTCGGCGTCCGCCTCCGGGTGGAGGGGACGGCGGGGGAGAGCCGCGGCCGCCTTGCCCTCCTCAACCCGGTGTATGAGCTCGTGAGCCGGGAGAACGGCACAATGACACCTGGATGACCAGGGGCAGCCTGCGGATCTACCTCGGGGCGGCGCCGGGCGTGGGCAAGACGTTCGCCATGCTCGGCGAGGGCCGGCGGCGGGCGGAGCGCGGCACCGACGTGGTGGCCGGTTTCGTGGAGACGCACGGCCGGTCCCGCACCGCCGCCCAGCTGGGTGACCTTCCGGTGGTGCCCCGGCGGCGCGTCACGGTCCCGGGGGCCGAGATCGAGGAGATGGACCTCGACGCCGTCCTCGCCCGCCGGCCCCACGTGGTGCTCGTCGACGAGCTGGCCCACACCAACGCCCCCGGCGGCCGCCACGCCAAGCGCTGGGAAGACGTCGACGAGCTCCTCGAGGCCGGCATCGACGTCGTCTCGACGCTCAACATCGCCCACCTCGAGTCGCTGGCCGACGTCGGCGAGGAGATCACCGGTATTCCCCCGGCGGAGACCGTCCCCGACGCCTTCGTCCGGGCCGCCGACCAGATCGAGCTGGTCGACATGTCGCCCGAGGCCCTGCGGCGCCGGCTGGCCCACGGCAACATCTACGACCCCGAGAGCCTCGACGTCGCCCTGGCCAACTACTTCCGGGTCGGAAACCTGGCCGCCCTCCGGGAGCTGGCCCTCCTGTGGGTCGCCGACCGGGTGGAGGAGGGCCTCCAGCGCTACCGGGCCAGCCACGGCCTCGACCGGCCGTGGGAGACCCGGGAGCGGGTCGTGGTTGCCGTCAGCGGCGCCCCCGGCGGTGAGGCCCTGATCCGGCGGGCGGCCCGCCTGGCCGCCCGGGCGAAGGCCGATCTCGTCGGCGTCCACGTCCATGCCGAGGACGGGCTGCACGGCCCGCCCACCGACCTCCTGGACCGGCACCGGGCGCTGCTGGAGGAGTTCGGCGGCACCTACCACGAGATCCGCAGCTCCGACGTGGCCGGCGCCCTCGTCGCGTTGGCCCGCACCGAGAACGCCACCCAGCTGGTGCTCGGCGCCACCATGCAGTCCCGCCTCTCGGAGCTCGTCCGGGGCTCGGTCATCAACGAGGTCATCCGCCGGTCGGGGCCGATCGACGTCCACGTCGTCAGCCGGGAGGACGCCGGCCCGACGGACGGAGCGGTCCCGCGCCGCCGTCTCGCGTTCGGGCGCCGCCCGAGCCCGCTGTCGTCCCGGCGCCGCCGGGGCGCCTGGGCCCTGGCGCTGCTCGGTGCGCCGCTCGAAGGCGCGGCCATGGTGCCGCTCCGGCCCCACCTGCAGCTCTCGTCGGTGCTGCTGCTGTTCCTCCTCGAGGTCGTGGCCGCCGCCGCCGTCGGGGGCGCGGGGCCGGCGCTGGCCGCCGCCACGCTCGGTTTCCTGCTCGCCAACTGGTACTTCACGCCGCCGCTGCACCGCTTCACGATCGGGGAGCCGCAGAACCTGCTGGCCCTCGTCGTCTACCTCGTGGTGGCGGCCGTGGTGTCGTGGTTCGTGGCCACCGTCGCCCGCCGGTCGGTCGAGGCGGCCCGGGCCCGGGCCGAGGCCGAGACGCTGGCCCGGGTGGCCGGGGCGTCGGCCGGCGAGGACCCGCTGGGCCCGCTGGCCGGGCAGCTCCTCGCCGCCTTCGGCCAGCAGGCGGTGGCCGTCCTGCGCCGGCCCGTCGGCCCCTCGGGCGCCGGGGCCGGGGCCGGGGCCGGGTCCGGTGCCGGAGACCCTCCCTGGACCGTCGAGGTCTCGGCCGGCGAGCCGGTGCCGGCCGCCCCGGAGGACGCCACCGCGCTGCTGCCCCTCGGCGACGGCACCGTCCTCGCCCTGGTGGGCCGCCCGCTGGCCGCCGACGACCGGCACCTGCTCGGCGCCTTCACCGCCCAGCTGGGGGCGGCGCTGACCCGGCGCCGCCTCCAGGAGGGAGCGGCCGAGGCGGCCCGCATCGCCCGCGCCGACGAGCTCCGGGCGGCCCTGCTGGCGGCGGTGTCCCACGACCTGCGGACGCCGCTGGCCAGCATCAAGGCCTGCGTGACCAGCCTCCTGGCCGACGACGTCGACTGGCCCGAGGAGGCCATCACCGAGTTCTGCCGCACGATCGACGAGGAGACCGACCGGCTCACCGGCCTCGTCGCCAACCTCCTCGACATGAGCCGGCTCCAGGCCGGCGCCCTGTCGCTCCACCGCCGCCCGGTGGGGGTGGAGGAGATCGTGCCCGCCGCCCTCTCCAGCCTCGGGGACCGGGCCCGGGGCGACGTGGTCGAGGTCGGCGTGGCCGAGACGCTGCCCCGGGTGGAGGCCGACCCGGCCCTCCTGGAACGGGTGCTGGCCAACCTCATCGACAACGCCCTGGCCTGGTCGCCGCCCGGCGTGGCTGTGCGCGTCGAGGCGGGCCGGGTGCCCGATGCCGTCCACGTCCGGATCGTCGACCGCGGCCCGGGCATCCCCCCCGCCGAGCGGGACCGGGTCTTCCTGCCCTTCCAGCGGCTCGGCGACCGGTCGACGGGAGCCGGTGTCGGGCTCGGGCTGGCGGTGGCCCGGGGCTTCACCGTGGCCATGGGAGGCGAGCTCACCGTGGAGGACACCCCCGGCGGCGGCACCACCATGGTCGTCGTGCTCCCCACCGCCCCGGGGCCCGAGGTGCCCGCCGAGGCACCCCTGCTGAGCGCCTGATGGGCGAACGGGTCCTCGTCGTCGACGACGAACCGCAGATCCTCCGGGCCCTGTCGATCAACCTCCGGGCCCGCGGCTACGACGTCGACCTCGCCCTGACGGGCGAGGACGCGCTGCGCCAGGCCGCCGACCACCATCCGGACGTCGTCATCCTCGACCTCGGCCTGCCCGGCGTGTCGGGCATCGAGGTCATCCGCGGCCTGCGGGGTTGGTCCAGCGTCCCGATCATCGTCCTGTCGGCCCGGGAGGCCGAAGCCGACAAGATCGCCGCCCTCGACGCCGGCGCCGACGACTACGTCACCAAGCCGTTCGGGGCCGGCGAGCTGCTGGCCCGGCTGCGGGCGGCCCTGCGGCGGGCGGCGCCGGCCGAGGAGGAGGCCACGGTGACCACCGACGCCTTCACGGTCGACCTGGCCGGCAAGCGGGTGACGAAGAACGGGGCGCCCGTTCACCTCACGCCGACGGAGTGGCACCTCGTCGAGGTCCTCGTCCGCCATCCCGGCAAACTCGTCAGCCAGCGGCAGCTGCTCCAGGAGGTGTGGGGCCCGAGCTACGAGAGCGAGACGAACTACCTGCGGCTCTACATGGCCCAGATCCGCCGCAAGCTCGAACCCGTCCCCGGCCAGCCCCGGCATTTCGTCACCGAGCCGGGGATGGGATACCGGTTCGAGCCTTGACGGCACTTCGAGAAAACTTGTAGCGGACTCACAGAGACTTCACAGACTGTGTGCCGAAATTGGGCCCATGAGCACTGCGACAGATCGGTCGACCCGGGTCCTCGTCGTCGACGACGAGGAGAACATCACCTTCCTGCTCGGCTCGGCGCTGCGGCACTTCGGCTTCGACGTGACCACGGCCGCCACCGGCCGACAGGGCCTCGACGCCGTGCGGACGTTCGAGCCCGACCTCGTCCTCCTCGACGTCATGCTGCCCGACCTCGACGGGTTCGAGGTCTGCCGGCGCATGCGCCAGGAGGGCGAGCGCGTGCCGGTGCTGTTCCTCACCGCCCGCGACGCCACCGAGGACCGGGTCCGGGGCCTCACGCTGGGCGGCGACGACTACGTGGCCAAGCCCTTCTCGCTGGAGGAGGTCGTGGCCCGGATCCACGCCATCCTCCGCCGCCACGGCCGGCCGACCCGCACCTCCCAGGTGACGTTTGCCGACCTCGAGATGGACGACGACGCCCACACGGTCCGCCGGGCCGGGGAGCCGATCGACCTGTCGCCCACGGAGTACAAGCTGCTGCGCTTCCTGCTGGGCAACGCCGGCCGCGTGCTGTCCCGGGCCCAGATCCTCGACCACGTCTGGGAGTATGACTTCGGCGGCAACACCAGCGTCGTCGACACCTACATCAGCTACCTGCGCAAGAAGGTCGACCGGTTCGACCCCCCGCTCATCCACACCATCCGGGGCGTGGGCTACTCGCTCCGCAGCGCCTGAGCGCGATGTCCCTCCGGCGGCGGGTGCTGCTCGGCTGCCTCCTGGTGGCGGCGGTCCTCCTCGGGACCGACGCCGTCCTCGCCTCGACCTTCCACTCCTTCCTGCTCAATCGGGTCGATCAGCAGGTGATCCAGGCCGCCGACCCGCTCGTCCACGGCCGGTTCCGGGGCGGGCTGCTCCGGACGCCGACGACGTCGCCTTCCTCGTCGTCGGGCGAGCAGCAGCGCCTCTACACCGAGTACTACATCGGCCTCGTCGGCCCGGGCGGAACGGTCACGCGCCTCGGTCCCGGCCTGGAGGAGAACGACCAGTCGGCCCCCAGTCTCTCCGTTGCCGCCCTGGCCCAGCACATGAGCCCCTCGCCCGACCTCCTCCGCCCCTTCACGGTGGCCTCGACCACCGGCGGCGGGAGATGGCGGGTCGTCGTGGTGAAGCGGACGTCGGTCGACGACGGCACGGTCATCTTCGGCGCCCGGCTCAATGACATGGACGCCACCCTCGCCCGGATGATGGCGGTGGAGGGCGTCGGCACCGTCCTCGTCCTCGTGGCCCTCGGGGCCATGGCCCTCTGGGTCCTGCGGCTCGGGGTCCGGCCCCTGGCCGACATGGCCGACACGGCGGGGCAGATCGCCGCCGGCGACCTCTCCCAGCGGATCGAGCACGACGACGACCGCACCGAGGCCGGCAAGCTCGGCGCCGCCCTCAACGCCATGCTGGAACAGATCGAAGAGGCGTTCGACGAGCGCGCCGCCACCGAGGAGCGGCTGCGGCGGTTCGTCGCCGACGCCTCCCACGAGCTGCGCACGCCGCTCACGTCGATCCGGGGCTACGCCGAGCTGTGGCGGGCCGGGGGCCTGCGGGACTCCGACGACCTCGGCGAGGCCATGCGCCGTATGGAGCAGGAGGCCCGCCGGATGGGCCTGCTGGTCGATGACCTGCTGCTGTTGGCCCGGCTCGACCAGGGCCGGCCGCTGGACCGCTCTCCGCTGGCCTTCGACCGCCTCGTCGACGACTCGGTGCGCGACGCCCGGGCGGTCGAGCCGGACCGGCCGATCGACCTCACCGTCGAGCCGGTCACGGTCATCGGCGACGATCACCGCCTCCGGCAGGTGGTCGGCAACCTCCTGGCCAACGCCCGGCTGCACACGCCGCCCGGCACGCCCGTCCACGTCAGCCTGCGGGCGGCCGGCGACCGGGCCCGCCTCGAGGTGGCCGACGAAGGGCCGGGGATGCCCCCCGACGAAGCGGCTCGCATCTTCGAACGGTTCTACCGGGCCGACAAGGCCCGGACCCGGGCCAGGGGCGGAAGCGGCCTCGGCCTGTCGATCGTGGCCGCCGTGGCCGAGGCGCACGGCGGACGGGTCAGCGTGGACACCGCCCCCGGCCGGGGCGCCCGCTTCGTCGTCGAACTGCCGACCGCTCAGGCGGAGCGGATCAGCACCAAGGTGGCCTCGGGCACCTGAGGGTGGAAGTAGAGGACGATCCGGTCCCGGAGCGGCGCGACCCGCTGCTCGGGGGCGACCACCGGGGCCGGTTCCTGCTCCCCGGGCTCGACGGCCCCGGCGAACCCGAGGGCCAGGCCGGTGGCCAGCGCCGCCCCGGCGGTTCGCATTCGCCAGGGCCGGTCACCGAAGAGCACGTCACAAAGGCTACCGGTGGTGCGGCGGGGTCTGTTCGCCGGAGTGATTCGGCGCCCCGTTACCGGTGTTGGGCTCTGCTGTCCGAGATGCCCGAGATGTCCGTTTTGTAAGGGTCCTCCCAGCTTCGTCCAAGCTTGACGCGGCATCCTGCGGCCTCGCGGCCCATGGTGGGCCGAAGGGGGCCATCGATGCACAACGAAGTACCTACCTCAATCCTCGAACCTGCGTCGCCGGAGGGCGGGGCCGGCCGCCGCCGGACGGCCCGGCTGTTCCTGGCCGTGGCCGTGGTCGCCGGGTTCTTCCTGGCCGGGCTCGGCGTGGCGTTCGCCCGGACGAGTTCCACGCACTCCGCCCGGCTGCTCGCCGCCCCGGCGGCGGTGACGCCGGCCCAGGCGACGACGCCGCCCCAGGCGACGACGCCGGCCACGCCCGACCCCAACGTGCCCGGCAACATTGCTCCCGGGCACGGCCGGCGCTTCGGCCACGGCGGGCGGTTCGGCGGCGGGCTGTTCGGGTTCGGCGGCCACGGCTTCGGCTTCGGGAAGTTCGGCGGGCTCCACGGCGAGTTCACGGTCAAGAAGCCCGACGGCAGCGGCTACGAGACCGTGGCCACGCAGACGGGCGAGGTCACCGCCGTCAGCCCGTCCTCCATCACGGTCAAGAGCGAGGACGGGTTCTCCCGGACCTACAGCGTCGACGAGAACACCGTGGTCGGCTCGGGCCGGGACGGGATCGGCAGCGTGAAGACCGGTGACACCGTCCACGTCGCCGGCCTCGTCGACGGCGGCAAGGCGAGCGCGGCGGCCGTCGTCGACTCGACCGGGCTCGGCCGGATCGGCCAGCACTGGGGGTTCCCCGGCCACAAGTAGTGACTCGGGGGGCTTTGCCCCCCGAGTCAACGGCGTGGTGGCCACCCGTTGGGCGACCACTGCTCGTTTGTTCCGACAAAGCTATTCCTCGCTTCGCTCGGGCTTTGTCGGCCAAAATGCGGCCGGCTCCAAGCGCGTTCCCAGCAAACCCCCAGAAATCGGGGTGAGGATGGCGACATGACCGAAGGTTTCCGCGGCGACTGGACGCTTCCCCCGTCCCCGCCGATCGAGCCGCCCCCCGCTCCGCCCGGGGCTGGCGGCCCGTCCGGGTTCCCTCCGCCGTCCTCCCCTCCCCTGGACGGCGGTCAGGGAACCCGACCCTTCGCCGGCCGGCGCACGTTGGCGCTGGTCGGCGGTGTGGCCGTGCTCGCCCTGGTGGCCGGCAGCCTCGGCGCCGCCATCGGCGTGAGCCTGGCCTCCAAGCACGGCTCCGACTCACCGGCGGTGACCCCGGCCACCGCCCCGGCCGGAGGAGCGGCGACCACCCCGATCCCGTCGCCGCCCGGGCCGGCGTCAACCGCCACCACCGCCCCGGCGACCGGTTCCGGCCCGGCGTCGGGCTCCGGCTCCGCCGCCGCCCCCCGGGGCGGGTCGGCCCTCGACGTGAAGGGCATCCTGGCCAAGATCGAGCCGTCGGTGGTCGACATCGTGGCCCAGAGCCGGCGGGGAACCGGTGAAGGCACCGGCATCATCATCAGCCCGGACGGCTACATCCTGACCAACGCCCACGTCGTGAGCGGCGCCAGCCGGGTGACGGTCTCGACCACGTCGAACTCCAAGGCCCTGTCGGCCACCGTGGTCGGCGCCGACACCGATCACGACGTCGCCCTCATCAAGATCGACAACCCGGCCGGCGCGCTGGCGGCCGCCGAGCTCGGCCGCTCGGCCGACGTGAGCGTCGGCGACGACGTCGTGGCCGTCGGCAACGCCCTCGGGCTGCGCGGTGACCCCACCGTGACCCGGGGCATCGTCTCGGCCCTCAACCGCACCGTCGACAACCTCACCGGCATGATCCAGACCGACGCCGCCATCAACCCCGGGAACTCCGGCGGTCCGCTGGTCAACGCCGCCGGCCAGGTCATCGGCATCAACACCGCCGTCGCCGCCGACGGCGCCCAGAACATCGGCTTCGCCATTCCCATCGACAAGGCCAAGTCCATCGCCGACCGGCTGAAGGCCGGCCAGGGCCCGGCGCCGACCGCCTTCCTCGGCGTGTCGACGATCGACACGCCGGACGGGAGCGGCGGAGCCCAGGTCATGCAGGTCGTGAGCGGTGGCCCGGCCCAGAAGGCCGGGATCGCGGCCGGCGACCTCATCGTGAGCGTCGACGGCAAGCCGGTGTCGACCGCCGACTCGCTCTCCGGGCTGATCCAGGCCCACCAGCCGGGCGATACGGTGCAGGTCGTGGTGGAACGCAACGGCGCCTCCCGCACGGTCACCGTCACTCTCGGCACGAAGCCGGCCAACTGATGGCGGACGGCACGACGAGCCTGCGGGGCGGCCCGGCCGACGCCGGGCGCGGCCCGGCGGAGGCGATCGAGCGGGCCCTGTTCGAGGTCAAGCGGGTGATCGTCGGCCAGGACCGGGTCATCGAGCGGCTCTTCGTGGCGCTCATCGCCCGGGGTCACTGCCTCCTGGAGGGCGCCCCCGGCCTGGCCAAGACGCTGGCCGCCGAGACACTGGCCACCGTGGTCGGCGGCTCGTTCGTGCGGCTGCAGTTCACGCCCGACCTCGTCCCGTCCGACCTCGTCGGAACCCGCATCTACCGGCCGTCGAGCGAGCGTTTCGACATCGAACTCGGGCCGATCTTCGCCAACGTCGTGCTGGCCGACGAGATCAACCGGGCCCCGGCCAAGGTCCAGTCGGCGCTGCTCGAGGTGATGGCCGAGCGCCACGTCTCGGTCGGCGGCGTGACCCACGCCGTGCCCGAGCCGTTCATGGTGCTGGCCACCCAGAACCCCATCGAGCACGAGGGCGTCTACCCGCTCCCCGAGGCCCAGCGCGACCGGTTCCTGATGAAGGTGCT
>Ga0070741_10012622_pt1 | contig 15210 bp, 11 predicted proteins | sample Coa_R1_4_FD_66440 | JGI IMG/M metagenome (GOLD analysis project Ga0070741, IMG submission 66440) | Surface soil microbial communities from Centralia Pennsylvania, which are recovering from an underground coalmine fire - Coalmine... | ecosystem: Environmental > Terrestrial > Soil > Unclassified ... | reverse complement strand
ACCTGCATATCGAAAAGGCTGGTCGCTGTAACATGGCAGTCGAAGGCAAAGCGGTCATCCTCGAAAATCCTGGCGAGCCCGCGGTTCTGCGCGACGTGATCGTGGAAGACCCCGGGCCCGGAGAAGTTCTGATTCGCGTCGAAGCCAGCGGAGTCTGCCACACCGATCTAACCGTCAAAAACCTGAACGGCAACGGAATGCCGTTCCCGATCGTTCTTGGACACGAAGGCGCAGGTTACGTCGAGGCGGTCGGCGAAGGCGTTTCGCATCTGCAAAAAGGCGATCCGGTTGTGATCGCCTACCGCGCGCCGTGCGAGCGATGCCCAGCCTGTCTGCGCGGCGATCCTCGAAGATGCTACATGGCGCTGCGGCCAAAACAGCGCATCAAACGGAAGTCAGACGGCGCGGTCTGCTCGCAGGTTTTGAGGTGTGGAACGTTCGCAACCCACACGGTGGTGCATTCAAAGGCCGCGATCAAAATGCCGAGCGAAATGCCGCTCGACAAAGCGTGCCTGATCGCATGCGGAGTTGTAACCGGTGTCGGAGCCGCAATGAACACCGCGCCCGTCTTTTATGGAGCGCGCGTTGCCGTGATCGGATGCGGAGGCGTGGGCCTCAGCGTCATTCAAGGCGCAAGACTGATGCACGCCAAACAGATCATCGCCGTTGACATCAAAGAAAAGAAACTCGAGTGGGCGCGAAACTTCGGGGCCACCCACGTTGTGAATGCACAAAAAGAAGACGCCGTTGCAGCCGTGCGAAAACTCACCGAAGATGGATGGGACGGCGGAGTTGAATTCGCCTTCGAAGCGACCGGCATTCCCGCTTCAACCGAGCAGGCGGTGCGCATGCTTGCCTATGGAGGCACAGCCGTCAACATCGGCTTTCCCGCCGCCTCCGACGAAATCCATCTTAATTTGGGAGACATGGCCACGGGCGTTTATTGGAACAAAGCGTCGTTGCGCGTCTGCCATTGCGGAGACTGTTTGGCATCGCACGATTTTCCGTTTTTGGCAGGGCTTTACCTGAAAGGCGAGCTGAAACTCGACGAGATGGTAACGCACAAGATTACGCTGAACGACGTCGAAGACGCGTTTCACGAAATGGAAACAGGAGACGTGATCCGCTCGGTTATCGTGATCTAACACTGGACGGGCCTAACTCTGAACCTTCCACCAAAACTTATCAACAAATCCACGCCAATTCAAATTCAATGTTGCACCCGACTGCTTGAACGAAACTCGCGCTTTCATCAAACGCGTTGCGGGATCAATGAAACGGGAATCACTGCCCGAGATCTGCACCTCGAATGCCACGTCGAATTGTGGCGAAGAGCGGGTGTCCACAGTTTCATACGCTTGCGTTTGCACGTTAAACAGTTCCACGGTTTGCACGATGTTGGGCGAATCGCAGGAAGATTCGATCTGCAATCGCAAATCTGTGGTTGAAGAAACCGGCGCATGCGCGGCCAACTCATACCGAATTGGAGGATGCAGGCCGCCGACCTGATACAAAGCGCGCACGCCGTATTTGTCATCATCGCTTTCCACAAACGAACCCAGCGAACCCGATATCTGTGTGCCGTATTCCAGCTGCACCGTCTCGGGCGCAACCGGCTCGAAAACCGGCCTGATGCGATAGATCCGCCCGTTGTAAATGTCGCAGATATACAAAAGCCCGTCGGGCCCGATCCGCGCATCGGTCACCCCGCCGAAACCGTAGCCGAACCGATACTGATCGCGCTCGGCCGCATTGTCGGCCACACCGTCGCTGGTTCCAGGAAGATAAAAAAGCGCGTTGCGATTTGAATCTTTGAAAGAAAACAGATACAGTTGGTTCAGATTCACATCGCCCACAACCATTTTGTATCGGTCCGAACCGTCGAATTTGTAACTCGACAAAAACGCCACGCACGTAACGCCGATCGGCGAAAGCCAGCTGAACTTCGGATCGGAATACACTGCTCCCGTTAAATACACCAAATCAGACGCGTTATACGAAGTGAAATTGTTATCCGAATAGGTGGCATCGCGAATATCGGGGCCCATAATTTTCAACCATCCGCCGTTCATTCCAGCAAACCCAAGGTTCAGTTCGTCATAAGAGTCCGGGCCGTTGTCCGTAAACCAAAAGTAGTTTGTCAAAGGATCAAATTCAAACCCAAACCCGTTGCGCACGCCATAAATCCATGTCGCTTGGATGTGCGGGTTCGGATGAAACGTAAACGGATTATCAATCGGAATTGTGCCGTCGGGGTTCAGCCGATAAATCGCGCCGGCACCCGCGACCGCCGACGCCGACGTGTTCTGTTCAATTCGAGGGTTGCTCGTTCGTCCCCTTGTCAGCTCGCCGCCCCAAATATAAACCTTTCCATCCGGCCCGCACTTAATGTATCCGCCGTGATGCACGTTCGGGTTTTGCTGGGTGGAATCAAACGGCGTGGAAAAAACAAGGTTCACGAACACCAGCGTCGAGCCGTTCCAAAAATAACGTTCGGTGCGATCCTCCTGCCAACTTCCGCCGTCCGTCGCAGCCTTGGAATAAAACAGATAAACATATCCGTTCAGAGCGAAATCTTTGTCCAGGCAGATTCCAAGCAAACCTTCTTCACCGCTGTTCGCTACGGAAACATCGAGCGCCGCCGATCCCGAATACACTCCGTTATCCCAAATCGTAACGCGCCCGGTCTGCTTTTCGCAAACCAGCATCTTGGTCGGCGATACAAACACAAAACACGCCGGATTGGCAATGCCGCTCGCATACGTCTCCACACGATACAGCGCCGAATCCATTGTCTGGGAAACGCCCGATGCCATAGCAAGGCAGCAGATGAGCGACGCGATCAGAAACCGGATCATGGCTGACCTCCTTTCGTGTATTAAATTGACCGGCCGCAAGCCGGGATCGTTTACGGTTTCAACCCCGCAAAAATGCCGGATCAAAAATCGGCGCTTCAGGCTTTGCGATAGCCGGGAACCCGCGGCTCACGGGACAAACTGCTGATCGGGTTTTTGCACCTTGAAAGCGTAGAAGTCGTTCCCCCTCACCTGCGTCCACTTCAACACCTTCGCATGCCCATCGGCAAAAACGTAGTTGCCCATGTTGCGGTGCCCCGGCGTCGGCTTCCCGCGATACCAGTTCGCGCATCCATAGGGCGCCCTGTCCGAATCGTTTTGCGCGGGAACGTTCCGTCCCGCGAGTTTGCACGTGTCGCAGTTGATGAACCCCGAACCCCAAATCGTGCCGACATATTGATCCGCCACCGAAATAGACCACTGTTCCACCCACGCCACTGTCTCCGACAACTCCGAAAACTCGCTGGTGCTCCGGCCGTTCATCGTCCAAGGCCCAGGGCCCACCCATTTGAAAACTCCCGTGTTGTAGTCCAATCCACGCGCCTGATCGGTGTTCAATGGGCCTACATAAGAGTACGAACGGAAAATCTTTTTGAGTTTGTAGTTCCCATCCCACCACGGAAGCCTTCCAACGTCGTCTCTTGCCGAGCGGTCGCTGGGGCACGTCCACATATGATCGTTCATCACATACGGCATCACTTGCAGATCGGGCGGCACATAACTGCTGTTTCCGCCGTTGATCGGCGGCGAAAGAATCGCCCACGCTGGAAAATGATCATCAAAATCGCTCTGATACATCATCGTGGCCATGCCGATCTGACGCTCGTTTTGCAGGCACGCCGACTGCTTTGCGCTCTCCTTGGCCTGAATCATCACCGGGAACAGTACGGCCGCAAGGATGGCGATGATCGCGATCACCACCAACAGTTCGATCAGCGTAAACCCGAGCCTGACCCGCATCATGCAGATTCATTATACGGCGTGCAACGCGGCACAAGCCCCAGGGACTCCTTCCCAGTCATCAAGGAGGCCAAACCGATGAACAGGCTAAAAAACGCTCTAAAACCCTCAGCGCTGCTTGCAGCGATCATCCTATGTTTCGGCGCATTCGCGCAAGGAACAGTCACCATCCAAACCGTTGACAACTACGGCGGAAACAGCAACGTCTACACCGACGCCCCAAACTCCGACGTCACGATCACCGAGCTCGATGCCGACAAAAAGCCGGTGCGATCATGGACAGGCAAAACCGACGACAAAGGCAAAATCACCATCCCCGCCGGAAGCAATCTCAGCAAAGAGTATCTGAAAGCCGAGCGTGCCAAAAACATGCCCGACGTTCTGGTTCCCTATTCGATCAACGCAAACGAACCGTTCACATTTTGCGTTTCAGGCGTGCTCGAAGGTCAGGTTTGCGAGATGAGATCGTTGAGCGGCGAAGTGATCACAACTCCGAAAGCCGACCGCCTCGGACGCGTGTTCCTTCCTGCCGGTCTTGCGGCGGGCGCATATCTGTTGTCAACCGGCAGCGGAAAATCGCACGTCATCGCGCCGATCCATGTCAATCCGACGAACCCAGGTAACTACTACTCGACATCCGTCTCGCCGATATCGAACTACACCAAACTCGGCGATGCGATCTCGATTCACGGTACCGGGCTGAATCCGAACGCGGCCGCACTCTCCGGCATGTGGAACGGCGGCGCCAAAACGATGCCCGTTGACGTGCTCGCCTCGAGCCCCAACGAACTGATTCTGGCCTCTCCCAAGGCGGCAGGTCTCAAACCCGGCGACGTGGGATCGCTCACCGTTTCCGACGGCGCGGCCTCACTCCCTTGCGGAAGCACAACCATCTACGATGCCAAGGCCACGCTCACCAAGCGCGTGATGCCAAGCGGATCCGAAACCCATCTGCTTGTAAACGTCGAGCCGAAATCTCTAACGGGAAACGTTTATGCAGAAATCACCTCGGGACCCGTAACTTTTGATAACGGCGGTGCAAAAACCTCTGCCGCTCTCAATAACGGAATCGCAGATTTTCGCGTCATCAGTTCGCCCGGAAGCGAAGGAACCTTTACTTTGAACTGGGGCATTGACTGGACGAAGATCGCCGACGCGCTGAATGCACTCACCAAAGACGAACGCCCCGGCACACGCCGCGCTCGACACCACATCAAAAACAACGACGGCACTTGGACGGACGAATACGACGACTACGATGCAGATGGAAACTGGATCGGCAGCACCAGCGAAACGTACGGCCCGAACAACAAAATGACCGGCCGTAAAACCGTCAGAAACGGCAAAGACGGCCGCACAGAAAAAACCGAGAAGTGGGACAAAGACGGCAAGTGGACTGAAACCAAAGATGAAACCTTCGACAAAGACGGAAAACAGACCGGCGGCACCAAAACGACTCCCGACGGGAAAGGAGGAACAACCACCCAAACGTGGGATCCAACAACCGGGACCTACAAATAATCATCCACGGGCCAGTCAAGCGACACAGCAACAAACACGGCAACCAACAGGGCAACAAACGGGGTCTCCGCGCCCAGCGCGGGGGCTCCCGTTTTGAAGCACCGCAGCGCAGCCAACAAGCGCTAAGCGCGCGCGGCCCACGCCATGCCCCGTTTCATCAACGTGCGAACGGGTTCAACCTGCAGATCGTGCGCACAGTGACCTATCGAGCAGTAAAACACCCGCCCCTGCCCGTACCTCTTCGTCCAAACCACCGGCATCCGCACCTCGCCGTTTGGAACATGCGGGCCGTCGGCAATCGGAAACGTTGTGGACGCAAGCACATTCACCGCCGGGTCCACGTGCATGTAGTACTGCTCGCTCGTAACCTCGAAATCTTGCAGCCCGCGGGTGATCTCGTGCTCCTGAGTGATGTTCACCTGATAACGGACTTTGTCATCCCCCGGATGCGCAACCCACTGTCCTCCGGTCAAAAACTGCCATTCGGTGCATTCTCTAAACGCGTCGCACATGCCGCCGTGGGACCCCGCAATTCCAACGCCGTCATCGCTCACCGCTTTCAACACAGGCGCAGCCTGCTCCTGCGAGATTCTTCCCATCGTCCAAATAGGAACAATCAGATTGAAAGACCTGACGGCATCATAGTCAACGAACGCATCGAGTGTGTTTTGCACATCCACTGCAAATCCCAATTCGTTCAAGATTTGCGAAAACAACTCTGCGGCCTGCTTTGGCTGGTGGCCTTCCCATCCTCCCCATACGATCAGGGCGGTTTTTGCGCTCGACACGGCGGCACAGTGTACCGGCGATTCTGCCAACGCAACCTTTTGCGTGCAGTACACTTCCAACTCAATCATGAGAATGCGAACGTTTCTGCCTCTTGCCGTTCTGGCCCTCGCCGGCCTGGGATGCGGATCGCATGAATCCGCCCCGCCTCCGGTCAGCGACGCTCCAGCCTCCCGCGGTGCCGGCTCGCAAGACGCGAAGCGCCCCAACCCGGCCGTGCCTCATCTGAAAACAGGAACCCCCGGCACTCAGGCGGCTCCATTTACGCCCAGGCGGCCCCAGGATGCCGCACGCGAACGAGGCGGCCAGATGTCCCAGGGCTCGATGGCGAATGGCGAAACGAACTCCGATTCCGATGGAGACTAAGAAAAACCTTTCCAATCCGCCCCTTCTCGGTTATAGTGTTTGGTGAATTAACTCCAACGCACATTGCGTTGGACTCGGAAAGGAGATTCAGGACATGAAAAGGCTTTCGATTGCCGTCGCAGGCGTTTGTGTCGCGATCGGCGTGACGATTTTGGCCTCACTCCCGGCGGGTTCGCAGGGGATTTTGTCAATCCCTTATGTGCGTTTGCAGAACGCCACGCCCGGCACTGCGGATAGCGGCCACTTGCACATATCCGGAACTGCGATTGTGGACACAAATCTGGGAGTAGGCACGCTGGCGCCCACCTCCCCGGTAACAGTGCGGGCTTCCGGAATCGGCTTCGAACAGAACAACGGTCCGAACCGCCTCGTGACAAAAGTCGAGGCGATGGCGGCCTCGCTCGGTACCCTTACCAACACGCCGCTCGAACTGTTCGTCAGCGGTTCCGCAACGCCGTCGGTTCACATCGAAACCGGCTTTGTGGGGATCGGAAGAAGCGCACCGGTAACCGGCGCCGAAGTATTCGGTATCAGTTCGAATTTTGGCGGATACGGCGGCATGTACATCAAAACCCCGGCTGGCGCCTGGCCGTTTTACGGCTACGCCTCGGGAAGCGTAACCGCATGGACGTATTTGGACGGCACCGATTCAAACAAATGGAAACTTGTGAACGGCGGCGTGACATGCATGACAGCAACCACCAACGGACATGTCGGCATCGGCGACAACAACCCTCAAAACTCGCGGCTTTCCGTCGCGGCAGGCTCCGAAAACGGCATCAACGTAACGTCATCGGGAGACGGCGTGAATTCAACCGGGTTTCGCGGGGGATATTTCGTTTCGACCGCGGATTCCGGCGACGGAGTTTTAGCCGGAACTTATGGGAACGGAGCGGTCGGGGTTTACGGATACGCTACTCTGGGAACATCCTACGGAGTTTATTGCAGCGGTAATTTCGCTGCCACTGGAACCAAGTCGTTTCAGATTGATCATCCGCTCGATCCGGAAAACAAATATCTCAACCATTTCTGCACCGAAGGGCCTGAACCGATGAACGCCTATTCGGGGAACGTTGTTACCGATTCGCGCGGTTACGCGCAGGTGGAATTGCCCGACTATTTCGAAAGCATCAACACCAACTTTCGATACCAGTTGACTGTGGTGGATGACAGCGATGATTTTGTGCTTGCGAAAGTCGCGCGCAAAATTCAAAACAACCGGTTTGTCATTCGCACAAACAAACCGCTTGTGGAAGTCTCCTGGCGTGTGGAGGCAGTTCGAAACGATCGGTGGGTGCAGCAATACGGCTTCAAGACCGAGGAACAAAAGCCTGCCGAATATCGCGGCAAATTCATTGCGCCGGAACTGTATGATCACCCGCAGGAAGACGGCATCGCCTATGTGCGGGCCCACAGCCGGCCCCCGGCCCAAAAGCGGGGTGCAGACAAGCGGCCGAGTCGCCCATAACCCAATCGAGGGCGGTTCACGTACCAACTGCCGAGACAGGCAAGACGTTTGTTCGAAGGAGCGGGCGTCTTCCCCGCGCGCCAAGGAAGCGCCGCTCCCGCAGGTAGAATTCCCGTCCCTCACTCACGCTGCCGCATAGCTCAGTGGTAGAGCAGCTGACTGTTAATCAGCGGGTCGTAGGTTCGAATCCTACTGCGGCAGCCATGTTATCAAGGAGACAACCATGGGAGAACCGACCAGCATCGTAATCAAAGCGTACGAAGCCTTCGGCAGGGGCGACGTGCAAGCGATCTTGGATCTGACCGCCGAGAACGTTGATTGGGAGTTCGTGGGATCGCCCAGCCTTGCCTATTCTGGAAAAAGAACCAATCACGCCGAGGTGGGAAAGTTCTTTGCCGACGTTGCGGCGGCGGATGAGATCCACGCCTTCGAGCCGAGAGAGTTCATCGAAGTGGGCGATCACGTAACCGTTTTGGGATGGGAAAACTCAACGGCCCGCGAGACGGGAGCAAGGTTCCAGAGCGAATGGATTCACGTTTTCTCCGTAAAGAACGGAAAGGTCACCCGCTGGCGCGGCTTCTTCAACACCGCTGCGCGCTATGGCAAATGAGCCTGTGTCTCAGAAAAACGCACGCTTCGAAAACAAGAGTTAGGCCCGAACACTCGCGCATCCGGGCCTAAACGTTTCGACGTCAACCGTTACATCGGCGGGCTTGGCGGCGTGCACGGCCCTGTGCAGTTCGTCAGATCGCAAAATGTGCCGCATGTCTGCACCGCCGCGATCGGCAGTGCCAAAAGAATCAGCCCAAGCCTTCCTCGGTTCGTCACTTGGTGCCGCCTCCTAAAGTTTGCGTGTTCGCCGCGAAGAACTGCGCAACCACGTCATCAATCTCCTGATGACTGTTTTGGTACGACGCCGTGCCGCCAAGTGTCACGCTAAGGACTTTCAGGGGCGTGCCGTCGGTCCCCGGTACGATCCGTCCGTTCACGGTGAGAGTGGAAACCACATTCGAATCGTCGAAGTGTTGATCACACTTGAGAATTGGGGTTTTTGTCCAATCCACAGCATCAATCATTTCGCGGTACGCCGCTTTTTGTTTTTCAGAGATAAGGTCGGGCCTTGTCATGTTGCCGCCCCTGTACCAATAGGCGTTTCCGCAGACGGGGCACTTCCCTTCCTCGTTGATTTCGCTAAGCGACCACGGCAGACGATTGTGCTCTGTTTTGAATTGTTGAATTTTTTCAGCAATTCGCTCCAGATTTCGCGCGCAGTCGTCGGTTCGATTGGTGCGCGATGCGCTCCATGCACTTGCCATGGGAATCAGCGCTGTGAACGTGGCGAGGACACCGCAGAGCACGAGCAGTGCGGTGCCGATGGACAGTCTCTTCATTGTCTTGTTCCTCCATTCATGGTTTTAACAAATTCATTAGAGCGAACTCGAACGGTCCTGGTGACCGTTTGACGTTGTAACCTTGCGAATGATTCGGGCAGGCTTTCCGAGCGGGCAATTATTCCGCCCCTCGACTCGAACAAACGTGGATCGTCCCCCTCTTGGAGGCCAAACTGCCGTAATTCTTCCGGTCGGATCCTGACAAGCTGCGCTGCCTTCTCGACATCGGGAGCGGCCAGTCTGGTCAGCCATTCGAATAGACCATTAAACAACAAGATTTTGGCAAAACGGCCAAATCCTCCACAGGAGCCTCCTGACCGAGAATTGAGTTCCAGCGCGCGGCACACTCCACTTTAGCCCAAGCCCAAGTCCTGCGGCGCACCTCTTCATTTCCCGCAGTTGTACCGAAAGTGTAAATTATCACCATGCGAATCAAAACCTGGCTCCTCATTATGATCGGTCTCAGCGCCGCCCTCGTCCTTACCGGCTTTCAAACTTCCACCAAGATTGACCGGAAGCAGCTGAAAACGATGCTTTCTCAACTTGGCTACGAAGTCAAAGATTTAGACACCACGGAGGGCAAAGAGAAGTACTCGCTGACCCTTCAACAGGGCGGACTCAACATTCCGATCGCCGCCGAGATCAGCGCGAATGAAAACTACATCTGGCTGACCGTTTTTTGCAAAGATGGAGTTCCCACAGCTGACAAAGCGGTCAATCTGCTGAAACGCAACGCCGATATTCAGCCGAGTCAGTTTTACATCACTAAATCAAACAAAACGATGCTCGGCCTTTGCATCGAGAATCACGAAATCACGAATGCCGTGCTTCGCCAACGGGTCGAAAAAATTGCCGACGACGTGGTGAAAACCAAAGACGATTGGCAGTAGTCATTTCCCAAGATTCTGCCAGTTAATCGCCGCGTTGAAAACCAGCGCCCATGAACCCTGCGTTGACTGCCGCCACATCGGATTGATCGCAAAAAGAAGCACGCTGCCTTTGCCAACCGGACACCGAACCAGCGCGGCTTTCCCTGCGAGTTCCTCACCGTGATCGAGCGCCCCGCTGATGAGCAGCCTTTCGGCGTTTGCAAATCGCAACAGCACCTGTGGAGCAGGCCCCGTCTGCCTGGGAAACGTGTCTTGTGCATCGTCGGGCTGCGCCTTCGGAGTGTAGGGCGCGCGGGCTTGAACCACGTCGGGATCGTTCAGATCGCCCCGTCCGCTGGGTCTTCCGGCGCTGCCGCCTGAGCCTCGGCGTCCTCGGAACCCGAATCCTCCACCCACAGAAATCAGCGGCGATTGAGAGAAATATACGCCCAGCGTTTCGCCATATCCCGCCATGATCGGCGAGTTTTTCGCACTGTTTTCGGCTAAAAACACACCGCCCGGCGCGAAAAGATCGCGTGGCTCGGTGATCGAAACGCCGCTCACAATTCCGTATTGAATCGGAATCGAGCAGCAGTCACCCATGCAGATCAGCAGACCGCCGTCTTCAACAAACTTTTGCAAGTTCAGCACGCCTTGCAGTTCGATGCCGCCGCGGATGTCATCGGAATTGTCCACTCCGCCAAGATTCGGAAATCCCTCCAACGGTTTCCAAGGAATCGGTTCTCCCGTTTTTGGAATGCCGTTGACGATGCTTTGCGCGGTTCCAAAAGCCGGCGAAAGGATGATCACATCGAACTTGGATTTTAAGTTCGGATTGTCGCGAAGCTGCTGCACCGAAACATACGTGTAAGGAATTTGCGCAGCATCAAACGCGAGCCGCACCCAGCCCTCGTTTTGCGTGTTTTGCCACGTGTGAACGAGCGCAATTCTGCCCAGCTTGGTCTTCTCTACCGGAAACGGCTTTGCGGCTTGCCATTCCGCGGGAGTCGGCACGTCGGTTTTCGAAAGGATGGACGCGTCTTTCACCCGCGCGGTGTTCACGTCGAAAAGCGGGCCCAACGTCCAGCCCGTATCATCATAGGGCGCCGGATCGTTCCGGTTGTAATACTGCTTGTCCAAAAGCATGTCGGCCATGCGCGAATAAGGCTGATCCATCCGCACCACCGCACTGCCTTTTGGATACGTTTTGTCGCCATCTTTGAAATCCTCAGAAAGAGAAGACACCTCCACTCCCTGCCGTGCCATCACCGTTTTCAGTTCTTCCAAATTCCACGTTTTGTTTTGGTTTGGCATCAAAACATACGCGGCAGGACCTTCGAACCACGGCTTCAACACGCTGCGCTTGGATTTCAAATAGTAATCGCGCAGGAAGTTCTGCTTGTGCGAAGCCACGTTGTGCATGCCCAACAAAAGCGCCGACTGCATCAAGTTGGTGTTGTCGCGGATTGACCAGCGCACGCTTCTCAGCGGTGGATTCGGCCTGAACCAATCCCTGTTTGCCTGATCTCCAATTTCGATGATGCGCGTGTCCGCGCCGCTTCCTCCCTGAGTTTCATAGAATCTTCCGATTGCGTTGTGACCGTTGGCAACATAAAACGCATAGTTCGGAGCCCAGCCGTCATAAAACCCGTGCGTCCAAACTCCCGGCACTCCGCGTTTGGTCATCTCATCCACTTCGTAATACGCCATAGTGTGCCACTCGTCAATGGTCAACGGATCGAGCCACGCGTTGTACGGCCCCGTGCCGGTTGATATGTAAAGAAACGGAACCGATTCGTGCAAGTCGTGCAAAACGGTGGGATGATATTTGAGCCACGTGGTCATCAGGTTTTTGCTGAGCGCAAGCGCCATGCCGATGTTGTCGCGGTTGTTGTCATGAGCCACATAATTGCCCCAATAAATCAGCGGAATTGCGGGCTTGTTGGGGTTCTTTTTTCGGTACAGATACGTGTCAACATATCGGTCGCGACCGTCGGTCTCAAGCACGGGAGTCAGCATCACGATCGAGTTTTTGCGAATCTCTTGAATCATCGGCGACTCTTCAACCGCCAGCCGATACGCAAGTTCCATCAGCATTTCGGGCGGACCCGATTCGGGGGAGTGCATTCCGCCGGTGGCGTAATAAATCGGAAGGCCTTCTTCGATCAGCCTGTCGGCTTTTGCGTCGGCGCCCTCAAGCTTGCCGTCGCCTTTGTAAGCGGCAAGTTTGCGCGGATCGCCGAGCAGGGCGTTGATTTCGGCGATGCGGTTAAGTCGTTTCAGGTTCGCAGCGTCCGAAATGATAACCACAATCATTTCGCGCCCGCCTTCGCTTTTTCCCATGCTTTGCACCATCACGCGGTCCGAGGCTTTGGCAAGCGCGCGCATATACGCGTTGATTTCAGAAACGTGGTGCAGCACGTTCGGCGCGCCGATAATGTCTCCGAAAAACTTCATCGGGGTCGGCACCGTTGCGCTTGCCGGCAGGTGATCCACCAACTCGGTAATCAAAAACGGCTCGGTGGTGTACTTCTGAATCCGCTTGCCGTACTCATCGTCGTTTTGGGCAAACAGGCCGAAGGCGGAGATCGAGGCGAAAACCAAGGCGAAAGTGCGCATGACTCAGAGTTTCGCACAAACGGCGCGCGTGCCGAAAGGCCATGCTGTGCCCTTCCGGCCAGCAGATCAGCGTACGAAAGTAACCCCATCGGCACCCGTTCCCCGGGGAACGGGAGAGGGGAGTATGCTTTCGGCTCGGATGAACACCGCGCCGAAATCGTTTGCCGACCTTGTAGGGTTTCCGCAAAGCCTGGGGCCTGCCAAGCCTGGCATCGCCGACACGCACGGCACAACCGTTTTGGCGGTTCGGTTCGAGGGCGGGATTTTGAATCTTGGCGACAGGCGCGCCACCGCGGGCAACTACATCATGTATGACCGCGCCGAAAAGGTGCTGGCGCTCGATGATTCAACGCTCGTGGCCATCAGCGGTTCGTTTGCGCGGAGCGTGGAGATCGCCCGGTATTTGAAGCACACGTTCAAATACTACGCGCGCACGCAGTTGCAGGAACTCAGCCTTTCGGGAAAACTGATGGAGGTGACGCGGGCACTGGCTGGCAATTTGAGCATGGCCGCCGAAGGTATCGGCATTTTTGTTCCGGTTGTGAGCGCTTATGATTCTTCAAACGACAGTTTTGGAATTTATATGTACGACGCGATGGGCGCAAAATTCGACGGCGGCGATTTTGGTGCGGCAGGTTCGGGATCGGAGCGCGTGCGCGGCGTTTTCGATTACATTCAACGCGAAAAAGGCGCGTTTGAAAAGCGGCCGTTGAAAGATGTGCTGTGCGATGGATTGACGATGCTCGACATCGCCGCGCAGCTCGACGCCGCGACCGGCGGTTTGGAGCACGCGCCGCCGATTGCGAAAGTGCTAACAAAAGATGGCATATCGGACGTTGCTCCCAAAGATCTGAAAGAGGCGATTCAAACCGTGAGCAAAAATGCTGGGGGCAGAAAGTGATGCTGTCGCCTTATGACTGGCAGGAAAGCGTTTCGCAGCGCGCGCAATACATCGAAAACCGCCTGAAAGGCGGCTCGCCGATCGTGGGGCTTGCCATCGAAGAGGGCACGCTTCTTTACACCTATCGGCGGCACGTGCGCAAAATTTACGAAATTTATGATCGGCTGATGTTTTCGGCGATCGGTCAGCAAGCCGACGTCGAGGCGATGCGCGTTACGGCGATTGATTTTGCCCACCAAGAGGGTTTCGCGCGAAGCGAATCGGACGTTACGATCGGGCGCGTGGTGGGGTTTGCGTTATCGAGCCCTTTGAAACGGGCATTCGGCGATGTTACCACTGCGCCGTTTGTGATTCACGCGCTGTTTGCCGAAATGGCCGATGCACCGAAAAACGATCTGTTTATGACGCTGGTTTATGACGGCGATTTCACCGCGCATCGCAACTACGCCGTTGCCGCGGGAACATTGGATGCCGAAAAACGGATGGCTGAACTTTTGAAAGCCGAATATCGCGCCGATATGCCGCAAGCAGAAGCGCTGAAACTTGCCGACAAGGTGTGGCGCGTCGGCGCCGATTTGGATGCAAACGGCGAGCCCGATCCAGAACTGTTGGAAGGCTCGCACCCCGAGATCGGGTTTTTGGATCGGGCCTCAAACCGCGAGCGGCGGTTCGTTTTGCGCGAAGGGCGTTAACGGCTGTCGCGCGGCTTAAGTTTTGATTGTTCGGCCATTTTCGTCCGCCAGTACACGATCATCTCTTCCCAAGTTCGGGCAGCATCGCCCGGCTCCCTGCCTGGAAAAACGTCGGCGCCGAATTCATGCAGAATCTCACGATCACGGGTGCATCCCGTGATATAGGCACCGAAGACGTTCGTTGGCGATAGCGGTCTGCCTTGTTCCACGGCGTACTCGAGAACCCATGCCGCTAACAACGGATGAAAGAGCAGCTGGATGCGCCCAGAACCGTCTTCGGCCGCGTATGGATCGTCGCTTCGCGCTTTCCCCCTTGCTTCGCGTCATGATTCGGCAGCGCTTAGCAGAGCGCCACCCTTTGGAACGTGGCGGGTAACTTGGCCCAGCCGACATGAGGATTCTGTTTCTTGGCGATGTGGTGGGCAGGCCGGGCCGGCGGGCGGTGCAGCAATGCCTTCCCTCGCTCAAAGAGACCCACGCGCCTGATTTCACCATCGTGAATGCCGAAAACGCAGCCGCGGGGTTCGGCATCACAGCCGACATGGGTGAGGAGATCTTCAAGGCTGGGGCTGACGCGATCACGCTCGGAAACCACGCCTTCCACCACCGAGATGCTTATGAGTACATCAAAGGCGAGCCTCGCATCGCAAGGCCTGCCAACATGCCGCCGGGAACTCCCGGCGCCGAGATCGTGCGATTGTCCAGCGGCAGCCACAGCCTTGCCGTCATCAACCTTTGCGGGCGCATCTTTATGGGGGAATACGACGACCCGTTTCGGGCGG
>Ga0070741_10012621_pt1 | contig 15211 bp, 16 predicted proteins | sample Coa_R1_4_FD_66440 | JGI IMG/M metagenome (GOLD analysis project Ga0070741, IMG submission 66440) | Surface soil microbial communities from Centralia Pennsylvania, which are recovering from an underground coalmine fire - Coalmine... | ecosystem: Environmental > Terrestrial > Soil > Unclassified ... | reverse complement strand
GACCCACAACTCGGAGTTTGGCCCGAACGCCAGGCAGGTCACGTCCTCATAGGGCAGCCCGTTGCGCCGATCCATCGGGTTCCACCAGTTCGCGCCGTCTGTCGCATAGACCCCGAAGTTCGTGCCGAACCAGAGATGCCCGCTCGTGTCTTCCGCGACGCACGAGAATGCCGCGTCTACATTGACCGGAAGCTGATGTATTTTATAGGCGGTCGGCGTGGGGAAGGGAACGAACGTCTCGCCCTCGGAGCGAAACACGCCGCGATCTGTGACGACCCAGGTTCCTTTCTCTCGCGTCCGCAGCGCATCCAGCACCCTGACACCCGCAGGCAGCTTGCCGGCCTCTACCGGCGGCAGCGCAAAGGAGACCTGCCGGTTCGGCTCCTGCGGCTTCCACTGGCCCTCAAGGAACGTCGCCTGCCCCGTCTCCGTCTCCACGACTACCGCCCTGCCGTCCATTTTGACATGCGTGACGCGCTTTCCAGGCAGGCCGTCGCGGGTCGTATAGCGGTCGGACATACGCTGCGGATAGGTGGAGAGAACATAAGTGGCGGGCGGGTCGGGAGCCGCCAGAGCCGCAAGGGGCAGAACGAGGACAAGGCAGGCAGCAGCATCGAGACACAGGCGCATGGATGATTCCTTTCAGAGCGTGGAAGGTATAGGCAGAGACGAACTCCCCGATTGTATCCTGCCCGGCGGCTCTTGTCAACCGCCGCATGGAAGCAGCCTCCGCTTGCCTTCATCCTGCCACTGAGTATCGCCTGTTTGCATCCGAACTTCTCCGGCGACACCCGGGCCTGGAGATGCTTCTTTGCGAAGGTTTTTTTCGGGACGATGGCGTGACCGCCTGCCGCTCTCCGGTACGACACACTGCTGACAAACCGAAGCGGATAAGGTAAAATAGCCCTACTATGCGTCTTTTGACACTGTTGAAAAGCAAGATTCATCGCGCCACTGTCACCGCAGCGGACGTCAACTATGTCGGCAGCATCACCATTGATCGCGATCTGGTCGAGCGCGTGGGCCTGGTTCCCGGCGAACTCGTGCATGTCTGGAACGTGGACAACGGGCAGCGATTCGAGACCTATGTCATCGAGGGGACGCCCGGTTCCGGCGACATCATCGTGAACGGCGCGGCGGCCCATCGCGTGGAGGTGGGTCACAAGCTGATCATCGCCTCCTTTTGCCTGACCGACGAACCGATACAGCCGCGCGTCATTCTGGTGGACGAGCGCAACCGCTACGTGTGCGACCTGTAGACGTTCTCCGTTTCCTTCGCCGCTCCCTTGCGGACGAGAAAGGTAGATAGCATGGCTTTCCGATACACCGAGCAGAACCGCGAGGAGTACTTTTCCATCGGTCTCACCGTCCTGCGCGGGCTGATTCCGGCCCCGCTGCTGGCCGATCTGCGGCGCGAGGCGGACAAGGCGCGCGTCCTCGCCCGCCAGAAAAACGGCCCGCAGGCGCAGCGTTTGCAGCCGGTCTATGCCTACGACCAGCTCGACCCGCAGCCGTTCCGCGATTTCCTCGCTCTGCCGGCGCTGCGAGAAGCGGTCGCGAAGATACTGGGGCCGGGCCATGCCCCTTCGCAAAACATGGGCATCCTGCTCGAACCGGCGGAGAAAGCTTGGTGTACGAACTGGCATCGCGACTGGGGCCATCATGTCGAAGGGCTGGATATGGAAGAGTTCTATGAGGCCGCGCGCAATCCCCGCCTCTTCAACCAGCTCAACGGCGCGCTTTACGACGATCACTCGTTCTGGGTCGTGCCGGGCAGCCACGACCGCCCGGATACGCCGGAGGAAGCCGCCGCGTTCGGAGCCGTTCCTGCGCCCGGCCCGGCGCTGACCGATACGATGACGCCAGAGGAGCGGGAGATGGCCTGCACGGAGTATGCCCGGCGGATGCCCGGCGCGACGCAGATCGTCCTCCGCGCGGGCGATGTCGCGTTCTATCGCGCCTCCGCCTGGCACATCGGCAGCTACGTGCCTTACGCGCGCCGGGCGACGCTGCACGACGGCTTCTATGGTGCGGAAGAGGTTGCGTGGCAGGAACGGATGCGCCAGGTTCGAGAGAGCCGCCGCGCCGCCGCGTAAGAATCGAGCCGGGAGGAGGTGAGAGACATGGCTGCCCCTATGACCACATCGCAGGCTGCGCGCAAGGAACTGACCTATGAAGAGTACCTGCGCCTTCCAGAGATTAAGCGACGTTACGAAATCCTAGACGGAGAGATGGTGATGTCCCCTGCGCCGATCAGCGATCATCAGTGGATTCTATCCGAACTGCTCCTTCTGCTATTGGAATTTGTTCGCTCTCGGAAGCTAGGAGTTGTCTTGCCCGCTCCGGTAGATATCATCATCCGCAAGAGGCCGAAACTACAGACCCGCCAGCCGGACATCGTGTTTTTGAGTACGGCGCGCACAGGAGTTCGCGGGCGCAAAGAACTGAAGCAGATGCCGCAGATCGAGATCGCGCCGGATATCGCGGTGGAGATTCTCTCGCCGGAAGAGGAACGCAAAACCTGGCCGGGGAAACTGGCAGATTATGCCGAGATCGGCGTGCCGGAAGTCTGGCTGGCCCGCCCGGAAGAGGAGACCATCGAAGTTCTGCAGCGGAAGGCCGGAAGCTATGAACGACTTGGTCTCTACGGTCAGGGTGAGACGGTGCGCTCTGCGGTCTTGCCGGAACTGGGTTTTGGGGTAGGCGACATCTTCGAGTAAGGGAAACGCGCGCTTTGATCTATGCCATAGGAGATATACACGGGCAGCACGCCATGCTTTGCGCTCTGCTGGACACGCTGCGCCGTCAGCCGCTTCAGGAAGAGGATACGCTCGTCTTCCTCGGCGACTACATTGACCGGGGCGCGAACTCCCGCGCCGTCATCGAAACGCTGCTGGAACTGCGACAGGAGCATCCGCACATCGTCTTTCTGCGCGGCAACCACGAGCAGTTGATGCTCGACGCCCGCGACGGCCCCCTGCCGGAACCGGCAGCGCGTCCCGGCGCGGTGCTGTGGCCGGAACCGATGCTGCTCTGGCTGCAGAACGGCGGCGTGCAGACCTTTCTCAACTATCAGGACGAGAACGAGGAGATAGACCTGGAACGCTGGTGGGAAGTCATCCCGGAGGCGCACTGGGAGTTTATCCGCGCGACCGAGATGGAGTATATCGCGGGGCGCTACCATTTCGTCCATGCGGGCCTCGTGCCGCCCGGCAAGACCTGGCCTGAAGGGGAAGCCTATGGCCTGGACCCGCGCCTGTGGATACGCGAGCCGTTCCTCTCCAGCCGCGCCGATTTCGAGGGCCGTATCGTCGTCTTCGGTCATACCCCGCAACTGAGCGGAAGACCGCTCGTGCAGCGCAACAAGATCGGGCTGGACACGGGGGCCGTCTTCGGCGGACGCCTGACTGCCGCCGTCTTCGATCCCGACTTTCCCGGTCGCAAGCTGCCCAAACTGCATCTCTTCCAGGTAGAGCCGGAGCGCGCCATCGCCTCCACCTGACGCACGGAGAACCGAGAGGCAACATTTTGTTTGTCATTGAAGCCGATCCGGGTTGAGCCAGCCATGTCTACCATCAAAGATGTCGCCCGCGCCTGCGGCCTCTCCGCTGCCACCGTCTCCTATGTCATCAATGACGGGCCGCGCTCTGTGCGCCCGGAGACGCGCGAGCGCGTCCTGCAGGCCATCCGCGAACTCAACTACTTTCCCAGCGCCGTCGCGCGCGGGCTGCAAGGCCGGCGCATGAACACGCTCGGCGTCGTGTTGCCCCGCGAGATCGCCTCCCCGCTTTCCAATCCCTACTATGCCCCGGTTCTCGATGGCATCATGAACGCCGCCATGCGGGGCAAACAGAGTACGACCATCTTCACCGGGCATCTCTGGTCGGACGCGCAGTACAGCCTGCCTGTCTACTGCGATGGACGCTGCGACGGCCTGCTGCTGCTCACGCCTCCTACCCAGTGCGACATTCTGTCTGCGCTGACGCGGCGCGGCGTGCCTTTCGTCATCATAGACGATCTCCGGGGGGAAGTGGAGGCTTCGAGTGTCGAGATAGATAACGTGGCAGGGGCCTATGCGCTCATTCAGCATCTGCTGGAGCAGGGCCACCGGCGGATCGCGATGTTTCAGGGCGCGAGCAGCTTTCGATGCGTCGCGCAGAGAACGCGCGGATACCGGGAGGCGCTCGCAGCCTGGGGGATCGCCTATGACGAGACGCTGGTCTTTCCCGGCGAGTACAGCGCAGAATCCGGCTACGAGAACGCCCGCCTGCTTCTCCAGCAGCCGGCCTGGCTGCGCCCTACCGCCATCTTCGGCTGCAATGACCTGATCGCGCTCGGCGTGCTGTGCGCCTTGCGGGAGGCGGGGGTGCGCGTGCCGCAGGAGATGTCGGTGGTAGGCTTCGACGATGTCGCTCCCGCCGCTATCAGCCAGCCTCCCTTGACGACGATCCATCAGCCCCTGCATCGGCTGGGCGAAACCGCCATCGAGATGCTGTTGGCCCAGATCGAGGGCGAGGCAGCGCCGGGAGAGCATCGCCTCCTCCCTACAGAGTTGATTACGCGCGGTTCCGTCGCTCCGCCGCCGAACAACGCCTAAGCAGACGTTCGCCGCCTTGCCGGAATTCTGCCCCTCCTCAAACCAGAGACCGGGGGCTGCTTGCTGCGCCCAACAGAGAGGCATTGCGTTACCAGGCCGTCCAGCCGCCATCCACGACCAGATTGTGACCGGTAACGTAGGCGGAGGCATCGGAGGCCAGATAGACGATAGCGCCCATCAGGTCGGTCTCGTTGCCCATGCGTCCGAGGGGAGTGCGCGCGCAGTAGTTCGCCACAAAATCGGGGGCCTGACCGTCGAGGAAGCCGCCCGGCGTGATGCCGTTGACGCGGATTCCGTGCGGCGCGAGATGCACGGCCAGATAGCGCGTCAACTGCACGACGCCGCCTTTGGCCGCCGCGTACTGTGGGGGACTGTTGAGGCCGGAGTCGCCGTAGATGCGCGGGTCGGGCGAGACCAGGCCGTAGATCGAAGCGATATTGACGATAACGCCGCGCCCCTGCGCCCGCATCACGCCCGCCGCCGCCTGCGCGCCGTAGAAGACCGAATTCAGGCAGGCGTCCACCGTCGCCTTCCAGTCCTCCGGCGTCTGCGCCTCCAGCGCCGCCCCGACCCCCTCCACTTTCGCCGCATTGTTCACCCAGATGTCCAGCCGCCCGAACCGCGCGGCCGTTCTCTGCGCCAGCAGATCGCAGGAGGCCGGGTCGGTCACGTCTGCCGCCATCGCGACCGCCTCTCCGCCCAGACCTTCCAGGCGCTGCGCCGCCCGTCGGCACTTCTCCTCATCGCGCGAGGCCAGCACGACGCCTGCGCCCGCCTCGCAGAGCGCGCGGGCCATCTGAAAGCCGAGCCGCCCGCCGCCGCCCGTGATGACGGCGGCGCGCCCGGTCAGATCAAAGAGCGAAGGCAGCCGCTTGTCGAGAGTCATGGAGGGAGGCTCCTGTCTCCGCACGGCGCAGCGTGCCGTCCGGCTGTAGCTTGTAGACTTCGGGCAGGCGCGGGAACTCGTTGCTGCGGTTCAGCGCCGCGATGTGCGGCGCGGCGTCCAGCAGCCGCACGGCCTCCGCCGCGTCTATCGGGATGCCGGGCCGGTAGAGCCGCTCATAAAGGAACCGGAACACGGCCAGGTCTTCCACCGTATCGAGCGTCAGGCGCAGGTCCGGGCGGCGCAGGGCCGGACGGCCCGGAACCACTTCACAGCGAAACCGCTCCGGGTTCTCCTCGAACAGCCGGGTCACGTCGCTGCGGTGCAGGGGCTTCAGGTCGAGCGTGTGGATGTAGTTGAGCGCCTCCACCGAGAAGGCTTCGACGCCGAGGCCGAGCGCGTTGCCATTCGGATACCGCACGAGGCCCGTATCGCCGAGGTTGTGCGTATAGACCGCGCCGGTGCGCAGATGATGCGTCACGACCGCGTCGAGGCCGGGAATGTCTATCAGCGGGTTATCCGCCGTGATTCGCACGCCGACCTGCGCTCCGGTCATCGCGCACGCACCGACGAAGCGGGCCAGCACGTCCTCCTCCGGCCCGCAGTAGACCGGTACGCCCAGCGAGGCCGCCTCCGCCGCCAGCACCTCATCCGCAGGCTGATCCGACGTTGCGACGACGACGGCATCGAGCGTCCGCGCCGCCCGCGCGCGCGCGACGATATGGGCCAGGATCGTCCGCCGCGCCAGCGTGAGCATGACTTTGCGCGGGAGGCGCTGGGAGTTCATTCGCGCCTGGATGATGGCGACGACGCGAGGCGTTTTTGTCCCGTTGTGCATGGCAGTCTTCCCGACGATCTTTGCGATTTCGATACGGGGATGAAGGCGATGGCAGAGCGTTCGCGACCCGCCTTCGCTTTAAGATTGTCGGTATGCCCCCCTGCTTTTTGCAGACACAAACGGCTTCCTCCCTCTCTGTCTGAACTGTGATTAGAAGGATTACACGATGGACTGTGATTGAGTCTGGTCTTAATCATAGTCCATCCCGTAATCCCAAAATCATAGTTCAGACGAGAGGGTTCCTCTTCTTACCAGGCGTAGTCCTCCGGGGCGGGCCTGTGGCCGGGGAATATCTCATCCAGCTTCTTGAGCGTCTCTTCCGAGAGCGTGATCTCCAGGGCGCGCAGGGAACCGTCCAACTGCTCCATCGTGCGCGGCCCGATGATGGGAGCCGTGACCGCCTTGTTGTGCAGCAGCCAGGCCAGCGCCACATCGGCGGGTTTCTCTCCCAACTCCCGGCACAGGTTCTCCCAGGCTTCCAGCTTGGGCCGGTTCGCTTCGATGGCCTTCTGCATCCCCTCCGAGGCGCGGCGTCCCTTCTCGGCTTTCTCCAGCACGCCGCCGAGCAACCCGCCCGCCAGCGGCGACCAGGGGATGATGCCCACGCCGTAGGCTTCGCACGCCGGGATCACGTCCGTCTCGATGGCGCGGGCGTTGAGGTTGTAGAGGCTCTGTTCGGAGACCAGGCCCAGGAAGTTGCGGCGGCTCGCGGCCTCGTTCGCCCGCACGATATGCCAGCCCGCGAAGTTGGAGGAGCCGACATAGAGGATTTTGCCCTGCTGCACGAGCAGTTCCATCGCCTGCCATATCTCTTCCCAGGGCGCTTCCCGCCAGACATGGTGCATCTGGTAGAGGTCTATATAGTCGGTCTGCATCCGCTTCAGGCTGGCGTCGCAGGCGCGGCGGATATGCAGCGCGGAGAGGCGGCTCTCGTTGGGCCAGTCGCCCATGTCCCCGTAGACCTTCGTGGCGAGAACGGTCTTCTCGCGCCGCCCGCCGCCTTTGGCGAACCACCGTCCGATGATCTTCTCCGTGACGCCTTCGCCGCGCTTCCCGCCGTAGACGTTGGCCGTATCGAAGAAGTTGATGCCCAGATCATGGGCGCGATCCATGATGGCGAAGCTGTCTTCTTCGCTCGTCTGTGGGCCGAAGTTCATCGTACCCAGGCACAGTCGGCTGACTTTCAGGCCGGTGCGGCCCAGTTTGGTGAGTTGCATCCTTCCCTCCGTTGATGTGATGATACCCTTGCGGTTGCTTGTCCGTCTCAGCCTTTCCGCTTGAGATCGCGGTAAACCTCGTCGTCGTTGCGCTTGCCCACCAGTTCGATAAAGACGGTCTCCTCGTCGTAAGAATAGACGACCCGGAACTCGCCGCTGTCTATCCGACGTTTCGTTTCGTAGCCCTGTAATTTCTGGCTGTCATGCGGTTCCGGGTCTTTGGTCAGGTCGAGAATCTTAACAACGATCTGCTTGTACTGCTTTCCCGCCAGGCCGTCCAGAAACTTATCGGCGTCCCGGCTGATGTCGAGTCTGCGCAGTGTCGCCATCTACTCTTCCCCGCGCTCTATTGCGTCCAGGCGCGACCGAATCTTTGCCATCGTCGCCTCCGGGCCGAGAAACCCGCCCTGGACGGCTTCTTCGGCCTTCCGGCCCCAATAGGCGTCTTCCAGTCTCACAAGCCGCGCGTACTCCTCCTGAGAGACCAGGACGACATACGGCCTCCCCGTCTTCTCTACGGTGACCGGCTCCTTCTGCGCCTTCTCCATATACTCGCCGAAGCGGTTCTTCACCTCGGTCGCGGTCGCCTGCACCATCGCTCTCTCCTCCCTAGCTGCAATATGATAGCTATTATAGGCGATTTAGGCGATTCAGTCAAATAGAATGCAGAGAACCGCCGGAACCGGAAGCCGTTCCGCCTGAAGAGGAAATTCCGGCCCGCTATTCAAAGACCTGGAGCAGAGTCCGGTTCCGCGCGATGAACTCCCAGTCGTAGCGGACGCCCAGCCCCGGCCCTGTCGGAACCGGCACGCAGCCGTCCGCGCCAATATCTTCCGGCTGATCGGAGTAGTCGCACGTGTAGACGGGAGGCACGACGTTGGACATCCCCGGCCCCATCAGCGCCATCTCGTAGAAGTGGGTGTTGCGGAGTGCGGCGATGACGGCCCGATGCGCCGGGCCGCAGGCGTGCATCTGCACATCCAGCCCCAGCGCCTCGCACAGATGCGCGATCTTCATCGCCCCGGTGATGCCCATGTCGTATTCCGGGTCGGCGTGTACCATGTCGCACCCGCCTCCCAGCAGATAGTTCGCCTTCTGTTCTAGGCCGCGCACGTGTTCGCTCACCAGCAGCGGCGTTTTGAGCTTCTCGCGGAGACGCTGGTGGCCGGTGATGGAGACGCCTGTATCCCGGTAGGGGTCTTCGTACCAGAAGTAGTCGGCCTCGTCGCAGGCCCGCCCGACATAGAGCGCATCCTGCCAGGTGCGAAGCTGGCAGGCGGGGTCGAGCATGAGGAAGAAATCGGGGCCGACCGCCTCCCGCACGCCCAGCACGTTGCGCGCCTCCCGGCGGGCGTTCCCATCGTTCCAGCCATGAATCTTGAAGCCGACGAACCCGGCCTCTTTGCAGGCGCGGGCGTAGTCGGCGAAGGCTTGGGGGCTGTCCAGGCCGCCGGGTTCGTTCTGCCCATGATAGGTACTGGCGTAGGTCGGCAGATGTTCCCGAAAGGCTCCGAGCAGTTTCGCCACCGAGACGCCGTATTTCTTGCCCGCCAGGTCCCACAGCGCGATGTCGAGCGGCCCGTGTCCCATGTGGTCGTAGGCCCGCACCTCGCGCTTGAGGTCGTCGTAGATCGCCTCGCGCTGTTCGGGGTCGCGCCCGACCAGGTTCGGAGCCAGCATCAGCGCCTGCCCGAGCGTGGAGGGCGTCCCGACCCAGTGCGTGACATACTCGCCCTGCGCCCCATCGTCGCAGCCGATCTTGACGGCGAACCGCCGGGCGGTCAGGCGGCTTCCGGCCCGATAGATCATGTTCCCCACGCCCGCCGCCCCGGCGGTGCTGAGGCCGAGGTTTGCGACCTCGAACTCGAAGGCGTGAATCTCGACACGGTCAATGCGGCTCATGGGCGATACTCTCCTGAACAGGGTTAGAAGCGGTCGGTAAAGGGAGCGATATAGCGGGACGCCAGGCCATAGGTCTGCACGATCTCGCGCGTCCGCAGAAACGCGGCATAGGCGCCCGAGTGGTCGCCCAGCGCGAACAGCGTCTCCGTCCAGGTCTGCACTTCGTAGACGCGGTGGTAGACGTTGGGCTGTTCTCCGGTGGGAAGCAGCGCGCGGGCCGCTTCCGGGCGTCCGGTCTGCAGCAGGATCACGGCGCTGTCGCAGGAGGAGTTACGGATGGCCGTCCGATTTTCCGAACGGAGCGCGGCGCGATGTCCCTGTTCGGCAGACCTGCGCGCCGCCTCTATCTGCCCCGCGCGCAGCAGATAGGTCGCGAGATTGTGGCGCATCCATGCCTCGGTGTCGGGCCAGCGCGCCTCGGCAAGCCAGTCCTGCACGAACTGCACGCCGCGCGCAGGCTGCGGGCGTTTCCTACCCGTCACAAGATAGGTCGCATAGACGTGAACGGCCCGGAACCAGCCGCGTTCCGGGCGCGCTTCCTGCGGGGCCAGATCGAGCGCGCGCTGCGCCAGTCGTCCCGCTTCGCCGATCCGCTCCTGCCACAGCAGCCACTGCGCGTGCCAGATATAGGTCTTGAGGAGCAGGGGTTGCGCCAGCCGGTTCTGCGCTGCCTGATGCCACAACTGCGCTTCCAGCGATAGGAAGCGCAGGTCGAGCAGGGCGGACTCGCCGCGCATGGCCTCCCGGCGCAGCCGCTCCAGCGTCTGTTCCAGCGCATCGAGCGAGGAGGGAGCGTCCGCGCCGCCGTGTGGCAAAAAGAGGCCGGCAAGCGCCTGGCGCTCTGCCGGACACGCGCCCAGAAGCGTACAGTAGGCTTCCAGTGTGTCGGCGGAGGAGAGCGTCTGCGACCGCTCCCACCGGCTGATGGTGCTGGGCTGTAGCTTCAGCAGCGCGGCGGCCTGTTCCAGCGAAAAGCCGCGCCGATGCCGGAGCGCGCGCAGGAGGTCGCCCGCAGTGGGCAGCGCCGCCAGGCTTTCCGCCGTATCTGTGGCGGGCGCCTTCTCCTGCCGCAGCCGTGCCAGGGCGCGCGGCGCGTTGATCCGCGCGTAGGCTTCCTGCCGCAGGCATGGCGAAGCGCCCAGCGCGGTCAGCGCGGCATCCAGTTCCGGGATGCGCGGGACGACCTGCCCCGACTCCCAGTGGCTTAACGTCCCCGGCGAGATCCCGGCGGACTTCGCCAGGCTGCGCAGGGACATCTGTTTTGAGACGCGCAGCGCGCGAATAAACGCGCCGATATCTTCGGACAATGGCGTTGGCTCCTGACGGCTTCTTTCCATAAGACAGGCTGAAACCTACACTCCGCACACGACTATTTTTCAGGCGGCGAGCCGGAAATCTTGCAGCCCCGGCACTGTCCGGCCCTCCTGTCGCCAGAGTGTTCAATTTTCATGCAAAACTCCCCTTCCGAGGACAAGATATGTTATGATGTATCCAGTGTTACAATCGGCGGTTCTTGTGCGTCCTATCGCCTCGCCAGCCCTGGAAGGCCATCCGCCGGTTTTGGGAGAAAGAGAGCGCATGGTCGCCGTCCATCGGTTTGAAGAGTTCCGTCAGATCGTGGGCCAGCCGCTCGCCGTGCGGGTCGGCGGCGAGGTGTTCCCGTTTCGGTGCGAGGAGCCGCCTCTGCGGGAGGTCGTCGCGCAGGCCAGGGCGGAACCCCAGGCGCGCATCGCCACCGGCACGCGCGGAGACACCCTCCTTCAGAGCCTGCGGGACTATAGCGCAGAGTTTCGCAGCCTGCCTCTGGAAGAGGCGATGCGCGCGCCGGTGCATCTGACGCTGTTCGACCTGGGCGCGCTGGCGCGGCCCGGCGGCGCGCTCTATGGCATCGTCGAACAGGTCTACCGTCCGCTCCTGCGCCTCTGGGCCGATCAGGGCTTGCGCTGGAAACGGGCCTGGCCGATTCTCTTTTTGAGCGGGCCGGGCTGTTCCACCAACTATCACTGGGACCCGGACGACGTGTTTTTCATCATGCTCTCCGGCCACAAACGGTTTTACGCGCTCAACGAGCCGCGCCGCTGGCTGACCCCGGAGATGCTGGCGGCGGCCCGCGAGAACCCGACCGACCTGAGCAATCGCGCACGGCCTGCGGGCCTCCGCCCGGAAGACATTCGCGCGTTCGATATGGCGCCCGGCGAGGCGCTCTGGAATCCGATCCATGCGCCGCACTGGGTGGACGCGGACGACAAAACGGCCTTCTCGCTCTCGATAGCCTTTACCGATGTGGCCTTCGCGCCGTCGCCCCAGCGCGCGATGGCCGCCGCTCTCTTCCCTGACGGCGTTCTGACATGAGAACGCTGTATCCTGCCGGTCTGGATTTATCCTGTCTCTTCTGCAAGATCGGCAGCATCCACAACAGACGAAAGGAGACGTAAGATGGTATTGCCCGACACCATGACCGCACGCCCGCAGAGGCGTGTCAACAGAGGATCACGACACGGCTTTACCCTGATCGAACTGCTCGTTGTCATCGCTATTATCGCGATTCTCGCCGCTATTCTGTTCCCTGTTTTTGCTCAGGCGCGTGAGAAAGCGCGCGGAGTCTCCTGCCTCTCCAACGCCAAGCAGCTCGGCCTGGCCGGGGCGATGTACACGCAGGACTACGACGAGATGGTGGTTCCGGCCTGGATGCTCTACAGCCTGGACCCGCTGGACGAACCGCTCTGGCCGCGCACGCTTCAGCCCTATATCAAAAACACGCAGATCATCAGTTGTCCGAGTGACCCGTCGCGAACACCCTATAAGCCCCAGCCTCCCGGATGGACCGCTCTGGACGACCTCGGCCTCTGGGGTATCTTCGCCGCCTATGGACGCAACGCCTGCCTGTCCAACCAGAATGCCTCGTTGGCCGGCGTGGCGGAGCCTGCCAACAGCATTCTTTTTGGCGAAACCAGGTGGCCTGCGGATGCCGGTACGCTGGCAAACTTCGGCTACTATCTGACCTTCTGGACGAATCAGCCGGACTCTCTGTGTCCGTATGACGACTCCGAAGCGAACCGTTCCTACGGCAACAACTCGACCGGCCCCTCGAATCGGCACACCGAGGGCGCAAACGTGGCCTTCTTCGACGGACACTCCAAGTGGTTCAAGGTTTCCGCCTTGACCTCTCCGCCGGCAAATTTCGTCGCTGACCGCAAGGCGGAGAACTGGCGGCTCTGGTATCCGTACTAAATGTTGTCCGGTCTTCCCGCTGGTAGGTCATAGCGAACCAGGCTGCGAAGGAAGTCTTTGTTACAGACTTCCTTCGCAGGAGATAATCACCGGGGTTGCAGGAGAATCAGTGCCATGAAAAACGAGATCAGTCCCGGCGTGATCGTCGCTGTTCTGGTGGTGGTGGTCGCCGTGCTGGGCGTGGTGGCCTGGCGTGTGTTAAGCCCGCCACCGCCGCCTGCGGACACGCCGGAAGCGCGGGCCACCGCGCAGAAGTGGGTGGAAGCCTTCAAAAGCCAGGCTCGTTCGGGGCAGCCATCGGGAGGGGCGATAGCTCCGGCCCGCGCCCCAGCCTCCACTGCGGGACAGAAATAGGCCGGTTGCGCGCCTGCCCTGCTTATTCGCCCTGCGCGGCCTCTGCCCGTAAGCGCGCCTGGATACAGCATATCTGCAGCGCGTCAATGCCGATTAAAGCTTGAAAGTAGAGACAGGGCGGCGCTCGATGAAGCGCCGCCCTGCGTACTATCCGCCCGCGATGGCCGGAGCAAAGTAGATTTCGGCCTCCTCCGGGATGCGCGTCGCGAGTTGCGGCGACACGACGACCCCGTTCACAAAGGTCGCCATGCCCCGGCGCATCCGGTCGCCCTCCACCAGACGATCTTTGACACCGGGATAGGCCGCTTCCAGATTTGCGATCACCTCGCCCAGCGTCTCTCCGGGCGCGACCGCCTCCGCCGCGCCTCCGACCAGAGGCCGGATCGGGGCAGGAATATGTACCTTCGCCATTTTCGCTACCCCTCTTTTGCAAGGAGAGCGGCGCAGACCTTCGGCGGAGACATCGGCAGTTCGGTGAGGCGCACGCCGACCGCGTCGTAGATGGCGTTGGCGATGGCGGCGGGCGGCGGCACGATGGGAACCTCGCCCACTCCCCGCACGCCGAACGGATGGTCGGGACACGGAACCTCGATGATGATGGTCTCGATCATCGGCACGTCGAGCGTGGTCGGCATCCGGTAGTCGAGCAGGGAGGCGTTGCGCAGATGGCCCTGCGCATCGTAGGCGTACTCCTCGTTCAAAGCCCAGCCGATGCCCTGCGTGACCCCGCCCTGCATCTGCCCCTCGACATAGGAGGGATGAATGGCCTTGCCCGCGTCCTGAACGGCGGTATAGCGGATCACGTCCACCTTGCCGGTCTCCGGGTCTACCTCCACATCGGCGATATGGGTGGCAAACGCGCCGCTGCTGGCATGAGACGAGGTCGTGACGGACGTAACGATCTGCTGTCCCTTCTCGCTTACCATCTTCGCGACCTCGGCGAGGGTGGCGCTGTGGCCGTTGGAGGCGTAACAGGGGCCGTCCACCGTGATCGTCTCCGGCGCGACCTCCCAGATGGCGGCGAGGCGGGCGATGATCTCCTTTTGCATCTGTTTCGCCAGGGCGTGCGCGGCGTAGCCCGTGCCGAAGGTGACCCGGCTTCCGCCCGTCACGTCGTTGTAGCCTACCGATTCCGTATCCACGACGGTCGGATGCACCTGCTCATAGGGAATGCCGAACGCCTCCGCGAACTGCATGGCGATGGAGGCGCGCGTGCCGCCGATGTCGGTCGAGCCTTCCAGCAGCGCGACGGTCCCATCGGGATTGAGGCGTCCGGTGCAGGAGGAGGTCCCGCCCCAGTTCATCCAGTAGCCGCTGGCGACGCCGCGCCCGCGCCGCTTGCCGTCCGGCCCATCTTTTTGCAGCGGGGCCTTCCAGTGCGCGGAGTTCTGCGCCGCCTCCACGCACTCTATCGCGCCGATGCGCGTGTAGGGCGGGCCGAAGGGCCGCCAGTCGCCCTCTTTCGCGCCGTTCCTGCGGCGGAACTCCAGCGGGTCGAGGCCCAGCTTCTCGCAGACCTCGTCTATGACCGTCTCGGCGGCGAATTCGGAGATAGTCGCGCCAGGCGCGCGATAAGCGTTGGTCTTGGGCTTATTGACCAGCACATCGTAGCCGTCTATGCGGACGTTCTTCAGGCGATAGGGCGCAAAGACCGTCTGGCAGCCCGCCCCGACCGGTGAGCCGGGATACGCGCCCGCCTCATACGCCAGATACGCTTGCGCGGCGGTGATGTTGCCCGCTTTGTCCGCGCCGATCTTGACCCGCACGTAGGCTCCCGGCGTCGGCCCGGTCGCCTTCAGCACCTCGGCCCGATCCATCGTCATCTTGATGGGCCGTCCTGCCTTGCGGGAGAGAACCGCCGCCACCGGCTCCAGATAGACGGAGAGTTTGCCGCCGAATCCGCCGCCGATCTCCGTCGGGATGATCTTGATCTGGGAGATGGGGTGTTTCAAAATCTGGGCGCACTGCTCCTGCACGCCAAACGCACCCTGGGTGGAACACCAGACGGTGATCTGTCCGTCGGCACGCCACTCCGCCACGGCGGCGTGCGGCTCGATGTAGCCCTGATGCACGGTCTGCGTCACGAATTCGCGCTCGACGATGACCGCCGCTTCCGCAAAGCCCTTCTCGATGTCGCCCTCTTCCGCGATCAGATGCTCGGCGACATTGCTCGGCGACGTCGCCTTCTC
>Ga0070741_10012620_pt1 | contig 15212 bp, 12 predicted proteins | sample Coa_R1_4_FD_66440 | JGI IMG/M metagenome (GOLD analysis project Ga0070741, IMG submission 66440) | Surface soil microbial communities from Centralia Pennsylvania, which are recovering from an underground coalmine fire - Coalmine... | ecosystem: Environmental > Terrestrial > Soil > Unclassified ... | reverse complement strand
GGCCCGACCGTCCTCGCCGGCCCGATGGCCTGGCCGATGGAGGACGCCCCGAAGCTCCTGCGCTTCTATCGCGAGTGGGCCGCCGGGCTGCCCGACGAAATGACGACCGGCGTGGTCCTGCGCAAGGCGCCGTCGCTGCCGGTGATCCCGGCGGAGGTGCACGGCCGGAGGGTCGTGATGGTCGTCGCCTGCCATGCCGGGCCGGTCGAGGATGGACAGCGGCTCGTGCAGCCGCTGCGCGACTTCGCGCCGCCGCTCGTGGACCTCTGCGCGCCGAAGCCCTTCCTCGCGCACCAGTCGATGTTCGACGCGGGCCTGCCGCGCGGCTGGTCGTACTACTTCCGCTCCTGCGACGTCGCAGGATTGAGCGACGACGTGATCGACGTCGTGGTGCGGCACGGGATGGCGATCGGCTCGCCGACCAGCGCGATCGTCGCGTTCCAGCTCGGCGGCGCGATGGCGCGCGTACCCGAAGACGCGAGCGCGTTCAACGGGCGCGGATCGGCGTTCACGTTCAACATCACGGGGAACTCGCCCGACCCGGCGGCGTTCCCGCCCGAGCGCGAGTGGGTGAAGAAGCTCTGGAGCGACCTGGAGCCGCACAACAGCGGCGCCTACGTCAACTTCCTGATGGACGAGGGCGAGGACCGCGTCCGGCGGAGTTACGGGCCGGAGAAGTTCGCGCGCCTGCAGGCGCTGAAGCGCAAGTACGACCCGCAGAACTTCTTCCGCCTCAACCAGAACATCGCGCCGTAGTCAGCCCGGGAGGCGGGCCGCGCCGATCACGCCGGCTTCCTCGAGCCGGCGCAGGTCGTCGTCGCCCAGCCCGAGCACCTCGCGCAGCACCGCGCGGGTGTGCCCGCCGGCCGGGTCGGCGCCGCGCGCGACGCGCACGGGCGTGCGCGAGTACTTCAGCGGCGAGTTGACCACGGTCATCCGCTCAGCGCCCGCGGGCACGTCCACCAGCATCTCGCGGTGGCGCACCTGCGGCTCCTGAACGGCCTGCGGGATCGTGTTCACCGGGGCGACCAGGCACGCGGGCGCCAGCTCGCGGAGCCAGTGCGCGGCCGGCTCGCGCGCGAACGCCGCCGCCAGCAACGGCTCCAGCTCCGCGTGGTGCTGCGTGCGCAGCTCGTTCGTTGCGAAGCGCGGGTCGAGCGCGAGCTCGTCGAGCCCGAGGAGCGCGCAAAACAGCGTCCAGTCCTTGACGTTCGCGACGACGATGTCGCCGTCCGCCGTCGCGAACGCCTGGAACGGCGTGATGAGCGGGTGGCGGGTGCCGATGCGGCCGGGCGGCACGCCCGTCGCGAGGTACCGAGTGATCGCCCCTTCGAGCAGCGCGATCTGGCAGTCGAGCATGCTGACGTCGAGGTACTGTCCGCGGCCGCTGCGCCCGCGCTCCACGAGCGCGCCCAGCACCCCGATCGCGGTGAACATCCCCGCCGCCATGTCGGCGATCGAGTACCCCACGCGAGCCGGCGGCCCGTCCGGGAAGCCGGTGATGCTCATCAGCCCGCTCATCGCCTGCACGATGACGTCGACCGCGCCGCGGGCGGCGTCCGGGCCGGTCTGCCCGAAGCCCGACGTCGAGGCATAGATGATGCGCGGGTTGCGCGCGCTCACGGCGTCGTAGCCGAGACCCAGCGAGGCCATCGTGCCCGGCGAGAAGTTCTCCGTGAGCACGTCGGCGTGCTCCGCCAGCGACAGCGCCAGCGCGCGTCCTTCATCCTGCTTCAGGTCCAGGGCGATGCTGTCCTTGCCGCGGTTCACGCTGAAGAAGTAGATGTTGAACCCGTGCGCCATCGGCCCCGGGCCGCGCTCCTCCTCCGTCATCGCGGCCGGCTCGATCTTCCAGACCTCGGCGCCCATGTCCGCGAGGATCATCGTCCCGAACGGGCCGGCAAGCGCCCACGTGAAGTCCAGGATGCGGATGCCTTCGAGCGGTCCCATGCGTCCTCCCGTCGTGCCTGTGCGCACGCACGATCCCGGATGCGGCGTCAGGGGGCAACGGCGAACAGTGCGGGGGCGCCGGGCCGCGTTGTCCCGTCCTGCGCGCGATGCGGGCTCGTTTTGTCATCTTTTGCTTCTGCGGGGCCAATGGCGTCGCTGCGCGGCGCCGGCGCCCAACCGGGCATCACGCGAGCATACGCGGACCGCGCGCGACCTCAAAGCGCGCGACGTCAGCGAGCGGCGCCGGCGCATGCCAGCGGGCGGGTTGCGCTCAGCCCGCCGCCAGGGCCCGCGAGAGATCGGCCGTGTCCCCGAGCGCCGGCACGTGGGTCTCGACGCCAAGCTCCTCACGGATGCGCGCGGCGAAGGCCTGCGCGGATTCCGGCTCGCCGTGCGTGACGTACACCGCCCGCGGCGGCGACGGCGCCGTGCGCAGCGCAGCAGGTCGTCGCCGTCGGCGTGCGAGCTGAGCCCCTCGATTTTCATCACCTGCGCGCGCACGGGGATGTCGGCGCCATGCATGCGCAGCGTCGGCGCGCCCTCGAGCAGCGCGCGGCCGCGCGTCCCCGGCGCCTGGTATCCGGCCAGCGCGATCAGGTTGCGAGCGTCGGGCAGCAGCCGTCGCAGGTGGTGCAGCACGCGCCCTCCGGTGAGCATGCCGCTCGATGAGAGGATGATGCGCCCGCCGGGGAGGTCGTTGAGCTGCCTCGACTCGCCGACGGTGGCGTGCAGGTGCACGTCCGGCGGGAAGAGCCGGCGCCAGCCGTCGCCATCGACGTCCGGGTCGAGCGCGCCTGCCTCGGCATAGCGGTGGTAGATCGCCGTGATCTCAACCGCCATGGGGCTGTCGATGTGCACCGGCACGCGCGGGATGGCGCCGGACGCCATCGCCTCGCGCAGGACGACCGTGAGCACCTGGATGCGGGCGAGCGCGAACGCCGGGATGAGGATCGTGCCGCCGCGTTCCAGCGCCGCCCGGAACGGCGCGCGGATCTGCGCGTCGAGCGGGGTGCGGTCGTGCGGGCGGTCGCCGTAGGTGGACTCGATGACGAGCACGTCGCAGGCGGGCAGCGGCTGCGGGTCGACGTGCACCGGCACGCCGTAGCGGCCGACGTCGCCGCTGAAGACCACGTGCAACTCCGCGCCGCCGGCGCGCGCGCTCACTTCCGCGAAGGCCGAGCCGAGCACGTGGCCCGCATCGTGCAGGCGCAGCGTCACGCCCTCGGCGACCTCGCGCTCGGCGCCGTAGTCCAGCTTGCGAAACTGTCCCATGACGCGGCGCACGTCGGCTTCGGTGAAGAGCGGCAACGCCGGGTGGTGCTTGCTGAAGCCCTTGCGGTTCGCGTACTCGGCGTCCTCCTCCTGCAGCTTGGCCGCGTCGGCGAGCAGCACCGGCGCGAGCTCGCGGGTAGCGGGCGAGCACCAGACGTCGTTGCGATAGCCCGCCGCCCCGAGCCGCGGGAAGTAGCCGCAGTGGTCGATGTGCGTGTGCGTGAGCACGGCCGCGTCGAGGGATGACGGCTCGAACGGGAGCGGGCGCCAGTTCATCAGGCGCAGCTCCTTGAGCCCCTGGAACAGGCCGCAGTCGATGAGCACGCGGCGGCGGCCCGCCTGCAACAGGTGCTTCGAGCCAGTGACGGTGCCGGCGCCGCCATAGAAGGCGATCTGGAAGTCAGGCGCGGCCACGGCCGGCATTGTCGCGGCGCGGCGGGCGAGGCGAAAGCGGGCGGTTAGGCGCTCTCGGTCTCGCCCTCCGGCGCGCCGGTCGCGGCGACGGGCTGCGCGGGCGCGGCGAGCGCCTCGTGCGTCGCGGCGTCGAGCGTGCCCGCGCCGTTGCCGGACGGGCGGCCGATCACGGTGAGCTCGAGCAGCTCGGCGACGTCGAAGGTCTTCATCCGCTTGTCCTCGTCCGGCTGCACCGTCGGGATGCCGTCCTGGAACATCTGGATGCAGAACGGGCAGGCGGTCGCGACGACCTGCGCGCCGGTGCTGTACGCCTCCTCGGTGCGGGCGACGTTGATGCGCTTCCCCTTCGTCTCCTCGACCCACATGTGCGAGCCGCCGGCGCCGCAGCAGAACGAGTTCTCGCGGTTGCGCGGCATCTCGACGAGGCCGGCGCCCGGCAGCGCCTCGACGATGTCGCGCGGCGCGTCGTAGATGCCGTTGTGCCGGCCGAGGTAGCAGGAGTCGTGGTAGGTCACCGCGAGCGGGATCTCGTTCTTCGGTCGCAGCGCGCCTTCGCGCAGCAGCTTCGCGAGGAAGGCGCTGTGGTGGACCACCTCGAACTTGCCATCGAACTGGGGGTACTCGTTCGTCATGGTGTTGAAGCAGTGCGGGCAGTTCGTGATGACCTTGCGCACGCCCTTCGCCTTGAACAGCTCGATGAGCGCCTGCGCCTGCGTCTGGTAGAGGTACTCGTTGCCGAGGCGGCGCGCCGGGTCGCCGTTGCACATCTCCTCTTCGCCGAGGCAGCCGTAGCTGACGCCGGCTTCCTTCAGGAGCCGCGCGACGGCCCGCGTCGTCGGGATGTTGCGGTCGACGAGGGCGCCCGAGCAGCCGACCCAGTACAGGTACTCCTGCGAGCCGTCGAAGGCCGGCACCTCGAGCCCTTCCATCCACGAGGTGCGCGTGAACGGCGTGCCGCGCCAGGGGTGGCCGCGCTGCTCGATCTGCATCAGCGTCGCCGCCGCCGTCTCCGGCATGTTGGCCTCGTTCATCGTCAGGAAGCGGCGCATGTCCTGCAGCGCCGGGATGTGCTCGATGAACACCGGGCACTGGTACTGGCAGGCGCCGCAGGTGACGCAGTCCCAGATGGGGTTGAAGCCGACGGCGTCGATGAGCGTCAGCTCCTTGACCTCACCGTTGCCCTCGACCGCCTTGCCCGGGCGCAGCGCGTCCCAGACGAAGAGCGGCGACGAGACCTTGCGCACCTCCTGCTCCAGGGCGTAGCGCATGTCGTGCATGATCTTCTTCGGCGAGAGCTCCTTGCCCGTGAGGAACGCGGGGCAGTTGATCTCGCAGCGCCCGCACTCGGTGCAGGTGTACGGGTCGAGCATCTGCTTCCACGTCAGGTCGAAGACGCTGCCGGCGCCGAACCGCTCGGCCGTCTCGAAGTCGCGGATCGGCTGGAGCTGGCCCGTCGGCGCGATGCGCCGGAACAGCACGTTGAACGGCACCGTCAGCACGTGCGAGTGCTTGCTGTACGGCAGGTAGTTCAGGAAGAGCAGGAAGTCGTACAGGTGGGCGTACCACCAGAACGTCAGGAAGCCTTCCTTGACGCTCTCCGACATGCCGATGTTGTTCCAGAGCTGCGCGAGGCTCCACGCGAGGAACGACCAGCCTTCGCCGGCATGCGGGTCGGTGGCGATCTCGAAGCTGTTGACGAACACGTCGGACAGCATCAGGAAGCCGATGAAGAACAGGATCAGCCACGCGTCGAGGTTGAACGTCATGCGCGCCGGCTTCCAGAAGGCGCGCTGGTAGGCGGCCATCAGGCAGCCCACGATGACGAGGATGTTGAACATGTCCATCGGCGCGCGGACGGCGATGTCGTACACCTGGCCGCCGAGGTGCTCGAAGGAGATGTCTTCGCTGAAGCCCTTGAGGAGGAAGTTGAGCGTGCGGATCTGGAGGACGAGGAAGCCCCACCAGATCATCGTGTGGAGCAGGCCGCTGTACCAGTAGCGACGCCGCGCCACGCGCTGGTTGAGGATGAGGTTGGGCACCATCGAGATGAGGCGCTCGATGGGGTGGTCGAAGCGGTTGTCGCCTTTCGCGCGGACGAAGACGGCGAGCCGCACGCCCACCGAGTACGCAAAGAAGGCGAGCGCCGCGCCGAACGAGACCCAGTACACGTAGTTGCCCGGGAACTCATGCGATGGGAGCACGATGCCTCCTGTCCGCAGGCCGCGGCGCGCTTCGCTGCGAATTTCGCGCGGGGATCATAGCTTCGGGTGCGAGGTGGGGCAATTCACACAGGACCCGGCTGCACCGTGGAGCGCAGCGGCGCGCCGGACGCGCGCACGGGCGTTGCACCGGCGTTGCAGATGCATTGCGATTCGCCCGGAGGCGGCGAATCGCGCCAATTCCCGATTGAGCTTTTGGGCACGAGTGCCTAGAGTACCCGCCGAGCGGCCGGTCCGGCGGGAGCCTGGCCGCAGGGGAGTGGTCAGTGTCCTTCTCGATCCTGGGCCGGGTGGCCCAATACGGCGCCGGTCCCGCCGCGGCGGCGCCAGACCCCACAAGCCTCCACGGTGCGGCCCCCGCCTCCCGCCGTGAGCCAGCCCCCGCCGATGGGCATGCGGCGAAGGCCCGGCTCGTGCTCGTCGTCGATGACGACCCCTCGATCCTGCGCATGCTCCGGGTCGTGTTTCGCGGCGACGGCTTCGACGTGCTCACGGCCACCAACGGCGCGGAGGCGCTCGAGGAGTGCGAGCGCAGCCAGCCGGATGTCGTCGTCCTCGACCTGGAGATGCCGGTGATGGACGGGCGCGAGTTCTTCCGCGAACTGCGGCGCCGCGGCAACGCCGTGCCGGTGCTCATCCTCTCGGCGTACGGCTCCGACCGCGTCCGCTCCGAGCTGCGCGCAGACGCGTTCGTGAACAAGCCCTTCGAGCCGGACTACCTCGTGAGCGAGGTCACGCGCATCCTCGGCTGACCTCTTCGGCGCGGGCGAACCCGTTTGGCCGCCGGCAACGGCAGGCCGTATCATGCAACATCCCGGTCCAATCGGATCACCGGTACGAACCTCTCGGGAGTGGTCATGGCTGCGCATCGGTCCGGCAAGCAATACAATTTCGCCGTGGTCGGCGCGACCGGGGTCGTCGGGGCGGAGTTCCTGAAGATCGCGGCCGAGCGCCGGTTCCCGGTGAAGGGGCTCAAGCTCCTGGCGACGGAGCGCTCGGCCGGGAAGCGCATTCCCTTCGGGGAGGGGGAGATCACGGTCGAGGCGACGACGCCGCAGTCGTTCGCCGGCGCCGACTTCGTATTCATCTCTGCCTCGGGCGCGGCGTCGCGGGAGTACGCGCCGATGGCCCGCGATGCGGGCGCCATCGTCATCGACGACTCGTCGGTGTGGCGGCAGGAGCCGGACGTGCCGCTCGTCGTGCCCGAGATCAACGGCGCCGACGTCGAGTGGCACAAGGGCATCCTCGCCATCCCCAACTGCTCGACGACGCCGCTCGTGATGTGCCTGTGGCCGCTGCACCAGCTGAACCGCGTGACGCGCGTCATCGCCGACACGTACCAGTCGGTCTCGGGGACCGGCACCGCGGCGGTCGCGGAGCTCGCCGCCCAGTCCCGCGCGTGGGCGGAGGGCCGCGAGCTGATCCCGCACGCGTACCCGCACCAGATCGCGTTCAACCTGCTCCCGCACGTCGACTCCTTCCTGGACAGCGGCTACACGAAGGAAGAGTGGAAGATGACCGCGGAGACGCGGAAGATCATGCACGAGCCCGACCTGGCGCTCTCCGCGACGTGCGTGCGCGTGCCGGTGTTCGTGAGCCACAGCGTGGCGGCGCACGTCGAGTTCGAGCGGCCGATGTCGGCGGAGGAGGTGCGGGACGTGCTGCGCGAGGCGCCGGGCGTCGTCGTCCAGGATGAGCCCGCCGTGGACCTGTACCCGATGCCGCGGGCGGCGGCGGGACAGGATGCGGTGTACGTCGGCCGCATCCGGGAGGACATGTCGAACCCGAACGGGATCGCGATGTTCATCTCCTGCGACAACCTGCGCAAGGGCGCAGCGCTGAACGCGTTGCAGATCGCCGAGGAGATGATCGCGCGCGGGCTGGTCTAAGGCCGCGGCCCCGGGCGGCGGTGGTATGATCGGCGGGAAGTCCCCGCCAGAGGCTGCATGGAACTCGGACGCATCCTGACCGCGATGGTGACGCCGTTCACGGCGGACGGCGCGGTCGACTACGCGCAGGCGCGGCGGCTCGCGCTCGCGCTGCTCGACTCCGGCTCGGACGGCCTCGTCGTGACGGGCACCACCGGCGAGGCGCCCACGCTCTCGACCGAGGAGAAGGTGCGGCTGTGGGGCGAGGTGAAGGACGCCGTGGGCGAGCGCGGCGCCGTCATCGCGGGCTCCAGCGACAATTGCACCGCCGACAGCATCGAACTGTGCCGCGAGGCGCAGCGCACCGGCGCCGACGCGCTGCTGCTCTCGACGCCCTACTACAACAAGCCGCCGCAGGAGGGGCTGTACCGGCACTTCACGGCGATCGCCCAGGCCGTCGACCTGCCGTGCATCGTCTACAACATCCCCGGCCGGACGGCGGTGAACATCGCGGTCGAGACGCAGCTGCGGCTGGCGCAGGTGCCGAACATCATCGGGGTCAAGGAATCGGCGGGGGACCTGGCCCAGACCGCGCGCATCATCGAGGAAGCGGGGCCGGGCTACCGGCTCTGGACCGGCGACGACGCTGACACCTTCCACACGCTGGCGCTCGGCGGCTACGGCGTCGTCAGCGTCGCGACGCACTTCGTCGGCCGCCAGGTCGCCGAGATGGTGCAGGGCGTGCTGGAGGGCCGCACGGCCGAGGCGGCGGCGATCCATCGCCGTCTCTTGCCGCTGATCGACGCGCTGTTCGTCACGACGAACCCGATCCCGGCGAAGTACGCGCTCAACGGCCTGGGCTTCCATGTCGGGCCGCTGCGGCTGCCGCTCTGCGAGCCGGACGAGGCGACGGGCGAGCGCATCATGGCGGAGCTGCGCCGCCACCGGATCGACCTGCCGCTCCCGGTCTAGCCACCCTCGACCCACGCCTGCCGCTCCCGTACGATCGCGCCGCGGCGCGCGGAGGTCCGCGCGCCCGAAGGAGGTGCGCCTCGTGCCCGCGATCGAGATCACGCCGCACGTCACGAGCCTGCACGTGCAGCTCTCGTGGTTCCCGCAGCCGTACCCGCCGAACGTGTTCCTCGTGCGCGATGCGGGCGAGGCGGCGCTCGTGGACAGCGGCTTCAGCGACGACGACTCGTTCAACCAGCGCATGGAGATGCTGCGCGAAGCGGGCGTCGAGCGGCTGAAGTACATCTTCCTCACGCATCACCACTACGACCACTCGTCGGGCGCGCACCGGCTGCGGGCGGCGACCGGCGCGCAGATCGTCGTGCACCGGGACGAGGAGCCGTTGCTGACTTCGGCCGAAGAGGAGGAGACGGGCGACTTCGAGATCCCGGAGGACCAGAAGGAGGCGCGCGAGCAGGCGAGGAAGTGGCGCGCCGAGGCCGCGAAGGCCACGCCCGACGTGCGCGTGTCCGACGGCGAGGTGCTGACCGTCGGCGGGCTGCACCTGCGCTGCATGCACCTGCCGGGGCACACGGCGGGGCACCTCTGCCTGCTGCTGGAGGAAGACTCGCTGCTGTTCGCGGGGGACAACGTGCTCGGCGTCGGCACGGCGGCAATCGGGCCGCCGCCGCACGGCGACATGGCCGAATACCTCCGCTCGCTCGAGAAGATGCGCGACGCCGGCGCGGCGCTGCTCGTCCCGGGGCACGGGCCGCTGGTGAAGGAGCCCGCGCGCAAGATCCAGGAGCTGATCGACCACCGCCACCAGCGCGAGGCGCAGGTGCTGGGGCTGATCGAACAGGGCAAGCGCGACGTGAAGTCGATGCTCAAGGCGATCTACCCCGAGCTGGACAAGCGCCTGCGCGGCATGGCGACCGGCCAGGTCCTCGCGCACCTGTACAAGCTCCAGGCGGAGGGGCGGCTGAAGATCGAAGGCAAGGGCGAGGACGCTCGCGTCGTCGAGTAGGCGGCGCTACGCCTCGAGCCGCTCGAGCGCCTCGCGCTCGACGATGCGATAGACGTCCGCGAGCGGCATGTCGTGCCGCGCGGCGAGCGCGCGGCAGTGCTCGTACTCCGGCGCGACGCGCGGCGGGTCGCCGGGGATGCGCTTCACCTTCACGGCCGCCGGGCCGAGCGACGACTCGAATTCGAACACCTCGCGTTGCGCCTCGTGGCGCGACACCGGCGTCACGCGCACGCCGAGCGTCGATGTCTCGCGCAGCAGCACGCGCGCCACGTCGTGCTCGCGCTCCGGCGCGCAGAGCACCGAGACGAGCACGCCGGGGCGGTTCTTCTTCATCTGCACGGGCTGCAGCCAGGCATCGGCGGCGCCCGCCGCGAACAGGCGCTCGAGCACGTAGCCGTAGATCTCCGGGCTCATGTCGTCGATGTTCGTCTCGATGAGCAGCATCCGCGGACGCGGCGCCGGCTCGGCTGCCTCGCCGAGCCACAGCCGGAGCACGTTCGGCCAGCCCTCCGGGTCGCGCCCGCCAGCGCCGGTGCCGACGCGCCGCACCGTCATCGGCGGACGCTTAAAGCGCGCGAGTGCCGTCACGATCGCCGCGCCCGTCGGCGTCACGAGCTCCATCGGCAGGTCGGAGGACGCATCGCGCAGCGGGGCACCGGCCATGGCGATCAGCTCGAGCGTGGCGGGCGCCGGCACGGGGATGCGGCCATGGGCGCTGCGCGCGGTGCCGGCCCCGGCGGGCAGCGGCGAGCAGTACAAAGCCTCCACGCCGAGCAGCCGCATCGCGACGACGCCGCCGGTCACGTCGACGATCGCGTCGAGCGCGCCGACCTCGTGGAAGTCGACTTCTTCCGGGGCGACGCCGTGCACGCGCGCCTCGGCCTCGGCGAGGCGCCGGAACACCGCCGAAGCGCGTTCGCGGTCGGCGTCGGGCAGCGCGGAGCCTTCGATGATGCGCAGCACGTCCGGCAGGCGGCGGTGCGGCTGCGGCGTCTCGGCCAGCTCGACGTGCGCGCGCGTTGCGGCGAGGCCGGCGCGCGTCACCCGCTCGGCGCGGAGGCTCCAGCCCTCGACGCCGAGCTTCGCCAGCTCGGTGCGGAGCGCATCGACGTCGACGCCCGCGTCGATCGCGGCGCCGAGCAGCATGTCGCCGCTGACGCCGGACGCGCAGTCCAGGTACGCGAGAGTGACCATCGCCGCATCGTATCGCAGCGCCCGCCGCCCGTCCCGCCGGAGCGCTGCCCGGCAGGCAGGGGGCGGGCGCCCGCGCGGGCAGCGTCGGGGCGTGGCACCGCAATGCCGGCGCGCTAGGATGCGCGCATGCGGCACAGCATCCCGGAGGCGGACGCGCGGCGGCTGCTCGGCGGCGGGCCCGTGGCGCTGGTCACGACGGCCTGGAAGGGCAACTGGAACGTGATGCCGGCGATCTTCACGACGCCGCTGAGCATCGACCCGCCGCTCGTCGGCCTGGCGGTGCACCCGGCGCGACACACGCACGACATGATCAGGTACAGCGAAGAATTCGCGCTGAACATCCCGACGCGCGAGCTGCTGCACCACGTGCAGTACCTGGGCAGCGTGTCCGGCGTCGAGCTGAACAAGCTCGAGCTGACGCGCCTGCCGACGTTCCGCGCGCGCAAGGTCGAGGCGCCGCTGCTCGAAGGCTGCGTCGGCTGGATCGAGTGCGGCGTGCACGACGCCTACACCATCGGCGACCACACGCTGTTCGTCGGCAAGGTCGTCGCGGCGTCCGCGGAGAAGGAGGCGTTCGAGGACGCATGGCTGCTCGATGACGCGGACCTGAAGCCGCTGCACTACCTGGGCGTGAACTTCTATGCGGTGCTCGCCGAGCGCCTCGAGGCGCGCATCCCGGCGGCCGCCGACATCAAGCGCGACGTCGAGGCCGGCGAGGCGCAGCTCGGCGACGAGGCGGAGGCGGCGCAGCGCCGCGAGCAGGCGGAACGGGAGGCTGCCGAGCGGGAGCGCGGGGAGTGGTAGGCCGTGCGCGGGCTGGGGAACGGCCCGGGCGGCGCTCGCCTGAGCGCAGCCGGGAACGCTAGGTCGCGCCGGCGTCCTTGAGGGCGGCGATGGCGTCCCAGTCGTAGCCGAGCGAGAGGAGGACCTCCTCGGTGTGCTGGCCCAGCTCCGGGGCGGCCGGCGCGACGGAGGCAGGCGTCTCCGAGAAGGCCCATGGCGCGCCGACGACGGGGATGCGGCCCTGCGTCGGGTGGTCGACCTCCGTGACGTAGCCGTTGGCGCGCGCCTGCGGGTCGCGGACGACGTCCTCGTACGTGGCGACGGGCGCGCAGATCATGTCGTGCGACTCGAGCACCGCGATCCACTCGCCGGTCGTCTTCGCGAGGAACTTGTCATCGAGCAGCGCGTAGAGCGCGTCCAGGTTGTCCTTGCGCGCGCCGGCGTTCGCGAAGCGCGGGTCGTCGCGCAGCTCCGGCATGCCGACGGCCTCGCAAAACGCGGGCCAGCGGTCGTCGCCGACGCCGCCGACGACGGCCCAGCCGTCCTTCGTGCGGAAGGTGCGCCAGATCGTCGGCAGGTAGGCATGGCCGCGGCCGGAGCGCCGCATGCGGCCGCTCACCATGTAGTACTGCAACTCCCACGCCTGCGCGGCGATCTGCGTGCCGAAGAGCGACGTCTCGACCTTCTGCCCGACGCCCGTGCGCTCGCGGGCGAAGAGCGCCGAGACGATGGCGAACGCCAGGTTCACGGCGCCGGCGTAATCGGCGATCGCGACGCCCGCCGGCAGCGGCCCGCCATCGCTCTCGCCGGTCATCGACATGAGGCCGCCGCGCGCCTGCGCCGCGATGTCGAACGCCGGGTGCTCGGCCTTCGGGCCGCGGGCGCCCCAGCCCGAAGCATGGGCGTAGATGATGCGCTCGTTGAGCGCGCGCACGTCCTCGTAGCCCAGCGAGAGGCGCTCCATGGCGCCCGGCCGGAAATTGTGCACGAAGACGTCGGCGCGCAGCACCAGGCGCCGCGCGACCTCGCGTCCCTCCTCCGTCTTGAGGTTCAGGGTGATGCTGCGCTTCCCCCGGTTGTGCGCGAGGTGGTAGGCGCTGAAGCGGTCGGGGCCGTGCATCGCGAGGACGCGGCCAAGGTCGCCGAACATCGGCGGCTCGACCTTGATCACGTCGGCGCCGAGGTCGGCGAGCATCATCGTCGCCTGCGGCCCCTGCTGGAACACGGTGAAATCCAGGACGGTGACGCCCTCGAGCGCTCCCGGCATGCGTCGTCCTCCCCTCGCTCGCTGCGGCGATCAGCGTATCACGGGGCCGCGCTCCGGGCGCGAGTACAATTCGGGCATGCCGGAGATCCCCGACCTGGAGGCGATCCGCGCGTTCCTCAACGAGCGCATCGTCGGCGCCGAGATCGTGCGGGCCGAGACGTACATCCCGTACATCTACCGGACGCCGGCAAAGGACGTCGCGGCGGCGCTGCAGGGCAACCGCTTCGGCGAGGTGCTGCGGCGGGGCAAGTTCCTGCTGTTCGGGCTGGCCGACGAGTACGTGCTGGTCATCAACCCCATGCTCACGGGGCGGTTCCAGTACGTGAAGCCTTCGGCGAAGAAGGCCGCCAAGACGTGCCTGGTGCTGACGCTCGACAACGGCTGGCAGCTCCGTTACGCCGACGAGCGGCTGATGGGCAAGATCTACTGCGTGCACGCCGACGACGTGATGGCGATCCCGCAGTTCGCGGAGATGGGGCCGGACGCGCTGGAAGTCAGCGAGGAGGAGTTCCGCTCGCGCATCAGGAAGCACAGCGGCGCCGTCAAGAACATCCTCACGAACCACAAGTTCATCGCCGGCGTCGGCAACGCCTACGCCGACGAGATCCTGTTCGAGGCGCGGGTCAACCCGTTCCGGCGCCGGACGACGCTGTCGGACGACGAGATCGGCGCGCTGTATCGCGGGCTGCACAAGACGATGGAGCGCAGCCTGCCGATCCTGCGCGCGCACTTCAAGGATGAGCTGGACTACCAGGAGTGGCGCGACCACCTGAAGGTACACCGCAAGCGCTCGGCCGGCGAAGGGCGCTGCCCGCGCTGCGGGACGCACATCACCGAGATCGCGCCGAACCAGCGCATCACCAGCTACTGCCGCACGTGCCAGGCGTGACGTCGGCGTCGCTCGCGATCACCGGCGCGCGACTCGTGCTGGCGGACGGCGTGCGCCCGGGCGGGATCGTCGTGCGCGACGGGCGCATCGAGGCGCTGCTCGACCGCGGTGCAGCGCCGCCGCCCGACGCGGAGCTCATCGACGGCGGCGGGCGGCTGCTCGCGCCGGGGCTGATCGACGTGCACGTGCACGGCGGGGGCGGCTTCTCGCTGATGACCGACGACGCGAAGCAGGTGCGCGGATTCGCGCGCTGGGCGGTGTCGTGCGGCGTCACGGGCTTCCTGGTCAGCACGTCCGGGCGCGACCACGCGGAGATCGTGCGGCGGCTCCGCGCGCTGGCGCCGCTCGCCGGCGCGCGCGAGCCCGGCGCGGCACGCATGCTGGGATTCCACCTCGAGGGCCCGTACCTGAATCCGGCGCGCAAGGGCGCCTTCGACCCCCGCTGGTTGCGGCCACCGTCCGTGCGCGAGTACGAGGAGCTGGCGGCGGCGGCGGGGGGCGCGCTGCGGCAGATGACGGTGGCGCCGGAGCTGCCCGGCGGGCTCGACCTCGTGCGCGCGGTCGTCGCGTCCGGCGCGGTCGCGGCGATCGGGCACACGGACGCGACATACGACGAGGCGTGCGCGGCGATCGACGCCGGGGCATCGCACGTCACGCACTGCTTCAACGCGATGCGCCCGTTCGGGCATCGCGACCCGGGCGTGATCGGCGCGATCCTCACGTCGGACGCGCTGACGGCGGAGCTGATCGGCGACGGCGCGCACGTGCACTACCCGGCGGCGCGCGTGCTGCTGGCCGCGAAGGGCATGCGGCAACTGGTGCTGGTGACCGACGGCATGCCGCTCGCCGGCACGCCGGACGGCGAGGCGGAGTGGGAAGGCGTGCCGATCCGCGTCGAGGGCGGGACGGCGGTGCGCGCGAGCGACGGCACCATCATCGGCGGCGTCACGACGCTCGACGCGATGGCGCGCAACGTCGCGCGCGAGCTGGGCCTGCGGGAGCACGAGGCGCTCGCGATGGCATCGGCGAACGCGGCGCGGGCGATGCGGCTCGCGGACTACGGGGAGCTGCGCGCCGGCGCGGTGGCGGACTTCGTGCTGCTCGACGACGGGCTGCGCATCAGCGAGACATGGGTCGCCGGCGAACGCTGCTGGCGGCGCAGCAGCGGTTAGCCGCCGCTCTGTTCCTCCTGCTGGGGCTCCTCGAGCTGCTCGTAGAGCTGGAACAGCACGCCGCCGGACGCGCGCGGATGCACGAAGAACTCCTTCCAGTCGTACGAGACGCGCGGCCCGCCGAACGGCTCGATGCCGTGCTGGCGGAGCGCGCCGGCCGCCCGGTCGGCGTCCGCGACCTCGAGCGTGACGTGGTGCAGGCCGGG
>Ga0070741_10012619_pt1 | contig 15215 bp, 15 predicted proteins | sample Coa_R1_4_FD_66440 | JGI IMG/M metagenome (GOLD analysis project Ga0070741, IMG submission 66440) | Surface soil microbial communities from Centralia Pennsylvania, which are recovering from an underground coalmine fire - Coalmine... | ecosystem: Environmental > Terrestrial > Soil > Unclassified ... | reverse complement strand
TTGGTCTGCGACGGCCAAACAGTCGTAACCGTGAACGACAGCTTTGCCGCGCTCATCGGCTCGTCCCCTAATGAACTGGTCGGCGCACACCTTCATCAATTCCTTCCAGACGAAGGTACTCGCTTAAAGCTTTTTGAATCTCCTAATGTCACCATGGAGGGTGATCTACTCAAGCTGGACGGAACGCGAAATCCCGTCGAGCTGATAATGCGTCCCGTCGATTTTGCTGGCAAACCTCATCGTGCCGTCGCGGTACGCGATCTCCGGGCACGGAAGAATGCAGAACAGCACATCCGCTTTCTTGCGCACCACGACTCGCTTACTGGACTTCCAAATCGTAGCAGCTTCAATAAGAAGCTCGACCAAGAGATAGAGTTGGCGCTTTGCGCTGGTGGCAAGCTTGCAGTGCTGTGCCTTGACCTCGACCGATTTAAGGAAGTTAATGATCTGTTCGGTCATGCGACCGGCGATAAAATGCTTCAATCCGTTGCAGCGCGGATCGGCGGCATGCTTGACGACAGCCAAGTGGTCGCTCGGCTGAGCGGCGATGAATTTGCCGTCATTCTATCGCGTCTCCCCAACCCAGCCGTGGCCGGTCGCGTCGCAGAAACGATTCTGGAGACATTGCGCGTCGGCAGCGACAGGGCGGCCGCTACGGATGACGTATCGATTTCAACCAGCATCGGTATCGCTGTCTTCCCAGATGACGCCACTGACCGGCATGCCTTGCTCACGCATGCGGATACCGCCCTGTATCGGGCGAAAAACGAAGGCCGCGGTACCTATCGATTCTTCGAGGCATCCATGGGGGCGGCAGTCCGCGACCGCCGTCTATTGGAGCACGATCTGCGGCAAGCCATCGCGCGGCAAGAGTTGCGGCTTGTCTATCAACCGCTAAAGGAAATACCAAGCGGCAAGGCAGTCGGATTTGAAGCTCTGCTGCGCTGGAAACATCCGACCCGCGCAAACGTTGAGCCATCAGAATTTATACCGCTCGCCGAAGATACTGGGATCATAATTTCGATTGGTGAGTGGGTGCTGCGCGAAGCCTGTCGCGAGGCAGCTACTTGGAAGCAACCTTTGACCGTCGCAGTCAATGTCTCTCCAGTGCAAATTCACAACGCCAACTTCGCTCACACAGTTCATGAAATTCTCTTCGAGACGGGGCTTTCGCCAGCACGGCTCGAGCTCGAGGTAACCGAGTCGGCACTGGTGCGGGACCTCAACCGCGCCCTCGGAACGTTGCGACGGATTAAGATGCTTGGAGTCCGAATCGCCATGGACGATTTCGGTACCGGCTATTCATCCTTGTCGAATCTTCGCGCCTTCCCGTTCGACAAGATCAAGATCGACCGGTCCTTCATTAGATCTGTAAATGTCAACGAGCAAGCAGCAGCTATCGTGCGTTCGGTACTCGGACTGAGTCGGGCGCTTGGCCTTCCGGTACTTGCGGAGGGCGTCGAGACGAGTGCTGAATTGGAATTCCTTCAAAAAGAAAATTGCCACCAAGCACAAGGCTTCTTGCTCGGGCGGCCGGCCGACATCGATGCCTTTGGCGAGATGACCAATGGACAGGGCACTGCAGAAAGCCCTGTCGTAGTTCCGCTAATGAAGACGTCGGCTGCGTGATAGATTCGCCCCAGCCATCATCCATTGGCGTGGCTACGATCTGCTACCCACGTCGAGCAGCTTCGGGTCCTGGATGGGCACTGAGCGCAACCGAAAAGGGCTGGCCTGGGCGACGGAGGTAAGCACAATACGCAAATACGACGAGGGCGGCCGGCCGCCGATGGCTCAAGGGTGGCGCAGTTGCGCGCGGTGCTTGGGGAGCCGCCTTTCTAAAGGCCAAGCGGAGTCAAAGCATTCGAACCGCACACACCATGCATGTCCATTTTCGTGGACCTTTCGGGACAACAGACTCATGCTGGCAGTGTACAAGCGACGAGGGTGACCGCAATTGGGAATTCGAGAGCAGCAACTTTCTGGCTGTGTGGGACTTACAAGAATCTGTAGAAGGACCACGAACTCACTAGCTCCGATTACCTAGCCATCTGGAAGCCAGTTGTTTCTAGGCGGCAGCGAGCGGTTTGTAGACGCGCGGCTCAATGCCGACCGTCACAGCAAATTGCTTGACGCTGAAGCCTGGTTGAAGCGCCAAGACGCGCTGTGCCTCGGCGCGTGCCTCAGCTATTCGCCCCAGGCCCACCAAAGCAGCTGTGAGAAAGGCTCGAGATACACCAAATCGCGGATTGATTTGAACGGATTTGGTGGCCGCCTCAAAGGCTTGTTCGACATCATTCGTATGAAAGTAAGCCAAGGAGAGTGCATTGTAGGCGAGATAGTTCAAAAAATCGAACGGGCTGAGGCGTATGGCGTTGGTCGCCCGCTCGATGGCAATCGGTGACTTGCCGAGCCACGACAACACCAGGGCGCTGCACGACAAAGCGAAGACGTTCGACGGACTCAAAATAAGGGCTCTATCGAAGAGACTTATTGCTGCGAGGTGATCGTGCTCATCAAGCGAAATGACAAAGCCGGCCATGCCAAGCGCAGTTGCATCGTCGCCACCGGCAACAGCAGCTCGCGCATGCCGAATGGCGCTCGACCGGTCCTCTTCACGCAAGCCGGCACGGCTGAAGCGAAAGTCATTATTGAGCGCTGAAATCGAAACTGCATTCGCTTGTCCGGCCTTCCGCCCAGGGCGGTGAATTTGGCACTGCACAAACAAGTGGCACGTCGCTGCACTTATCGCGATGCAGTGCGGTGGCGCCTATTGGGGAAGAACGGGCTCGCTGGGTCCGCAATTCTTCACGCTGCTCGTGGCCGGGAACTTGCAGAGACGCCTTGCCTTTTTGCCGTGGGTGTCGGCGCGGCTTAAAGCCTCGAAACCGAAGGACTGGACCGACAATCCGGTCACCCTGGGCGACCACCTCAAGAAGGCGCGCAGGGAGCGCGGCCTGCTTCAGCGCGAAGTGGCCAAGGCGCTCCGGGTCGACAGCATGTCGCTGGTGAATTGGGAAAAGAACCGGACCGAGATCGGTGCCCGTTGTAAGCGCTGTGGTGATCCCACCTTTCCGTTAAGCGGCGTGATGGGCGATTCTGCTGATCTCTGGACGGAGATCGGCTTATGTCTACGCTTGACCATACGCTTAAGCCGGAGGCGACCGAGGTTCGCCGGCTAGAAGTGATTACGGGCACGGGCCGGCGTCGACAATTTTCTGAGGACTTCAAGAGCGAGGTCGTCGCGGAGACGCTTGTCGCGGGCGCCGTCGTCTCGGAAGTTGCACGTCGGCGTGGGCTGACTCCGCAGCAAGTCTTCACCTGGCGACGGCAGGCACGGGCATCGGCGAGGCCTGGCATTGAGAGTGCCGGGCCGAAGTTTGTGCCGGCCGTTATTGAGACGAAAGCGCCGGCAGGCGGTGCGCCCGTGCGCCGGCGCAAGCAAGCCCATGGTTCTGACCGGATCTGCGGGCTCATTGAAGTAGTGACCGCCGGGATCACCGTACGGATTGGCCGCGGCGCTGACGTCAAGACAGTCGCGGCGGTTCTGCGTCTTCTGAAGGCCGGCGGATGATCGGCTTGTCGGGTACAGTCCGGGTGCTGGTTGCGACGCGGCCGGTCGACTTCCGCAAGGGCGCCGAGGGATTGGCGGCGCTGGTGCGCGAGACCATGCAAGCTGATCCGTTCTCGGGCGCCATCTACGTCTTTCGAGCGAAGCGAGCTGACCGGGTGAAGTTGATTTACTGGGACGGCACCGGTGTGTGTCTGTTTGCCAAGCGGCTGGAGGATGGCAAGTTCCGCTGGCCGAGCGTGAATGACGCGGTGATGCGGTTGTCGGCTGCGGAGCTCTCAGCCTTGCTGGAAGGGCTTGATTGGAAGCGGGTTCACGCGGCGCGAGAGGTACCAGCGCCGATACAGCCGGCATGATTGCGGCACAGTGAATCAGGGTGCCAGCAACACTGGCGCCGCACGAAGCCGCATGATCTGATTCCGCCATGGCGGATTCGCTTCCCGATGATGCTGACACGCTCAAGGCGATGCTGATCGCCGAGCGGGCGCAAAACGATCGGCTGCGTCAGATCATCAAGGAGCTGCAGCGTCACCGGTTTGGCCGGCGCGCCGAGAGGTTGCCGGAAGATCAAATGCTGCTCGGGCTTGAGGACGTCGAGCAAGGTGCCGCGAGCGGCGAGGCCAAGACCGAGATCTCCAATCCGATCGCGCGGGCCAATACTGGCGCCAAGCGCCGGATGAACCGTGGATCGCTTCCCGCCTACCTGCCGCGCATCGAGATGGTGGTCGATGTCGAGAAGCATTCCTGTCCGTTTTGCGGCAATGCTCTGCATCGGATCGGCGAGGACATAGGCGAGCGGCTTGACATCGTGCCGGCGCAGTTCCGGGTCTTGGTCGTGCGCCGGCCCAAATATGCCTGCCGATCGTGCGAGAGCGTGGTGGTGCAGGCCCCGGCGCCGAACCGATTGATCGAAGGTGGATTGCCAACCGAGACCACGGTGGCCCACGTCCACGTCCTCGTCGCCAAGTATGCCGATCATCTTCCGCTGTACCGGCAGGCTCAGATTTACGCCCGCCAAGGCATCAACCTCGATCGCTCGACGTTGGCCGACTGGGTTGGCCGCGCCGCCTTTGTGCTGCAGCCGGTTCATGAGCGCCTGCTGGCGGCCTTGAAGGCCTCGTCCAAGCTCTTTGCCGACGAGACCACGGCACCGGTGCTCGATCCGGGGCGTGGACGTACCAAGAATCGGCCAGCTGTGGGCCTACGCACGCGATGATCGGCCGTGGGGCAGCACCGACCCGCCCGGGGTCGCCTACGTGTACGCTCCCGATCGCACGGCCAAGCAGCCGATCACGCATCTTGCCGGCTTCAGCGGCATCCTGCAGGTCGATGGCTATGGCGGCTACCGGGCGCTCGCCGAACGCAACGATGTGCAGCTCGCCTTTTGCTGGTCGCACGTCCGGCGCCGCTACTATGAACTTGCCGCCGCCGGCCCGGCACCGATCGCCACTGAGGCGTTGCAGCGCATTGCGAGCCTGTATGCCATCGAGAAGGAAATCCGCGGCCTGAGCGCCGAGCACCGCTGTGCGGTACGCCAGGAGCGAAGCCGACCAATCCTGGACGAGCTCGAGCCTTGGCTGCGCGCCAAGCTCGCTTTGATCAGCCAGAAAACCAAACTCGCCCAAGCGATCCGATATGCGCTCTCGCGCTGGGATGGTTTGACCCGCTTCGTCGACGATGGACGTATCGAGATCGATTCCAACGTGGTGGAGCGCAGCATCCGACCGATCGCATTAAACCGAAAGAATGCGCTCTTCGCCGGTTCGAACGGCGGCGCCGAGCATTGGGCGGTCATCGCGTCCCTGATCGAGACCTGCAAACTCAACAGCGTCGATCCGCACACCTATCTCAGCGACACAATTACCAAGATCGTCAACGGACACCCCAACAGCGGCATCGACGAGCTCCTGCCGTGGGCCCACGCCAAACAGCAGTCTCTCAAGGCTGTGGCTTGAAAACAGCGCTTACTGCCCGTTTCGTGCCGGCCATCATCCAGTGGCTCGGCTACGATCCCCTGCCGCGGCCACGCAGCTTGGGGGAATGGATAGTTATTGAACGGACCCGAAGAGGGCTGGCCCGGCGGAGGCTTGCGACCGCCTTGGGCTGGGACGAAGCCACCCTAGGCGAGTACGAGGCTGGGCGCGCGCCGGATGCTCGAAGGCTGGCGGAGCTGTGTACGTTGCTCGGCTACCCTGATCGCTCCCTTGGACAATCCGAGCGGCCGCCCAGTAAATCCCAAGTTAGCCCTCCATTTCGGCACCAAGGCTCACCGCACAGATTTACAACGAGGCCAAGCAAGATCACCCGGATCTAGCATCTAAGCCGCTGCGAAACGGGTCGGAATGCACACGCGTCGCATGTCCGCTTCTGGCCACGCTTTTGGGACATGAGCAGACCTCGGGGGGCGACGTGAATGACCTCAAAAGACAAGCGGAATGCTGCTCTTGCGAATGCATACTGCTCGCTCGTACCGCATGAGCTTCCGTATCGATCCAATTTGGAGGGAGTCGGGCGGTCCAAACCCTCTGAACTGCGGCATTCGGGCGCGGAACCTCATGGCCAGCTTTGCGTTGTGACCTCGGCATAAGAGGGGAAATTGTGATGCAAGCCAACACCCGAGCGGTCTCCATTGGGCAGTCTCAATTCCGCTGCCCCTGTCATGCCTGCGCTTTTTTCCATAGCCGGGACGAAGAGTACGAGTTGCTGTTGCCGTTCGCCAAAGAGGGCTTTCAGGCCGGCGACCGGATGTTCCAGGTCGTCGACAGGGCTCACCGGGACGAACGGCGGCACCGGCTGTCGGACTCCGGTGTCGACCTGGAGAAAGCGGAGAGCGCGGGCCAGTTCGAAATTCGTGTGTGGGAGGAAGCCTACCTTCGAGGCAACCGTTTCGACCAGCATGCGATGCTGCACCTTGCTGAAACTGTTTTGCGAGACAGCCGCGACCAAGGTTTTCCGGTAACGCGGTTCTGGGCAAACATGGAATGGGCCTTAGAAGATTTTCCCGGCGTCCACGATATTGTCGAGTACGAGGCTCGAGCGAATAAGTTTCTGCCGCAGTATCCAGCGTTCGTCGTCTGTACTTACGACCTCAACAAGTTCAGCGCGCCTGTCGTTATGGACATCATGCGCACGCATCCTCACGTCATCATCGGCGGCGTGCTGCAAGAAAATCCGTTTTACGTACCGCCGGACGAGTTTCTTGCGGAGTTGCGCAATCGCCCAATGTAACGGCTATGGTTGCTACACGGGCGCTGTCGAAGATTCCACTAAGCTCCGATTCGGAAGCCGAGCTTCGGCGCTCCATCCGCGATCTGCTGTCATTATCGAGCTTGCCAGCCCTTTGGATTAAAGCCGATGCTAGGCAAATCGCCGACAGCCTAGCTCAGCTCGCAGTCAGCATCCTCGACGCGGAATTTGCGTCTGTCATCTTGCGCAATCCCAAACTGGAGGTCGTGCGTTGCCATGAGCGCTCTCTTTCGAGGCCAATCGACATGGCACAATTGCGCCAGCGGTGGCGCCCGAACTCACGATTTGAGGTCGATCATGGGGGCTGCGGACTGCTGCGCGCGATCTGCGTGCCGATCGGTCGAGACGTGGGATCAGGACTTATCGCACTAAGCCGACGGGCTGATTTCCCCAACGAAACCGAGCAGATGCTGCTTCGCGTTGCAGCCAATCAGGCGGCGATCGCGATCGAAAGATGGAAGTCTGAAGAGCAACGTGCCGAACAGTCGCGCGCCCTGGAGCAGCTCCATGAGATTGAGAGAGCGTTATACACGTTCACCGACCAGCTGTTCCGCGCTCAAACGGGCAAAGACATTTACGAGGCAGGTTTAGACTCAATCATCCGGACAATGCGTTGCGACCGCGCATCCATCCTTCTTTTCGACGATCGCGGTGTGATGCGATTTGTGGCTTGGCGCGCGCTCTCTGACGCATACCGCAGGGCAGTCGACGGTCACTCGCCCTGGACCCCGAGGGACAAAGTCGCCGACCCGATATGCATTGAGGACATCGAAAATGCTGGGGATCTTTCGGAAGAGGTGAAGGCAGTTGTGAGAGCCGAGCGGATTGCCGCGCTTGCCTTCATTCCGATTTTTGCAGGCGGCAAAGTCGCCGGAAAATTCATGGCCTATTACGATGCGCGGCACGCTTTCGCAAAGCGGGAGATCGATACCGGCATCACCGTTGCCCGACAACTGGGTTTTGGCTTGGAACGGCTGCGCAGTGACGAGGCGACGCGGCGGCTCGCCACGATCGTCGAAAGCTCGGATGATGCTATCATCAGCAAGAATCTCGACGGCATCATCCTGACATGGAATGCAGGCGCCGAGCGCATTTTCGGATACACGGCAGACGAGGTGATCGGAAAGCCTGTCACGGTGTTGATGCCACCTGATCGCGTCGACGAGGAACCGGGAATTTTGGCCCGGCTGCGACGCGGTGAACGCATCGATCATTACCAGACCGTCCGGCAGCGGAAGGACGGCACCTTACTCGATATTTCCCTTACGGTGTCACCGGTGCGAGATACGACCGGACGGGTTATCGGCGCTTCGAAGGTCGCGCGCGACATCACCGAGCAAAAGCGCGTTGAAATTGCCCTGCGCGAGAACGAACACCGCCTGCAAGATTTGCTTTCCGCCATACCGGCGGCCATTTACACGACCGACGCTAAGGGCCGAATCACCTATTACAACGAAGCGGCAGTCGAGCTTGCCGGCAGGCGACCGACGCTGGGTACCGATGAATGGTGCGTCAGTTGGAAACTGTATTGGCCGGACGGCACACCTTTGCCGCACGATCAATGTCCGATGGCCGTTGCGTTGAAGGAAGGCCGTCCCGTTCGGGGCAAGGAAGCCATAGCCGAACGACCCGATGGCACCCGCATCCCGTTCATCCCATTTCCGACGCCAATTCGCGATTCCAGCGGAAGGGTGATAGGCGCGATTAATATGCTGGTGGACGTCAGCGAGCGAAAGGACGCCGAAAGCCAGCAACGTTTACTGCTGCGGGAACTTAATCATCGCGTTAAGAACAACATGCAGATGCTGCAATCGCTGCTTTACACGGCGAGGCGACAGACCCAAAGCCAGGAGGCCATCAAGGTTCTCGACGATGCGGCGCGGCGTATCACTGCCATGGCAGCCGCGCAACGGGTGCTTTACAGCACGAGCGACGCGACTCGGTTCGACTCCAGGGAATTCGTCGATTCCGTCTGCCACACGGCACAGCAGACGTTCCCTTCGAATGTGAAAATCGTCTGCCAAGCAGATTCCGCGCAGCTCGACAACGAAATCGCTATGCCGCTTGCCTTGATCTTAAACGAGCTCCTCACCAACGCCGTGAAGTACGGCTGCACCGGGCAGACCGACAGTCTCATCCGAGTCAGTTTCGCGAATGGAACCGACGATGGGTCCTTTATCCTTTCGGTCGAGGACGGAGGTCCCGGCTTTGACCTGCCGGCGGTAAGGACACAATCCTCCGGTCTCAAGCTCGTGCAGTTGCTCGCCCGACAACTGCACGGTCAGTTCGCAAACCTCGCAGCCGTTGCAGCTTGCGTTTCACCGGAAAGCTCTGAACAGCTATGTTAGCAGTAAGCGACGTCGCGGGTATTCCTTTGCGCACTCTTTATCGGCTTTCGTTCAAGCAGCCATTTCTGTGCGCTCCTGAGGTAGGTGCCGGACGGCAAACCCAGCCCAATCGTGCGGATCGAATCCTGATCGTCGAAGACGATCTGTTGATTGCAACCGAAATGGAAGCCGCGCTGACAGACGCCGGTTTCGAGATCACTGGTATTGTCACGACCGGGGACGAAGCGATCGCGTCGGCTTGCGCCCGAGCTCCCGATTTAGCCGTCGTTGACATCCGGCTCGCTGGCGCCCGCGACGGTGTGAACACCGCGCTTGAACTGTTCAGCTCGTACGGCATCCGCTGTATCTTCGCCAGCGCTTATTCGGATGCCCAGGCGCGTCGGCGCGCCGAACCCGCGGCACCGCTTGGCTGGCTGAACAAGCCCTACACCATGACGTCTCTGACGGACTTGGCGCGCGCGGCGTTGGACCACGTTCGAGGCAAAAGTCGCCAATAGGATGTTGAGCGGCACCCTTGCCGGTTTCGGTTCGCCTTTGCGCACGAATACGCCGAGGCCGGCGAAGCGGTCGTCGCAAAGACGACCGAGGGACCGTCCTGGCGGCGGTCCGCCCCGCCGTCGCTCACTTGTCGTGGTGCAGTGCCATGTCGGTTATTCGGCGACGAACGGACTCGCTTGGGTCCGCAATCCTTCACGTTGCTCGCAGTCGGCAACTCTCATGGATTCATCGCCGCGACCAGCATGAAGCGCGCCGGATAGGTGACGCGATGATTGGCGCGCGCGATCGAGACCTCGCCGGTCTCCAGCGGCTGCCGCAGCGAATCCAAAACCTGCGGCTGGAATTCCGGCAACTCATCTAGAAACAGTACGCCGTGATGGGCGAGCGATATCTCGCCAGGCCGCGCGTGCAGCCCGCCGCCGACCAGCGCCGGCATGCTGGCCGAATGATGCGGTGCGCGGAACGGCCGGCGGTTGGTCAGCGCGCCGCCTTCGATTTCGCCGGCCACCGACGCGACCATCGACACTTCGAGCAGTTCGGCCGGCGCGAGCGGCGGCAAAATCGTCGGCAGCCGCGCCGCCAGCATCGATTTGCCGGCGCCGGGCGGACCGACCAGGAGCAGATTGTGGCCGCCGGCCGCGGCCACTTCGAGGGCGCGCTTGGCGCTTTCCTGGCCCTTGATATCGGCGAGGTCGACAGCGGCGCCTGCGATCTCCAAGATTTTGGGCTGCGGCCGCGACAGCACCTGGGTGCCCTTGAAGTGATTGGCGAGTTGGATGAGCGAGGAGGCCGCGACGATCTCGATGTCGGGGCTGGCCCAGGCGGCTTCCGGGCCGCACTTTTCCGGGCACATCAAGCCTTCGCCGCGCGCGTTGGCGCCGATCGCCGCGGGCAGCACGCCGGCTACGGGGGCGATCGAGCCGTCGAGGCCGAGTTCGCCCAGCACCGTGAAGCCCGACAGCGCGTCGTGCGGAATGGCGCCGATCGCCGCCATCAGACCAAGCGCAATCGGCAGGTCGTAGTGGCTGCCTTCCTTGGGCAAGTCCGCGGGCGCCAGATTGATGGTGATGCGGCGCGCCGGCAGCGCCAGTCCCGACGCGATCAGTGCCGAACGCACCCGCTCGCGTGCTTCCGACACCGCCTTGTCGGGCAGGCCCACGATGTTGAACGCCACCAGTCCGGGCGCGACCTGGACCTGCACGTCGACGGGCCGCACTTCGATGCCCTCGAACGCCACCGTGGAGACGCACTGAACCATCCGACCGCCCCTGCCGATCCGCCCATCCTAGCGCAGGTTTTCGAGGCCGGCAAGAACAATACGTGAACAAGAGCTCAGGTCAGCAGCATCGCCTGGGCCATGCCGGCCGTGATGGCGACGAGGCCCGCAAGATCGGGAGCGCCGACATACAGCGCGCGTGGCGGCAAGGTCGGGATGGTGAAGCGGGCGTACGCCAGCCCGCCGAGGCCAACCCAACCGAGCACGGCCGCACAGGCACCGAACGCTGCAACTTGCCCTTCGGGCACGAACGCGATCAGCGCGGCGAGGCCCATGCCGACGTAAAGCGCGTAGTACGCCATCATGAGCGTGCGTTTGTCGGAGAACCGGGCGCTGACGCGCGGGTCCGTGCACATCTGGGCGACGGCCGTCACGATCACGACTGCGGCAATCACCGGCATGGGCTAAGGCCGCCGCGGTTGTGGCGGCGCCGGTTCGGCAGTGCGGCCGTTTGCGTGTCGCATGCGGGGAGGGACCCTATGCGGGGATCGGCACGTCGCCGACGTCCTTCGGCACCTTGTAGCCCTTTTGGGTCGCAGGGCGTTTGGCGATCGACACATACCAACGTTTGACGTTCGGATACTGGTTGAGATCGACGGTCTGCCATTCGTAGCGCGACACCCAGGGCCAGATGGCGATGTCGGCGATCGAATAGGCGTCGGCGACGTATTCGCGGTCGGCCAGCCGCTTGTCGAGCACGCCATAGAGCCGGTGCGCTTCTTTCAGATAGCGCTCCTCCGCATAGGGCGCCTTGCCCTTGTTGTATTTCACGAAGTGATGGACTTGGCCGAACATCGGGCCCGGGCCGCCCATCTGCCACATCAGCCATTCGATGGTGCGGTAGCGCTCTTCGCCGGATTTCGGCAGCAGCTTGCCGGTCTTGTCGGCGAGATAAATCAGGATGGCGCCGGATTCCATCAGGCTCACACCGTTGTCGCGGTCGACGATCGCCGGGATACGATTGTTGGGGCTGATCTTCAAAAAATCCGGCTTGAACTGTTCGTCCTTGCCGATGTCGACGGCATACACCGTGTAGGGCAGTGCCAACTCTTCGAGCGCGATGGAAATCTTGCGGCCATTCGGCGTGGTCCAGGTGTAAAGGTCAATCACGGTCTCGGTCCTATGTTTGTTTGGTTGAAAGATGTTTGTTCAGGCGGCGCTTCGCGCTCATGCGGCCTTTTTGCCCCACAGCCGGGCCGAGGCGATGTCGGCGCCTTGGCGGATCGCCTTGAGCTTGAGCCACACTACCGGCTCGATCACCCATTCGCGCCGCGTAAACGTGCCGAAGCCGCAATCGGTCGAGGCGATGACGCGTTCGCGGTCGCCGACCGCCGCCACCGCCTCCTCGATGCGTCGCGCCACCACTTCGGGATGCTCGACGAAATTGCTGGTGGTCTCGACCACGCCCGGAATGAGGATCATGTCCTTGGGAAACGGCACGCGCTTGAGCGCCGCATATTCATGGGCGTGGCGCGGATTGGAGAACTCGATCGATAGTGCGCCGACCTTGGCTTGGTAAAGCGCGGACAGGATTTTTTCCAGCGCGATGTCGTGGATGTGCGGCCCTTCCCAGTTGCCGTAGCAGACGTGCAACCGCACACGGTCGCGCGGAATGCCTTCGATGCCCTTGTTGATCGCCTCTATGTGCCGCTCGCAGCGCTTGACGAAGTCGGCCTCCGTCAGGTCGCGGTACATCATGGTGCGGTCCATGGCGAGATCGGGCGCGTCGAGCTGCAGAACAAGACCGGCTTTATGGATCGCCTGATATTCGTTCTTCATCTCGCGCGCGATGGCGTCCAGATAGGCATCGTGCGACTCGTAATAGGCGTTGAGCATGGTGGTCGAAATGATGCCGGGCGAGGCCGCCGTCATGAAGCGCTCGGCAAAGGCGTGCAGCTCGTCGGCGATGCGATTGAAACCTTGCGTTTCCTCGGTGATAGGCTTGAGGTCGCGGTATTTGATCTCGGCCTGCGCCTCGGGCGCACCCTGCTGGCTCTTCGGCGGATTGGGGAAGCGCCGCATCAGATAGGCCAGCAGCTCGGGAAATTCCTCGAACTCGCGACCGCGGCGGCGCTTCGACACGCCGGCAAAGCCGGACATGCGCTGCGGCACATAGGTCTGAAAACCGATGCGGCGCTGCTCGCCGTCATTGCCGACGTCGATGCCGGCCTCGACCTGCTTCTCGACGACATCCCGCACCGCCTTATCCATCTCGGCGGCGAGTTCTTTGGGGTCGTACCCGTCACCCAGCTCCTGGCGCACCAGAAGGTCGCTCAGCCGTTCGTTGCGCGGCAGGCTGCCGACATGGGTGGTGAGGATGCGATCGCGGCTGAACAACATGACGCACTCCGGTTCGTCGTCGCGGCCCAGAACCGCGAGAGGCGGCAAAGGCCTATAATATTGCGGCCGGTTTTGCCATCGGCATAATGCCGTTTACAGCAAGCCGGGTGGGCCAAAGCCCGCCGGGTCAAACCAGGAAACGCCCGATGAATGTCGCCGACTTGAGCCTCGCGCCGGGCGCGGCCCTTGACGCCATTCCGCGCGAGTACAATTTCGCCGCCGACATTCTTGCGCGCAATCTCGACGCCGGCCGCGGCGGCAAAGCGGCCTTTATCGATCACAGCGGCAGCCACAGTTACGGCGCGCTGGCCGAGCGGGTCGAGCGCTTCGGCCACGCACTGCGCTCGCTCGGCATTCGCCGTGAGGAGCGCATTCTCATCTGCCTCACCGATACGATCGACTGGCCGACCGCGTTTCTCGGCGCCATCAAGGCCGGCGTGGTCGCAGTGCCGGTCAATACGCTGCTGACCGAGGACGATTACGCCTTCATGCTCGAGGACAGCCGCGCCCGCCTCCTGGTCGTCTCGGAAGAACTGCTGCCGAAATTCAAGAAAGGCATCGGCGGGGCCAACGATCTCGCGCACATCCTGGTGTCAGGCGAGAACGCGCAAGGGCACCAGCGCTTTGCCGACGCGCTGGCTGGCGCCAAGACCGAGCCGGTGACGGCGCACACCACGCGCGACGACATGTGCTTCTGGCTCTACACGTCGGGCTCGACCGGCCGGCCGAAGGGCGCGGTCCACACCCATGCCGACCTGCGCCTCACTGACGAGCTTTACGCGCGACCCATTCTGGGCATCACCGAGAACGACGTCTGCTATTCGGTCGCGAAGCTGTTCTTCGCCTATGGACTCGGCAACGCGCTGACTTTTCCGATGGCGGTCGGAGCCACCACTGTTCTGCTGCCGTCGCGGCCGACGCCGGACACCGTGGCCGAGCTTCTGAAAAAGCATCGCGTTACCGTGTTTTATGCGGTGCCGACCTTCTACGCCGGCTTCCTGGCCAGTCCGGCGGCGCCGCAAGCTACGGAGCTTAAGTTGCAGCGCTGCGTCTCGGCCGGCGAGGCGTTGCCGCCCGATGTCGGCCGGCGCTGGCGCGAGCGCTACGGCGTCGACATTCTGGACGGGCTCGGCTCGACCGAGATGCTGCACATCTTTGTGTCGAACCGGCCCGGCGATGTGAAATACGGCACCAGCGGCAAGCCGGTACCCGGCTACGACATTCGCCTGGTCGACGACGACGGCAATGTTGTCAGCAAATGCGGCGACATGGGAGAGCTGCAGGTGCGCGGGCCGACCAGCGCGATGATGTACTGGAACAATCGCGCGCAGTCGCGCGCCACGTTCCTGGGCGAATGGACCCGCTCCGGCGACAAATACGTCGAGGACGAGGCCGGCTACTTAGTTTATTGCGGCCGCCGCGACGACATGATGAAAGTCTCGGGCATGTATGTGTCGCCGTTCGAGGTCGAAGGCGCGCTGCAGAGCCATCCCGACGTGCTCGAGGCCGCCGTCGTTGGCTGGCCCGACGACGACAAACTCATCAAGCCGAAGGCGTTCGTAGTGCTCAAATCGTCGCAGCAAGGCGGCGATGCGCTGGCCCGCACCCTGCAGGATCATTGCCGCAAGCAACTCGCGCCTTACAAATATCCGCGCTGGATCGAATTTCGCGTGGAGTTGCCGAAGACGGCGACAGGGAAGATTCAGCGGTTCAAGCTGCGGGCCGAGGCGGAGGGGAGGTGATAAAATCTCGGGACGATTGACCGCCTTATTTCTTCTCGATCAGAGAAAGCCGTCGATCGCAATGGCGGCTGTGTGTTTCGAAAGGATTGTTTTGTCAAGGGCGCGAAGCGCCGCCTTCGGCGGTCAACAGACCCTTGATGATGTGGACGGCCCCACACCGACGGCATCAGAGTGCCAAAGCGTGGTCGCTGGAG
>Ga0070741_10012618_pt1 | contig 15216 bp, 10 predicted proteins | sample Coa_R1_4_FD_66440 | JGI IMG/M metagenome (GOLD analysis project Ga0070741, IMG submission 66440) | Surface soil microbial communities from Centralia Pennsylvania, which are recovering from an underground coalmine fire - Coalmine... | ecosystem: Environmental > Terrestrial > Soil > Unclassified ... | reverse complement strand
GGAGTGGTGTTTGCAGCAGCGCACTTAGTCTTCGGCGTTGTAGATTTTGCAGACCTCTGTGCCCATGTAGCCAGGAACTACTTCCTGTTGGCGGCAGTTGCATTTCTGGCGGCATCGGCCATCGGGCTGGCGAGTCGGCGCCGGGCTTAGAAGCACGAAGCATCCGGCAGCCACGGTTGCCGTTCGGCCTTCGACGAATCCAGCAGGCGGGAGGCAACTGCGGGCACGAATAAGTGCGCTTTCGATTTCGCGTCATACTCTCCAGCCTCGATGAGAAGAACACCCGGATAGGATTTTGGAATGGACGTGCCAATATCGGGACAAAGTGTCCGCACGGCCTGGGGCAAGCGGCTAAGGGCGCTCCGGAATATTCCGCCCGTGCTTCGGCTAGTGTGGGATTCCAGCCCTGCCATCGTCATTACCGGGAACGTCTTGCGGTTGCTCTCAGCTCTCATCCCTCTGGCGATGCTGGCCGTCACGCGGAACATCATCGACGGGATCGTTGCTCACCTCTCCCACCCTTCTCAGAGTGCATCGGCGATCTGGGGATGGGTGGCGCTGGAGTTTCTCCTGGCCCTCCTCGGTGCCACCCTGGGGCGGGCCATCGACTATTGCGATAGCCTCCTGGCGGACAAATTCACCCGCCATATCAGCGTCCGCATCATGGAGCACGCCTCGCGCCTCGACCTCGCGTGCTACGAGGATCCCGTCTTCTACGACAAGCTCGAAAGGGCACGTGTCCAGGCTACCGACAGGCTTGGAATGATCCAGGCCTTTGGCCGCCTGAGCCAACAGGTGATTACCACGGCCACGCTCGCCGCCGGGATTGTGGTCTTCTCCCCCTGGCTGTTACTCATCCTGATCGCTTGCGTCGTCCCTGCTTTCCTTGGGGAGAGCCACTTTGCCTTCCTGGGCTACTCTCTGGCTTTCCGCCAGACGCCGGTGCGCCGCCAGCTTGACTACCTCCGCGTCCTGGGCGCTAGCAAAGAGAGCGCTAAAGAGCTGAAGCTTTTTGGCTTGAGTTCGTTTCTCACGGAGCGATTCAGGCAGTTATCTGACGAAATCTATAATCAGAATGTGGCGTTGGCCCGACACCGTCTTTGGGCTGGCTCCTTGCTCTCCCTGCTGAGTACGATCGGTTACTACGGGTCGTACGCCTTTGTCATCTACCAGACCGTGTTGGGCCGATTGAGCGTGGGAACCCTCACTTTCCTGGCCGGGGCTATTGCCGGCGCGAGCAGCAACATCGGGATGATCTTCTCGACCTTCTCCAGCATCGCGGACCAAGCCCTCTTCCTCACTGACCTGCTCGATTTCTTTGCGGTCAAGCCCAGGGTGACTTCCGGTCCGAGGGCGCGGCGCATGCCCCGGCCTCTTGTTCGGGGCTTCGAATTCCGCAATGTCAGTTTTGCCTACCCCGGCACCAACCGACTCGTGCTGCGCGACTTGAGCTTCCGCCTTGCGCCCGGTGAACGGATCGCTCTGGTGGGCGAGAACGGGGAAGGGAAAACCACCATTGTCAAGCTGCTCACGCGCCTCTACGACCCCACTGCGGGATCGATTCTCCTCGACGGGATCGACCTGCGCGAGTACGACCTTGAGGACCTTGCCAGTCAGATCGCCGTCATCTTCCAGGACTTCATGCGGTATGACCTGACGGCCGCCGAGAATATCGCCATCGGTCAGGTTCAGTGTCGGGACGATCTGCTCAAGATCCGAATGGCGGCGCAAAAGAGCCGGGTGGGCGCAACGATCGAGAAGCTCCCCCACGGCTACCGCCAGATGTTAGGCCGCCGGTTCGAGGGGGGACTGGATCTTTCCGGGGGAGAATGGCAGAAAATCGCCCTGGCCCGCGCCTACTTCCGCGACGCACAGGTGCTCATCCTCGACGAGCCCACCGCCTCGCTCGATGCGCGCTCGGAGCATGAAGTTTTCCAGCGCTTCTCGGAATTGACCGCGGGAAAAATGGCTGTCCTGATCTCCCATCGCTTCTCGACGGTGCGGATGGCGGACCGCATATTGGTGCTTGAGCACGGTCGAATCATAGAGGAAGGCGGTCACGGGCAACTGATGGCGCTGGGGGGGCGTTATTCTGAAATGTTTGCTTTGCAGGCGGCAAGTTACCGCTAAGGTTGCGTGGGCAGATGATTACGGCTCGTGGCAGCCGGCCCAGAGTGTGGTGAAGGACCCGCAGACACCGGGGCTTGATTCCAGGGCCGCTCGACCTTGCGTTGCGGATGTTGCGGTCAGCGTATGAACGATAATCCGATACTCAACACCAGTCGCTCCAGAAAGATGCTGCTGACACCCTTGCCTCCTGTCACCATGCCGGGCAGTGACCGCGGCGTCTCGTCTTCACACTTTGAGTTGCATGAAATGCTCCGGCGCGCGGCATGGCAGGAAGCCAGGCTTTGGACGGCGGCCGTGCGGGGAGGACGCTGTCGCATTCTGGAGAAGAGACTGCGTGAGTCGATCGCGTCCATCGAGCAGTTGTTGCTGGGCGTTCAGAACCACGATGACGTCGCAGAGGCCGGCCTGGAAATCCGCTGGCTTCTGGAGAACGCGCGTCTGTTGCGTGCAGCCACCCGAACGGTCCGCCGGGCGCTGCGGGGGTCACGGCTGCTTCCACAAGTAAGAGTCTCGGATGGTGATTCGTCCAGGTCGTTGCGAGCCTATGTCGCGGCATCTGCTTACCTGCGCGCGACCGGGTTTGCGTTCGAGGAAGATACCTTTTCTCTCTACTTCCAGGCCGCGCAGCAGAGTTGCTCCCTCGAAATGGGCGAGTTGTGGGCGCTCGGGCCGCTTCTTCAACTCGTGCTGCTCGAAGAGGCTGGGCGTGCAGCGCGCCAACTGCTCTCCGGGGTGAAAGACGCTGCGGCGGATTCTAGCGACCTGCCGGATATCCGAATCCCAACCATCATGACAAGCCTGCGGAGAGTGCAGGATGCCAACTGGAAAGACCTCTTCGAGCAAATCAGCGAGTGTGAGAAGATCCTGCGCGAGGACCCGGCAGGCGCGTATCCGCGAATGGATTATGAGAGCCGCAACCTCTATCGTGAAGCCTTGAAGGACCTCGCCCTGCATTCGAATTCCAGTGAACCGATGGTGGCGCGGGCGGCCATCAAGTTAGCAGAGGGTGCGCAGAGGGAATGGAACTCAAACCCGCGCGTGCGAGGACGGCGAAGGCACGTCGGGTATTACCTGATCGGCAGGGGCCGCAGGATCCTCGAGAAAGAAATTGGCTTCCATCCCCCATTCTGGTGGCAGCTTCGGGATGCCATCGGAGCGTGGCCTGAGATCTACTACCTGGTTGGAATTGAACTTCTGACATTTGCTGTGATTGCCTTTGTTCTCAGCGGCCTGGGGCCTGCTGTGCCGCTCATTCCCGCCTTTATTCTGCTGCTGCTTCCCGCCAGCGAGTCGGCGATCGGGGTCCTGAATCAGTTGGTGGCCGGCTTGTTCCCGGCCAGGATTCTTCCTAAGCTCGATTTCACCGAAGGGATTCCAGATGACTGCGTCACGATGGTGGCGGTTCCTACGCTCTTGATCGATGAGAGCCAGGTTCGAAAACTGGTTAGAGACCTGGAAGTGCGTTACCTGGCCAATGGCGACCGAAACCTGCACTTTGCCTTGCTGACGGACTTGCCCGATGCTCCGCAACCCTCTGACGAAGGCGAAACACTCGTCGACCTTTGCTCCGCCCTGATCGCGGCACTGAATGACAAGTACCTTGCCAGGGGCAAGGGTTCCTTCTTCCACTTTCATCGGCGCCGCGTCTTCAATTCTTCGGAAGGCGCCTGGATGGGCTGGGAGCGCAAGCGAGGGAAGTTGCTGGACTTCAACAACCTGCTCCTCGGCAGGTATGACCACTTCCCGGTCAAGACGGGCGATCTTTCACGATTACCCTCGGTCCGGTATGTAATTACACTTGACTCTGACACCGAGCTGCCGCGGGGAACGGCGCACCGGCTGGTTGGAACCCTGGCCCACCCTTTGAATTGCGCGGTTGTTGATCCCGCAACCAACACGGTCGTGGAAGGATACGGCATCTTGCAGCCTCGCGTTTCGATCAGCGTCCGCTCCGCGAGCCGGTCGCGCCTGGCGAACATCTACTCCGGCCACACGGGGTTCGACATCTACACGCGAGCGGTTTCAAACGTCTACCAGGACCTCTTTGGCGAGGGAATCTTTACTGGTAAGGGGATTTACGAAGTCAGGACGTTTCAGCAGGTTCTGGCGGAGAGGTTCCCCTGCAATACAATCCTGAGTCACGATTTGATTGAGGGTGAGTACGCGCGCGCGGGCCTTGTAAGCGATGTCGAGGTCATTGACGATTATCCCTCACACTTCAGTGCCTACAGCCGGCGCAAACACCGCTGGGTGCGGGGAGACTGGCAGATTATGCGCTGGCTCTGCTCGCGTGTGCCCGACTATTCAGGAAGGATTGTGCCGAACCCCCTGGGCGTGATTTCCCGCTGGAAGATCCTGGATAACCTCCGTCGAAGCGTTCTGGAAGCCTCCATTTTCGTTTTGATTCTGGCTGGTTGGTTGTGCTTGCCGGGTGGCCCGATCCACTGGACCCTTGCAGTCCTGGCGCTCCTGCTGATTCCCACCTACGTCCAATTGATGCTGGCCGTGCTGAAATTGCCTCGCGCCGAATCGCCGCTCGGGCTCCTGAAGGAGGCTGGTGAAGCCTTCGTCGAAGGTCAGGTTGCCATTTTCCTCATGCTGGCCTTTCTGTTGCACCAAACGCTGGTGACGCTCGACGCCATCGTCCGCGCAGTGGCGCGCCTGTTTGTGACACGGCAGAAGCTTCTTGAATGGGAAACCTCTGCGCAAGCTGAATCGGAGGCCAGGAAAGAGAATCCGGTGGACGTCTACCTCGATCGGGCGCCGCTCTTTTCGATCCTGATCGCCCTTGCCTTGGCAGGATTTCGGCCATACGCCCTGCCCATCGCCAGTCCCATATTGGTCTTATGGGGATGTGCGAAACTGCTCTCCCAATGGCTCAACAGGCCCTTGCGCAGCGGAACGAGCGCCATCAGCGCAGAAGATGAAACCTTTCTTCGGGATGCTGCTCTGCTCACCTGGGAGTACTTCCGCCGGTATGGAGAGGCAGGAGGCAGCGGGCTGATTCCTGACAACGTCCAGGAGAACCCGCCGGCCGTCGCCCACCGCATCTCCCCAACCAACCTCGGCCTGCTGTTGAACGCACGCCTGGCTGCTTATCGCCTCGGATTCCTGTCCTTGCAGCGATTTGTCACGGAAACTGAGACGACCTTCGCAACCATCAGCCGGCTCGCTCGCTTTAACGGCCACTTATATAACTGGTACGACACCCGTTCTCTCGAGCCGCTGGAGCCCCGTTTCGTTTCAACTGTGGACAGCGGCAATCTCGCCTGCTGTCTGTGGACGCTCAAGCAAGGTTGTCTGCACATGGGCACCCAGCCGATCTTCCAGCGTGACCTCTTCCGAAGCGTGCGCGACCATATCCGGCGAGTCAGCGAACTCCTCGGCGCTGCCGAGGCTCCGAGTGATCTGGTTCGCACTGTAAACGAGATCGCGAGCCGGATGGAAGCGTGTGGCAGTGACGCTTCAGCCTGGATGAATTCGATTCGCGGGTTCGAAAGACAGATGCGGGAAATCCACACCCGGCTGTCGCAGGAGCCCGGACTTGAGGAGCTTACGTCGTGGAGCCGCGAGGCAGGCGCGCGGCTTACGGACATCCGAGAAGCCGCCGAGAGCCTCACGCCATGGCTCCTGCCGGAGTTTCAGGAGACGCTCCATCACGCCGGGGTTGAAGACGGAGACGGCTCTGCTCGGGCATTAACCCTTGAGTCCCTGCCCGAGTTTATCGCCAACCTTGAAGGCAGACTCCTGGCGGTTTTGCAACACCCGCAGGAGAACGGGGAGGTCGTTTCGGCTGCCCAGGCGCTTCGCTCGAGGCTGCCGATGTGTTTGCGTGAGGCCGAACATCTTCAGGCCAAACTCAAATCCCTCGCTGACCAGGCCGCGTGTCTTGTTGAGGAGATGGACTTCCGCTTCCTCTACAGCCACCGGCGGCAGGTCCTTTCCATTGGCTACGACGCCGGCCAGCATCGCCGGGAGGGGAGCAGTTACGAACTGCTGGCCTCGGAGGCGCGGTCAGCGGTGTTTGTGGCGATCGCCAAGGGAGACATCCCACAGGAAAGCTGGTTCCATCTGGGCCGCACCCACACCATCTGTGAAGGGAGGCGCGTGTTGCTGTCCTGGACAGGAACCATGTTCGAGTATCTGATGCCGGCGCTCTGGATGAACATTTTCTATAACACCATCCTTGAACGGAGCATGGATGCTGCCGTAGCGTGCCAAAAGGTGATGGCCCGACGCCTGGGAATTCCTTGGGGAATCTCCGAATCGGCCTGGCCTGACAAGGATGAGGAAGGACACTATCAATACCGCGCGTTCGGAGTCAGATCCTTGGCCCTGAAGCCGGACTTGCCTCGCGAGATCGTGGTTTCTCCCTATTCGACTTTTCTAGCCCTTCATATTGATCCTGCTGGTGCTCTCAAGAACCTTCGGATCATGAAGGCGATGGGCTGGACGGGCGCCCTGGGTTTCTACGACGCCGCTCAATTCGATGGGTTTGGCCCCGACGGTGTGCCGACTTTCCAGGTTGTTCCCACCTGGATGACTCACCATCAGGGAATGAGCCTGCTCTCGGTCGCGAACCTTCTTTGCGATGGCGCCATGCCGAAGTACTTCCACGCTGAGCCTCTGGTTGAAGCCACGGAACGGCTGCTGCACGAGAGGGTTCCTCGGAACATCTCCATTGAGCAGGACGATCCGGCGTGCCACAGCGCGCGCACCTCCGGCTGGCAGCCTGGCCGTCGCGACCTTGCGCATCTCCCCTCGAGCCCGGAAAAAGAAGGAAGCACCGCCCATTCTTTCGGACCCGTCTTTAGCCACAAGCCCTCAAATACTTCGCAGGGCGGTTGACGCTGCCGTCGCCGCATGATAGAAGACATGAAGCGGGCTGATTCTTCTGATTCCAGAATGCTGGCTGCGCGGGAGGCGGGAAGTGTCGACGAAGCTGCACGGGGTAATCCCCGTGATTCAAACCCCATTTTTCGACGACGAGACGATTGATGAAGCATCTCTGCGCAAGGTGGTGGACTTCGCGATTGAGTGCGGGGCGGGTGCCGTCTGCATACCCGGGTATGCGAGCGAGTTCTATAAACTCTCCGACCCTGAGCGGTACCGCGTTTCCGAGGTGGTCGTTGAGCAGACAAAGGGACGGGTTCCCGTCATCATCAGCACCGGCTCGGGGTCTGTATACTCCACTATCAAGTTCTCCCAGTATGCGGAGTCCATCGGCGCGCAAGCATTGATGGTCCTTCCGCCGTCGGTTGCGCCCCTCGGGCCAAAGGAAATCTTCGCATTCTTCGAAAGCGTGTGCCGCAGCGTCAGGATTCCCATCATGCTCCAGGATGCTGATTTCACCGGAAGCGGTCTGCCGGTCCGGCTGTTTGTGGACTTGGCGGAACGCTGTCCCAATTTCTGTTTTGCCAAGGTGGAGACGGCCCTGCCCGGAACGAAATGCGAAGAGATTATCCGGCTCTCGAAAGGAAAGATCCAGGTCCTTTACGGTCTGGGTGGAGTCTATTTGATGGACGGTTTTCGTCACGGCGCTTCTGCCGTGATGCCCGGAGCCGGTTTCACCGACCTGTATGCCCACATTTTTGAATTGCACGATGCCGGCCAGGATGAAACCGCCCGCACGCTCTTTTACCGCATGATGCCTTACCTGGTGTTTGCACGGCAAAACCTTGAGTTGAACATGATCCTCGAGAAAAGGGTCCTCGTGCGGCGCGGTGTGATTCCTTCCGATCGGCTGCGTGAGCCCACGCTGCATTTAAGCGAAGCGCACCAGAAGGAAGCAGACGAAATTATCGATCTGGTTTTGAAGGCCTGTCGCGATGCCGCATCCTTAAAAAAGGAGAGCTTGAAGAACTCCGCTTCCGCAAAGATCGGTTGAACCTTTTCACACTTTCGCACGGGCAGCGAGTGGAATCCCTGCCTCCTCAAACGCCCGGCCGAGTCGGGCCCTTTCCTCTGCGTTGGCAGCCCGATGAGGCCGGCGTGGCAGGCCCGCCCGTCGCCCCTGGAGTTCGATGGCGCCTTTGATCAATCCATAGAAACAGTTCGGGTCGTTGACAGCCCGCCAGATGACGAGCAACTGGTTGTGAAGCGCCCGCGCCTTCGTGTGGTCTCCAGACTGGACGGCTTCATACAGCTCCACGCATTGCCGGGGAAGTATGCTGGCAATTGCAGAGAGCGTCCCATGCGCCCCGATGACGAAGGAAGGATACAAGAGGTCATCGACGGCGCTCAACACGGGGACCTGCTTCCCGAAACGATACACCATATCCGCAAGCTGGTGCATGTTGGAGCCGCTCTGCTTCACGGCGATGATGGCCTCTGCTTCAAGTAGTTTCGCAACACCGTCCGGCGTCACTTGCCCCCAGGGAAGAACATTGTAGAGAATCACGCCCAATTGCGTCTTGGTGTGAATCTCCGAGTAATAAGACACAAGCTCCGGAATTCCGGGCTGAAAGAGGTAGTGAGGCGGCGTTACCTGGAGCGCTGCGACACCGGCCTCCTTGGCGGCGAGCCCCAGCTCCACGGCTTCGTCCGTTGTGTCCGGAATCACTCCCGCGATGACCGGAACCCGGCCCTTGACGTGCTCCACAAAAATGCTGTTGAGCTCCTTCACCTCATCGCGTCGCAGGCCGGCGCCTTCTCCGGTTGACCCGCCGGCACAGAGAGCCGTGACTCCGCAACTCAAGTGGTAGTCGATCTCCTCTCGCAAAGCTGCTTGGTCAATCCGTCCCTGACCGTCGAACGGAGTAATGACGGCCGGAATTACCCCTCGCAACCACGAAACCATTGGCTGCCTCCTGGATGAAGTCTGTTTTTGCTACGCCCGGAAGAGTCTGCGGCTCTCCACACTTGAATGACGCTATCACATGCTGTATTGCCGGTCAAGAAACCCGCTCACGCCAGCGTGAATTACATCTCCAGCCGAATCACACAGCCGCCCCGCGGCACTGCGCAGGCCACCACGAGCGGCTTTCCCGACGGCGGATTATTCCTCAGGACAGGCGCGGCCGCTTATAGCCAGGGGATCCTTCCTTATCGCTGGGGTGACTACACCGCCGTGGCCAACGAACTCCTGGACCCAGCCACAGGGTCCGGCTCAACCACTCCCGGAATGTGGATCACCGGCATGTACGCCGGAGCTGACGGGCTCTGGCACACCGCAATCGGAAGAAATGGTTTCACCCAGAGCAACCAGCCATAGCAACATATGGAACTGACCTTTCTAGCTCGATTGACCTGACGGGCAGAGCGGTCCTTCTGCTCTACCCGTCAGTATTTGTTCTTCCCGGGTGCCTTCTCTCGCCTGGCTCCTCTGCGCCATTGACAAGGGTGTCTGTCGTATACTGCTACATTCTGCGTTTCGGGCAAATCATTCTGGGAGAGTCTTGATGAGAAGTCCCCTGAGGATCTCTATTTATCTGGGTCTGGCCGCGGTGTTTGCCGCGGTTGCAAGCGTGCAGTTCGGTGCGCAGGTTGCGCAATCAGGACGCAACCAGGACCCGCTCCTTGAAACCTTAAACGGCGAGTTCATTGCGCAGTATCAAGCGGCGCTGGCGGATTCGCTTGCGCAGGCGGGTCCGGTGATTTTTGAGGAGGGCAATGACTGCATTCTCATCCGCAAGGGTGAACGTACGCGGGTTGAGGTGAAGCCTGTCGAGTATCACGAGCTGAAGGCGGTCGCGCACATTCCCCTGGCGCTCTACGTGATGCTGTCGTTTCCCCACGAGGAAAGCCTTTCTGCCACCCGCATCGAGCGCCTCCGGCATTACCGCGAACTGATGGCGGAGGCGCGCCGCACCCTCCCGAGCCGTCACTTCACGCCGGATCAGCTTGACCGGCAGCAGAAAATCTTCACCGCCTCGTTCAAGTTCCTGGATGGTGTACTCGCGGCGGGCCGGGTAGATCGTGAAGCGCTCTCAAGCTTCGCGCGCGAAATCGCGCCCTTGCTCCTCGCAAACGTCCGAGACGCAGCCGCAGTGGAATTAGAGCGGCTTTACGCCGCCGCTGCGGCCTGGCGGAAAGAGCTCAGCCCGGCGGAATGGAACGCGCTGCACGTCGTAATGATCGGCCCGCACATGCCTCGCGAGCGGGAGATTTCCATGCAATTCTTTGAGCGGCTCTTTCACGAACGCACCGAGGGTCAGCGAGTCATCTATGCGGAGGCCCTTTGGAAAGAGCAGGACGCGTTTAACCTGCTCGCCACGCATATCGTGGACGGAGCCGCCGGCCAGGCCTTCTTCGGCGACCCCATGCGCATGCACCGCGACCTGCTCTCCGACGCCGCCACGGCTTACCTTGACGCACATCCTCTCAACCCATGAGGGCAAACCTGTTTTGGGATATGCGACTATAGACCCTGAAATTCGGCGAGATGCCGCGGACCTCAATAGGTAGCCACGGCACCGTTGTTATGCCGTGGGTTCGTCGCAAAGAAAGAGCCCACAGCATCGGTATCATGTGGTCTCTACGACTTTTCCATACGGTCATATCCCCTGAAAAGGAGGTACTACACTATTCGCCCACCCCAGACTTTCGGATCATCCCGGAAACCGCTCTGTTCCAACCGCCTCAACTCCTCGAAGCTTTCCAGTGATCGTTTTTTGATTTCTCCCCAAGCCTTCGCGAATGCTGGGCGGCTCAAATTGGATTTGATTCCATCACACCACACTTCCCATGTTTCGCGTCGCACCCTACCCTTCTGCCTCAAGAATACTTGTTCGTTGGAGAGATCAATATATTGATAGAACCACGTCAAGGTATCGAATAATTTCGCATCATCCAACTCTTCGTTAAGCAGGGCTTCGACCGGGATACGATGCGCGATTTCACGATATTGTCTTGTGAGGTCATCCTCGAACGCCGTTATCGCCTGTCGCTTAGCCAGTTCGACTTGCCAAAACAATGCAACCACGCCCGCGGCAGTGGCACCGGAAACTACTGTCTGCACGATATCAAGCCAAGATGCACTCATTTTCTTTACTCTTGAGGTTGGATTAGCAGCGAGCCGATTCGCAGATTTTCTGCTGCCATCTTTCACTTTTGCATAAGCGCCGCGGACCTTGAGGGCAGAGGCCCGCGCTACATGCCTAAATTCTCTGCGCCACGAAGCGCTTGGCGTGCTCTTTCAGGATGCAGCGGTCCATGACGACTTCGACGCCGGCTTCGCGAGCCCGCCGCGCGGCATCCTCGTGGATAATGCCTTCCTGCATCCAGATGACTCTGGCCCCTTTGCGAACCGCCGCGTCTACCACTTCCGCAACAAACTCGGGCCGGCGGAAGATGACCACGACTTCTGGCACCTCGGGCACCTCGTCCAGGTTGCGATAGCACTTGAGCCCCAGGACACTCTCTTCGTTCGGGTTGACGGGGATGATCCGATATCCATGGGCCATCATGTAGGAGGAGACTCCGTAACTTGGTCTTGAAGGGCGGGAAGAAAGACCGACTACAGCGAGGGTCTTGTATTTTTCCAAGATCTCCCGGATTGGGTCTGACATGCTAGGCTCCAGTTAAGCTATGGGGGGTATGACTCATGCCATCCTGGCGGCTCGCGCTGGTACCTGAATTCCAGCGTGTAAATGTTAAAGCCTGGCGCGTTTCAAAGCCACGGCCGCCACGCGCTCCAAAGCTTCCAGGAACTTTTCGTTATCCTCATGACTTCCCACGGTCACGCGCAGCGAGGTGGGGAAGCCGTAAAGCTTCATAGGCCGTACGATCACTCCCTCATGAAGGAGGCGAATGAAGTCCTCCTCACAATCGCGCCCCGTATCAATCAGCAGAAAATTCCCCGCCGAAGGCGTGTAGCGCACTCCCATGAGGGTCAGCTCCTCGGTCAGGAATTTCATCTCGTGCGCATTTGCTTCGACCGATCGCGCGATGTGTTCCCGGTCGTCCACTGCCGCCATCCCGGCTGCCTGGGCCACGCTGGAAGCGTTAAAGGGAGATCGAATTCGATTGAGACATTCGATCAGATCGGGATGGCCTAACCCATATCCCAGCCGGATTCCCGCCAGTCCATGCACCTTTGAAAATGTGCGGAGGACCAGAATGTTCCTCCCCTCCCGCACCAGGTCCAACGAGCGCGAATAGCCCGGGCGCTGGACGTACTCGTAGTAAGCCTCGTCCAGCACCACCAGGATGCGCGGCGGAATGGCCTCGAGGAACTGGTCCAATTCCTCGGCGGTGAACATGGTGCCGGTGGGGTTATTGGGATTGCCGAGGTAGACCACCTTGGTGCGTTGGGTCACCGCATGAGCGATGGCCGACAGATCGAAAGTCATATCGCGCATCGGGGTGAGGACAAGCCCTGCTCCCATGTCCTCGATAGCCAGGCGATACATGTAGAATGCCGATTCCGAGGTGATCGCCTCGTCACCGCCGCTCAGGAACGTTTTCGCGACGAGTTCGATCAGATCCGTGGAGCCCGCGCCCAGAATGATCTGATCCATGTTCAGGCCGTGAATTTGCGCCAGTTTCTCGCGCAGGTAGTAGCCGCCTCCATCGGGGTAGTAATGAAGGCGGTCCAGGAAGTTGCGAATGGCTTCCTGAGCTTTCGGTGAGGGACCGAGGGGATTCTCGTTGGAGGCCAGTTTGATAGCCGAGTGCCCCAGTTCGCGTTCGACTTCCTCGATGGGTTTCCCTGGAGGATAGGGACGAATGCGAGCCGAATAGGGAGGAAGGATGTCGTAAATTGACGAGCGTGCCATAATTGCAGTGACCCGGTTTCGCCATTCAGGTGTCAGGTTTCCCCGGCCAGGGTTCGGCCTCCGCACCTCAATGAAACCTAACACCGGTTATGAGTTTCTGTGACTTCCCCCTTCCACTTTCTAAGACGGGCAACTTCCGCCGGGGTCAAATGACGGAACCTGCCCGGCGGGAGACCGTCATCAGTGAGGAATGCGATTCCGACACGCTTCAACTTTATCACCGGAAAGCCGATACGCTCAAACATGCGGCGCACCTGGTGGTAGCGCCCCTCGACGAGCGTAATTTCGTACCACGGCCTGTCGCGCCTTGGGAGAGGCCGAATCTGGCACGGCGCCGTCGGGCGGCCGTCGAGGGTGATACCTTTCTCGAGCCTTGCCAGTTGCTCCGCCGTCGGACTTCCTTCCAGCTTAACCTGGTAGGTTCTGGGTACGGCCGAAGCGCGGGACATCAGGAAATTTGCCAATTCTCCATCGTTCGTCAGGATTAAGAGACCCGAAGAATGAAAGTCGAGCCGTCCTACGGGATACACGCGTTCCTTTACGCCCTTGACCAGGCTCAACACCGTGGGGCGATTCTGAGGGTCGCGGACGGTTGAAACATAACCCACGGGTTTGTTGAGCAGAAGGTAGACACGGCGGGAAGTTGGGCGAAGCAGCCGGCCATCAACGCGGATGTGATCTCGTTCCGGATCAGCTTTTGTTCCGAGCTTGGTGGTGACCCGGCCATTGACCGTCACCCGTCCCTGGAGGAGGATTTCCTCCGCCTTGCGGCGCGATGCGATGCCCGCTGCTGCGATGATCTTTTGCAGGCGTTCCTGCATATCTTCCCCGAGCTTCTCAAGAATTCGATTCGTCGGTTGATAGCGGAGTCGAATTATCCTCAGCGGGGGATGAGTCCGGTATCGCAGCCGCAGATGCTTCCTCCGCCCTTTCAGGGGAGAGCGCCGCGTTTTGATCCGCTGGGTTCTCGATTGCAGCTCCCCGCTCGCCCGGCCCTCCCGTCGCGAGTGCTTCTGCGGTTGTCACTTCGAGCTCCGGTCCGAGTGCCTGACGGGCCAGTTCTTCAAATTCCTTAAGGCTCGGCAGTTCGTCGATATCTCTCAGTCCGAAGTGAACCAGGAATTCCCGCGAAGTGCGGTAAAGGATGGGCCGGCCCACCACGTTCTTCCGCCCGGAGGTCACGATCAGCTTCCTTTCCATTAAGGTGTGGATAACACCGCCACAGTCCACGCCGCGGATTTCGTTAATCTCCGGCAATGTTACGGGCTGACGATAGGCAATGACCGCAAGCGCCTCGAGCGCGGGCTTCGAGAGCCGGATCGGGGGCTTCAAGCTCTTCACGAACTTCCGTAAGACGTCATGGTGCTCCGGCTTGGATGAAAACTGGTATCCACCGGCAACCTGGCGGATGTGGATACCGTGCTCCGCCCGTTGATACTCTCCCATAAGCTCCAAGAGTTTTGCCCTGACCCGCTCGCGGTCTTCTTCCTCGACCGACTTCGTGAGCGTTTCAAGGCTTACGGGTTCCGGAGAAACGTAGACGATGGCCTCGATCAAGGCTTTAAGTGTTTCGTCATTCAGCATCCGATGGGCCGTTCCTCGTTCACTTGTTGGAAGTCTTCATTGAAGGCTCTCGTCGAGACTTGCCTGAAGCAGGTCAACCTTGGCGGCCGACAGGATTTCGTCAAACCGCTTGCTCCTCTGAACCGTGATGGGGGCGAACAGTTCTTTCTGCCTGAGCAGAATGGCCTTCAGCCTCACGAGTTCCAGCAATGCGAGAAGCAGCGCGACCAACGCTTGCCGCCACGCGTACCCCTCGGCGAGCTCTTCGAGCATGACAGGGCTGGACCCCTTCGTCAGAACCTGCTTCACGTGCTCAATCATCTGCGCGACGGTCACTTCATCGCGCTTGAGTTTGATCTGGGGCTTCTTTCTTGCGCGCTCCAGAATCTCGCGAAAAGTGGAAATAAGGTCGAAGACGGTCACGGCCAATCCCGGCTCATCCTCAGCTTCCTGAAACTCCCCGACGCCGGGATGAGACCAGGTGGCTTCTTCCACCTCGCGTTTCGACCGCAGCATCTCCGCGGCATTCTTGAACTGCTCATGTTCGAGCAGGCGGTGCACCAGCTCGATTCTTGGATCTTCCTGCTCTTCAGGCGGGGTTGTGGGATCCGGCGGCAGCAGCATTCGCGACTTGATGTGAATCAGCGTGGCGGCCATGAAGATGAACTCACCGGCAATGTCGATGTTCAGCTCTTCGAGCATGTGAAGGTAGTCGAGATACTGTTGGGTGATTCTGGCGATGGGGATGTCGTAGATGTTGATCTGTTGTTTCCGGATCAAGTCCAACAGCAAATCAAGCGGGCCT
>Ga0070741_10012617_pt1 | contig 15216 bp, 20 predicted proteins | sample Coa_R1_4_FD_66440 | JGI IMG/M metagenome (GOLD analysis project Ga0070741, IMG submission 66440) | Surface soil microbial communities from Centralia Pennsylvania, which are recovering from an underground coalmine fire - Coalmine... | ecosystem: Environmental > Terrestrial > Soil > Unclassified ... | reverse complement strand
GACGCAGTTCGGCTGGCACATCATCCGAGCGGAGAAGGACCCGACCAAGAGCAAGACGACACCGTTCGCCCAGGTGAAGGCGGCGATCCGCCAGCAGCTGCTCCAGCAGAAGCAGAGCCAGGCGCTGCAGAAGTGGCTCCAGGGCCTGCAGAAGGAGTTCGCCGGGAAGATCAGCTACGCCACCGGGCTCGCGCCGCCGGCGACGACGACGTCGGCGACGACCACGGGCTGAGGTGTCCGGCCTCGCGGCCGCCCTCCTCGATCTCCAGGAGCTGACCGAGCGACTCCGCCGCGACTGCCCGTGGGACCGCGAGCAGACCGCGCGCACGATCGTCCCGCACACGGTCGAGGAGGCGTACGAGGTCGCCGACGCAGCGTTCGCGGACGACCCCGCGAAGCTGCTCGACGAGCTCGGCGACCTGCTGTTCCAGGTGTACTTCCTCGCGCTGCTCCTCCGGGAGCAAGGCGAGGGCGACCTCGAGGCCGTCGCCCGACGGATCCACGAGAAGCTCGTCCGCCGTCACCCGCACGTGTTCGGCGACGTCGAGGCGGAGACGGCCGGGCGGGTGCGCGAGAACTGGGACCAGATCAAGCGCGTCCAGGAGGGCCGCGAGGGCGTCTTCCACGACCTCCCCGAGGCCCTCCCCGCGCTGCTGCACGCGCGCAAGGTGCAGCGGCGTGCGGCGTCGGTCGGCTTCGAGTACCCGGACGCGGACGCGGCCCTCGCCGACCTCGACGACGAGCTCGCGGAGCTGAAGCGGGACCTCGGGGACGAGCGCCGCCGCGCCGAGGAGATCGGTGACGTCCTCTTTGCCTGCGTCAACGTCGCCCGCCGGCTCGGCGCCGATCCCGAGCTCGAGCTCCGGCGCGCGACCGCCCGCTTCGTCGCGCGCGTCGAGGAGGCCGAGCGCCTGGCCGCGGCGGAGGGCCGGGAGTGGACCACGCTCCCACTCGCCGAGCAGGACCGCTACTTCGACCTTGCGAAGGAGAAGGAATGAGCCACTTCAGCCATGTCGGGGGAGTGTCCCCCGCCAGGTCCGGAATCGGCGAGGGGCGCGCATGAGCGCGATCGCCGCCGTCCACGCCCGCCAGATCCTCGACTCCCGCGGCAACCCGACCGTCGAGGTCGACGTGCGCCTGGAGTCGGGCGCGCTCGGCCGAGCCGCCGTCCCTTCCGGCGCCTCGACGGGCGTGCACGAGGCGGTCGAGCTGCGCGACGGCGCCTCCGAGTACGGGGGGAAGGGCGTCACCCGCGCGGTCGCGAACGTCGAGCGTGAGATCGCGGAGGCGGTCCGCGGGCGGGACGCCGGAGATCAGGAGGGCCTCGACCGGCTGCTCGTCGACCTCGACGGCACGCCGACCAAGGGCCGGCTCGGGGCCAACGCGATCCTCGGAGTGTCGCTCGCGAGCGCCAGGGCGGCGGCGGCGGAGGCGGGCGTCTCGCTCTTTCGCTACCTCGGCGGCGACGACGCTCGCACGCTCCCCGTCCCGATGATGAACGTGATCAACGGGGGCGCGCACGCCGAGAACTCGATCGACCTGCAGGAGTTCATGGTCGTCCCTGCCGGCGCGGGCAGCTTCGTCGAGGCGCTGCGGATCGGCGCCGAGACCTTCCACGCGCTGAAGAGGCTCTTGCACGAGCGCGGGCTCGCCACCGGCGTCGGGGACGAGGGCGGCTTCGCGCCGGACCTCTCCTCCAGCGACGAGGCGATCGAGGCGATCCTCGAGGCGGCCGAGCGGGCGGGCCACCGCGACCGGGTGGCGATCGCGCTCGACCCTGCCGCAACCGAGTTCTACGCGGACGGCGTCTACCGCTTCGAGGGCCGCGAGGAGGACGGCGCCGGCATGGCCGACTTCTACGCGGGCCTCGCCGAACGGTTCCCGCTCGTGTCGGTCGAGGACGGCGTCGCGGAGGACGACTGGGCGGCCTGGAAGACGCTCACCGGGCGGCTCGGCGACCGGTTGCAGCTCGTCGGCGACGACCTCTTCGTCACGAACATCGAGCGTCTCGCCCGCGGGATCGAGGAGGGGGTCGCGAACGCGATCCTGATCAAGGTGAACCAGATCGGCACGCTCAGCGAGACGCTCGCCGCGGTCGACCTCGCCCGCCGCAACGGCTACGCCGCCGTCATGTCGCACCGCTCCGGCGAGACCGAGGACACGACGATCGCCGACCTGGCGGTCGCGACCGGCGTCGGCCAGATCAAGACCGGCGCCCCCTCGCGCAGCGACCGGGTCGCGAAGTACAACCAGCTGCTCCGGATCGAGGAGGAGCTCGGCGGCCGCGCCGACTACCCCGGCTGGGACGCCTTCCGTCTCGCGCGTTGAAGCGACCCGCAGGGCGGTGGGGAGGGACTACGCCAAGCCCGAGGTCAGGTGACTCCGGCGCTACCCTTGGTCGCGTGGCCCCCGTACCGCGACGGACGAAGATCCTCGCGACGATCGGGCCTGCGAGCGGGGAGCGGGAGACGCTCGCGGCTCTCGTCGACGCGGGCATGGACGCCGCCCGCCTCAACTTCTCGCATGCGAACCACGACCAGCACCGCGCCTGGGCGAGCCTGATCCGCGCCGTCGCCGAGGACGCCGGCCGACCGCTCTCGGTCGTCGCCGACCTCCAGGGCCCGAAGCTCCGCGTCGGCGACCTGCCGGAGCCGCGCCTGCTGGCGACGGGGCAGGAGATCGTGGTCACGCCGGAGGAGACCGCGCGCGACGGCGAGCTACCGGTCTCCCCGGCCGTGATCGGCGAGGTGCTCGCCCGCGGCAACGACGTGCTGATCGACGACGGCCTCGTCCGCCTCCGAGTCGAGGAGGTGGAGCACGGCCGCGCGCGCTGCCGCGTGCTCGTCGGCGGCCTGGTCGGCTCGCACAAGGGCGTGAACCTGCCGGGCGTCCCCGTCCCGATCCCGTCGCTGACCCCGAAGGACGTGAGCGATCTCGAGCTGGCGCTCGAGCTCGAGGTCGACTACGTCGCGCTCTCCTTCGTCCGCTCCGCCGCCGACGTGCGCGAGCTGCGCGAGCTGATCGAAGAGGCGGGCTCGCACGCGGAGGTGATCGCGAAGATCGAGAAGGCCGAGGCCGTCGACGCGCTCGAGGAGATCGTCGCCGAGGCGGACGCCCTCATGGTCGCTCGCGGCGACCTCGGCGTCGAGATCGGCCCGGCGTCCGTTCCGCTCCTGCAGAAGCGGATCATCCTGCGCTCGCTCGAGCTCGGGAAGCCCGTGATCACCGCCACGCAGATGCTCGAGTCGATGATCGAGCACGCGGAGCCGACGCGGGCCGAGGCGAGCGACGTGGCGAACGCCGTGCTCGACGGCTCCTCCGCGCTGATGCTCTCCGGCGAGACGGCCGTCGGCGCCTACCCGGTGGAGACGCTCGCCTACATGGATCGGATCATCCGGGCGGTCGAGCCGAGCCTCGGGTACCGCCACCAGATGCCCGACCCGCAGGAGCGGCCGACCGTCGGGCGCGCGATGTCGAACGCCGCGTGCGACCTGGCCGAGGCGCTCGGGGCGCGGGCGATCCTCGTCCCGACGGCGTCCGGCCGGACGGCGTCGGCGGTCGCCCGGCTCCGGCCGCGCCGCCCGATCGTCGGGCTGACCCACAACCGCTACGCGCTCCAGCAGATGGCGCTCGAGTGGGGGGTGATCCCGCTTTTCCTGCCCGAGGCGACGGACGTCCAGGAGCTCTGGGACCGCGCGATCGCGACGGCCCGCGACGCCGGTCTCGTCGACCCCGGGGATTGGATGGTGATCACGGCTGGCACCTCGGTCAACCTGCCGGGGACGACGAACCTGATCAAGGTCGAGGTCGCGTAGCAGGAGAGCCGCGCGGCCACGGCGAACGACGCCGTCCCATGCCTCGTCCTCGCCGCCGCCGCCGGTTCGCGCGCTGGGCCGCCCTCGGTCTGGTCGTCCTGCTCGCGCTCCTCTACTACCGGCCCGTCCGCGCGTACGTGGAGACGAAGCGGACGCTGCACGCTCGGACCGCGGAGGTCGCCGCCCTCGCCGCCCGCAAGCGCGCGCTCGAGCGACGGCTCGCGGAGATCCGGAGCGGCGCGACGCTCGTCCGCGGGGCGCGGCGACTCGGCCTGGTCAAGCCGGGGGAGCGCCTCTTCATCGTGCGCGGCATCCCCGAGTGGCGGCGCGCACACGCCCGCCGCTGACGGGCGCAACGCCGGCGCGGGCTGGGGCGCAACCGGGCGCTGTGTCCGATGCCGTACCCTCACCGGCATGGACGACCGCGCCGTCGTCGCCGACCAGCTTGGCCGGGAACCCCGGGCCTTCCGGCGCGTCGTCGTTCGCTGCCCGTTCGGCTACCCGGCCGTCACCGAGCAGTCCCCGTACGACGAGGGGGGCGCTCCGTTTCCGACGACCTACTGGCTGACGTGCCGCCACCTCGCCGCCGCGGTCTCGCGACTCGAGGCGGCCGGCGGCGTCGAGCGGTGGAGCGACGCCGTGCGTGCGGACGAAGACCTCGCCGACAGCCTCGCGCGCGCGAACGCCGAGCAGCGCGAGATCCGGCGCGCGCTGGCGAACGGCGGCCCGTGGCCGGACGGCGGGGCCTCGCTCGAGCTCGGGATCGGCGGGGCGTCGCGCGCCGGCAGCCTCAAGTGCCTGCACGTCCACGCCGCCTACGCGCTCGCCCACCCCGACTACGAGCTCGGCCGGCGAATTCTCGAGCAGGTCGATCCGCTGTGGCCCCGCGACCGCTGCTGCAGCGCCCCGCGCGCCGGCACGTAAGGTGCGCGTGGTGGCGGCCGAGCTCGCGCGGCAGGAATGGGCGGAGGGCTACCGCCGGCTCGAGTCGGAGCGCGACGACCGGCGGCGGTACCGGATCTTGCTCACGCAAGTCGAGGCGATCACCGACCAGCTGCGTCGCCGGCTCGGCTCGGTCTTCACCGTCGCCGAGCTCGCGGCCGAGTACCGTCGGGCGGACGGCTGGGTTGCCGAGGCACTGGCGGAGCTGGCGCCCGAGCTGCGCTACCCGGCCGGGGTCAGCGTCGCGACGGACGCCGCGTTCCACCTGTACGTCCGAGGCGCGCGAGACTACGTGCCCTGAGCACGACGCCGCCACCGACCGCAGCCCGACGGGGCCGCCGGCCGCCGAGGCGGGGCGGCCGGCAGCGCCTCGTCCTCTGGGCGGTCGCGCTCGTGGTCGTCTTCGGTGTCGGGCTCGCGATCGGCCAGGCGCTCGACGACAGTCCCTCTTCCGGGGGGACGCAGACCCTCGTGCGGACGCTGAAGCCGCTCGAGCTGCCGCCCGCGCGGGAGACGGTCACCGTCACCGTCAGGCGCTAGGAAGCGGCATCTTTGGGTAGCTTCCAGGGATGGCCGTACGGGGAAGCGGAAGGCGAGCGCCCGGCTCCGACCCCGACTGGCTGACGCTGGGCCAGGCTGCGAAGTACCTCGGGGTCGCGCAGAGCACGATCCGCAAGTGGTCGGACCAAGGTCTCGTGCCGGCCTTCTACACGCCTGGCGGCCATCGCCGATTCCGGCGGCACGACCTCGACGGCTTCCTCGCCCGCTCTGGTCGTGCCACCGAGCCCGGGCCGCTCGTCCTGATCGTCGACGACGACCCCGGGCTGCGGCGGGCTGTGCGCGCGAGCCTCGAGGCCGAAGGCTACTCCGTTCGCGAGGCGGGCAACGCCGACGAGGGGATGGCCGCGCTCGAGGAGGGAGCGCCCGATCTGATCCTGCTCGACGTGATGATGCCGGAGGTGGACGGTTGGGAGCTGCTCCGGCGCGTGCAGGAGAAGCACGGCGTCGGGACGATCCCGGTGATCATGTTCAGCGGCCGGATCGAGGAGGGCGCGGAGGAGGCGGCGACCCGCGGCGCGCAGGGCTTCGTCGGCAAGCCGTTCGACCCCGAGCAGCTGATCGAGTCGACGAAGCAGCTCTTGCCGATCTGAAACGGGATCGGTGACAGGCCCACGATCCGGGCCAGTCACTCGATGAGGAAACGGAATCGGTGACAGGCCCACGATCCGGGCCAGTCACTCGATGAGGAAACGGGATCGGTGACAGGCCCACGATCCGGGCCAGTCACTCGATGCTCTTATAGCTCTTCGCCGGCGCGGAGGAGGCCGGCGACGATCACTGCGAGCGCGGCGAAGAGACCGATCCAGATCCCGATCGCGCGACCGCTCGTCCCGGCGAAGGTGTCCGGAATCGAGATCAGGCGGACGAGCACGAGGATCGTCCCGAGCGCGCCGAGCGCGATCGTGACCAGGCTCTCGGGGATGCTCGGCGGCAGCTCGAACCCCGCCTCGCGCAGCACGGCGAGGGCGACGACCGCGAGCCCGACGAAGAAGACGAGCTTGCCGATCGTCCCGGTGTGCCACCCGATCACCGCGAGCGTCGGCCCTTCGATCGACTTGCCCGCGTACCACGACATGAAGGAGGAGAGCATCAGGATCAGCCCTGCGACCCAGGCGATCCGTGCGCCCTGGCTCCAGATCGTGCCGCCGGGGCGGAGCTGCGGGCTGGGGCTACGAGGCGGTGCCGGTTGCCGGGGCGGCTGCGCCTCGGCCGGGCCGGGGTCGTCGAAATCGAAGAGGTCCGGTGTTTCCACGGGTCGAAGTATGGGCAACTTCGACGCCGACGGTCACGCGTACCAACGAGGGAGGGTCGGAATGGCAGCCGGGATCGATGCGCCCAAGTCGGGGGCGGCGACGGCCTTCGTCGCAGGAGTGAGGGTGGCCGGCGAGTTCCGCTGCGCAGGCTGCGGCTACGGGATCAGCATCTCGGGCGAGCTCCCGCGGTGCCCGATGTGCGCGACCGAGGAGTGGGAAGAGCTGCCGTGGGGCAGCGGGCCGCTGCGCTCCGCGGGCTGACAACGCGGGCTCCCTCCTGGGGACGAATCGGCACGCGTTCGTCACACCGCTGGTGCCAGGCATTGGGTCACGTCCAAAGTGGACGGCGATTCTGTGACGATCGTGTGACGAGCGAGCGACGGTGCTTCGAGCCGGCGCCGGCTAGAGCCCGAAGAGCCGGGTCACCTCTCCCCAGACCGTCACGCCGAGGACGAGGCAGGCGAGGACGAGCAGCCCGAGGAAGATCCAGAACCGGGCGTGCGCCATCCGCGTCGCCCGCTTGTGCTCGATCTTGGCGTGGCGCCGCGCGCGGTAGAAGTGGTAGGCGCGGTCGATCGCCGTCGGGTCGAGCGGCGGCGCCTCCAGAGGCGGTCTCGGGCGCTGAGCGGGCTGGGCCATGTGCGTAAGTGTAGATCGACCGGTCTCCGCTGACGGCGGCTCTGCCGCTGCTCGGCCATACTTTTCGCGAGGAACAGGGGGTTAGGCAGCTACGTCTCCGCACACCCGCACGCCCGCACTGGCAGCGCTTTCGACGGGCCTCGACCGCCTCGGCGCGCAGGCGACGACGGACGACGCGCTCCAGGCGATCGCCGAGACGGCCCTCGCCGCCGCGGCGGCCGACCTGGTCGTCGTCCGCGTGCCGCGGGAGCACCGACTGGTCGCTCGCGCGCTTGCCGGCGGGTCGGCGTTGAAGGCTGAGATCGAAGGGTCGCGGGTCGCCGCCGCGCTCACCGAGGACGAGATCGACGATCTCGCCGAGCTGCCCGCGGGTGTGCGCGCGATCGCCGAGCGGGTCGGGGCGAGGGCGGCGCTCGTCGTCCCCGTCCGCGTCGACGGCCGGGTCGCCGGCGTCCTCGAGCTGCTCCGTTCCCGTGGCGCCTTCGGCGTGGGCGAACGGGAGGCTGCCCGGATCGCCGCCGCGCAGGTCGCCCTCGTGCTGCGCGCCGAGGCCAGCCGGACGGCCCCCGGCGCCTCGGGCAGCGCGCTGGTGCTGGCCGCGGAGGCGCTCGCCGCCGGCGGCGACGACGTTCGCGGCGCCGACCGGATCGTGCGGCTCGCGGCCGACGCGACCGGTGCCGCGGGAGCGGTGATCTGGCGCAGCGCGACCGAGGGCTTGACCGCGCTCGCGGTCGCCGGGGCCGTCGCCACGGAGACCGTCCGCCCGTTCGCCGACGCGGCCTTCGTCGCTCGCTCGCCTGGAGTCGACTGGGCCGACGGCGCGACCGTCGTCGGCTTGCCGCTCGGCCAGCCGCCGCTCGGCGTCCTCCAGCTCCTCTTCCCTCCCGGGGCGATCCCGGGTGAGGCGGAGCTCTCGGGCCTGAGCGCGTTCGCGGCGCGGGCGGCGCAGGCCCTGCGCTCCCTCGAGCGCGCCGACGAGCTGCGCCGCGAGCTCGAGCGCACCCGCGACCTGCTCTCCGTCGTCGACGAGGCGACCTCGCAGCTGTCGCTCGCGCACACGCTCGAGACCGCCGTCATGCGACTGCCCCGGCTGCTGGACGTGCGCTCCGTGGGGATCTACCTTCGGCAGCACGACCGCTTCGAGACCGCCGCCGCCGCCGACGTGACCGGGCCGCACGCGGTCGTCGCCGAGCGGCTGCTCGAGCTCGCGCTCGGCCCGTTCCGCGCGCGCGGCTTCGTCGCCTCCACGGACGCCGTTGCCGACCGTCACCTCGCACCGGTGCGCGCCGCCGCCCAGGAAGCGGCGATCGAGGCCGCGCACGCGGTGCCGCTCGTCGCGCAGGGCGAGGTGATCGGGCTGCTCGCCGTCTACCCGTCGAAGGGCCGTGCGCTGACCGACGACCAGTCCACGCTGCTCTCCGCCCTCGCGTCCCAGATCGCGGTCGCCGTCCAGAACGCCGGTCTCCACGAGAACCTGAAGCGGCAGGAGGCGGAGCAGAAGCGCGCGCGCAAGTCCGAGTCCGTCGCCGCGCGCCGCCTGTCCGCGCTGTACGAGATCTCGAGGTCGTTCGCCCACAGCCTTTCGCTCGACGAGACGCTCGACGCGATCGCGAGCACCGTCGTCGACCTGCTCGACGTCGACGTCGCCGTCATCCGCGTCCCGGACGAACGGGGCGACCTGCTCACGCAGCGCGTGCAGGTTGTCAGCCCGCAGCTCGCGCCGGCGATGGAGGCGGTCTTCGAGAAGCCGGAGCACGTGGTCCCGTCGCCCGCGCGGCGGCGTCTCGTCCAGGGACAGGCCGTTCGCTTCGACGCGACCACGGCGGCGGAGCTCGGGCGCGCGCACGGCCTCCTTGGTCCGTTCCTCGAGCGGGGCTCGACCGCCGCGGTCGTTCCGATCGCGACGCCCGCCGAGCTGCTCGCCACCCTGACGATCGTCTCGCTCGACCCGGCGAAGCCGCTCAGCGACGACACCCTCGACACGGCCGTCTTCGTCGCCGCGCAGGCAGCGCTCGCGGTCGACAACGCGCGCCTGTACCAGCAGCAGAAGGCGTTCACGGACTCGATGCAGCGCTCGCTCCTGCCGCGCTTCCGTCCGCAGGTCGCCGGGCTGGAGATCGGCTCCGTCTACGAGTCGTCCGCGCTCGTCGGCGTCGGCGGGGACGTCTACGACTACCTCCAGACCGGGGACCGGCGCCTCGCGATCGTGCTCGGCGACGTCACCGGCCACGGCATCGACGCCGCGGCGGACATGGCGATGGCGAAGTTCGTCTTCCGGTCGCTCGCGCGCCTCTACCCGGAGCCGGGCGCGTTCCTGACCGCGGCCAACGACGTCGTCGTCGAGGAGATCGGCGCCGGCAAGTTCATCACGCTGCAGTACCTGGCCGTCGACGCGGAGCCGGGCGAGGTCGCGGTCGCCTCCGGCGGCCACCCGCCGCCTCGGCTGCTGCGCGCCGACGGGACGGTCGAGAGCCTCGAGGCGCCCGGCCTCGTCCTCGGGATCGAGCCGGGTCAACCGTACGAGGAGCTGCGCCGGTCGTTCGAGCCCGGCGACGCCGTCGTCCTCTACACGGACGGCGTCGTCGAGGCGCGGCGCGACGGCGAGCTCTACGGCGAGGCCCGGCTCGACAAGCTGCTCGCCGACCGCCGGCGGCTGACCGCGCAGCAGCTCGCGGAGGCGGTGCTCGAGGATTGCCGACGCTGGGTCGGCGGCGACCTGCGCGACGACTGCGCGATCGTCGTCGTCCGGCGTCTGTGAACCTGAGGGCAGCCGGCCGCCCCTTGCTGATCGGCCACAAGGGAGCGGCCGCGCTGGCGCCGGAGAACACGCTCGCCTCGCTCGAGCGCGCGGTCGCCCTCGGCTGCGACCTCGTCGAGTTCGACGTGCTGGCGTTGGACGGCGAGCTCGTGCTCGCGCACTCGCCGAGCGAGGTGCCGGACGAGCGCGCGAGCCTGGACGACGCGCTCGAGCTGCTCGCCGCGACCGGGGTCGGCATCCAGCTCGACCTCAAGTGGCACGGGTACGAGGCGGCCGCCGTCGAGGCGATCCGGCGGCACGGCGTGCTCGAGCGGACGCTCGTCAGCACGTGCCACGCCCGGAGCCTGCGCCTGCTCGCCTCGCTCGAGCCCGGGCTGGCACGTGGGATCACGTACCCGTTCGACCGGCGAGGGATCTCGCAGCGGCGGGCGCTCGCCCCTGTGACCGCGGCCGCTCTGGCGACCCTGAGGCGGCTGCTGCCGGCGCGGATTCACCGGCTGCTCGAGCGGGCGCGGGCCTCGGCCGCGGTGCTGCACCACGCGGTCGTCTCCCCGTCCGCAGTCGCGCGAGCTCACGGGCGCGGGGCAGCCGTGCTCGCCTGGACGGTCGACGACGGCCGGGACCTCGCCCGTGTCCTCTCAGCAGGGGTCGACGGCGTGATCACGAACGACCCGCACATCCTCCAGGGTCGGAACTAAACTCGTGAGCGGGTTGAGAGGCAGAAACGGAAGACGGGGTCTCGTCGCCGCCGCCGCGGTCGCGGCGCTCGCGGGCGCCGGCGTGCTCGTCGCGCTCGTTCCGGCGGGCTCGGCGCAGTCGACGCAGACGACGACGGAGACGGCGACGACGGCGAGCACCGGGTCGACCACGGTCGAGACGACGACGACCTCGTCGTCCACGACGACGACCACGACCGTGCCGACCCCGAAGCCGCGGCCGAGACCGAGGCCGCAGCCGCGAACGCTCCCCGCCGGCGTGACGATCGGGGGCATCCACGTCGGCGGCCTCTCCCCGAGCGCCGCGTACGCCGTCGTACGCGCCGCGTTCCTCGCGCCGCTCGTGCTTCAGGTCGGAGGTCACCGTGCCCTCGTCAGCCCGGTCCAGCTCGGCGCGGTCGCCTACGCGCGCGCCGCGATCGCGCACGCACGCAGCGCGCCGGCAGGCGCCGCCGTCCCGCTCGGGGTCAACGTGCACAGCGCCGCCGTCCGCCGGCTCGTCGCGCAGCTCGCGGAGCGCTACGACCGTGAGCCGATCGAGCCGAAGCTCTTCCTTCGCCACCTCCAGCCGTACATCACGAAGGGCGAGCCCGGCAAGGCGCTCGACCAGAAGGGGGCGGTCGCGGCGATCATCCGCGCCCTCCGCGAGAACCGCCGCACGGGCATCGTCCTCCGGTACGAGGACGTCCCGCAGCAGGTGACGCGGGCGAAGTTCGGGCCGGTGATCGTCATCCGGCGGGGCTCGAACCACCTCTACCTCTACCGGGGCATGAAGCCCTGGCGGACGTTCGTCGTCGCCACCGGCCAGTCGGTCTACCCGACCCCGCTCGGCCGCTTCGAGATCGTCGTCAAGTGGAAGGATCCGTGGTGGTATCCGCCCGACTCGCCGTGGGCGAAGGGGGCGAAGCCGATTCCGCCGGGGCCGGGCAACCCGCTCGGGACCCGCTGGATGGGGCTCTCGTCGCCTGGCGTCGGGATCCACGGGACGCCCGACGCCGCCTCGCTCGGCTACTCCGCCTCGCACGGGTGCATCCGGATGTACATCCCGCAGGCAGAGTGGCTGTTCGACCACGTCGACATCGGCACGCCGGTCTACATCGTCCCGGCGTAGGCAGCACGGATACCGTTACGGCATGCCCGGGAGGCTGAAGCTCGGCCTGCAGGCGCTGTCGGTCGCAGCTGTCGCCGGGCTGCTCGCGCTGCTCGTCTGGCGCCTCGTCCACCAGGACAAGGGCGTCGCCGCCAAGCTCGCCAAGGGCGAGCGGCCGGTGGCGCCGGCGTTTCACCTCAGCCGGCTCGACCGCTCCGGCAAGCTCTCGCTCGCTGCGCTGCGCGGCAAGGTCGTCGTCCTGAACTTCTGGGCCTCGTGGTGCAACCCGTGCAAGACCGAGGCCCCGCGGCTCGAGGCTGCCTGGCGGCGCTACCGGGCCCGCGGGGTGGTCGTGGTCGGCGTCGACGCGGAGGACTTCTCCGGCGACGCGCGCCGGTTCATGCGCCGTCACGGCCTGACCTACCCGAACGTGCACGACGGCCCCGGCGACGTGCTCCCGAAGTACGGCGTGACGGGCTTTCCGGAGACGTTCTTCGTCGGGCGCGACGGCCGGCTGGTCGGCGAGCGCGTCGAAGGCGAGATCAGCCAGGAGGCGCTGGCCGCCGGGATCGAGCGCGCGCTGAAGACGTGAAGCTGCTGCTCCTGTCCCTCGTCGCCCTGGTGCTTGCCGCGCCGGCGCTCGCCAGCGACCGCCACCCGACGCTCGGGGAGCTCGAGGGCGAGGTCATGTGCCCGACCTGCAAGACGACGCTCGACCAGTCGACGGCGCCGATCGCAGACCGGATCCGGCAGTTCATCTCCGCGCGGATCGCGGCCGGGGACACGAAGCGCGAGATCGAGCGGAAGCTCGTCGCGCAGTTCGGGCCGGCGGTGCTCGCCGAGCCGTCGAAGCACGGCTTCAACCTGCTCGCGTGGGTGCTCCCGTTCGTCGGGCTCGGGCTCGGCGCGGTCGTGCTCGGCTTCCTCGCGTGGCGGTGGAGCCGCGCGCGCGAGCCGGCGATCGCGGGCGCCGGCGCGACGGTGCGGCTCGACCCCGAGCTCGAGCGCCGCGTCGACGAAGAGCTTGCTCGCTTCGACGGCTAGCCGGGTCCCGGTCGCGTTCGCGGTCGGCTTCGTCTCGATCGTCCTCCCCTGCGTCCTTCCCCTCGTGCCGGGCTACCTCTCGGCGGTCTCGGCGGTCGAGGCGCGCAGGCTCGGCGAGCCCGGCGTGGGGCGGAGGGTCGCGCTCGCGAGCGTCCCCTTCGTCCTCGGCTTCACGGTCGTCTTCGTGCTGCTCGGCGCCGCCGCCGCCGCGGTCGGCAGCGTCCTCAACAAGCGACTGCAGCTGGAGTTCGCCGGGTTCCTGCTCGTCGTCGTCGGCCTCGGCTTCGTCGGGTTGCTGCCGTGGCCGGAGCGCGCGGTCGCCCCTGGGCTGCTCGCGCGCGCGCGCGGCTCGAGCATCCTGCTCGGCGCCGCCTTCGCCGTCTGCGCCGCGCCCTGCATCGGCGCCGTGCTCGGGTCGATCCTCGCCCTCGCCGCCAGCTCGGGGACGGTCCTCCGGGGCGTGGTGCTCCTCGCCGCCTACTCGATCGGGCTCGGCGCGGCGTTCGTGCTCGCGGGGGTCGCGTTCACGCGCGCGATGAGCGCCTTCCGCTGGGTCCGGAACCGCTTCGTCGTCCTCCAGGCCGCGGGCGGGGCGGTCCTGATCGCGCTCGGCCTGCTCCTCTTCTTCGACCGCTCCTGGTGGCTGAACGTCGCCGTCAACCGGATCCTCGAGCAGGTCGGGCTGGATCGGATCTAGCGGACCCCGGCGTAAGCATTTCGTAAGAACCACGCCGCCGGCGTGTGCCGTTCGCGCCGAGGGGGACCCCTTCGTGAAAGAGCTGGAAGGGAGGCAGAGAGATGAGACGAATCCTGCTCGGCATCCTCGCGCTCGCCGCTTTCGTCGGACTCGAAAGCGCAGAGGCAAAGCGGCCGCCGGCTGTGCCCAAGCCGGGGCGCGTGACGATCTGCCACCGGACTGCGAGCGGCGCGCATCCCTACGTCCGGATCAGGGTCTCGACGCGCGCGGCCGACCAGGGCCACCTGCGCCACGCGGCGGACGTCGTCCCCGCGCCCGCGGCCGGCTGCCCGACTGTCCCGCTGACGCCGACCTCGGGAGGGGTCGTGCTGACGGCGACGCTCAGCGGGGCGAACGAGGTACCGCCCGCCGACCCCGACGGCTCGGGCACGGCGACGTTCCGGCTGATCCGCGGATCCGCGGTCATCTGCTACCGGCTGACCGTCAGCAACATCACGCTGCCCGCGACCGGGGCGCACATCCACCTCGGTGCGGCCGGGACGAACGGTCCCATCGTCGTCCCGCTGACGCCGCCGAACGCCAGCGGCTCGTCGTCGGGCTGCACCACGACGACCCGGGCGCTGGTCGCCGCGATCCTCGACAACCCGGCCGGCTACTACGCGAACGTGCACACGACGGACTATCCGTCGGGTGCGATTCGCGGTCAGCTGTCGGCGTAACCGACCCGTCCGAAGGGCCCGGTCGACGCGGGCCGGGCCCTTCACAGGGCCGGCGGTGGGAGGTCGAGCGAGCCCTGCCCGAGTGTCGCCTCGGCCTCGCGCACACGCGCGAGCGCCGCGGCGACGTCGACGCCTCGGTGGTCTGGCGCGTAGAGGGAGAGCCGTCGCCGTGCCTTCGCGAGCTGCCGTTCGCAGCCGGCGCGGTTTCCACGGCCGGCCTGGTACCAGGCGACCGCGACGTGGACGAGCCCCTGCAGGAAGTCGCGCTCCGCCGGCTCGGCCGATCGCCACTCCTCCTCGAGCGCCTCGTGCGCCTCGAAGTAGCGGCCGGCGCGGATCAGCGCGAGGCCGTCTTGGAGTCCGTCCGGCACGGTGTTAGTGTCACGAGCCGTGGCGACGATCCTGCTCGTTGGGGTCGACCTCTTCTTCCGGGGCAAGCTGGAGGTGCTTCTCGCGGGACACCACCTGGTCACGACGGACACGATCGCCGAGCCGGAGCTCGTGCTCGCCGACATCTCCCGGATCGAGCCGGAGGAGGTCGCCGACGCGTGGCCGGACATCCCGATCGTCGGCTTCTCGAGCCATACCGACACCGCGGGACTGCGCCGCGCGCACGCGGCCGGCTTCGACCAGGTGCTCGCCAAGTCCGCCCTCCAGGAGCGCTGTTCGGAGGTGATCGAGGAGCTGCTGGCGCCGGTAGAGTAGGCCCGCCGTGACCTACATCATCGCCGAGCCCTGCATCGACATCAAAGACCGCTCCTGCGTCGACGTGTGCCCCGTCGACTGCATCCACGAGTTCGACCGGATCCTGGTGATCGACCCGGAGGAGTGCATCGACTGCGGCGCGTGCGAACCGGAGTGTCCGGTCGAGGCGATCTTCCCCGAGGACGCGCTCCCGGAGAAGTGGCAGCCGTTCGTGAAGATCAACTACGCCTACGGCGACGCGGCGGAGATCAACCGGCTCGTCGACGAGTACGCGACC
>Ga0070741_10012616_pt1 | contig 15216 bp, 13 predicted proteins | sample Coa_R1_4_FD_66440 | JGI IMG/M metagenome (GOLD analysis project Ga0070741, IMG submission 66440) | Surface soil microbial communities from Centralia Pennsylvania, which are recovering from an underground coalmine fire - Coalmine... | ecosystem: Environmental > Terrestrial > Soil > Unclassified ... | reverse complement strand
CGCCTGAAGAACCCGCTGAAGATTTCCCGTCCGGAGGCGGAGATGTCGTTCACCGGCGGGATGCGCGTCGACGGGACGCTCGATCTCCCGGGCACTGTTTCGCTCTCGCCGTCGACGATCTCGGCGATCACCGGCGGCAAGGTGAAGCCGGCGAACGCCATCCCGGTGAACCTGCGGCTGGTGGGTCCGGTCTGGAGTCCCAGCGTGACCGATCTCGATCTCAAGGCCGCCGTGAGCCAGATCGTCAAGGAAGGAGGGTCGGCGCTGCTCGGCCGCGCCTTCGGTGTGAATTCCGGGAACGCGCAACAGGCGGCGGAGCAGAAGGCGCAGCAGGTCCAGGCGGACGCACAGAAGCGCGCGCAGTCGGAAGTGGATGCGGCGAAGCAGAAGGCGGCCGCCGATGCGGACGCGCAGCGGAAGAAAGTCGAGGACGAGGCAAAGAACCGGCTGAAGGGATTGTTCGGCAAGTAGCTGCCGTTTTCACTCGCACAACGCGGGCGCGCGCGATAGAAGATCGGCGTCGGGCCGCTCGCATCCGTAAATGCCCGGAATGGAACAGAGCGCATGGCAAAGCAAACGATGGATGCGTCTTTTCGCACGTTGATCGAGCGCTTCACGCACGAGCTGACGGCGGCGATCGCACAGCACGTGGAGCACGAGGTCTCGGCCGCGCTCTCGCGCTTGCGGCTGGACGGCCCGGCCGGACGCGGCCAGCTCGACGGCCGGCGCTCGGGCCGCCTCTGCCCGGTGCCGGGCTGCGGCGAGACCGGGGCCGGACCGCGCAATCGCTGGTTCTGCAAGGAGCACGCAGGCAAGCTTTCGGCGGCGGAGCAGAAGAGCATCCTCGAACGGAACCGGCGCCTCGCCGCGGAAGGCAAGCTGCCCACGGCCGTCCCCGCGCAGCGGATCGTGCGGCTCCCGGCGAAATCGCCGCGCCCCCGGCGGGCGCTGGACATGAGCTGTCGGGTGGACGGGTGCCCGAATCGATCGCGCGGACCGCGCGCGGGGTTCATCTGCGATCAGCACCGCTCGGAGCTCTCGCCCGACGAGCAGCGGAGCGCCCGCGAGACCTGGAACGCGCGGCAGAAGGCAGGGACGCAGGCGCTGCCGTCGCAAGCGGCGAAGGCGCTCCCGGCTGCCGTGCCGCCGATCGTGCGCAAGGCCGAGTCCGCCGAGGCGTAACCAGCCGTCACCGGACTGCGTATCCCCCGCGGGAGGTTTTGATGCGGTCCTCTGAAGTGACGCCGAAGGCGCTGTACGTTCGCCGCCGCGAGTTCCTCAAGCTCGGAGCCGGGAGCGCGCTCGCCCTCTCCTTGCCCGCGTTCGGAAGAGCGAAGGTCGAGCACGGCGCGAAGCTCCCGGGTGTTCGCGCGAACCCGAGCTACGCCCTGGCGGAGGAGAAGAAGACTCCGTTCGAGGACGTCACCACGTACAACAACTTCTACGAGCTGGGCACCGACAAGTCCGACCCGAGCGAGAACGCCGGCAAGCTCCAGACGCGGCCGTGGACGGTCAGCGTCGAAGGCGAAGTCGGCAAGCCGCGCAAGTGGGACATCGACGAGATCCTCAAGGCGTTCCCGGCGGAGGAGCGGGTCTACCGGCTGCGCTGCGTGGAAGCCTGGTCGATGGTGATCCCCTGGGACGGATTCCCGCTGGCCGATTTCCTCAAGAAGCACGAGCCCACCAGCCGGGCGAAGTACGTCGCGTTCGAGACCGTGGTGCAGCCGCAGCTGCCCGGGATCAAGGGGTACGCGGGGATCCCCTTCCCCTACCTGGAAGGATTGCGCATCGACGAGGCGACGCATCCGCTCACGCTGCTCGTCACAGGCCTGTACGGCGAGGCGCTGCCGAACCAGGATGGGGCGCCGATCCGCGTGGTGATCCCCTGGAAGTACGGCTTCAAGTCGGCGAAGAGCATCGTGAAGATCAAGCTCCAGGAGACGCAGCCGTCCACCACCTGGTCCCAGTACGCCGCCAACGAGTACGGCTTCTACGCGAACGTGAACCCGGACGTCGATCACCCCCGCTGGACGCAGTCGAAGGAGCGCCGCATCGGCGAGATCCTGCGTCGCAAGACGCTGCTCTTCAACGGCTACCCGGAGGTGGCATCGCTCTACGCCGGGATGGATCTGCGGAAGTTCTATTGAAGAAGTCGCTCGGTCCGGTCGCCTTCGCGATCTGCTGCGCGCCGCTCGCCTGGCTGGCGTTCCAGATCGCCACCTCGGGGCTGGGCGCGAACCCGGTCGAAGCGGTGATCGACGATCTCGGCTACGTCGCTTTCGTGCTGCTCGCGCTCACGCTGGCCTGCACGCCGGCCCAACTGGTCCTGGGGTGGAACTGGCCGATCCGCATCCGCAGAATGCTCGGCGACTTCTGCTTCTTCTACGCCTGCCTCCACATGCTGACGTACACGGTGATCGACCAGGGCCTCGACTTCGGGGGGATCGCCACCGACGTGCTCAAGCACAGGTTCGTCTTCCTCGGGATGGCCACCTGGCTCCTGCTGCTGCCGCTCGCGGTCACCTCCACGCACGGTTGGCAGCGCCGGCTCGGCTTCCGCCGCTGGAAGCGGTTGCACCGCCTGGTCTACGTCGCCGGCGGCCTGGCGAGCTTCCACTTCCTGCTCCGGTTCAAGACGCCGCGGGTGGAGACGTTGGCCTGGATGTCGGTGGTGATCGCGCTGCTGCTGGTCCGCGTGGTGGCGGCGGTACGGAGGCGCGCCACAATGGTACAGTCGCCGTGAGATGACTCGCGCCGCGCACATCCTGATCGTCGACGACGACGCCAACCTGCGCCAGAACGTCCACTTCATCCTGGAGAAGGGCGGGATGAAGTCGGCGATGGCGTCCTCGGGTGAAGAAGCGCTGCAGCGCATGCGCACGACCGCGTTCGACGTGGTGCTGCTCGACGTGCAGATGCCCGGGATGGGTGGCCTGGAAGCGCTGCGGATCATGCGTGAACGGCACCCCGACGTCGGCGTGATCATGTGCTCGGTGCTCAAGGACATCGCCGTCGCCGTGGAGGCGATGCATTCCGGGGCGCTGGACTACGTCACCAAGGACTTCTCGCCGCCGGAGCTGATCGCCCGCGTGCGGAAGACGCTCGCGCAGCTGCGCGCTGGCCGGGAGCTGGAGCGCCTCCACGACGTCGAGGCCACCCACGTCGGCCGCCCGCTCGTGCTGGGCAGCTCGCCGAAGATGCGCGCGGTGGTGCAGGTCTCGGACAAGATCGCGGCCAAGCCCGTGACGGTGCTGATCACAGGCGAGAGCGGAACGGGGAAGGAAGTGCTGGCGCGCTACATCCACGCGCGCAGCGACCGGAAGACGAATCCGTTCGTCGCCGTCAACGTCCCGGCCATCCCCTCGAACCTCCTGGAAAGCGAGCTGTTCGGACACGAGCGGGGAGCCTTTACCGGCGCCGACCGGCAGAAGCTCGGCAAGTTCGAGCTGGCGAACGGCGGCACCTTGTTCCTCGACGAGATCGGGGATCTGGCGCTCGATCTCCAGGCGAAGATCCTTCGCGCCTTGCAGGAGCACGAGATCGAGCGGGTGGGAGGAGAGAAGCCGATCCTCCTCGACCTGCGCGTGATCTGCGCGACCAACCGCGACCTCGCGAGGCGAGTGCAGGAAGGGAAGTTCCGCGAAGACCTGTACTGGCGTCTGAAGGTGGTTCCGATCGAGCTGCCTCCATTGCGCACGCGCCGGGAGGACATCCGGGATCTGGCGCAGCATTTTCTCGCGCGCACCGCGGCCGAGCACGGCCGTGCTCCGCAGACCGTCTCCGACGGCGCGCTGCAGCTGCTCGAGCGCTATCCGTGGCCGGGGAACATCCGCGAGCTGGAGAACATCATGGCCCGGATGACGGTGGTCTGCGATTCGGAGGTGATCGAGGAGGCGGACCTGCCGTACGACTTCGCCCTCGCGGCGGTCGCCACGCCCGACGAGGAGAGCGGGCTGCAGAGCCTGGAGGCCGCGATGCTCGCCTTCGAGAAGAGCTTCCTGCGCAAGGCGCTGAAGCGGAACCAGTGGAATCGCAAGCGTGCAGCCGAACAGCTCGAGATCGGGTACTCGACGCTGAAGGCCAAGCTCAAGACCTACGGCATCGTGGCCGGCGACGCCGACGAGGACTGAGGTTCGCTTTCCCGCAGGATGAGCAGGAAGATGCTCCCCTTGCCCGGGGTGCTCTTCACCGACACGGAACCGCCGTGGGCGACCACGATGCGGCGGACGTTCGGCAGGCCCATTCCGAGATGCACGCCGCTGCGCTTGGTGGAGGAGAAGGATTCGAAGAGGTCCTTGATGCGCTCCGGGGGGATCCCGGCGCCCTGATCCTCGACGGCGAGCGCGGCGCGCCCGTTTCCCCCTTCGATGCGCAGGCGCACCGCGGAGCCCGGCTTCGACGCGTCGACCGCGTTCCGTGCGAGGTTCAGGGCCGCGCGCTCGAGAAGATAGCGGTCCCCGAGAGTCCACACCGGCGCCGCTGCATGCGCCACCTCGACGCGCACGCCCGATTCCGCGGCATACGCCTGCGCGCCGTTGCGCACGCTCTCGGCGAAGGCGTTGAGCTCGATGGGGAGGAAATCGGCCGGTTTCACCTCGCGCGTCAGATCCGCGAAGTCCGCCACGAACCGGCGCATGGTGGCCACCTCCGTGGTCAGCGATTCGCGGATGCGCGGCAGGTAGTCGGCGTCGTTGGTCGCGGCGAGGTGCTCGATCTGCTGCAGGATCGTCAGGCGATGGCCGAGATCGTGCGTGACGCCGGCCGCGATCTGTCCAGCGGTCCGGAAGCGTTCCTCCAACTCGAGCGAGGCGAGCATGCGTCGCGCGAGCAGGTACCCGAACACGATCGAGAGGAAGAGCGTGACGAACGCGCCGAGGCCGAGGAATCCGAGCGCGGACCTCGCGCCGCGCAAGGCTTCTTCCGCGGGCTGCTCGACCGCGATGGTCCAGGCGGGGTCCGGCAACGACGCCCAGCCGGCGAGGACGTCCCGGCCGGGCGGGTTCTGGAACCTGACGGCGGCGGGCGCGCCTTTGACGAACGCCGTAGCCAGCGAGGACTCCGCGACCGGTTCTCCGCTCAGCACCGCGGCGCGCATCGAGCCGGCGCCTGCCGCGAGCAGGCGCCCGGTGCGATCGAAGGCGAGCGCGTATCCCTGCTCGCCGACACGGATGCGCTGCACCTGCCGTTGGAGCTCGAGGAGATCCAGGGTGGTGCACACGGCGCGGCCCTGCTTGCCGGAGGGGACGCAGGCATCCATCGCGGGAACGAGCTCGGCCAGGTAGGTCTCGGACAACACTTCGGTCCCGCGCAGCGCAGCAGCGATCTGTGCGGGGGTCAGCATGCGCGGCAGCGAGCGCGCAGGCGTCTCTGCGGACACCAGGAGCAGCTTGCCAAGGCTCGGCGCGTCGAGCGACACGTCCGCGAGCTTCCGCTCTGCGTCCACTTCGGTCCCCACGGCCATTGCGAGGGCGCGCAGCATCTCGCGCTGCTGCGCGATGTAGGTGGCGACGCGCGCGGCCGCCTGCTCCGCGATCGCTTTCAACGCGTCCTGTGAGGCCCGCTCGCCTCGCTGGCGAAGAATCTGCAGGCCGAATGCCGACAGGAGCAGCAGCGGCAGAACGCCGCTCGCTGCGACCAATGCCGCCAGAAGAAGGGCGATGCGGCGCCGTGTCACTGCTCGGTCTCCCATTCGGGCAGTGTTTCGAGGAGCTCGAACGGTCCGAGACGGGGATTCTTGATCCGCGCATCTATTACGGCGAGCTGATCCCGCGTGCAGATGAATGCGACCGGAGGGTCATCACGCAGGACTGCATTCGCGGCCACCCAATCCCGAGCGTCGATCGCGCGATCCATCTCGGGGTTCGAGTATCCCGTGAGATTCTCGGGAGAGTCCGAGCGCCAGACGAGCGCCATCAGGGTTAGCGGCCAACGCAGAGGGCGAGCCGTGACCATTTCGAAATCGCCTGCTCGTAGCCGCGCCAGCACTTCCTCGGGAGCGAGCTGGGCGACATCCCCGCCGCGCTCTCCGAGAGCACGGCGCGCGGCCAGTGCAAGGCGCTCGAACGGTCCCCAACTGAGGATCCGAAGAGGGGCGCCGGGCGGAACCGGGGCTTGATTCGTGCCGCCTTTTTCCATGCACTCCGCATCGGCGTATGCGCGATCACGCACTTGAGGCGAAGCCAGCAACTGCGCGAGTAGAACCCGGTCGGTGCGCGCCAGTTTGCTGTTGAGCATGATCGCATCCGCGTTGTGCCCGGCGGCGCGAACGATCTGCAAGGACGGCACGCCGCGGAAGAACTCCAGCCACCGCGATTCCAGGTCCACGATCGCGTTGGCGTCGCCTTTCAACGTATGCACAAACGCGTCGCGTGGGGTCGCATACGCGGCCACGTAGACATCGTTGATCCGGCCCGCCTCGGCGTGCCGGCGAACGAGGTGCAGTTCTGTCCCGGTCTTCGCGGCCACGGCGAACGGACCACTCCCCATGAACCTCCCTCCCGATTCGCGGAAGACGTGGGTCTGAAGCAGCAACGCGTCTGCCGGCAAGCCTCGTTCGCGCGATTCGATGAGCAGCCCTCCATCGGATGGAGTCACCCGAAGACCAGTTGGCTGCAGAGAACGAACCACGTCATCGGCCGTTACGGGGGTGCCATCGCTGAACGTGGCGTCAAGCCGGAGATGGACGCGGATCAAGTCCCCGGAGACGCGCTCGATCCGGTCGGCAAGGAGAGGGCTCAGTTCTCCAGCCGCATCCAGGGTGACGAGCTTCTCGAATACCCAAGGCTTGGCGATCGACGCCAAGCCTGAGTCGGGCCCTGGCGAAAGCTCGCCGAGGGGCCCCCACATCGCGATTCGCAAGACGAGGCTTTCGCGCGGGGGGCGCCCGGTGCAAGAGACGATCGCGAGCAAGAAGAACAGGCGCACGCTGCGTCACGTTTCGCAGCGTCGCCGAGTGCAGTCAACCTCCGCGTCTGGCCTAGGCCACCGGAGGCGTGAGAATGATGGACGAGCAGGCAGTGGGCGCGCGGACGGACTTCCTCTTCGATCGATTGATCTTCATGGTCTCCCCTCGGATCAGGCTGCTTGGGTCCACCCTTGCTCCGGAAATTCCGCGAGGTAGCGGTGGACGACGCTTTCGCGGAAGCTCACTTCGAACATCTCCTTCTTGCAGGCCACCTCGTCGCGGCGGCCGGTCTTGAGGTACTTGCCGCCGAGGCAGCCGCCGACGCACACCGGCAGGTACGGGCAGTCTCCGCACTTCTCCCAGGGGCGGAGCTCGGTGAGCGGCGCGATCTTCTCCGCAGCGTCGGACGCGACCTGCGCGACTTCGAGCCCCGGCAGGCCCGCTACGACCGGGCACTTGTAGACGCGGCCTTCGGGATCGATGGTGTAGTTGTTCTTCCAGTGCAGCTCGCAGGGGCCGAGCATTCCCTCGAGCGTTGCGCCTTCGCTGATCGCCGGCGTCATCCGGCGGCGCTCGATCGACTTGTTGAGCTGCACCAGCGTCTGCGTTTCCTGCCGCTCGCTGCAGCCGGTGCAGGTCCCGGTGCCCTGCCGCTGCGTGTCGACCATCGGCCGGAACATCACGCCGGCGAGCAGCTTTGCCACGCCGCTCTTCTCCAGGCGATCGAGCAGCTTTTCGAACGAGGCGGCCTGATCGGGGAAGAAGTGCCCGCTCACGTACACCTTCGATCCCGCGCGGGCGAGCGCGACCACGTTCTCGAAGATGACGTCGAACGACCCGCGACCGTCGCGGTAGACCCGCATGCGATCGTGCGTCTCCTTGTCGCCGTCGAGCGTGACCTTGAACGTCCCGTTGCCGAACGACTCCATCTGCTTCGCGAACGCGGCGTCGAGGTGGACTCCGTTGGTCGTCATCTCCCAGGTGAAGGTGCCGCCGCGCGCTTTCATCGACGCGGAGAGCACCTCCGCGGTCCGCAGGCAGTAGTCCTTCCGCGTGGTGGGCTCTCCCCCGAAGTAGTGGACGTGCAGCCGCCGCAAGCCCCGCTCGTCGATGCGGCGCAGCAGCCATTCCAGCGTCGCGTCCTCCGTCGGAGACGACATCCTGGTGAACGCCGGATGCTCCTTCTGGAAGCAGTAGCTGCAGGCGAGGTTGCACTGGAGCGTGGGCATCAAGGTGACTTGCAGGGTCCCCGGGACGCCGTCGCTCGCCTTTTCCAGATGCGCCCGCACGCGCTCGTCGTCCTCGTCGCGGCCGCGGACGAGGAACCGGTCCTCGAGGAGGACGTCCTGCGTCTCGCGCTCGCCGGCATCCACCGCTTCGCTTCCTGACGTCCAACGCGCGATCGCGGCCCGCGTCGCCTCGTCGATTCCGACGTATCGATCTTCGAGCACGTTGTAGAGGACGTGCTCGCCGGGCCGGACGTTCTCGTAAGCGACGGTGAATCTCGAGAGCTGCATCGCTCTCGACGCTACGCAATGGCGATGCCAGCCATTTCGGGCGGGCGCTCGCCAGAGGAGACAAGCCAGCTTTTCGGCCCGCGGGCCAGCGATCGGGCCGCCTTCGCGAGGCTCGGAATCCAGCCCCACGCGGCGCTGCTCGTCGTCGCCGATCGGCGCCGCGCCAGAAAAGCGCATCGCCCGCGCCGGCTTTCTCCCGGGAGCCAGAAGACGGGCCGGTGTGGCTAGAATGCGGGCCCCGCGCTGGCGCGCCACTTGCTCGAACGATGATCCGTGACGGGCGAAGAGATCATCGCGGTGCGACACCTCCAGGCAGGAGGGCGTTCGATCACCGTCCAGTTCTTCCGGAACGAGGGCGGGTCGGTCGCGGGGCGGGCCGTGCTCGGCGCCGAGGACACGCCGATCGTCGACGGTCCCGATCCCGACGCGGTGCTCGACGTCTTCCGCGACGTGATGGACGGGCTGTTGCTCGCGCGGCAGCCCGCCTGATCGCTCAGAGCGAGCGAAGGCGTCGCGCTGCCGCGGTGCCGAGCACGGCAGCGGCGGCGAAGGCAACGCCGAGGAGCACCCAGACCGCGGTCCCGTGCATCGACGCGCCTTGCTCGATCGCCTCCGCGCTCGGCAGCAGCGATCCGGCCCAGGCATAGAGCACCGTCCCCGGCGCCATCCCGAGAGCGGTGCCAATGACGAGGTCGCGCAACCTCATCTGCGTCAGGCCGAGCACGGCATTGCTCGGCGTGAACGGCAGGATCGGCGAGAGGCGCACCAGCGCGACCGTCACCATGCCGCCACGCGCCGCCAGCTCTGCCAGCGCACGAGCTCTGGGGCGTTCGAGCAATGCCTGCGCCGCCGCGCTCGCGCCGAGTGCACGTGCGACCGCGAACGATGTCGCCGCGCTTGCCACCGCGGCGGCGAGCGAGATCGCTGCTCCCCAGGGGCCGTACAGCCAGCCGCAGGCGACGATCAGGGGGATGATCGGGAGCAGGAGCAGCGTCATCAGATAGGTCGCGGCGAACGTGGCGATCGTTCCGGGCCAGCCGATCGCGTGGACGAGCTTCGCGCCGTCCACGATCCATCGCAGCAGCGGAAGCTGCCGGACCAGCAGATAGAGCACGAACAGGAGCGCGAGGACCGCCAGCACGCGCGCGGCCTTCGGCACCGCCATCTAAGGCTTCTTGAACAACGGATCGTCGGCGAGCTGCCCGTGCGCCTCCGCCCGTGCCTCCGCCTGGAGCGCTTCCCATTCGCGACGCTCCACCTCGTCCATCCGGTTGAGCGCGAAATCGAGCCGGGTGCGCGCTCTCACCGCACGCGCCCTGGCGGCCTGCGCCTCCGACCTCGCGGCGGTGAGGAGGTCGGCGGCCTCCAGCGGGGGCACCCCGGGTGCCCGGGCGCGCTCCGACTTCGCGGCGGCCGCGCGCTCCGCCGCCTCCGCTTCGTCCAGCTCCTTTTGCGATTCGAGCGCGAGCCTTTCGGCCGCGCTCTTCACCCGATCTGCGCCGGCCTGGGCGACGCGCGCCTCGCGCTGTGCGCGCGCCTGCGCCTCCAGGTGCTGCATCCTGAGGATCAGCTCGTCCGCCTCGTCCGGCATGGAGGAAGCATACACCCGCGGATCGTCGCTGACCGGTGCGGCCCGCTCGCCCATCCGGAGTGAGTGCGGAGAGACCAGCGTCACGCCGGCTGCAAGCGCAGCAGCGTGATCTCCGGAGGCGCGAAGACGCGCATCGGGGGGCCCCAGAACCCGGTGCCCCGGCTGACGTAGAGCTGCGAGTCGCCGCGCCGGTGCAATCCGGCCAGATACGGCTGAGCCAGCGCGACCAGCCAGCTGAACGGCCAGATCTGCCCGCCGTGCGTATGCCCGGAGAGCGTCAGGGGGACGCCGTGGCGCGCCGCTTCCGCGAACTGACGCGGCTGGTGCGCGAGCAGCACCAGCGCCTGTGAGGAGTCGCGGCCGCGCAGCGCGGCGCCGAGATCGGGATCTCCCGTCGGATCCTCGATCCCGGCGAGCTCCAGCCCCGGCGCAATCTGCACCCGCTCGTTGCGCAAGGGACGGACGCCGAGCGTGGGCAAGTGCGCGTACCATTCCTCCACGCCCGAGTAGTACTCGTGGTTGCCCGTGACGAAGAACACGCCATGCTTCGGCTGGAGGGTGGCGAGGGGCGCGACGTGCTCGCGGATCTCGTGCACCCGTCCGTCGACCAGGTCCCCGGTGATCGCCACCAGGTCGGGCGCGAGCGCCCGGATCTGCTCGACGACGTGCGCCACCCAGTCGCGGCGCAGCAACGGCCCGACGTGGACGTCCGAGATCTGCACCAGCCGGAACCCGGCCAGCCCGGCGGGCAATCCGCGGAGCTTCACCTCCACGTCCTTGATCTGCACGCCGTCGATCGCGCTGTGGACGCCCGCCGCCGACAGCCCGGCGACCACCCCGCCCACTCCCGCAGCGAGAGTCCGCGCGAGGAGCAGGCGCCGCTCGGGATCCGGGTCGACCGGGCCGCGCACGCGGGCGAACACGAACGCGACCAGCCGCCCGAGATCGGCGATGCCCAGGAAGGCGACGAGGAGGAAGCCGACGCCCATCCAGACGAACGCCACCCAGATCGCCGGGCGCACGGCCGAGGTATGCAGCACGCGCGAGGCGATCAGCGTCGCGGGCATCGCGATCGCCAGGGCGATCACGGCGAAGGTGAGCGCGCGAGCCCAGTGGGGCGGCAGATGCGGATCGCGGATGAGCCGGGCCCAGATGTAGTAGTGCATCCCGCCGACGAGGCTCAGCGCGACGGCGAGAAAGATGAAGAACGGGAGACGCGCCACCGCCGAAAGATGCCTCAGCTCAGGTTTCGGTGCTCAAGAGCGCCTTCACCCGGTCCGCTTCCAGACGCACCCACAGGACCTTCTCCTGGCTGACGATCACGCTCCCGGGCGCGGCGCCTTTGGGCTTGCGCAAGTACTTGCAGCGCGTCCAGGCCACTTCGACGCCGTCGGCGGCGCGCGCCGACGAGAAGTGCGCCGCGAGCAGCGCGGCATCGCCGAGCGTGCGTGGGTCCGGCGATTCGCCGGCTCCGGGCACCACCACGTGCGCACCCTGGACACCGCGCGCGTGCAGCCAGAGATCGTTGCCGCGCGCCACCCGCAGCGAGAGCGCATCGTTGTCGCGCGCGCTGCGGCCGACGAGGATCGGCGCGCCGGTTCGCGAGCTGAACTTCCGGTAGGGGAGCCGTGGACCCTGGACGTGTCTCTGCGCCCGCGGCGAGGCAGGCGTCCCGGCCTCGCCGGCGGCAAGCTCGGCGGCCTCGCGGGCGGATTCCGCCTGCGACAGCGCCGTCTCGGTGCGCGCGAGCTGATCGCTGACCTCCGCGCGGCGGGCCGCGATGCGCGCGGCCGCCGCCTGGTAGCGCCGGGCGCGCCGCAGCCAGCGCTGCGCGTTGTCCGCAGCGCTCAGCGCCGGATCGAGCGGAATGACGATCTCCGCAGGCCGGCCTTCGGCGTCCGTCCGCGACCAGTCCTGCACGCGCGCCTCTCGCGCGCCCCGCGGCAGGCGCGACGCCACCGGAAGCAGCAGCTCGGCGTTGGCGCGATCCTCGGCCGCGCGCAGGGCGCGCGTCGCGTCGCCTTCGACGGCGGCGAGAGTGCGCTTCAGCTTCTGCACGCGCGAGCGGAGGCGCGCCACCACCTCCTTCCGCCGGGCGGCGACGCCTTTCTCTTCCTCCGCGGCGAGCGCCTCGCGCACCAGGCGATCGCGCGCGGGCAGCGGCGCCGCATCGCCCAGCGAGACCTCTTGCGCCGGCGGATAGACGCTGCCCGGCCTGCGCAGCGCGCCCGACGAGGCCCAGACGATCTTGCCGCCGTCGACCTCGACCACGAGCAGGGCTTCTTCCGCGATCAGCGCCCGTTCGCCGAACTCGAGCCGTGGCGAGGCGGTGCGCCGGTCCGGCGCGACGATCAGCGAAGCGCCGGTGAGCCGCGATCCTTCGAGCGCGTTGCGCAGCGTCGCCTGGGATCGGGGCGCCGTGTCCGCGGACGTCGGCCGCTCTTCGGCGAGCGCGGCCATGCGCAGGCGGGCATCGACGACCGCCAGCGCGGTGCGGCCGGGCAGACGGAGCTGGAGCACCGAGACTTGCGGCGACGGCAGCCAGAGCTTCTGCAGCGACGCGCCGAGCAGGGCGCGCAGCTCGAGGAGCAGCCGCTTCCGATCTTCATCGCTGATTGTCTGGGGGGGCACTACAGACCTGCTGACTTCGGAACCCGCGGGCGGCCTCGCAGAGTTCGGAGGCCGCCCGGAACGTCCGGGCTACTTCTTTCGCGAGCTCTTCCGCTTCTTCGTGGATCGCTTTGCGCCCTTCTTCGCGCCTTTCTTCGAGCCCTTCTTCGCAGCCATCAGGTCCTCCTCCCGTCCCGAAGTGTCGCTCCGACGGAGCTTGCATGCACGATACAGACGCAGATCCGAAGCGTCAAACATCTGGATCCACTTCGCGGCGCTTGAAGGAGGCCGGCTGCGGTCGCTAGAGTGCTCTGCAGCCATGCGTCAGCTCTCTCTCTTCCCCTGCGACAGCGCGCCGAAGTCGGAGCCGCGCGTCGCCATCGCCGCCGAGCCGGCGGAGCGGCCGTCGCGCATCCACGTCGTTCCCGACGGCGCGAGCCTGGTGCTCGCGTCGCAACTCTCCTCGCTGCTTCGCGAGCCCGTCGAGGTGGAGCTGACCGACAACGCCTGGACCATGGTCAGCTACCGGCGGGTGCAGGGCCGCCTCCGCTTCCGCCTGCACCACATGTTCGCGGGCGCGCACGATCCGGTGATGCGCGCGCTCGCCGGCTTCACCGGCCGCAACCGCCGCGCGCATGGCCGGGCGATCGACGAGTACGTGCGGGAGAACCGGCAGTTGATCCGGCCGGTGGCGCCGCGCCCGGAGGCGCCGCTCGCTCCGCGCGGGCGGGTCCACGATCTGGCCGAGATCTACGCGGCGCTCAATGCCCGCGAGTTCGACGGCGCGGTCCACGCGCGCATCGGATGGGGGCGCCGCAGCGCGGGAGGGCGGCGGCGCTCGATCAAGATGGGCGTGTATTTCCACGACCAGAAGATCATCCGCATCCATCCCGCCCTCGACGACGCGCGGGTGCCGCGCTACTTCGTGGAGATGGTGGTCTTCCACGAGATGCTCCACCAGATCCATCCGCCCGCGGTCGACGCGGCGGGCCGCCGCATCGTCCACGGTCCGGCGTTCCGTTCCGCGGAGCGAAGGTTTCCCGGCTATGCGCGGGCGCGCGCCTGGGAGAAGGCGCACCTGCATCTGTTGCTGCGGCAACGCTCCTGAACCGGCAGATCCCGCGGGGGTGCAGGCGAGGCTACCCTGCGCGAGCCTTGTTCCGTCCGCTCCTTGCCTTCCTGCTGGTCGCCGCCTGCGCGACGCCGTACCAGCCGTTCGAAGGGCGCCCCGTCCTCGCCGCGATCGAGTTCGAAGGCAACGACAGCATCTCCAGCGGCGAGCTGCTCAGCCACATCGCCACCGCACCGACCAGCGGGTTGTTCAGCAAGACGGCGCGGTACTACGACGCCGATCTGTTCGCCATCGACCTGAAGCGGATCGAGCGCTGGTACAACCAGAAAGGCTTCTACGAGGCGAAAGTGCTGGGCGTCGACGAGAAGCGCGACGACAAAGGACGCGTCACGCTGGTGGTGAAGATCCACGAGGGCCGCCGCGCGTTCGTCGACAAGATGGATTTCGTCGGACTGGAGAGCCTGCCGCCCGGCGAGCTCTCCGACATCGACGACGAGCTTCCCATCCATCCGGGCGACGCCTTCGACGAGGACGTGTACGACAAGGCAAAAGACGTCCTGCAGCAGCAGCTCCGCGACCACGGGTTTGCCCAGGCCCGCGTCGGCGGACGGGTAGAAGTCGCGCCCGCAGCCGGGACGGCGCACATCATCTTCCAGGTCGATCCGGGGCAGCGCTACAAGTTCGGCAAGGTGGAAGTCACCGGGAACAACCGGGTGGCCGCCGACGAGATCGCCTTCGCCACCGGAATCGATCCCGGCGATCCGTATTCCCCGAAGGCGATCGCGCTCGCCCAGCAGCGCGTCTACAACCTCGGCGCGTTCTCGGGCGTCCGCGTCGGGCTGGAGCCGCTCGGGGAGACGCCGGAGGCGAATGTCCGGGTCAACGTCCGCGAGGCGCCGTTCCAGACGATCCGCCTGGGCATCGGCGGCTCCGCCGAGGAAGGCCGCTGGGAGCTGCCGCGGCTCCGCGCCGAATACACGAACCGCTCGTTGCTCGGCGGTTTGCGCCGGCTCGAGCTGGCGAGCACGGCCGGGTACGCATTCGTCCCCAGCCCGTTTCCCACCCAGTACGATGCCGCGCACTCCGGGATCACCACCCTGAGCAGCGCGCAGCTGACGGTGCCGAACATCTTCGTCCCGGGTCTGGAGTGGATCAGCCGCCTCGAATATGCGCGCGAGATCCAGAGCGGCTTCTCGTACCAGGACGTCGCTGCCCGCACCGGCGGACTGTATCGGCGCGGCCCGCACACCGTCAGCGCCTCGCTCAACTTCATCCGGTACTTCAGCGTCGATCTCCGCGGCACCGAACTGGCAAAGGTGCTCCAGGCGGGCGTCTCCGGCGTGGTGGGAAGCTGTCCGATCGCCTGCACCCTGACGTACCCCGAGCTGCGCTACACCTACGATGGCCGCGACAACGTCATCGAACCGGGCCAGGGCTTCTTCACCAGCATCGGGTTCCAGCAGACGCTGAAGCCCGGTTCATACAGCTACTTCCGGATCAATCCGGAGGTGCGCGGGTACGC
>Ga0070741_10012615_pt1 | contig 15218 bp, 15 predicted proteins | sample Coa_R1_4_FD_66440 | JGI IMG/M metagenome (GOLD analysis project Ga0070741, IMG submission 66440) | Surface soil microbial communities from Centralia Pennsylvania, which are recovering from an underground coalmine fire - Coalmine... | ecosystem: Environmental > Terrestrial > Soil > Unclassified ... | reverse complement strand
TCCCGCCGTGAAACGCCAACTTGCAATCATCGCGCTATCTGGAACGTGGGCAGTTGTCGCAGCGCAGGGAACAACGCGCGTCTACGTTGAGGAGCGAGTCAAGGCGACAACCGGCGTAAACGTCCACTGCGACAACGTCGGAAACTGCTACGGGCACAGCACCACCACAGCCCGCAACGTGTCGCTAGAGGTCACCAGAGACTTGTCAAGAGACTGCGGAGCGGTCACTGTAACGGACAACCGCGAAGCCGCCGATTACGTGTTACGAATCGCTCCGGGAGCGTCGACCTTGTTCGAGAAGAATGGCGATGTAGCGTACAACTCCCCAGCGAGATTCAAGGTATCGAATCTAGCGAAGGATGTTTGCGACTACGTCCAGCGGCATCCGACGGGTTCAGGGCCTGGACCTCAACACGACCTCAGCGCCCCTCCCCCACCCGGAGCCGTAGCTCGGTGCGGCAATGGCACGTTCGCACTCGTCGACCTCGGCGACGCAACGTGTTCGCGAGCGGGGGGCGTCGTGGAGCGGTTCAAACCGCTTCCTAAACCGAATTCCGCGTTGGGTTCAAATTCGTCAAACCCATAACGCGCCCGCGCATGTGTGGATCACGCCCATGTGACTCCGCGGGCGGACAGCTCTCGACATCCCCATCCGCCGGTCGGCTAACGCGTTAGCTAACGAACGCCACAATTCGATGAACAGTTCCGCGGACGCGGGTGGACGCGACCGCAATGGACTCCCGACGTGGCAAGTCACCGGATCACTGGGTGGACGGGTTCTGTCGAATCCCCCTTCCGCACCAGTCACTCAGTCGGCGTCGTTCCCCGGGGCCAATCTGCGCCCATCGGCAGATTCTGCCCACCATTCGCCCACCGGACGGCTCCGGCGATTCGCGAGGTAAATCGCGGCGCGCCGCATTCGGCAACGACACGCTCTACTGCTCCCTCTTCTTCACGGTCATCGCCGGGCCAAGTCTGGTGTCGGCGGGCTGTCCGTACAACTCGGGATAGAGATAGTGACCGCGCTCGGTCGCCGGCTTGTCCTCTTCGATCGCAATGCGATGAGCCTCCGCATACGCATCGTGACGGATGCCGGTGATCTGCCACGACACCCGGCCTCCGGCGATCCCGCCGGCGATCTTGAACCGTCCATGCGCGACCTCTTCCGCGACGTACAGATTGGGTCCCGGGGCGCCGAGCGGCGTGAGCTGATAACGGAAATCGCGGTTCAGCGCTTCGAACCAGTCCGGCAGCGCCACGATCGCTTCACCCCTGGCGTCGAGCGTCACGTTGCCGTCGTAGACGTTCTTCATGTCCGGGCTCTCGACGAACGAGTGCAGCAAGTACTTGTTGCCCGGATCCAGCGGATGGTCGATCTTGAACGAGCCGGCTCCCTTCGACAGCGTTCCGGTGACGGTGACGTTGCCGAAGAAATGACCGGCGAGGCCAGACGAGGAGCCCGCCACGACGCCGTCCCCGGAGTCGCTCTGCGCGATGATGCCGCTCGCGCTGCCCCCGCCGTAGGTAACCGCTGCGGCATTGGCAAAGATGTCGATGAAGGCAGGATTGTTCAATGCGACCAATGCGGCGGTTCCGGCCGGCGCGTCCGCTCGGATGCCGTGGCGGCCGCCGCCAGGCGATGTCGCGTACACCGCGGTCGCGGAACTGTTGCCCGCAACACGCAGCACGGCGTCCGGCGTCGTCGTGCCGATGCCGACATTGCCGTTCGCGGCGACGAACAGCTTCGAGCTGTTGCCGATCAGAAAGTTGAAGGACCCGTCGTACTGGCTCGAGCCGTTCTTCGCGATGTTGTTGATGGCGTACACGTGACTCGTGTTGTTGAATCCCTGGAACTGGCCGAGCAAGCCGTTCTGGTCATAAAACAGCATGCCGGACGCCGCGTTCAAGTTGCTGCTGAGATTTTGCACCGCCAGGCCCGTGAAGGCCCCGAACGGATCGTTGAAGGCGATGTGCAGGTAATCGGCCGGACTGGCAGTGCCAATCCCGATGCGCGGCCCGCTCTGCGCGACGACCGAGTTTCCCAGATTCGCTGAATCCACGAACAGCCCCAGATAGCCGGGAGTGCCGGCCGTCGAGGTGGTGAACGGACTGGACGCACCTCCCGTGCGCCGCGTGCTGCCGGCCGTCGCAGTCGACGTCGTCGCGCCGGCGCCTGTCGGCGCGAGCAGATACGCGGACGCCGGCCGACCGCCGAGCGTGTCGGCGTCCACCGCACGCAGCGCATACGGGACGCTGGCAATCAGTACGCGTGGTCGATCGGCCTCGCCGGGGCGCTCGACGTGGACGGCGAGCCAGCGCGCCTCCTTCGTGGAGAACAGCTCCAGCGGTAACCCTTCGGGAATCGTAGACCCGAGCAGCGCGCTGTACTCGCCCGTCCCGTCCACGCTCACGGTCTGGGTTTCCTGCCACAGCGGCGTCCCGCCAGTCTCCTCGGCATAGATCGCAAAGGTGATCGTCTCAGTCGGCGACGATGCACCTGTCGACCGCGGAAGCGCGCCGACAAAGCGAATGACGCGCGAAAAACTGGTGCTGGTCGGAGGGGGCGGCTGCGCGGCCACAGATGTCGCGGACGCCAGACACAGGACACCCACGAGCAAGCTTACGCGAAACATGGAGACCTCCTGGCCGGGTGAGTGACGGGAGCGCCACACACTAACACACACGGGTCATGTGACTGAGTCAGTGCGAGCGACAGGCCGTTTCACGCTTGGGCGGCTCGAAAAGTCTTCCGTCGTGGCGACTCCGTGGCCGGACGGAATTTTCTGTCTGCGTCGGTCATGTCAGGAGCGCAGACCGTTCCTTGGTTGCGAGTTTTCCTTCGTGCGGCCGCGCGTTCCTCCCGTAGAATCACGGCTTCACAACCACATGACGGCTCTCGCGCTTTCCGAGTGACGCGCCGACGATGCCGCCGAGGAGCGAAGCGATGGCTCGCGAGTTACGCCTGCCACTATTCGGGCGTCTCCGTCTGGTTTCCGTCCCTGTTCTCATCCTGTTCGCGATGCTGGCGAACCGCGCATCCGCGCAACAGTTGTTCGTCATGAGCGCGCACGTCGACACGGCATCGAATGAGTTCGTGATCGATGGCGGGACGTTCAGCGCCGGCATGCACGTGTATTTGTTCGCCGGCCCAATCGAGCTCCCGGTGATTTCGATCAACAGCGGCGAGATTCGCACGAGCCCGCCGCCGAGCACGATTCCGCCAGGGTTGTACATGGTGCTGGTCTTCAGTCCGACAACCGGTCAATACGGCTTCGTGCACTACACGATTGGCGACACCGGGCCTGCGGGGCCGCAGGGACCACAGGGCGTGAAGGGCGACACCGGGCCGCAAGGTCCGATCGGACCGCAAGGGCCCGTCGGTCCCGCGGGGCCGCAGGGTCCGCAGGGTCCGCAAGGACCTCCCGGCGATGCGACGCCGCCACCGCCGCCCACGTTGTTTGCGATCACGTTCGCCATGCCTCCGGTGACGGCCTCGTCACCGCCCGTCGGCAACCTCAAGAGCCTGTCGTGGGGCTTGTCGCAAAGCGCTTCGAAAACGCCACCGCCCCATTTCCTCGATGTGGTGATGACGAAGCCGACGGATGCATCCTCGATTGGGTTCCTCGGTGGAGGGATCACGGGCACGCACTATCCAACGGCGACCGTGACAGTCACGCTCCTCGCTACGCAGCAAGTCCTCTTCACCCTCAATTTCACTGACGTGACCGTCTCTTCATATACGCCGAGCACCAGTCAGGGGCAAGAAGAAGTCACGCTGGCGTACGGCAGCGTCAACATGACGCTGCCTCCTCAACCAGTGGGTTACCCGCACACAGGCACGATCGGTCAGATTTCAATCCCAGGCTCATCTACGACCACCGACCTTTTCAGCGTGGCGTGGGGTGTCGTCGACACAACCAGCCAAATCAACGGAAGGCCCACTCTAGGAGACCTCACCGTGCTCAAGGTCATTGATCAGCGGTCGCAGACGTGGTTCGCGGACCTCATGACCGGCACGCCGATCCAAGAAGTCGATATCGTGCTCAATGATCCCGCCACGGGTGCCCCGCCCTACATCACGTACAAGCTCACGAATGTCCAAGTCACATCGTTCACAACCGCGGCCAGTGCATCCAGTTTTCTCGATTCGGTCAGCTTCAGTTTCGGGAAGATTCAGGTCTTCGTGACCGTCGGCGGTGTGCAGACGTCCTTCTGCTGGGACGTTCTCGCGGTCAAGAAATGCTGACGCATGGCGCACGATAGTGCAGCTGAAGCACCGTCACGCCGACAGGTCGACCTGCGTCGGCTCGGGGTGGGAACCCGCGCATCCGCGCGTCACAGTCCAGCCATGGGCGCCGTGACGCCGATGCTGCTCGCGACCGTCATCTCCATCCCGGCGCGGCCCGCAAACAGGCCGACGCCGGTGCCCTTTGTCGTTCGGACCATCGCCACGATTCAGGACGAACAGCCACTCGACCCCACAATCGCGAAAGCGCTCGACCTGTTGCGGCGGTTCCGCGCCGGCGCGGCGGCGTGCCGAACGTTCCGCCTCGTCACGCCCGCGGAGTTCGACGACCAACCGGAAATCGAGACGCTGCGCGCATTCCGCCTGCAGCGAGGCAGCACGATCGATCCGGTCATCTACATCGTGCGCACGAATGCGGTGTATCGACTGGCGCAACGCGGAGACGATCGCGGCGTCGCGCTGCTGGCCTCCACGATTCTCCACGAGACGGTCCACGGCGATCGCGGGGACGAACAGGCCGCCATCCGAGCCGAGATTGGTTTCCTGCGCCACGTCGTGGCGCGCGGCGGACCCTCAGGCGATTCCCTGATGTGGCAGGTTCGAGAACTCGAACACCGCGTGCGGCAGTCGCAACTCGTCGCGCTCGATGCGCTCACGGCACCTCGAACGGATCAGCGCTGACGCCGAGGCGCGCGCGGTGCGCGCCGCCTGTTTGCCCCCCCCCGCGCCGCGAAGCGCGGTTCCCGAATGGCCGTGATGCACGCGACGACGTCGGGGGCGTCGGGCGGACGTTCCTCGAGTCGATAAAACGCGTCGCAGTCGGCGCACGCCACTCTCGCGATTCGGCCGCGTTGCGTGACAGCGATGTGGGGTGAGCGGCAGAAGCTGCAGCGGCGTGGAACCATGCGGGCGCCGACTAGCAAAGGGCGTGCGCGTTGCCGACGGTTGAGACGGCACACACCCTCGTTCGTGTGCGCGCACGCGCAGTTCGGATCGGCGACGGCACGTTCGGTCGGCGCGGCGGCGTCATGCCGCACGCGCACACGACGAACCGCCTATTCCGAGGGGCGTTCTTTCGCATCCGTCACAGGTTTCGGCTGGGCGTCGGGATGGCTCTTCGGCACCGTCCAGACGTGCCCGCACGATGCACACCGGTAGTAGTTGACGACCGCCGCTTCGCTGCTGGCGGGCAGAAATTTCGCTTCAGCGACCAGGCACAGAGGACACCAGGGGCTCGCCACGATTGCACCTTGAAGACTGGGATCCGCTTCAGCGTACGCAATCGCCATCTCAGGCGCAATAGGGAATTAGGGGGGTAACGATTGGGGGGAGCTAGTCCGTGCGCGTGCGTCGGCGGGTCGAGGCGCGCTTCCGGCGGCGAGTTGGCCGACGCGTCGGCCGGTGCGCGTGTTCGGGCAGCTGCCGCGTCCCCGTCTCTCGATTCCACTCCTCGAACGTCTGCGGCGAGATCTTGCCCTCGACCAGCAGCTGCGCGAACTTGCGCCGTTGCGCCTGACTCTTGAACGGCATGCTGCTCGGGATCGATTGCAAACCGCACACCTCCCGGACCGCTCCCGAGGGCACACCGCGAAAAACAGGGTTATGCCTCGTCAGGAAACGAATGACGTCGGCACCGGTTGCAGTAAACGCCGTCGGCGTGAATCGGGTTGAAAGGCGTGATGAGCTTGATGTCGGCCGAGCCGCACCTGGGACACTTGCTTTGCCAGCGCCGCGCTGCCTCGTCCGCCGTCGCCTGTCGTTTGCTTCGCCTCTTCGGGACTGCTCCAGGATCGTCCGCCATGCGGTCAGATTATGTACATGCAAGAAACACGTCGGACCAGTAACGTCTTCCTTCCTCAACTGGAGCCAGGGCTCGGCCGTTTCTTTTTTGTCCCGCCTCGGAAGCGTCGCTGTTCCTATTCCTGCACCGGCGCCGCGCCGGACGGAATCGGATTCGCCACCGCCGCCGCGGTGTCCTGGACGATCGTGCCGCGTACGTCGCTCGCGAAGTAGCGGCGTCCGCTGTCGCCCGGCGTGATGGGCACGGCGCTGCCGAAATACGCGCTGGCCGGCACGCTCGCCGCGCCGTTGCAGGTGGACACCGGCGACTGATCGATCGTCCCCGGCGACGCATACTTCACGACGGTGAAGAAGTATCCGCTCTTCGCGATGCCGTTGCGCCCGAGGTCGACGCTGAGAAAGGCCTCGGTGTTCCCCGCCGGCGGCACCACCAGATCGTCGAGCGTCGTCGCATAGAAGCCGTGCGCGCAGGTCGACGCGAACGTCGCCTCGGCGCTGTTGACCGCGCGCAGCGACCCGATCGCCGACGCCTCGTTCGCCACCATCCGCGCGCGGAGCAGCGACGGAATGGCAATGGCGGCGACGACGCCGATGACCGTGACGACGACGAGCAGCTCGATCAGCGTGAAGCCGTCGCAGCGCCGGCGCGGCAAGGGCAGGGGGGACATCCGTCAGATCGACAGCAATGTCATTGCCCGCGTCGACCTGCGCAACGGCGTGCAGGCACGACGCGCGAAGTCGCAATTTATGTCAGTGCGGACGGCCGACTGACACGGATTGTCGACGCATTTCTTTGCGCGCCCGCCGGATGCGACGGGTCACTTCGTCCCGTCGGCGTCGCCCTCCTTCTTCTTCGACTTCAATCCCAGCGTCAGAAAGCTCGCCCCGCTGCCGAACTCGATCGACACCTTCGTCCAGTCGAACGTGTGTTCCTGCGCCTTCGCGTCCTGCTGGCACGCCTGCATCGCCGGGTACGCGTACGGATAAAAACGCTCGAGCATGTCGCGATCCGCGGCGGACAGGGAGCCCTGGGTCCTGTACTTCTCCATCAGACGATCGACAATGTCCCGTGCAGGTGTCTGCTCGACCACAGCCGGCGGATTGTCGGGCACGCCAGCAGGCTTCAGGATCTCGTATCCGCCGAGAAAGATCGCGCCCGCGCCGACGGCGACGACGGCGCCCCGCAGAAGGGCCTTGAGGCGCTTGGGGCTGTTCGTGGCGAGCGCGAGCAGCTCGATCGTCAGCATGTCGCTGGAGGCGATCGAGGAAAGCCCCCCGTTCCGCCGCCGCAGCTGTTCGCCGAAGAATCGCCGACAGCGCTCGCCGTCCTCGTCGCGCGGGCTCGACGCGGCGTGCTCCTCGACGAAGCGCGTGACGGCGCGCAGCGTGTCGGGGTCGTACGGAAATCGATGGCCGCTGCCCGATGCGAAGGCGGCGGATGCGTACGCCAGCTCCGTCACGCCCCCGACGAACCACACGTGCTCGAGGACGGCGAGGTCTTCGCCGATCGACGTGACGCGCGCGCCCGGCGCGTCGAGCACGATCGACAACTCGAGTGCACGGCGCTGCGCGATGGCGTCGAGCATCTGGATCAGCGGGTCGTCCATCGGTCTCCTCCAGCGCGGCGTGTCCAGTCCGCGTGCGCATCATACCGTTGCGGCGCGCGCGCGTCTTCTTTCCCCGACACCGTGGGGCTGACCGACGTCGCGTCGACCGCCGGCCAATGGAACCTGGCGATCGTCGAGATCGTGCCGCGCTGAGCGGACGCGTCAGCGTCGCCAGGCGTGCTCGAGATCGTCGTAGGAGAATCCGAAGAAGCCGATCGCGTCGGCGAACGCGCCGCCGTCGCGCAGCCGGTGCAGCAGGCGGATCCACCCGAAGCCGGGACGGTCGAACAGCAGCTCGGTCGCGACGAGGCTCTCGTCGTAGGCGACGCGCGCGTCCGCCGCGTCGAGCTGCTGAAAACCGCGCTCGAGACTGCGCAGCGGCATCGTGCGGCCGGACCCGACCAGGCGGCGCCGCGCGGCGTCCGCGTCGGTGCCGTCGAAATGCTGGGCGATCCCTTCGTTGAGCCACGCCGGCACGCGCCGACCGGCGATGTTGGCGACGATCGCGTGCGTCAGCTCGTGGACGAGCACGCGCTCGAATTCCTCCGGGTGCTGCTCGGCGCCCGAAACGGGCACGCGGATGCGGCCGTCGTACTGGCCGCCGGACCACGCGGGCGCGCGTGTGATGTCGCGAAACTGCCGCTCGGTGTAGAGCACGGCCACGATCGTGTCGGCCGGGTACTCGCCGAGCACGCTGCCGATCCTGAAGAACGCCGAATCGAACACGGTCGTCGCCTGCGTGGCGAGCGACTGCTCGGCGTGCCCTTCGAACAGCACGCGGAATCGTTCGAAGCGGCGGTCCGAGAACGTCGCGTGGGCGTCGGCCTCGCCGCGCCAGCGCGCGATCAGCGACGCGAGCGCCTTGTCGTCGGGCGCGAACGCGCGCGCGGCTTCGAGCGTGCGGATGGCCGCGTCGGTGTGGCCTTCGTCGAACGCGATGTGCGCGAGCAGCACGGACGCGGGCGTCAGCTGCGGCCGCAGCTCGAGCGCGCGCTCGAGGCGCGCCATGGCGACCGGCTGCTGGCCGAGCGCGTGCGCGGCGGACCCGGCGCCGAGCAGCAGCAGCGGATCGTCGGGGGCGAGGGTCAGCGCCTCGTTGAACAGCGACGCCGCGCGCTTCGGATTGTCGCTGCGCATCGCCTTCCATGCGGCGTCGGCGAGCTCGGAGGGTTGCGCCTGGCCGTGCAGCGATACGACCGTGGCGAGGACTCCGGCGGCGGCGATCGCCAGACGCGTGCGACGCATCGGAGTCGGCGAGGCAACACGTATGCCGCGGCGGGCCGGCGTGGCGGTCGGCTGAATCTGCCGGTCCGGACGCGCCGCCGACGCGCGCCGATCACAATCGACGTCGCGGGCTCACAATCCCGTGGCCGCGGCAGCCCGCGTAGTACGATTGGCCGCCGTGGTTGGCCCTGCCGATGCCCGTCTCCTTTGAACGCGACGACGCCAAGCGGCGTGTGCTGCTCGCGGCTCTCGGCACCGTGACCGCCGCCGACTTGATCCACGCGATGGATCGGCAGGCGGCCGAAGGCATCTGGCAGTACAGCGTCCTGTACGATTCTTCGGAGGTGACCGACCCTCCGTCGCCCGCGGATCTGCGGCGCGTCGCGACGCACGCGGCGTCGATCGAGCACAAGATCGGCAAGCGCGGTCCGGTGGCGATGTACGCGCCGCACGACGTGGTCTACGGGACGGCGCGGATGTACGAGTCGGTCGCGGACGACCGCGTCGTCTGGCGCGTGTTCCGCACGCGCGAGGAAGCCGAGGCATGGCTCGATTCGGTGTCGGGCGGCTGAGGTGCGGTTCTCGGTCGTTGAAGAGTTGTTTGAGCCAGCACAACCGTTGTTGCTGGTGACAATTCGATGGTGGTTGTTTACCATCATCGACCGTAGTGCCCCTTCGTCGTCGCGCGACATTCAACTCGCTCCCCTCTGTCGCCCGCGACAGCCCGGTCGCTCACCCGAAGACGCTCGAACTCGAGAATCGACTCGCCAAGCTCGAAATTCTCTATCGCGATCTGCGCGCGGCGTACGACGACCAGAAACGCGCGACGGCGGCGCTGCGCGCCGAAATCGATCACCTTCGGGCGAAGCTCGCGCTGACGCCGTGAACCGCGCGCGGCCTCTCACACACAGGTAGTGGTCAAGTTTCGGCGTCCTGCCCTGTTGCAATCGGTTAGCGGGTATGCGTCAATGGACGCATGCCTAAGCGGTCAAGTACAGGCGACGAAGACGAAGTAACCAACGCATTCGACGTGATGGCCGAGCTACTGAAGAAGGCCGACACGCCACGCGAGAAGAACCCAGCCGCTGTCGCGCTGGGTAAGCTGGGCGGCCTCAAGGGAGGCAAAGCCCGAGCGAAAGCCCTTTCCAAGTCGAAACGCTCAGCCATAGCCAGAAAAGCCGCAAAAGTCCGCTGGAAACGGCATTTTAGCAGATGAGAAGGCCAGCGGGTTAGCCTCTCGCCACAATCACACCACCACTCGTACCGTGTGGTTGTGATCCGTGTTACCATGTCCAGCCATGGGAGCTGGACCGTTTGAGGATGCCCTCGTCGCGCTACGACACCGGCGCGAACGCGCTATCGCTGAGCTGCGCCGTCTCAATCGGCTGATCAAGGAAATTGAGGCCGAAGCCAATTCGCTGTTATCAGCGGCCAGCCCGCCGCGCAATCCTGAACCAGCACCGTTCGAGCTTTCCAGCATTGCCGTTCGTCACAACGAATTTCAAAACCTCTCGTACGCCGATGCGTGTTTGGCCATCCTGCGTCGCGGTGGCTTTCCGATTACGACGCGAAATCTTTTGCCGCTCTTAGCGGACGGTGGAAAAGCAGTGCAGGGACAAGACCCATACCGAGTGCTCTATCGCTCGCTGATGAAGCATCCGGCGTTCAAGAGCACCGGTGGTTTTTGGGAGCTTGTCGAGTGGACCGAACCGAACAAAGGAGATTTGCTAACGACTGGAACCTAAAAATCGAAGCGGCCAGTTAAAGGCTCTCGGCTTGGACTCCGGAGCGCCTTTACTGACCGCAGCCGTCACTGGGGGCGTTGCTTAGCGGCAGAGCACCGGACTGTTAATCCGGCAGCGCGGGTTCGAACCCCGTTGCCCCCGCCAACTCAGAAAGGAGTCAGCGATGCGTCACGCACCGTCCAGGACAGTTGTGTCTAGACTAGCGCGTCCACCCACTACGCGCAAGGGGCAACGTGCCCCAAATCAACAACTTACAACAAGTACTGTGTTTTCTATCACTTGCGATCTTTGTGATTGTGCTTGATTACTTGAGCGCTCAAGCATACGATTATGACTATGAACAAGCTGACGACGGCGAAACGGGTTGCGGTAGTGGCGGCTCTCGTTGAAGGAAATTCCGTGCGTTCAACCGCGCGGATGACGAATGTGAGCAAGCCGACAATCCTCAAGCTGCTCGCTGATCTCGGCACGGCGTGCTCCGCGTTTCACAACGCCACCGTCCGCAACATTCGCGCGCAGCGCGTGCAGTGCGATGAAATCTGGCAATTCGTCGGCGCGAAGCAAAAGAACGTGACGCCACAGCAGCGCGCGCAAGGCTGGGGCGATCTGTGGACGTGGACCGCACTCGACAGCGATTCAAAATTGATCGTGTCGTGGTTCGTTGGCCAGCGCGATCCGCACTCGGCCTGGTGGTTCATGCGCGATCTCGCATCGCGATTGATCACGCGCGTCCAGCTCACGACCGACGGACTTAATGCGTATTTGCCTGCCGTGGAGCGCGCGTTCGAGGGCGAGATCGACTACGGACAGCTCGTGAAGATGTACGGCGCTCAGGACCGCGAAAAGGTCGTGCGCTACAGCCCCGCGCGATTCGTGTCAGCGCGGCGGGAGGTGATAACAGGCAGCCCGGACATGAAGCACGTTTCAACGTCGTACGTCGACCGCCAGAATCTCTCGATGCGGATGGGCATGCGCCGGTTTACGCGACTGACCAACGCATTCAGCAAGAAGGCCGAGAACCACGCGCACGCAATCGCGCTCTATTTTGTTCACTACAATTTCGCTAAGATTCACGGCTCGCTGCGCGTGACGCCGATGGCGGCCGGCGTCGCGGATCACGCCTGGTCGCTAGAGGAACTCGTGATGCTGTTCGACAAGAAGACGGACGTAGCCGCTTAATCGGGAGTAACTACTTGTGTTGTGAAATCGTTCACAACTGATCGTATAGCTTGTGAAATGTTTCACGATTCTTGATTTCTGTCTCTCCAACTCATTGATTTTAAAGGCTTACAAAAATTTACAATTGACTTAACCCAAGCGCTTAGCGATAGTCTTTTGGAGGAAGGAGCACCAAAAATGGCTGGAGTGCTTTTCATCGCGGTGCTCATTCTTGTGCCTGTCACGGTGAGAGGAATGGCTTCTCTGAACGAAAAGTTGTCCCATCACACCCCCTCAAAACATTTGCACCAGAACTAATAATCACTACAATCCCGGCGCATGGCGAACGATGGCGTTCACCGTCATGCGTTCTGGGTGTATGGCGTTATTGTCGGTCTTGCCATCCAACAGGCGCTGACAGATCTCGTTCCGCATCTATTCGCGCCGCCCCATGAGACGTTTTCAGTCGAATTTCATGAGGGAGTCAGAGTATCCATTTTTCTCATAGTAATCACCAGATTCTATTTAGGAGCGGCATCGTTCTTTGATGAGGCTCACGCGGCCGACCCAGGCAAGTTCAAAAGGCGAAGTTACCCGATGGATTTCTTGTTCGGATTCTTCCATTTTCTGGTGTTCTTCGTGTGGGCGGTCACCCTGAATCCGCACAAAATGCCGCAAAATCTGTTCAATTATTTACTTTGGGTCATTCTCGGCTACGACACCATCTGGTATTTTGCGTGCCGCCAATACGACACTCGGCATCTGATGAAGCTTTGGACAGCGCTTAATCTTTTTACGCTCGTTTTGAGTCTTTTGTTTTTCTTCGGCTCACTACAGGCAGGATGGCGGTTTGAAACCGCCGAAGAGATCGCTTTGCTACCAGTTCTTGTGGCCAGCCTCATTGATTTGATGGAATTGGTCACCGGAAAAGCAATGATCAAGAACTGGCTGGCGAACCTGATTCACATTCCGGCGTGAACGCTGCACCTATTCGTCCTGAATCCACCAGCCAGCTACTGTAGCCGCGTTGAATTCACCAACGATTTCGTTCCCCAATTTAATGATGTAGCGACCAGCGGCATTGTTCTCAAACTTGTCCGCCTTGATCCGAATCGGAGGATTGGGCACGCCCTCTTTGGAGAACATCTGAACATATAGAGCTTTGGGCATTCCCAAATCGTAGACGGTCGAGATTTCCATCGCTAGTCCTTTGTCGAGTGCCCGAAACCAAACTTGACCACTACCCACACACAATTTCGCACCCTCGTGTTGCAAATCGGAGCAGAAACGACGTTCGCCCGCAGCCGGAAAAACGTCGCAACTCGCTGATTTCACATCGGCTGGCCGTCTCGCCGCTCCTGGCGTGAAGCTTGACTACGTGTGACATTATGGTTCACTACGACGCTGCCGCCAGCGTCGCGCCGAAACCGATGGCGCTCTGCCCGAAATGCGGCAGCCATCGGACGGAAGTCGTCGGGAAATCGCTCGACGACGCGGTGGTGGTTATCCGTTGCAACGCATGCGGGGAGCGATCGGAAATCGCCAACCCCGCGCTCGACCACGCGAGCGCGAACGCCGCCGGCGTCGCCTCGCTGATGAAAGCCTTCGTAATCGGCGGCGACTTCCGCCGCCGCGTGCGCACCCGTTCGGTGCAGGCGTAACATGGACGAACAGGAACTCGGCGATCGGCGCGAGCGAGACAGCCTCAGCGCCGAACTCGATTCGATGCGGCAGATCGCAAGAATCCTCGACTCGCTGCGCGACGAGGACGCGCGCCAGCGCGTGCTGCAGTGGGCCCGCGATCGCTACCGCGCGGCGCTCGTGCCGGAAACGGCCGGCGCGATGCGCGTCGGCGCCGACACGGCGCTCCAGGTGGACGAGCTCGACGGCCTCTTCGACGTCGCGCCAGCGGCGGACCCGGCGCAGGAGCGCGCGCGCGCCGCCGCGAAGCCGCGCGCGGACGTCGAGTCGATGATCAAGGATTTCGCCGCCGACTTCCGCCGTTTCGCGGTGGAGTGGCAGGGAGCGTAGACCCCTTCACGGCGCACGATCCGCTCGGCGGTCGCTCCGGCGGATCGTCGCCGGCGCGCAGCTGCGATGTCGCCGTGGTCGGCGCCGGCGCCGCCGGCCTCGCCACCGCCATCTTTGCCGGCCGCGCCAACGCATCGCTCTCGCTCGTCGTCGCCGACGGCGCCCCGCGCCCCGGCGCGAAGATCCTCGTCAGCGGCGGCTCGCGCTGCAACGTCACCAACAGGATCGTCACCGAACGGGATTTCCGGGGCGGCCGCCCGGCCATCGTCCGTCGCGTGCTGCGGGCGTTTCCGGCCGCCCGCGCCGCGGAGTTCTTCCGTAACCTCGGCGTGCCGCTCCACGAAGAGGCCGACGGCAAGCTCTTCCCCGACTCGAACCGATCGCGCGACGTGCTCGACGCGCTCCTCCGCGAGGCGGCGCGACTCGGCGCCGCGATCGTCACGGATCATCGCGTCACCGACGTTCGCCGGGAGGGCGGGCGGTTCATCGTCGCATCGAACCGCGGCGACATCTCCGCCCGCCGCGTGGTGCTCGCCACCGGCGGTCAGTCGCTGCCGAAGAGCGGGAGCGACGGCTTCGGCTTCGAGCTCGCGCGCCGGCTCGGCCACCGCATCGTCGAGCCGACGCCGGCGCTCGCGCCGCTGCTGCTGCACGACGAGGAGCCGCTGCATCGCCGGTTGAGCGGCGTCTCCCAGGACGTCGAGGTCGCAGTGTGGGTGGACGGCGCCATCGCCACGCGCGTCCGCGGCGCGATGCTGTGGACGCACTTCGGCGTCAGCGGTCCCGCCGCGCTGAACGCGTCGCGGCACTGGGCGCGCGCGCGCGTCGAAGGCCGAACCGTCCGCGTCACGCTGTCGTTCGCGCCCGGCCGGACGTTCGACGAGGTCGAGGCGGAATGGACGCGCGCCGCCGGCGACCATCCGAGAACCACCCTCGAGACCGAACTGTCCCGGCGGCTGCCGGCGTCCGCCGCACGCGCGCTGCTCCAGACGTTGTCGATCGACGGATCGATCGCGCTCCCGCATGTCACGCGCGAGGATCGACGCCGGCTCATCCATGCGCTGACGGCGTATCCGCTGCCCGTCACCGACACGCGGGGATACACGTTCGCGGAAGCGACCGCGGGCGGCGTCGCGCTCGACGAGGTCGACCCCGCCACGCTCGAGTCCCGCCGCTGCCCCGGCCTGCACCTCGTCGGCGAAATCCTCGACGTCGACGGGCGGCTCGGCGGCTTCAACTTCCAGTGGGCGTGGTCCTCCGGCTTCGTCGCCGGCGCCGCGCTCGCGCGCCTGTGCTAGGCTCGTCTCGATGCGGTTCCTCTTCTGGGGCTTCAAGTCGTCGCGCGAGCTGTTCGAGGACACGCTCGGCGCGCTCGAGCGCGACGTGATGCAGCTCGCATGGTCGCGC
>Ga0070741_10012614_pt1 | contig 15219 bp, 11 predicted proteins | sample Coa_R1_4_FD_66440 | JGI IMG/M metagenome (GOLD analysis project Ga0070741, IMG submission 66440) | Surface soil microbial communities from Centralia Pennsylvania, which are recovering from an underground coalmine fire - Coalmine... | ecosystem: Environmental > Terrestrial > Soil > Unclassified ... | reverse complement strand
TGCGTCATATGCAAGACCGGTCGGAGTCTTCGCAACGCCAATAGCCCAACGGTGTTTGACTTCAAAGGTTTTTGGATCAAAGACCACGACTTCAGAAGTGTTTTCGCCGTTGACGTATATCATGCCGTCGGCGCCGATGATCGCTTCTTCGCCGTCGGTTTCGGCTTTCACTGTGCCGACGACTTCGCCGGTATTCGCATCGATCGCGGAGATGTCGTGAGTGCCGTGGTTGTTAGTGAATACTCGTTTAGTGCGAGGATCATAATAGATTCCATCAGGTCCGCCGCCCACGTCGATTTTCTTGATCAATTTCAACGTAGTTGTGTCGAACATCGAGACTTTGTTCTCCCTGCCGTTGCTGGTGAACCCGTGTTTGAATTCAGAGGCGATTGCGATACCGTGAATGCCCGGAGTATCGGGAATCGTGCCGATAACTTTACCGGTGTCGGCGTCCACAACATCCGCTTGCGTTCCGTGCGAAAGATAGAGCCGCCGCGCCTGACTGTCGATTGACAGATAATCAAATCCACCGTCGCCTGGAACCGGATACTTGGTCAGGACTTTGTATCCGGACGAAGCCTGCATCGTTGTGAAAGTGAGTAACGAAAGAAACAATATTGCCTTTACGCTCATCATTGGTTTTTCCTTTCTGGTTGCAAAACAATGATCGAACTCTGACTGACATTTGTGTTCAATCTGACGACGGACGGATGCGTCTACCTGAGCCTTATGTGAGTGAGATTTCGACACCTACGCTATTTATCCAGATCAATCATTTTAGCTCTTCACACATGAACAGACGATGAACAGCGTCGCAATTCTGTAATCTCAGATATCATACCGGGTGGCCGGCAATAATCGGCTTGCCGACCTCCTGTTTACATGTACAATAAGCCGCGTATGCGAATTCAGTCCAGCGTTGCTTTTCCGTCTAACGAACCAGAGGGGGTTCACAAACCGGAGCGCTGGCAATCGACTGCCATCCTCTACTGTTAGTAATCGGAAACCATAAGCAGGTAAACATAAATGAGAACTCAGCGAAAGTCTGTCAGGCTTTATTTGTATTCAGCGCTAGTGTTGTGTGCCGGTTATACCCTGGTACATTTTGGAGGATCAATCGTCAGTGCGAATGCTGCGGCGACAAGGGCAATCTTTGGCAGCTCGAAACCCTCCAATGACGCGGTAAAGACTTCATCGAAAACATCTGTCTACCAGGGGCCGCCCCAGATTAATGACGGGCTTTGGTCGGATGCTACCGAATCCTCTATACGCCAGGGGCAATCTGCCGCGAGCCAATCAGACTCTGCCAGAGTTTTGCCGACGCATTACAGACTGGTTACCCTCAATCGCGATTTGCTGGTACAGCATCTGGCACACACTTCGTTGGAATCGGATCAATCTTCAACATCATCGACTCAATCTATTATCGCGTTGCCGTTGCCGAATGGGGTTTACGGAAGATTCGCAATAGTCGAAGCTCCGATTATGGCGCCGGAACTAGCCTCTCAGTTTCCCGAAATCAAAACTTATCGTGGACAGGGAATTGACGATCCCACGGCAATAGTCCGTTTTGATTGGAGCCCCTGGGGTTTTCACGCGACCATAATGGCGTCGGGCGACACGATTTACATAGACCCATTTCAGCAATCGGACACGACGAATTACATAAGCTACTTTCGCCAGGACGCGGTTGGCCACGGAATCAAATGCGAAGTTGAACCGCAAGCGCCGTCAGCAAGAATTGCCAGGTCGAAAGGGAGAGCGGCAAAAGGCTCGGTGATTGTTCCGGCTATCTCTAATGGTACCCAATTGCGGAGGTTGAGGGTCGCGATCGCGGCCACGGCGGAATTCACCGCTGCAAACGGCGGTACTGTGAATTCAGCGATGGCGGCAATCAACGTGGCGATAAATAACACTACTCTGGTATTTGAGAGAGAGATCGCGGTTCGGCTGGTTCTGGTCGCAAACAATTCGGTACTGATCAACACCAATGCGGCAAATCAGCCGTATACGAATACCAGCAATGCAACGATGCTCGGCCAAAACCAGACCAATGTCGACAAGCTGATTGGCGATGCCAACTACGATATCGGTTATGTCTTTGGCACAACCGGCGGGGGAATAGCCAGTACAGGCAGCGCCGGTCAAACGGGTTTGAAGGCGCAAGGCGCCAGCGGTTTTACAAGGCCTGTCGGGACTGATCCGGACGATCTGGTAACCGTTCCTCATGAGATGGGGCATCAACTCAGCGCTCGCCATTCGTTTAACGCGAAGATCTCAAATTGTGAGCAGCGCGATCAGTCCGCAGCAATCGAGCCCGGCAGCGCATCGACGATTATGGGTTATGCTGGCGCTTGCGGTGACACTGCAAATCTTCAGCAAGTTGATGACAGTTATTTTAATAATCAGACGCTGACGGACATGATGAGTTATGTGGCCAATACGATCGGCAGTGTCGGCACAGTCTCTGCGACAGGTAATAACCCACCGACCGTGACTGTCGGGCCAACCTTTACTGTTCCCAGCCGTACTCCTTTTGCCTTGACTGCAGTCGGCAATGATCCTGATGGAGATGCGATTACTTATGCTTGGGAAGAAGTAGATACAGGCACAGCGGCTCCGCCAGAAGGTGATGATGGCAAGCGACCGATATTTCGCTCATACGCTCCGACGACCACCGGCATTCGAACATTCCCGTCAATGCAATATGTGCTGAACAACGTTAACAATCCTCCGGCGACTTATGTCAGTAACGGCAATAACTTCATCGTCGGCGAATTCCTACCCGTCACCACTCGTACAATGAATTTTCGAGTGACCGTCCGTGACAACCGCGCTGGCGGCGGAGGTGTTGTCGATGCAACCGAACAGGTCAACGTCAGGGGGGATTTCGGCCCCTTCAATGTTACGCAGCCGAACACTGCGATTACCTGGACAGGAGGATCAACGCAGACCGTAACCTGGAATGTCGCCAATACAAATCAAGCGCCAATCAATACTGCCAACGTGCGGATACTGTTATCTACCGATGGCGGCAATTCGTTTCCTACAGTCCTTGCATCAAGCACTCCAAACACAGGTACGGCGAATGTGATTGCGCCCAATATCGGGACAGCGACGGCAAGAGTTAGGGTCGAAGCCGTCGGCAATATCTTTTTTGATGTGTCGGACACCAATTTCACTATCACGGCCGTAAACCCTCAGGGTCCTGATTTAGCAATGGGGATGACGCATACCGGTAATTTCACGACCGGAACAAATGGCGTTTATAACTTGACCGTGACCAATGTCGGGACAGGCAGCACGACTGGCCCGATTACTGTTACAGATACGCTGCCTAACGGAATGGGATTCGTTTCCGGAACAGGAACAAATTGGGCATGCCTCGCGGTACTCCAAAATGTGACCTGCACAAACGTCGGTCCGATTGCTGCTGGGGCGACCTCGGCCATTACACTAACAGTAAACGTTACGGGTGCGGCCGCCGGTAATTCGAATAACTCTGCGACGGTTGCAACGAATGGTGATTCAAACGCGCTCAACAACACGGCAACAGATGCGACGCTCAGTTGCGCGTACTCGCTGGATTCTAACGGGACAACGAATGACCCTGGCGGATTCAATTCGGCCGTGGGTGTTACGGCCACTGCCGGTTGCACTTGGACCGCAGTCAGCAATGCGCCGTGGATAACAGTGCTCAGCGGCAGCCCGGGCAATGGAAACGGGACCGTTCGATTCGACGTGAAAGCAAACGATGCGGCAACAACGTCTCGCAGCGGAACGATTCTGATCGCTACGCAGACATTTACTGTCAACCAGAATGGTGATCCCACTGCGGTTATCATCAGTCGAATTGCGCCGACCTCTGTCCCTGTCGGCAGCGGTGATACGACAATCACGCTGACTGGCGCAAATTTCGACGCCAATGCGACTGTTGGAATTCTCAAAGACGGTGATCCAGGGAATTATTCTAATAGAGCGAGTATTTTCGTCAGCGCAACCCAATTGACCGTCTTGCTGCCGGCATCCGATCTGACTGCTCCGGTTGTTTACAAGATCAGGGTGTTTGGCTCTAACAATAAACAATCCGGAGACGCTCTTTTTACCGTGACACCGGCGGGAGTCGCCAGAGGAGCCAGCGCAAAGGCGCCAGCTGGCCGTGACGCCAATGTCAGCAGCCAGGATGACTCTGAGGACGATCCGTGGATTGAGGCTGAGGTCCTGAACGACACCAACGGCGGCGACATCGAAATGGAAGGAGAAACGTTCACGGCAAACCCGACTGCGAAGCTAATGCCGGATGTCGGTGGCGGCTTTGTCGGGTTACAAGTCACTGGCGCAAGCTCGTCAGATGAAGTAACGGCCACGATGTTTTACTGCAAAGCGGTAACCGATGCTGATAAAAATCTGCTGCGACTATGGTATTTCAAGGGAACGAAATGGCAGCCGGTGCGCGACAGCGGTGGAAACGATCCGCAGCACAATATAGTCGGCGAGCCGGGCAGCCCTAATCCGAACGGCCCTGATCTGAACAGCAGCTTTACCGTCACATTTGATGATACGAGTACTCCGAAGGTGACTGAGCTGTCGTCGGGAGTGGTCTTCACCTTCGCGCTGGGCCAATTCGGCGATCTGGATTTCAATGATCAGGTTGATATTGTCGATCTGGTTATACTGGCGAACGGATTGGCCGGGAACGTGCCTGTGGATCATCGGTCGGCCGACGTGCTGCTGGATGGTCAATTTAATGTCAGCGATCTGGTGACCCTGGCAAACCGACTTGCCGGCAATATTCCGGAGCTTCCGGTTGTCCCGACTCCGATTTCGCCACCGACAGGACCGATCTTCAATCTGTCGCCGAAAGCTTCATCGAATACGATTGTCGGTGGAGTAGTTCGTAAAAGTCGACAGTCAAAGCGATGATGAAAAAAGGGCGCTTGCGCGCCCTTAAGTAAGTTTGCGTTTTTCAGGATGTTTTTAGTAATACATTCCGCCCGGAGGCATTGCGGGCACAGCTTGTTAGGAGCCTTTAGATCGGGAGAAAACTCACATTCACCGTCGGCACATGTTTTGTGACCTGGTTAGTTATTCCCGTATCGAAGGTCAAGATTTCTGTACTGCCGCGCTTTGATAATTGTTCAGCCAGAGCTATATACAAGCAGTCCGATGACCTACTACAGCCGTAACCATCTCGGATCTCTTTCGCGCGTTTGATCAACGCTGCCTCGCCCGAGGGCGGCGGTAAAATGACGCTCATATAATCTTTAAAGATCTCAATCGCCTGATCATAGACGGCCATTGTAATGGCACTCGTCTGGACTTTTTGGCAAAGGACATACAGAACCTCGCTTACGATCACGTTCGGCGCGTAAAATTCCCAATTCTTGCTGGCGTAGTTGGCTAATGCACTTTGCGCAATGGCAAGTTTGGGCTCTTTGGAACAAATGGCAATTAAGATATTGGCGTCCGCGACAACGAAACCGACACTATTCGGTTGGCTCATATCCCCACATTTTGCCGGTTCGGCCTTCTCGGATGATTCTTAACGTGTCTTCGCCGTCTTCTGAGCAGGGCATTGACTCAAGTCGTTCTGCGTTTCGCTTCAATACTTCGAGCATAGCTTCGTTGCGTGGCGAAAGCGTTGCTTCTTCAATAACAGTTACACGAACTCGGCGGCCGTGTAATTCACTCGCATGAAGTTCAATCTCTTCCCAGGTTCCTTCTAATACTTTCTCAGTCATATTCTCACCGATTCCAAGGACCTCTATTCGGAAGAATTGAACGTGCAATTCTTACCGGTGATTCCTCTAAACACATTTTAGCATCAAGCCAGGAAAACACAGCAGAAATTAGGGCAGTCCCGTTGTCGGAGACGACAGAAGGAGTTTATTTATGAGCTTCACGTAAAAAAGGGCGCTTGCGCGCCCTTAAGAAAGTATGAGTTTTCAGGATATGTTTAGTAATCCATTCCGCCCGGAGGCATTGCGGGTGCTGCTTTCTCCTTCTCCGGAAGCTCGGAGATCAGCGCCTCAGTAGTCAGCATCAAGCCAGCAATCGAGGCTGCGTTCTGCAAAGCGCTGCGGGTAACCTTGGTCGGATCAATCACACCGGCCTTGACCATATCTTCATAGGTCTCGGTCGCTGCGTTGAAACCGTTGTTCTCGTTCTTCTCGCTGCGAACTTTCTCGACAACGATTGAGCCTTCCTGACCGGCGTTGTTGGAAATCTGGCGGAGCGGCTCTTCCAATGCTCGACGCACGATGTTGACGCCAGTCTGCTCATCCGGATCTTCCAGCTTCAGTTTGTCCAGAGCCTTCTGAGCGCGGATCAGAGCAACACCACCGCCGGGAACGATGCCTTCTTCAACGGCAGCGCGCGTAGCGTGCATTGCGTCTTCGACGCGAGCTTTCTTTTCTTTCAGCTCGGTCTCGGTTGCGGCACCCACTTTGATAACTGCGACGCCGCCGACCAGTTTGGCCAGACGCTCCTGCAGTTTCTCGCGGTCGTAATCCGAAGTGGTCTCTTCGACCTGGTTGCGAATCTGCTTGACGCGGCCTTCGATGTCCTTGTTCTTGCCAGCGCCTTCGACGATTGTAGTGTTGTCTTTGTCGACAACTACTTTCTTGGCACGACCCAGATCAGTCGCCTGAATGTTCTCAAGCTTGATGCCCAAGTCCTCGCTGATTGCCTGACCGCCGGTCAGAATCGCGATGTCCTGCAGCATAGCTTTGCGACGATCACCGAAACCAGGAGCTTTCACCGCGCATACGTGCAGAGTTCCGCGCAGTTTGTTGACGACCAGTGTGGCCAGCGCTTCGCCTTCGACATCTTCAGCGATGATCAACAACGGCTTGCCCTGACGAGCGACCTGTTCGAGCAAGGGAAGCAGGTCTTTCATCGAAGAGATCTTCTTCTCGTGGATCAGGATCAGAGCGTCCTCGAGAACGGCTTCCATTCTCTCAGGATCGGTAACGAAATATGGTGACAGGTAACCACGGTCGAACTGCATACCTTCGACAACGTCCAGAGCGGTTTCCAGCGACTTCGACTCTTCAACGGTGATGACGCCGTCTTTGCCGACTTTGCCCATTGCTTCGGCAATCAGGTTGCCGATTGTGTGATCGCCATTGGCAGAGATCGTGCCGACCTGGGCAATCGATTCGCCCTTCACTGGCTTGGACAGGCGCTGAACTTCGTTGATTGCCGCTTCGACGGCCTTTTCGATGCCGCGCTTGAGCGCCATCGGGTTTGCGCCGGCCGCGACCGTGCGGACGCCTTCGCGAAAAATGGCCTGAGCCAGAACGGTTGCTGTGGTCGTGCCGTCGCCGGCGACGTCAGAAGTCTTTGAAGCAACCTCGCGCACCATCTGCGCGCCCATATTCTCTAATTTGTCTTCTAATTCAATTTCCTTAGCGACCGTAACACCGTCCTTGGTGATGGTCGGCGATCCGAATTTCTTGTCGATGATGACGTTGCGACCCTTTGGACCAAGAGTGACTTTGACCGCATCGGCCAGTTTGTTTACGCCGCGCAAGATCGCCTGACGGGAATCTTCTCCGTGGATAATTTGCTTTGCCATTATCTTAATTCCTCCAAAATTCCTTTCTTAAATTAACGGCCCTTGGCCTTTGCAGCCTCGCTGATTACGCCAAGAATCTCGTCTTCGCGCATAATCAGATACTCTTCGCCATCCAGCTTGATCTCTGTTCCAGAGTATTTGCCGAACAGCACCCGATCGCCGACTTTGACGTCCAATTCGATCTTGGTACCATTTTCCAGAACCTTGCCCTGACCGGCGGCAACTACTTCACCCTGCTGGGGTTTTTCTTTTGCCGTGTCGGGGATGATGATCCCGCCGCGGACGGTTTCCTGCTCTTCAATCCGGCGGACCACTACGCGATCATGCAATGGTCTGATGTTAAGCGCCATGAATCGTTCTCCTTTTTGTTTTTAAGACTCGAAAAATAATAACTATACGACTGAATCTAAAGAGGAAAGTAAGTTTGTCTGGCGCTCTCCTCTTAAGAGTGCTAATGATATCTGACTGGGACATTTTGTCAAGAGGAAATTAGCAGTTGTTGCCCGCGAGTGCTAATAGAGCAAGGGCTGCGGTTCAAGTTTTTGGGAGCACTCAGTAATTTGTTTATCTAAGATGTTCCAGAGCCTCGTTCACGAGGCTTTCCCGACGGGTTACTAGACCGGCTGTTTTACAGCCGGGAAAGCAAGCCCACAACTCGATTAGCGCGTTTCAACGCGCTTTTGAAGTGGCTTTAGCCGCCCTGTATTGCTAAAGCAGTACAAGGCGCGGCATCAGATTCGCCAAAATTATCAACGCTATTGCAAACGTGTTAAACTGTTCCGATTATGAATGATCGAAGTGTTATTAAGGTTATTGGTGGCGGACTGGCAGGTAGTGAGGCAGCCTGGCAGGCGGCGCAGCAAGGTGCAGCTGTAAAACTGTTCGAGATGCGTCCCGTTCGACCTACGCCCGCACATCAAACCGACCGTCTTGCGGAGATTGTGTGCAGTAACTCGCTGAAGACAGACGAGCCGAACACTGCTCCGCATCTTCTTAAAAAAGAATTGAGAATGGCTGGTTCGCTCCTGCTTCAGATTGCAGACGAAACCAAGGTTCCAGCGGGTGCTGCTCTCGCTGTGGATCGCGAGCGCTTTTCCGCCGAAGTTACCCGGCGTCTTTCAGAGCATCCGAATATCGAAGTCATTCGCGAAGAAGTGTCTGGAATAAATGATGATGACATTACGATTATCGCGACTGGACCTTTGACGTCCCCGGCTTTGAGCGCAGAGATCGGCAGGCTGACCGGCAGCGGGCATCTCTATTTTTACGATGCTATTGCTCCGGTGGTCGACGCTGAGACAATCGACTACGACGTAGTGTTTCGCGCAGCTCGTTATGGAAAAGGTGGCGACGACTACATTAATTGCCCGTTTACTGAAGAACAGTATAACCGTTTCTATGATGCTTTGATGACGGCGGAGCAGGTGCCCCTGCACAGTTTCGAAGATACCAACTATTTCGAAGGATGTCTGCCAATTGAAGAGATGGCTCGGCGCGGGCGCGACACGTTGCGATTTGGACCTATGAAGCCGGTAGGCTTAGTTGACCCAAAGACCGGTCGAATCGCTTATGCGGCGGTGCAGTTGCGGCAGGAAAATTTGATGGCGGACAGCTACAACCTTGTTGGTTTTCAGAACCATCTTAAGTTCGGGGATCAAAAGAGAGTTCTGCAGATGATCCCGGGGCTCGAGCACGCAGAATTCCTGAAATTTGGTCAGATTCATCGGAACACATATATCAACGCACCCGTAATTCTGAATGAACACCTGCAAATGAGGTCGAATCCGCGCGTTCTATTTGCGGGGCAGGTATGTGGGGTCGAAGGTTACGTCGAATCGATAGCAGCCGGTCTTGTAGCAGGGATAAATGCGGCTTCAATAGCGAGAGGCGAAAATCTTATTCCAATCCCGAGAGCGTCGGCGATAGGAAGTCTGCTGAATTATATTGCGAATTCCGATTCGAAACACTTTCAGCCGATGAACATGACATTCGCTCTATTGCCGCCGGTTGACCCGTCAATTCGGCGCAAGGTTAAGAGTAAAGCTGATCGGCATAAATTGCAGATCGAGAATGCAATCGCGCAGTTTGATAAATGGCTGAGGTCAAGGGCTCAGACTTCGGCTTGTCCAGCTTGAGAGTAGCGACGCCTTCGTCGATGCTAAAGCTGCGTTATAAATTTGAACAAGATCGGGGTTAATCTCAGACTCCCGACCAAACTAGATGAATCTTAGATTTCGCTGGCTCCTCCTAATATCGATCATCCTTTTCTCGTTCGCCTATTTTGGCTTGAACGCACGCGGTCAAAGCAATCACGCCCGCAAGCAGCCGCCCCCGAATTCTGGCGGCATGATCGATGAGCAGAACAATAAACAAAACAAGCAGGATAAGGACAAAGCCGAAATAAGTCTCAATTCCGACCTTGTTACAGTAATTGCTGCTGTTACTGGTAAAGACGGAGATTTCGTCAGCGATCTGAAAAAAGAGGATTTTGAAATCCTCGAGGACAATGTCCCGCAAACGATCTCAGGCTTTAGTCGCGAAGATGCTGTGCCATTAGAGTTGGCGTTCCTGTTCGACACGTCAGGAAGTGTTCGTGAGCGCCGCGATTTCGAAAAGAAAGCAGCAGTGAACTTTTTCAAAGACGTTTTCAGACAACAAGACCGCGCCGCAATCTACACTGTTAATACCGAAGTCTCAACCGAACTGCCTTTCACAAACCGCCTGGATAACATCATTAACACTGTAAACAGAATTAATATAGAGCGTGGCGCGACCGCCCTTTATGACGCGATCTACTTGTCGTCAAACGACCTGGAAAAAACCCAGGGACGTCACGTAATGATGATACTGTCTGACGGCAGAGACAATGTCAGTACCTATGATTTGAAGAAGGCCCTAGCTCGCGCGCAGGATGCGGATGTTGTTATTTACGCGGTTCATCCTTACGGCCGCGATGTTTCAGCTAATCTGCGTGATCCTGGTGCAGAGCAGGCTTTGATTACGTTTGCGGAAGAGACCGGTGGCGACGCGTATTTTTCAGCCAACGTTGATGAGCTTGACCGAAATTTCCGTCGATTCGCAGCCGAGCTGCACGCTCAATATATTTTGACGTTCTACTCCAAGAACGAGGCTCACGACGGAACCTTCCGGCGGCTGACCCTGAAAGTTAAGCGACCAGGTCTCACCGTCAGAACACGAAAAGGTTATTACGCTCCGAAGTAGCGTAGGCGTCCTGCCCGCGCTATTTGCTCATTAGTTGATTGAGTTCCTGATAGGGAATCGCTCCGTCGGTGAATGCCCTGTAAGTTCCTGTGTTTTTCAATTCTTCAGCTATTCGCCTGACTACTCCCATCGCGGCTCGCATCGGCCCCGATCCTATGCTGACTCGCGCTACTCCAAGCTTTTCAAGCTCTGGGATTGAAGGCGTGCCCACGGTCCCAAGAATGTTTATCGGATGATTTAATTCTTTAACCAGTTTCGAGATTATCGCTGGATCGTTTAAGCCGGGGACAAACAGACAATCGGCTCCGGCATCGCGATAGGCGATCAAACGTTCAAGGGCCAGGCCAAACCGCTCCGATTCATCGCCAATGCCTAACAGGAACACATCGGTTCTTGCGTTGAGTACAAATGTTTTTTTGATACTGGCGGTAAAGCTCTTGATTTGTCGAATCTTTTCTACCTGCTCGGGCATATCGAACAGCGGGTGCTGGGGATCTCCGGTCGCATCTTCAAAATTCATTCCAACAACACCGATTTCAATCAATTGTTCGACTCTTTCGGCAACTTCTTCCGGAGTGGTCGCATACGCCGATTCCATGTCCGCCGTTACTGGAATTGATACCGTGCGAACGATATTCCATACTGCCGTCAACATTTCGTTGACATCAATTCGTTGTCCGTCTGGATAGCCCCAGGAAAAGGCGATACCCGCGCTGCTGGTTGCTATTGCCGGGAACCCGGCAACCTCGAAAACTCTGGCGCTGGCAGCATCCCAGGCGTTCGGAAGAACCAGTATTTTCGGACCTTTATGAAGATTGAGTAATTGCTGAGCTTTGCTGTCGTCGTAACTCATTTGGAACTCCTCGGTAATTATTCGGTGCGAAAACGGACAATCTGGCCGGCTCCGCCCGCGGCCCACGCCGCGCCGGGATTAATTATACTCATCGAGTTAATAACGAAATCGACAGGAGCTATCTGTTTCCGTTGCCAGTCGCGCCCACCATTCGTGGTGACAAGTGTCGTCAACAGATACTGGTACTTGTCGCCCTTTGAAATATCCTCGAATCCCGCGGCAGCGCCGTGTGATTGATCGTTGAAATGAATGGCGTGTAACTCGATGGGATGATCGTTGTCAGATTGCTTATATACGACTTCCCATGTTCGTCCGCCGTCATTGCTGCTGATGATCGTTCCGTGACTGCCAACTGCCCAGCCCTGTTTAGGAGAAGAAAAGGAAACCCCAAGGATGTCATCTTCAGTGAGGCTGCTGCGCCGTTCCCATGTCTTTCCGCCGTCGGTAGTTTGAGCCAGTCGGCCGAGTTTTCCCGCAATGATGCAAGTTTTACTATCAGCAACTGCAATCAGTCCGTATTCCTGATCGATGACTTGCCAATCCCAGCTTTTGCCGGCGTCATTCGTATTGAGCACCAGAGGCGTCGAATATTTACCGGCGCTCGGGTCCCAACCCAACGCCAGCGCCCAGCCATGATTAGCATCGTAAAAGGCTATTGAGATCATCGCTGCCTGGAATTGAATGCCAGTGTCGGCGCCCGATTCGCCTTCTGATAGATTGATGGTGCTGGTATCCCAAACGTCAGACCAAGTGCGGCCGCCATTTGAGGTCGACAGCACCCTGTTCACTGAAACCGCCCATCCGGTTGTCTTATTAATGAACTGTATGTCGATCAGGTTTTCGTCAGTGCTACTTGGCTGGGGAGACCAGTCGCCTCCTCCGTTGCCGGTGTGAAGGATCACACCGTTGCGGCCGACTGCCCAGCCTTCGTTAGCATCAAGAAAGAAGACTTTTGTTAAAGCGAGCGTGGTTTTGCTCTGTTGCGTTTGCAACAGATCGGTTCGGTACGTAGAAGTCGACTGGCTCTCGACAGGTTTTGAATCATCTGATGGCGCGGGATTATTCTCACAGCCGTAGAGCGCCAGCAGTATCACAATGCAGACGACAATAAATCGAACTGATTTACCGTCCTTAAGCATTCAAGATGGATTTGACTGTCTGCACAGTCTGTACGCAGTCTGATCGACTCACATCGAAATGGGTAACCAGCCGCATCTCTTTTTCGTTGATGCCGACGCCGAGGATTCCGTTTTGCTTAAGTTTATCACCGAACTCTGTCGTGGTGAGACCCGTTCCAGAGATATCAAACACCAGTATGTTGGTTTGAACGCGTTCAGGATCTATCTTGATACCGGGCACTGCGGCCAGGCCTTCCGCAATTAATTTGGCGTTGGCGTGGTCTTCGTGAAGTCGAGTAGTCATCTTTTCCAGGGCCACAATACCAGCTGCCGCTAACACTCCGACTTGTCGCATTCCACCGCCCAGCATCTTTCTATAGAAACGAGCCTCTTCGATAAACTGTCTTGTTCCCAGAAGCATTGATCCGACAGGCGCGCCGAGTCCCTTCGATAGACAAAACATGATCGAATCGAAAGGTTTCGTAAGTTCGATAACCGATTGACCAAGCGCAGCGGCCGCATTGAAGATTCTGGCTCCGTCCAGATGAACAGGTACGCGGAGAGCATGCGCGCGATCGCAGATCTCTGCCATCTGTGCCAGCGGAGTTACAGTGCCGCCGGCCAGATTATGGGTATTCTCGACGATGATCAATCCAGTATAACCACGATGCGTGCTGCCAGGTTGGCGATAATTAGGCTGGATTAAATCCCAGTTGAATGTGCCGTCTGGTGAGTGAAATGTTCGCGGCATCACTCCTGAGATCATTGCCATTCCCGACAATTCAAGATTGATCGTATGGCTTTTGTCTTCAGCTATGACTTCGTTGCCCGGTTTCGTGTGAGCTTTTATGGCAACCTGATTGCCCATCGAACCGGTGGGAACGAAGAGACCGGCCTCGCGCCCGAACATCTCGGCTGCCATTTCCTGCAGTCTTATTACGGTTGGGTCGTCACCGAAGACGTCATCGCCGACTTCGGCGTTCTTCATTGCCTCGCGCATTTCCGGCGTCGGCCTGGTGACGGTATCGCTTCGCAGATCTATCATCTATGCTCCTAAATTCGTTTCTAACATTGTAGGGGCAGGGCTCGCCCCTGCCCGGATTGCCGCAGGCAATTAAAGATTAAGATACCAACCGATTTCATCGTGCTTCGCACGATCCGGGCAGGGACCAGCCCTGCTCCTACAGCGTTAACGCGCCGGCCGTTTAATTCCACTTCAATCCTTTTAATTGATCCAGATTTATATTGCCGCCGCTGAGAACACACACAACGTTTGAGCCAGCGGGAGCTTTGATAAGACCGTGCAGTAACGCTCCCACTGGTGCCGCGGCTGCACCTTCAACGACGAGCTTGCAATGCGACATTACCCAAATTACAGCGTCGAAGATATCTTTGTCTGGCAGCGTTACGATCTCATCAACGTACTTCTTCACCACCTGAAGGTTGTATTCACCGACTCGCTTTACCCGTAAACCATCGATGATGCAGTCGATTTCGTTTAGTGTTACAAGCTCTCCGGCCTCGACGCTCTTCTTCATCCCCGGCGCGCCAGACGATTCAACACCGATGATCTTTATTTTAGGATTCAGTCCTTTCAACGCCATCGAAACGCCCGAGATGAGACCGCCACCGCCGATTGGAACGATAACCACGTCTGCTTCAGGAAAGTCCTGATAGATTTCCAAGCCGAGCGTACCCTGGCCTGCTACCAGCTGCGGATCGTCAAACGGATGTATGTATGTCAGACCTTCCTGTTCGACCAGTTGTTTGGCTTTCTCGTTAGCTTCATCCCAGATCATTCCGTGAAGAACGACTTCGGCTCCGTAGGCTTTTGTGGCCTCGATCTTTGATTTGGTTGCATTTTCGGCCATCACAACGACTGCTCGTATTCCGTGAATCTTTGCGGCAAGTGCGACACCTTGGGCGTGGTTCCCGGCAGAAGAGCAGACGACGCCTCGCTTCTTTTGTTCGTCAGTCAGAAAGGTAAATTTATTTAATGGTCCACGGATTTTATAAGAGCCGACCTTCTGAAATATCTCTGCTTTTAGCCTGACGTTGAATCCGGTGCGCTCGCTCAACAGCCTGGAGGTAAGCAGCGGCGTGTGGTAGATGTATGGTGCGATTCGCGCTCGAGCCTCCTGAAAGTCTTTCGGCGATAACTCGATCATGTTCTCCCTTTCTACGCGGTTGTGATGATTTGGAAAATGCGCAAAATAAGAAGCGCTATTCTACACAATTGCCAGCGAACTGGAAACAAAGTGGCGCAGACATTCAGTCTGCGCTGGCTGATTAAGCGTGCGAAAATTGAAGAAGCGCAACCTAAACATGCGCAGACCGAATGTCTGCGCCCTGAGGTTTGGACATTTCGGAGACAGTGTCTTATTGTTGCCGGGTCTAATTTACGGCCGCCCATTGCCCGAAGGGCAAGCAGTAAATAGCCGTGGGCA
>Ga0070741_10012613_pt1 | contig 15219 bp, 11 predicted proteins | sample Coa_R1_4_FD_66440 | JGI IMG/M metagenome (GOLD analysis project Ga0070741, IMG submission 66440) | Surface soil microbial communities from Centralia Pennsylvania, which are recovering from an underground coalmine fire - Coalmine... | ecosystem: Environmental > Terrestrial > Soil > Unclassified ... | reverse complement strand
CCGACGAGGTGGACAAGATCAATGAAAAGGCGCGCAAAGCGGTACAAATGGGCGCGAATGGATTATTATTAGCGTATTCGGCGGGACCGTCCGCGCTGCGCGTGCTGACCGATGATCCGCAAATCAAGGTGCCGGTGCTGCTCCACGTCTCACACATGCTCGGCTTGCTGCCAACTATTAACTTTCCGGTGCTGGCGAAACTCTGCCGTTTGTGCGGCGCGGACATTATGCTTACACCATGCCAGTGGTCGAGCATTCCCGTTGCATCGTTAGAAGAAGCATTACGCGTGAATCAAATTTTGCACGCGCCCTTTTATCATATCAAAACGACGCTCCCGAATCCTGCCGCAGGCATTTATCCCGGTGTCGTGCCGATGCTGATGCTGGATAACGGTCCTGATATTCTCATCTCGGCGGGCGGCGGCATGTTGGGACATCCGATGGGCTATCGCGCGGGCGCGATGGCATTTCGTCAAGCGATTGATGCGGCGATGGAGGATAAGCCATTGCAAGAAGCGGCAAAGAATCATCCCGAACTGATGGCGGCATTACAAACGTGGGGCGTCCGTGAACGTCCGATGACTGCGTGGGGCTATGCGGGTCCGAATTATCATCCGAAAACCGCGCCGAAGAATATTTGAGGGACGACCGTTGACAGCGGATAAAGCGGATAAGCGGATGAGTGGCTTATGCTTACTGCATTCTGACCACTAATGACTAACGACTAACGACGAATGACTAACGATTATCTCTCTCTCTATCGCCAAATGCTTCTGATTCGGCGCTTTGAGGAAAAATGCAACGCCCTCTTTTTGCAAGGACGCATTCCCTCAACACTTCATCTATATGTAGGACAGGAAGCAGTTGCGGTTGGTTTCTGTTCGCTCTTGCGACGCGATGATTTCATTACCAGCACGCATCGCCCGCATGGTCATGCGATTGCGAAAGGTGTCAGTCCACGCGCAATTATGGCGGAGCTCTTTGCCAAAGAGACGGGCTGCTGTCGCGGCAAAGGCGGCTCGATGCACGTCGGCAACATTGAGGTTGGAATGCCGCCCGCTATTGCCATTGTCGGCGCGGGCGCGCCGATTGCGGTTGGCATCGCGCTCGCTGCGAAAATGCGCGAGTCGGGGCAAGTCTGCGCCTGTTTCTTTGGCGATGGCGGCGCGAACGAAGGCGCGGTGCATGAAGCGATGAATATGGCAGCCATTTGGTCGCTGCCCGTCATTTTCGTTGTCGAAAATAATTTGTACGCGGCATCCACGCCTGTCGAAAAAGCATTCGCTGTTCCGAATATCGCCGACCGTGCCTCCGCATACGGAATGCCCGGCGTGATTGTGGATGGTATGGATGTGCTGGCGGTTCGAGAATGTGCGAATCAAGCCATTGCACGCGCCCGCAGCAAAGAAGGTCCGACATTGGTCGAATGCAAAACGTATCGGCTCGTGGGACATTCGCGCAGCGACGCGCGCAATTATCGTACGAAGGAAGAAGAAAGCGAATGGCTTGCCAAAGACCCCATTACGCGACTAGGGCGGATACTTGTTGATGAAAAAATGACGACGCAAGCCGGGTTAGACGAAATTGAAAATGATGTGAACGTCGAAATCGAAGATGCAGTGGCTTACGCGGAAGCAAGTCCCGAACCGCTCCCTGAAGAAACGCTGGAAGATGTGTTTTGGAGCAAGAATTGACATGGCACTAATGAGCATTGCCGAAGCATTGCGCCAAGCCATCCGCGAAGAAATGCGGCGCGATCCGACCGTATTTTGTCTCGGCGAAGATATTGGCATTCAAGGCGGCTGGGGCGGCGCGTTTACCGTCACGCTCGGCTTGTCGGACGAATTCGGTCACGAGCGCATTCTTGATACGCCGATTTCCGAAATCGGCATTGCGGGTGCGGCGATTGGCGCGGCAATCAATGGGATGCGCCCCATCGCCGATGTGCAGTACGGCGATTTTCTCTTTTGTATGATGGACCAGCTTGCGAATCAAGCCGCAAAAATGACGTATATGTCGGCGGGCACAGTAAAAGTGCCAATGGTCATGCGCGCGCCTGTTGGTGCGACCGCGCGCGGCTCGCAGCACGCGCAATCGCTCGAAGCATTCTTTACACATATCCCCGGTCTCAAGGTGGTTGCGCCGTCCACCGCGTACGATGCGAAAGGATTATTGAAGAGCGCCGTGCGCGACGACAATCCGGTAATTGTGTTCGAGCACAAATTGTTGTACGGCAGCAAAGGTCCGCGCACGGAACGCGGCGCGCTTTCGCCGATGGGTGAAGTGCCCGACGAGGACTATACTGTTCCGATTGGCAAAGGGATTCTTCGCCGCGAGGGACGCGATGTGACGCTCATCGGCAAATTGCTCACGATGTATCGCGCGCTCGGCGCGGCGGACAAGCTCGCGCAGGAAGGGATCGAGTGCGAGGTGATTGACCCGCGCACGCTGTATCCGCTGGATAAGGATTTGATTCTCGAGTCGGTGAAAAAGACGGGACGGCTCGTGATTGTCGAGGAGGACAATCAGTTCAACGGCTGGGCAGCGGAAATTGCGGCGTTCGTCGCAGATGAAGCGTTCGATTATTTGGATGCGCCAATCAAACGTGTCTCTGCGCCACAAACGCCCGCACCCTTTGCGCCCGTCATGGAAAAATTTTATGTGCCGAGCGAAGAACGCGTCATTGCCGCTGTGAAAGCAACGTTCTAATTTCTATCCTTTCCCTTTCACATTCTCTTCAAAGTATCTTCCCCAATTCGGGCGCGTCCCATCCACGTCGTTGAAGCTATATTCTTCCGCGAGATTCCAAGAGCTTAACGCCTTGCCTGCTTTTTGCGCCACATTCGGGTCTGCGGCTAGTGCAGCTACGGCGCGTCCAACGAAATAGGGTGTTTCCGACGCGATGAAATGCGGATCTTTTTTCGCGCCCTCGCGCCAATTCGCTTGGGTCACACCGAAATGTTCCAGCATCGCTTCGGAGCGCAGAAATCCCGGCGTCACGGCGAGCGCAGTGATATTGTACGGCGCGAGCTCTTGCGCCATATCGTACGCGAGTCGAATTACGGAACTTTTGACGAAATCATAAAATAAATTGCCGCGATAGTCGGATGTATCTCCATCCGTAATTTCAACAATCAATCCGCGCTTGTGTGGCAACATCAACGGCGCGGCATAGCGGCTCGTAATGATGTGGGAAAACACCGCGCGCTGAATCATCAAAAATCCTTTATCCAGATCGAGTTCCCAAAACGGTTTGCCCCATTCACTCAAGGCATCGCCGCCCCAAACATCATTGACCAAAATATCCAATCGCCCCTGTTCGGATTGAACGCGCTGAAACAAGGCTTGCACCTCGTTCACTTGCGTATGATCCACACGGACGGGAATCCCAATTCCGCCGCCCGCCGTCACCATCTCGGCGGTTTCATCAATCGTTTCGGGACGCCCTTCCAGTTCAAACGGCGGCGCATTTTTTGCGCGCGGTTTGCTATTTTGGCGCGTGCTGCGTCCCGTACAATAGACCGTCGCGCCTGCTTCGCCCAAGGTAACCGCAATGCCGCGTCCCGCGCCGCGCGTAGCACCCGCGACAACAGCAATTTTGCCTTCGAGTGGTTTCATAAAAGACTTACTCCGCTATTGAAAATCATTTCACGACGCACGTTCCATACGCAATTCTTCCGCCTTGCTGTTCAAAGAATTTTGTTTGCATGATACTGCTCCCTCACTGACGTGATTCGTTTATTCTATCAAGTACTGGACAGAGACACAAAAACCTCCCATGCCACGCGACGCGGGAGGTATAACAACAATCTTTCTGTAGAGACGTTACGGCGTAACGTCTCTACGCGTTCAGTATCGCACTAAACCGCCCGTACATTTCTTCCCATGCCGCATGATCTTGCGGCTCATAGCTCTTGACTTCAAAGGATTGGCGGATCAACTCGCGCCCTTGCGCCAGCGAACCGATCTGTCCTAGCGCGAGCATTTGCATCAACACATTGCCGAGCGCGGTTGCTTCGATTGGACCCGCTGCAACGGATTTGCCCGTTGCATTCGCGGTGAATTGAGACAAGAGCTCATTTTGTACGCCGCCGCCGATGATGTGGATCACGCGGATTGGTTTGCCAAGCAATGCTTCGAGCCGTTCCAGTTGAAAGCGATATTTCAGCGCAATGCTCGCCAGCGCGCAGCGTACGAAATCGCCGTATTTTTCGGGCGCGGGCTGATTCCTGCGCGCGCAAAATTCCGCAATGTGCGCGGGCATATCGCCGGGGCGCAAAAATAAATCATCGTCGGGGTCAATCAAGGATTGAAAAGTAGAGTTTTTTGCCAGCTCGACCAAATCGGGATACGACAGTTCCTCGCCCGCGCGCGCCCATTCGCGGCGACATTCTTGCACGAGCCACAAGCCCGTTACATTCTTGCTCAAGCGAAAGGTATCGCCGACACCGCCTTCATTGGTGAAATTGTAGGCGAGACTCGATGCGTTAATGACCGGCTCGCGCACTTCTGCGCCCAACACCGACCAGGTTCCCGAACTAATCAACGCGTGGTCAGCGCCTTGCGCGGGAACGGCTGCCACCGCCGAGCCGGTATCGTGGCAGGCGGGCGCGACCACCGAAATGTCCTTTAATCGTACCTCCTCCGCGATTCTTGGATCAAGCGCACCCAACACCGTACCGGGCAAAATGGTTCCGGGAAAAATGTTCGTTGGAATTTCCAACGCGTCCAATAGCGGGGTCGCCCAGGTCTTTAATCGCGGGTCGTAACACTGCGTGGTCGTCGCATCCGTGAATTCACAGACTTTGACTCCCGTGAGCCAGAAATTGAACAGGTCGGGCATCATCAAAAAGGTCGCGGCATGTTCGAGCGCGGGCGAGTGTTGCAACCGCATGGCGAGCAATTGATAGAGCGTATTGATCTCCATGAATTGCACGCCCGTTTGTTCAAAGATGCGCTCGCGCGGCACGCGGTCAAATGCTGCGCCCATCATGCCGCGTGTGCGTTCATCGCGATAATGAAACGGATTGCCAATCAATTCGTCGTCGCGGTCGAGCAGCGCATAGTCCACACCCCATGTATCCAATCCTATCCCAACAATATCCTCTTGGGTCGTGCGCGCAATCTGCGCCAGCCCGCGCTGAATATCGTCAAATAAGCGCAGCGCGTCCCAATGCAAGCTGTTCTGCACGCGCACTGGGATGTTCGGAAAGCGATGCGCTTCTTGCAGCGTGAGTCGTTCGCCGTCAAACGCCGCCAGCATCGCGCGTCCACTCTCCGCGCCGAGATCGAATGCAATAAATTTCGCGGTGGCAGTCATGTAATATGCTTAGGCACAAACCTTCGAGGTCGGCGATCCAAAGGATCGCATGAGACCCTCGAAGGTTTGCTGAAAACTAATCCAAATGAAACACCTCAACCAGTTCTTGCATACTTTCGTCCGCGTGCGCGCCGCCGAGATTTTCAAAATAGGGTGCCATAAAATCTTGCCATTTTTTATTGATTTCTTTGCCCGCCATTCCTTCGAGCGCTTTTTGAAAACTTTCCGGCGTCTCAAAGTAGCCAAACAGTAACCCATCGTCGCGCATAAAGAGCGAATAATTGTGCCAGCCCGTCTCGCGCAGCGCGGCGAGCATTTCGGGCCAAACGTGTTCGTGATGCTTTTTATATTCTTCCAGTTTATCGGGTCGCACCTTGAGCAAAAATCCCACGCGTTTCATTCCTTTTCTCCTAGAACATACAACCGCGAATCGGCGCGAATCTGCACGAATTAATATTGAAAAATTAGCGTAGATTCGCGCCGATTCGCGGTTCATGTCTTTTGTTCTACGATAACGTCCCGTACTGTTTTGCGAGCTCATTCACACGCGAATACGCGCGCAAAAGGCGCTTGGGGGGAATGTCGGGTTGGACGAAATGTCCGGTGTTGAAAATAAAGCCGCCACCCGGCGCGTAGATTTCAAATCGCTTGGTGATATAGGCATCCAGTGCATCGCCGTCATACGCGAGCAGTCCATCAATAATATCAAGCGAACCATACACGACGAGCTTATCGCTGTAGTTATCTTTGATGGTACGCGGGTCCATCCCTGCGCTTTCCTGTACCGGATGCATGGAGACATAGCCCATCTCGATAATGTCATCTAAAATGTCCATGATGTGTCCGTCGCTGTGGAGATTCACGGGAATGCCGCGTGATTTGGCGTGCTGAACCACCCTCGTCGCATAGGGCTTGATCATTTCGCGCCACATCGCGGGTGCGAACAACATGCGCTTGTTGCTGCCCCAGTCATCCGAAAGTGTGATGACATCTACACCCGCTTCAATCAGATTGTCATAGAGGGCGCACATCCAATCGGCGTAGCGGTCAAACCAATTTTTCATCAATTCCGGTTCGCCGCCGAGATACATCCAACAATTTTCAATTCCCAAAAACGAACTCGTCCCTTCGACAATGCCCCACGTGTGAGCAATTGCTGCGCGTTTGTCGCCGTACGAGACGGCTTCACGGATATTCAATCCCGCGAAATCTTCCGTCCAATTTGTATAGGTCAACCAAAATGGGTCGTGTGGGTCTTTGAGCTCAATCTTGGCGAGTTCGTAAATATCCGGCTTGTACCCCAATTGATTGGGCCACGGCACATAGCCGACGACGATATCAATCCCGAATTCATCCCAAAACCGTTGGCGCGTACCCCATTCCGCTTCCAGATTTTGCACAAACTGTTTTTGATATAACCAACAGTCAATCGGCGTCCGATCTGTCGGTTTATGTGCGAGGGTAGCCAGTACACGTTCTTTAGAGTTCATTCTTTCCTTATCATCCCTTCACTGCCGCCTGCTTTATTCCTCCTCTTTCAAATTCAACAACCCATCCCAAACATCCATATCCAAGCTCGTCACATAGCCGCTGTGCCAGCGTTCAAAATAAATTTGGTCCCACGTCGGCACAGTCATTGCCAATTCAAGCGGAAGTTTTTTCAAAATTTCCGCGTAGGCGTGTTCCATCAAACGATAGCCCGACGATTCCGAGCCGCGCATTTTCGGATGCGGCGGGATAATGCCGTCTTCGACCATACGCTTGTCGAACACATCCGAAATTTCATTTAGAATTTCTAATTTGCGTTCCCATGGCGTTTCCAATTTCACCGCTTCAGTCACCAGCGGTTCGAGCGGCGCGGCGAGACGCGGCAATCGTTGAAAATAGGCAAACGTCCATTTATCATATGGGAAATATTGTTTGTCCAATAAAAACGCGAGCTGCACGGCGAGGCGAATCGCACGCGTGAATGTGATATTACAGTAGTAATCATTCTTTCGCAGAATCGCGCGCTTTAATGCGTACGCGCCCATGCCCGAATAGTAGCGGCACCAATGCGCGATGCGGCGCAGGCGTACGGGTTCGGGATAGTACGCGTTCAGCGCGGCGCGCACCGCCGAAAATTTTCCCAGTGGGTCGTGCCAGACTTCGCCGCCAACAATATGCGTAATATCTTCTTCGGGAATCGCCAACCACTCGGCATAGGTTTGGGGCGGATGGTCAATGCCGATAGTACGAAGTAAATGTCCTTCGAGACGGGCAATATCCAGTCCGCTGGTATGCGAGAAACTTTCTTGCAGCGTATGTCCGCGCCACTCGGCTGGAATTTGTGCGCCGACGCGTTGGAGAATAATTGCGCGGCGCGTTTGATAAACCTCTTCGGGCATTAGCGCATTGATACGGATACCCCAGTGATGGTCGCGCGAGTAATGGTCGTCGAGGCGCAGCACTTCCGAGCCGTAGCCGAATACGCCAAAGGTCGTCTGTGCGGTCTCGGAAGGGAATTCGCGTTCGAGGATGGGGAAAACGATTTCGTCAAAAAACGCGTGGGAGATGTCGAGGATGGATTCGGGCATAAGAATGCTTTGCCGAACGTTGTAGGGGCGGTTTGTAGGGGCGGCGTGACGCCGCCCCTACAGTTTATTGCTTACTTGGCTGCTGCTTCCATGTTCGTCTTGTCATAGACCGTGAAGGGTCCCATGAGCACGCGCAGCGCGTTCGTGTTCGGACGCGTCGGGTCTTTGGTGATGGTGTAGTTGCCCATGCGACCCGCATGGAATTGTTCCCCTTCTACGCCTTTGAGCTGTCCATCGGCGAGCAAGTAGGTTACATAGTAGGTCAGGTAGCCGAGATCAACGAACGACCACAGCGCAAATTTCGGCGCGCAGCCATTCTGCACGTAGGTCAGCATTTCGCTCGGCAGCCCGAGACCACTCACTTTGACCTTGTCACACAACTTTTCGTCGGACAGAGCTTTGGCGGCAGCGGCAATACCGACCGTCGTTGGAGCCATGATGAGCTTCAGGTTCGGATATTTGTCCACCAGCGCCAATGCCTGACGCGTGGATTCTTCGCTTTGGTCATTGCCATAGACCGTATCCACCAAGTTCAGCTTGGCGTATTTGGGGTCTTTGAGCGCTTCTTTCATCGCCGCGATCCACGCGTTTTGATTCGCCGCGTCGGGCGATGCGGATAAAATCGCAAAGTCGCCACCATTTGCGCCGAGAATATCCAGCGCCATGTCCGCCATGACTTTGCCAGTCTCGTTAAAGTCAACCTGCGCGACAAAGACTTGTTCCCCTTCTCCCGACGGAATTGGAGAATCCCAAGCGACGACGGTAATGCCCTTGTCGCGTGCCGCTTTCGCGGCTGGCGCAATTTGGTCGCCCGCATTATTCGAAATCATAATCGCGTTGACGCCTTGCGTCGTTTGATTCGTCACAATTTCGATTTGCCCCGCCGCGCTGTTGTCAGCCGTCGGTCCCGTATAGACCAGCGGTTGCGTATTGCCGAGTTCTGCGGCTGCTTCATCCGCGCCCTTGTGCGCTTGATCGAACGGTAGGATACCGAGGAATTTCGGCAGCAGTACCATCTTCAGCGACTTGCCCTTTTCGGCTTCGACGACATTACCTGCTGCGGCTGCGGTTGGTTGCGCGCTCGCTGCGCCACCCACTTCTTTGTCAATGTTGTCCTTGTTATAGACACTGAACGGTCCCATCAAAACGCGCAATGCACTCACGTTCGGGCGCGTCGGGTCTTTGGTGATGGTGAAATCGCCCATGCGTCCAGCGGTGAATTTTTCACCCTCCGCGCCTTTGAGCTGTCCACCGGCGATCAGATAGGTGAGGTAATACGTGAGATAGCCGAGGTCTTTGAACGACCACAACGCAAATTCGGGCGCGCAGCCGTTCTTGACGTACGAGACCATTTCGCTTGGCAGACCGAGACCGCTGACTTTCACCTTGTCGCACAATCCTTCATCCTGCATCGCTTTCGCCGCGGCGGCGATGCCCACCGTCGTGGGAGCCATGATGAGCTTCAAGTCGGGATACTTGTCCACCAATGCGAGGGCTTGGCGCGTAGATTCTTCCGATTGGTCGTTCCCGTACACAGTGTCAACCAATTGCAGTTTCGCATATTTCGGGTCTTTGAGCGCGTCTTTCATTGCGGCGATCCACGCATTTTGATTTGCCGCGTCGGGCGAGGCGGAAAGGATTGCGAATTTGCCGCCATCCGCGCCCAAAATATCGAGCGCCATGTCCGCCATCACTTTGCCCGTTTCGGTAAAGTCCACTTGGGCAACAAAGACCTGTTCGCCTTGCCCCGATGGAATGGGCGAGTCCCACGTTACGACGGTGATGCCTTTGGCACGCGCCGCTTGCGCTGCGGGCGCAATCTGGTCGCCGGCGTTGTTCGAAATCATAATCCCATTGACACCTTGCGTCGTCTGGTTCGTCACGATTTCGATTTGTCCTGCGGCGCTGTTGTCGGCCGTTGGACCCGTAAAGAGCAAGGGTTCGGTGTTTCCCAATTCTTTCGCGGCTTCTTGCGCGCCCTCATTCGCTTGATCGAATACTGCGATGCCGAGGAATTTCGGCAGCAGTACTAATTTGAGCGATTTGCCTTTTTCGGCAACGACGGCTGCGCCGCTCGGTTGCGCCGAGGCTTGCGTCGGAGCGGGTGCCGATGTAGCCGCAGACGCTGTAGTGGGTGCTGGAGCGGAAGTGGGTGCCGATGTGGGTGCGGGCGCTTGCGTTGGCGCTTGGGTGGCAGGTGCGGACGTAGGCGCAGGCGCAGAGGTCGCTGGGGCTGCTGTAGGTACGACCGCAGGCGCACACGCGGCGAACACGACCAGCGCGATGGCTATCAATCCCACAACGGGGAAAAATCGTTTAAGCATAAGTCTCCTCCTCCTAGTACTTGTCTATAACTGAATGCGATGCGAGATGTTCTTTTTTGGAATAGACGAGGATCACCTCCGTAAACGAAGGAGCAAGGACAGTTGCTTCCTGTCCTCCCTCTTTCGTGGTTGGTATAGACGCATCATGTATGATGCGTTTTCTATTCCGCAGAAACGGCTTGCTTGACCGCGGCGGGCGGTTGACTTGCTGCGCGTCGGCGATTCCATTCCGCTTGCACACGCGCCGCGAGGTTTGGCACCAGCACCGATAAAATCAACAACGCGCCGATTACACCCGTTTGCGCGTTCCCGCTGATATTCAACAAACCCATCCCGTTGCGTAAATTCAAAACCAATAAAATTGAAAGCAGTACTCCGAACAGCGTTCCCGTCCCCCCAAAAATACTCACACCGCCAAGCAGCACCATCGTAATAATGTCGAGCTCGAATCCTTCCGCCGTGCTGCCGCGTACCGCGCCCAAGCGCGCCGCGAGAAAAATTCCTGCCAACGCCGCGATGAAACCCGACGCGATAAAGATGCTCATTTTGACGCGCTGGACGCGCACTCCCGAATACCGCGCCACGTCACGATTATTCCCGATGACATAGACATAGCGCCCAAAGCCCGAATACTGCAAAATCACGAGCGCGAGGATAAACCCGACAAAGAAAATCACCAGCGCCAACGGCAGCGGACCAAACAATGCTTTTTGTCCGAGGTCGTTGAACCACTGCGGGAACTGACCGATAGACTTGTCTTCGAGCAGCACTAGCGCCAGCCCGCGATACATAATGAGCGTCGCTAACGTCACGGCGAGCGAAGGCAGTCCCGCCATTGAAATCCAGAACCCATTGAATGCGCCACCAATCAATCCGACAATCAACGCGACGAGAATACAAAGCACCATCGGCTGACCCAAACGCCATAACGTCGCCAGTACGCACGCCGACAAGCCCATCATTGACGCGACGGACAAATCAATTTCGCCATTGATGATAATGAACGTCATCACCAGCGCGACCATGATTTTTTCAATCGAGAGCTGGAACAAATTCACGAAATTCTGCCCGCCCAAATACACAGGCGACTCGATAATGTTGAACGCGACCACTGCGACCAACAATACGAGCAGCAATCCCTCCCAGCTCTTGAACCGTTCGGAAATGCGCGTCATTCCAATGTCCTTTGTAGAGAACGTTACCATGTAGAGACGTTACGGCGTAACGTCTCTACAAATCATTATTTCCCCGACGCTATTCGTTTGGCTTGCCCTTCCGTCATTTGAACGCTCGTGCGCGCCCACAACTGCCGCAAGCGACTCAAAATCAGTGCATCGGTCGCAACGGCGGCGAGAATGAGGACGCCCAATAACGCGTTGATCCAAAATTGGCTGATTTGCGGCATCCGAATCAAACTCTGCTGCAAGATGTTTATCAAAATCGCGCCGAGCAGCGCGCCAAACATTGTCCCCGTTCCGCCGAAAATGTTCACACCGCCCACGACGACGGCGGCAATGACTTGGAGCTCCATCCCTTGCGCCGCCACGACGGTGATATTGCCGAACCGCGCGAGAAACATAAACCCGCCGAGTCCTGACAATGCGCCGCACAGCACGAACGCGGCAAAGACGACGCGCTCGGTCGGCAAGCCCGCAAAGCGCGCGCCTTCGGGATTCGAGCCAATCGCGTACAGGCGACGCCCGAACTGGGTAAAGGACAACACGAGCTGAAATAGAACGACGACAATCAACGCAGTCAGCATCAATGGGCGCACATCCAATCCGCCGAACGACACAAAGGTTTGACTCGGCAGGTCTTGGACCCATTTCGGCATTGCATCAATCACCACCGTTTTCGCGCCCGATAATTCGACCAACGCCGCGCGATAAATTGCCAGCGTGCCGAGCGTTGTGATGATAGCAGGCACACGTCCGTATGCCACCAGCGCGCCATTAATCACGCCCAACGCCGCGCCCAGCCCAATCGCCATCCCGACTGCCAGCGCGGGATTCAGGTCCTTGTTATTTCCCAGATACGTGCCCATAAAATAGGCGGTCACGCCGACAATCGAACCGACCGACAAATCTACATTGCGCGTCAGCACCACTAACGTTTCGCCCACTGCGACGACAGCAATGATGGCAACGTCGGAGGCGATGCGGTTGAAAAAGCGCGGGCTAAGGTAATTTTCAATTTGCGTGCTGAAAAAAATCAGCACCACAATGATGAGCAGTAATAGACTTAGCTCACGAATCTGTTGTGGTCGCAGATACCGCCGCAAGGTGTTTGTCATTCTGAATACCCCTGCCCCATCGCCGCGGCGAGAACTTTTTCTTGCGTCGCTTCGGCGCGATTGAAAATCCCCATTTGCCGCCCTTCGCGCATGACCAGCACACGGTCGCTCATCCCCAAGACTTCGGGCATCTCGGATGAAATCAAAATAATCCCCAAGCCTTGCGCGGCGAGGTCACGAATCATGTGATGCACTTCGGCTTTTGCGCCGACATCAATCCCACGCGTTGGCTCATCGAGAATCAAGAGTTGCGGGCGCGCGTTCAACCATTTGCTCAACATGACTTTTTGCTGATTGCCGCCCGAAAGCTTGGCGACAGGCACTTGTACCGTCGGCGTGCGAATCGCCAGCCGTTCACGGAACTGCTGTGCGGTGCGGGTCTCTGCCGCAAAATTGATAATGCCGAGCGCCGAAAGATACTCGCGCAGCATCGGCAGCGAAATGTTCGCCGTAATGGACATGGGCATCACCAAGCCGAGCGCGCGGCGGTCTTCGCTCACGTAGGCAATGCCCGTTTGGAGTGCTTGCTGCGGCGAAGTGATTTGTACTGGTTTTCCTTCAAAGGTAATTTCGCCCACGTCGGCGGGTTCGACGCCAAACAAGGCGAGTCCAACATCCGTGCGCCGCGAACCGACCAAGCCCGCAAAGCCCAATACTTCGCCGCGATGCACGTCAAAGGTGATATTGTCAAACGTATTTTGCTTGCCCAGGCCGCGCACCGACATCAACACATCACTGCGCGCGTGCGTCGCGTGTTCTCCATACAACTCGTCAATCTGGCGTCCCACCATGTCTCGAATCGCGCCCTCGGGCGTCACTTCCGCGCGCGGCTTGGAGGAAATCCGTTTGCCATCCCGAAACACGGTCACACGGTCCGCAATCTCGAACACTTCTTCCATGCGATGACTGATAAATAGGATTGCGACGCCTTGCTGCTTGAGCGTATTCGCCAGCTTGAACAATTGGCGGACTTCGTGCGCGGAAAGCGACGCGGTGGGTTCATCCATAATCAGGACGCGCACCTTGAGCGAAATCGCTTTGGCGATTTCAACCGTCTGCTGTGCCGCAAGCGTCAACCCACGCGCCGATTCATGCACGTCCAGCTTGACATCGAGCTGGGACAAAATCTCTTCGGCGTCCCGATACATCTTGCCCCAATTCACAAAGGGCGAGCGCGTGCGGTGCGTAATAAAAATATTTTCGGCGACGTTCAAATCGGGAAAAACCATCGGCTCTTGATAAATCGCCGCGATGCCGTACGCCTGCGCTTCGACGGGGCTATTGAGCGTCAGCGGTTTCCCGTCCAACAACATTTCGCCGCGATCTGGCGGATGCACGCCCGTCATAATTTTGATGAGCGTGGATTTGCCCGCGCCGTTTTCGCCGAGCAGCGCGTGAATTTCGCCGGGATAGAGCGCCAGCGACACATCATCCAACGCTTGCGTCGTATCAAAGCGTTTGGAGATGTTCCGCATTTCGAGGATGGGATCAGTCATAGAAAAGCGAAAAGTGCAAGGCGAAAGCGAAAAGTGAAATCATCCGAACTTTTCGCTTTGACCTTTTTCCTTTTGACTTAGCGGACATACGCGGCGACGAGTCCGCCGTCCACGTTCAACATGCCGCCTGTTGTTTTGCTGGAACGGTCGGAGGCGAAAAATAAAATTGCTTCGGCAATATCTTCAGGATAGACATTCACCTTGAGCGTGGTGCGCTGGCGATAGGCTTCTTCCAATTGGTCGGGCGCGATGCCCATGCCTTTCGCCCGCGCTTCACGCCAGCCCGCGTCCCAGATGCTTGACCCTTGCAGCACCGCGTCGGGATTCACGATGTTGACGCGCACGCCTATCGCCCCGCCTTCTTCGGCGAGGGAACGCGCGAGATGAATTTCCGCCGCCTTGGCCGAATTGTAGGCGGTCGCGTTCTTGCTGGCGATGAGTCCATTTTTGCTTGCGACAAAAATCAAGCTGCCGCCGAGTCCCTGCGCCTGCCAGAGTTTGAACGCCTCGCGGGAAACGAGAAAATATCCTTTCACCAAAATATCATAAATCTTGTTCCACTCGGCCAGCGTCGTGGTTTCTACGGGAGACGACGAAGCGATGCCTGCGTTGCTCACAACAATATCCACCCCGCCGTACGCGAGCGCGGTTTCGCGGAATGCGTTTGCCACCTGTTCTTCATCGGTCACGTTGCAGCGCACCGCGTAACCGCGTTTATGTCCAAAGCGTTTCGTCAAATCGGCGGCGACTTGCTGCGCGCCTTCCAAATTCAAATCGGCAATCACCACATGCGCGCCTTCTTGCGCCAGCCGATACGCCGTCGAGCGCCCGATGCCCGACGCGCCGCCCGTGACGAACACCACGCGTCCTGCGAGCTCACGGTCGGGCGGGCGCAGCGAGAGTTTGTAGAGTTCGAGGGGCCAGTATTCAATCGCGTATGATTCGGCTGCCGTGAGCGAATTAAATTCATCGAGCGCGGTCGAACCGCCCATGACCGAAATCGCGCGGTGATACAAATCGGCGGAGACTTGCGCGAGCTGCGCGTCTTTACCCGTCGTAATCATCCCAACGCCGGGAATTAGCACCACACGCGGCACAGGATTGAACATCTTGTCGCCGTCGCTCTTGTTCTCTTCAAAATATTTTTTGTACTCCTCGACATATTCGGACAGTTCTTCGCGCACATTGGAAAGGAGCGATTGCACGTTCG
>Ga0070741_10012612_pt1 | contig 15221 bp, 12 predicted proteins | sample Coa_R1_4_FD_66440 | JGI IMG/M metagenome (GOLD analysis project Ga0070741, IMG submission 66440) | Surface soil microbial communities from Centralia Pennsylvania, which are recovering from an underground coalmine fire - Coalmine... | ecosystem: Environmental > Terrestrial > Soil > Unclassified ... | reverse complement strand
AGTTGTTGATCACGCTATACGAGCGGATCCGCGATTCTTCTCCAATGCGCGTCTTGCCGAGCAATTGGACGAAAGGCTCGATTATCGTGTCCGCTCCCACCGTCACGTCAGAATCAATGATGCAGGTCTCAGGGCGATAAATGGTCACACCCTCTACCATCAGCTCGATGCACTTACGACGCCGCAGCTCGGCATCTACATCGCTCAAGTAAACCCGGGTGTTGCAGCCCAGCACTTCGTGCGCATCCTCGGTTTTGACGGAGACTACTTTCTGCTTTGCCTGGGCGAGGATGGCGGCCATATCTGTGAGGTAGTACTCACGGTGGGCATTGTTGGTACTGAGCAAGCCGATATGCTGGAAGAGAGGCTTTACAGCAAACGCGTAGAACCCGGCATTGATTTCCTTGAGAGATTTCTGCTTCGCCTTAAGGGCTTTTTCCTCGACGATTGCTTGAACCTGCTTGCTTCCTTGCTTATAAATTATGCGGCCGTAGCCATACGGACGGTCCAATACCGCTGTCAAAATAGTCATCGCGGCGCGCTCTTGCAGATGCTGATCACGCAGTTTTTTGATGGTTGCTGCGGAAATCAGAGGCGCATCGCCGGAAAGTACGATTACATGGTCGTACCCGGCAAGCGCGCTCTTTGAAACTATCAACGCGTGACCGGTGCCACGTTGTTCGGCCTGCAAGATGAATCCGATGCCGCTGCCCTGCATGGCTTGCTTTACCCGCTCAGCTTCGTGTCCCACGATGGCGTAAACGTCTTTCGCGGGCACAACTTTGGTAGCAGCAGTCACCACGTGCGCCAGCAACGGCTTGCCGCCAACCTCATGCAGCACCTTCGGGTGTCGTGACTTGAGTCGCGTACCTTTGCCCGCCGCCATGATGACCACAGCAAAGGTGGCCGAGTGCGAACGGTCGGCAGCTCCTGTAGTGCTTCTCTTGAGCGATTTCGGCATTGCTGGGTTCAATATATCGTAAGTGCTTTGTAGCGATACCCCGGTTCGTGCGTGGGCCCAGGCGCCCTCGCCTGGCTGGGGAACCATAAACCACGTGGGCACAGGCGCCCCCGCCTGGCTGGGGAACCATAAATCACGTGGGCACAGGCGCCCTCGCCTGTGCGGCCGAGCGCCAGCTCGGCAAGGTAGGGATCTCTCACTCCGTTTGTCGTCGTCAGAAATATTGTGCTGAGCTTCGCTCAGCCGCCCAGCCGAGGGCGGCTGGGCCTACGCAAGCTGATTTCATGGGAGCTTCTCCTCAACTACCTGTTGAGGGACTCACGTGGGCACGGGCGCCCCCGCCTGGCTGGGGAACCATAAATCACGTGGGCACAGGCGCCCCCGCCTGTGCGGGCGAGCGCCAGCTCGGCAAGGTAGGGATTTCTCACTCCGTTTGTCGTCGTCAGAAATACTGTGCTGAGCTTCGCTCAGCTGCCCAGCCGAGGGCGGCTGGGCCTACGCAAGCTGATTTCGTGGGATCTTCTCCTCTGTGCTACTGAACGCATACGCTGCCGTAGGTACCGGACGAAAGTAGCCCGCCGCTTGAGCTATCCCAGTTATCGCGGACTCACTACGAGGCCGGCGCTGCCGTAGCGGTCTCGCTGGGTTTCAGGGCAAGTCTCAACAGGTCTTGTGTCACCCGCTCCGAGGCATGACGGGCGACACCGTCGGACTCTTCGAGGTAATCGCCCAGAATGACCTTTACTCCTTCAGCCTCCACTCTCTCCACATCGCATTCGATCTGGCAGGCACGCTCCTTGGCATAGTTGGCAGCTACATCAGCAGAGACTTGTGTCTGGTTGATCAGGGCGTAGTCAAAGATTCGAGCGTGGGCGTGGCTATGAAGTATACGAACGTGGTCCGCGGCAGTTAGGTCGAGACTCTCGTTGGCTTGCGTCATCAAATTGCAAATGAAAATCTTCACCGCGGCAGAAGCCGATACTGCCTCCGGAATCCCATGCACCAGCAGGTTGGGCACAAGGCTGGTGAAAAGGGAACCCGGACCTATGGTGATCAAATCAGCGGTGGCGATTGCTTCGAGCGTTTGTGGCAGGGGGCGCGCATCCGCAGGCAGGAGCTGGACCTCGACGATCCGCCCGGTGCTGGCGGTAATCTTGGTCTCGCCCAGCACTCTTCGTCCATCGGCCATGACGGCTTCGAGTTGCACGTCAGAGGTGGTGGCGGGATAGATATGGCCACGCGTCGCCAGAATTTCCGATGAGCGTTTTACCGCCTCGGCGAAATCACCGGTGACCTCAGTAAGTGCGGTGAGGAAAAGATTCCCAAAGCTGTGACCGTTGAGTCCGGAGCCCGCCTGGAAGCGGTGCTGGAAAAGTCGTGAGAGCAGGGCCTCGTCTTCCGAAAGCGCGGCAATACAATTGCGGATATCGCCAGGGGGTAGAACGTTAAATTCCTTGCGCAACCGACCGCTCGAGCCGCCGTCGTCGCTTACGGTCACTACCGCGCACAGTTCTGCAATGGCTGCGTGTTGGTCGTCTGATACATGCCGCTTCAGTCCTTTCAGTAACCTGGAAAGCCCGGTGCCCCCGCCCATGGCTACCACGCGAAGTCCTCGCCCGCGAGAAACGGGCTGCGCTGGGTCTGATGGGTTAGGGGTCATTCGGCTACTTCGTTACCGTTCTTCTGAGGTGCTCGGCGGTGGAATTTCGCTTTCGGTCTCGGGGTATAACAGCTCGGTGAATCGAGGATCTTCCGACAAGTTCTGGAAGTCAGAATCATTGCGGGCCTGGAACCGCAAGCTGGCATTCAGCCGGATGGCCTCGTCCAAGTGCCGCAGTGAATCCTCATAGCGCCCGGTTAGGCAGGCAAGCGCGGCCAAGCCATAGTGCACAAAATCTGCCTTGGGCACTTGCTTAGACAGCTTCTCGAGGTGCTCTCGCGCAGCAATGTAATCCCCCAGGTTCATCAGCGAAATGGCGTAATCGTAGTGTTCTTCTGGGGTTTTAAAGGCTGCAGCCGTGCGCTCCAGGTGCTGATTGCACGTGTTTAGGTGCACTCCAGCGCGGTCTATTAGTTCGCGTACTCCGCTGCCCACCACCTTCTGGAAGGCAGCTTTGGCCTTCTCGAACTTGCGTTCCTGCAAGGAGCGGAGCCCCGCCTCATAACTTTGGACCGCCTGTGCAAAACGAGGATCTTCGGACAAGGAGTTCTTCGGTTTCACCGGGTGTGCCATGTGGAGGATACGTCCAGACTTACCTGTAAGTGTGTTATTTTCCGAGCGGTTAGGAGATAAACTCTTAACCTTCGCTGCGGGCTTTTTCTTCATTCCTTACCACCCCCAGCCCACCCGCCTCACAGCGGGAGTGCCGCCCTACCAGTTGCAGCAGGTTACCCTCAATAGCACAAAGCGTCAACCAGGGGACACCGGCCGATTCTTAGCATAGTGACCGGTGCAATTGCCTTAATTGAGTCACTTGATGGTAGTCATTTGGGCGTACATGCACTTCCAATCTCCGCCTCGCTTTACCCAGATCTCACCGCCCGTTACTTTTGCTTGCACGGTCTGCCCTTCTGCGGTTCCGCTGTATTCCGCCTTGTACGTCACCAGGCTGGCGCCAGGGCGATTGCTCTCACATCAAAGTCGCTCAGGTTGTAGCTGGCAACGTTGAATTGATCAATTTCGCCGACTTCTAATTTCTTGTCCTTCATTCCCATTCCATCTTCCTCGACTTCCCGGAAATCATCGGTAAGCAGGGCGGCGAAACCTTCTTTGTTTTTGTTCTTGTAGTCCTCCCATGCCTCGCGGACTTTGGCTTCTATAACGGAAGACGTCCCTGCACCTCGTACTGCTCTGGTCTGCTTCTTTATCTGTGCCGAGCTGGTTGCGGCCAGTAGAAGACACAGGACTGCGACGAATCCGGTTTTCATGATTGCTCCTTGGATTGGGTTACAGACTCAGCTTCTTCAGTTAAGAGCTGCGGCTTTCTTGACGTCAATCTGCTTCCACTCGCCCTTGATAATACCGGCGCGTATCTGGCGCGCAGTTTTGTGTTGCTTCACCATTTTGTAGCTGTAGTAGAGCTCTTGCAGGCAGGCAGAACAGTGCGCAGCGTGCTCTGACTCATAACAGCTGTGCAAACTGTTATGTCCCATGCGGTCGCAATAGCAATAACAGGGTTGCTGATAAATGGTGGCTGGAATTCTAGACGCCAGTTCATAGGCCCGGGTCTGAAATGGATATTCGAAAGCCGGGCCCAAGAGCTGATCTTTGGCCAAAATGGATGGTAGCTTCTGGCCTTTTTTCGGCGGTGCAGCGTTATAAGCCGGGACCTGGCCGACCGGGCTCTCCTCAGAATTCGAGTCCGCCCATTGCGCTGAGGTGGTCATGGCTACCAGGAACACAAAAATTGATGTCCAAATGCGTTTGTACATGGTGTGCTCGCAGATTCTATCTGGTTTCGGCGGACATCCAAAACACTCTGACGCGACCCATACTAGAATAGAAGCTGAATCATGGCTACCGAGCCGAATCCCCTGAATCACGTCACCCCGGCAGATGCTACCGTCTTGCCGGTTAAGCCGGAGGGTGCTCGCCGCTATACGTTAGTATCGGCCTGGTTACGAGACCTGATCATCTCCCTTGCCATTTCCGCATTCATCATCATTTTTCTCTACCAGCCGGTAAAAGTTGAGGGCACCAGCATGATGCCCGGACTGTTCGACCAGGAGCGCATCTTCATCAACAAATTTGTCTATCGGCTGGAACCCATCGGCCGTGGGGACATAGTTGTCTTCCGGTACCCCCGGGACACTACCAAGAGCTATATCAAGCGGGTGATCGGGACCGCTGGGGACCGCGTGCTGATTGAGCAGGGCAGAGTGTACGTCAATGGGCAGCAATTAGACGAAGCATACGTGCCGACTTTTTATGCCGATACCCGCTCCTATCCCGAAATCGTAGTGCCGCCACACTGCTACTTCCTGTTGGGCGATCATCGCACCATGTCGGATGACAGCCGCGACTTCGGGCCAGTGGACCAGCGCTACATCTACGGCAAGGCGGTGTTTGGCTATTGGCCCATTGATCGGGTGGGAACATTGCGCTGATGCCTGCTCCACCGATTCGGAACGCTGGTTAACAAGGAAAAATAATATCCACAGCACATCTCTCTTGGTTCCTGCCGCTCACACCTGTTAAAATCTGTGAAATCCACCTCCCGGAGAATGAATGCAGGCGATCCTGGCGCTGGAAGATGGTCGCATCTTCCGCGGCAAAGGCTACGGCGCGAACGCCGAATGTTACGGCGAAGTTGTTTTTAATACTTCCATCACCGGCTATCAGGAAATTTTCACCGATCCCTCTTACGCCGGCCAGATTGTAGTTCTCACTAACCCTGAAATCGGCAACTACGGCACCAACTCCGACGATGTCGAGGCCAACCGTCCGTACATCGAAGGTTTGGTGGTGCGTGAGTTCTCGCGTGTCAGCTCCAATTGGCGATCGCAGGAAGTTGCCGAGCAATATCTGGAGCGCTTTAAGATCCCGGTGCTGGCGGAAATTGACACTCGTGCTCTCGTGCGTCACTTGCGGGATAACGGGGTAATGCGCGGCATTATCTCGTCACTTGAAACCGATACAGCGAAGTTGATCGCGAAAGCCCGGTCCATTCCAAAGATGGACGGAACCGACCTGGCGAGAGTAGTCAGCACCAAGCAGCGCTACGTGTGGGAGGTTGGCGAGCGATCACACGAGCCGACGGAAGTGGTCGGCGTAAAAGATGAGCCCCCGCGTTTCCACGTAGTAGCTTATGACTACGGCATCAAGCACAACATTCTGCGGAAGCTGCGTGCCGAGCGTTGCAGGGTCACCGTCGTCCCCGCGGAAACGCCTGCGGAAGACGTGCTCAGCCTAAAGCCGGACGGAATTTTTCTTTCAAACGGCCCCGGCGACCCCCAGCCCTGCACCTACGCGCACGAGAACATTCGTCGGCTGATGGGCAAAGTCCCCGTATTCGGCATCTGCCTTGGACATCAGCTGCTCGGGCTCGCGCTGGGTGGCAAGACCTACAAGCTCAAGTTCGGCCACCACGGCGGAAACCACCCGGTCAAGCAGCTTCATAGCGGCAAAGTCGAGATCACCGCGCACAACCACAATTTTGCCGTCGATCCCGACAGCCTGCCGCAAAGTGAGGTCGAGCTGACCCATATCGACCTGAACGACAACACGCTCGAGGGCATGCGTCACAGAAACCTGCCGGTGTTTAGTGTTCAATATCACCCGGAGGCTTCGCCCGGCCCGCACGATTCGCATTACCTGTTCAAGGATTTTGTGAAGATGATGGAGGAGTGGAACGGTCAGAGCAGTGTCTAACTTATGTGCTTATGGTCGAATATCTCGATTTCACAGACACTGGCGCTACTGGTGATGTGCACGACTGCATCTCTAGCACAACAATCCCCTCTATGTGGCGGGGTGGGGCTGGAGCCCTGCCCTTGTGACACTGAATCGGTTGAGCCGAATTTGAAAATCGACAAAGCAGTCCACCTATTTGGACGAATGAAGGATCAGAGCAAGGCTGATTTCAAAGACTCAAAGCTCGAGCTCCGGAAGCGGGAATCACGAGGCTATCGGACTCTTTCAACTACGCACACCGATGGTGAAGGACGTTTTGATTTCGGATTAGCTAGGGCGGGAACGTATCGCTTGTTAATAATGAGCAGGGCATGGCTCCAGCCGGAGCATATCGAGTGCGGCGAACCCGCGTGCGAACTAGATTTGATACTGACTGCTGCTCCGACCGATTTGCTATATGCGCATTGTCCGGTGCGGTGACGATCTTGAGAGGGTGCTTTTTGACGCGACTGAGAACTGAGAACTGCCAACTGAGAACTGCTCTTCATGCCTCGACGCAATGACATCTCGAAGATTCTGATTATCGGCTCCGGGCCGATCATCATCGGCCAATCGGCGGAGTTCGATTACTCGGGCACGCAGGCCTGCAAAGCGCTGAAGGCCGAAGGATACGAGGTGGTGCTGGCGAATTCGAATCCTGCCACCATCATGACCGATCCCGAGATTGCCGACCGCACGTACATCGAGCCGCTCAGTCGCACCTATCTGGAAGAGATCATCAGGGTCGAATCGGAAATGTGCGATGGTCGCGGCTTTGCGTTGTTGCCGACAGTTGGCGGTCAGACTGCTCTGAACCTGGCGGTCGAACTGGCGGATGCCGCGGTGCTCGAAAAATACAACGTGCAGCTCATCGGCGCAAAAATTGACGCCATTAAAAAGGCCGAAGACCGGCTGTTCTTCAAAGACGCCATGCAGCGCATCGGCCTCGATGTGCCCAAATCCAAGCTGGTCAATAATCTTAAAGACGGCCTCGATTTCGCCGGGCAGATCGGCTTTCCGGTGATTATCCGGCCTTCGTTCACATTGGGTGGCACCGGCGGCGGTCTCGCCTACAACCGCGAAGAGTTGTTGCAAATTCTCGCTCGCGGCCTCGATCTCTCGCCTGTACACGAAGTCCTCATCGAAGAGTCCGTCCTGGGCTGGAAAGAGTACGAGCTCGAGGTCATGCGTGACCTGGCGGACAACGTAATCATTATCTGCTCCATCGAGAATTTTGATCCCATGGGAGTGCACACTGGTGATTCCATCACGGTCGCGCCTGCCCAGACGCTCACCGACCGCGAATACCAGGTGATGCGTGACTCCGCCATTGCGGTGATTCGCGAAGTAGGCGTCGAAACTGGTGGTTCGAACATTCAGTTTGCGGTCCACCCTGAAACCGGCCGCCAGGTGGTCATTGAAATGAATCCGCGCGTCTCGCGCTCCTCGGCGCTGGCATCAAAGGCCACAGGGTTCCCGATCGCGAAGATTGCCGCCAAGCTGGCTATCGGTTATACCCTCGACGAAATTCGCAATGACATCACGCGCAAGACACCGGCATGCTTCGAGCCTACGCTCGATTACGTAGTCGTAAAAATTCCTAAGTGGCAGTTCGAAAAATTCCCCGGCGTGGACGAAAACCTCGGCCCGCAGATGAAGTCAGTTGGCGAAGTAATGGCCATCGGCCGCACTTTTAAAGAAGCGCTGCTCAAAGCCGTACGCGCGCTTGATACCGGCAAGCGCATTGGCTCGGAGCAGATTGAACCGCGAATCCTCACCCAACGCTTAGTCACGCCGCATCCCGAGCGTCTCGCTTACATCCGCTACGCGCTGCGCCAGGGCCACACCGTCAAGCAGATCGCGAAGATGACCTCGATTGACCCCTGGTTCCTCTATCAGCTCAAAGAGATCAACGACATGCAATCGGAGCTGGAGAAATCTGCGCCTGATCTGACGCCGCCTGAGCTGATCCGCGATGCCAAGCGCATGGGCTTCTCCGATGGCCGCCTGGCAAATATCTGGCGCATGGATCGCGGTCGCGCCAGCGCGGAGAAGGTCCGCCAGATGCGCAAGCAGCTTGGCATCGCGCCGGTTTACAAGCGTGTGGACACTTGTGCCGCCGAGTTTGAGAGCTTCACGCCCTATCTCTACTCGACCTATGAAGAAGAAGACGAGGCCACGCCGAGCAAGCAGAAGAAGGTGATCATCCTCGGGAGTGGTCCGAACCGTATAGGGCAGGGAATTGAATTCGATTACTGCTGCTGCCATGCGGCGTTCGCACTGCGCGAGGACGGTTACGAAACCGTGATGGTGAACTGCAACCCGGAGACGGTTTCCACCGACTACGACACCAGCGATCGTCTGTTCTTCGAGCCGCTCACGCTGGAAGATGTTTTCGCAATCTACGAGCACGAAGCTTCGACCGGCGCGTCAATCGGCGTCATCGTGCAGTTCGGCGGGCAGACTCCCCTCAACCTGGCCCTGCCGCTCAAGGCCGCAGGCGTGCCCATCATCGGAACGTCACCCGAGTCGATCGATCTCGCAGAAGACCGCAAGCGGTTTGGAAAGCTGCTGGAAGAGCTGGAGATTCCACAACCTCCCGGCGGCATGGCAACTTCGGTTGAGGAAGCGCTGACCGCTGCGAATGCAGTGGGCTATCCAGTGCTGGTGCGTCCTTCTTATGTGCTCGGCGGCCGCGCCATGGTGATCGCCTACGACGACGAATCGATAATCCGCTATATGAAGGAAGCGGTTGAATACTCGCAAGAGCGACCCGTCCTGATCGATCACTTCCTGGAAGACGCGATTGAAGTTGATGTGGACGCGCTCTCCGACGGCGAAGACGTGGTCATCGCCGGCATCATGCAGCACATCGAGGAAGCCGGCATTCACTCCGGCGACTCATCTTGCGTCCTGCCCGCGGTTGATATCCCTGACTACCTGCTTGCCACCATGCGCGAGTACACGTTCAGGCTGGCGCGCGCGCTGAAGGTCGTGGGATTGATGAATATTCAATTTGCCATCCCCCGCAATCCAATGGAACCCACGCTCGGCGGCAACGGCAAGGGCGAAAAGGTTTACGTTCTCGAGGTAAATCCGCGCGCTTCGCGGACCGTTCCCCACGTCTCAAAGGCAACGGGCGTACCCCTGGCCAAGATCGCAGCCCGCCTGATGACTGGCCGCAAGCTGCGCGAATTCCTGCCGGAAAATGTCGAGCGCGCCACCGATCTCGGAACTGGTAACGCTTACTATGTGAAGTCGCCGGTTTTCCCCTGGTCGAAGTTTCCAGGGATCGACACCGTGCTCGGCCCGGAGATGAAGTCCACGGGCGAGGTGATGGGCGTAGCCGACAATTTCGGCGAGGCCTTCGCCAAGGCCCAACTCGCCGCCGGCCAGGCGCTGCCCACTTCAGGCACTGTGTTCATCAGCGTCACCGATCACGATAAGCCGCATGTCGCGGAAGTTGGCAGGCGCTTCGCCGATCTCGGTTTCAGACTGGTTGCTACCAGTGGCACGGCCGAAGTCCTCGAAGCTGCAGGCCTGGTTACTGACCGGGTTTATAAAGTCAAAGAAGGCCGTCCCAACGTTGTGGACCTGATCAAGGGCGAGAAGATTCAACTCGTCATCAACACCCCGCACGGACAGGAACCTTGGTTCGACGAGCAGGCGATTCGCCGGGCCGCAGTCACCCACCATATTCCGACCATCACTACTGTTGCAGCCGCACGCGCCGCCGCCGAAGGAATTGCTGCCCTGCAACGCGGCGAGCTCCGTGTACAGGCGCTGCAACATCTCCACGCGGAGCGCATGGCCGTCCGCGGCTAATTCGAATCGCGTGGGGGCAGCCGCCCTCGGCTGTCCGGGCGAGCTCCGCTCGCCAGCACAGGCGAGGCGCCTATGCCCACGTAAGTTGGCAGCTCCAGGGCTTCAGCCGTGGGAAACCGCACCTGAACCAAAGCGGCTTTTGCCGCTGAGGTACAATCCTCCGTTTTCCTGGAGAAATAAATGAAACGCATTCTCTGCGCGCTCTGCGTCTCTGCGGTTGCCGTTAGTTTTGCTTTGACCTTGTCAGCACAAACCGCTCCGCTCCGTCCCGTTCACACCTTCTCTATCGTGGCCCGCGATCCGGCAACGGGCGAACTCGGAGCTGCTGTTCAGTCGCACTGGTTTGCTGTGGGCCAAAGCGTCATCTGGGCAGAAGCGGGAGTGGGCGCGGTAGCAACGCAATCCTTCATTGATCCCAGCTATGGCCCGCTCGGCCTGTCCCTCATGCGCGGCGGTCGTAGCGCTCCCGATGTCCTCAAGGGTCTGCTGGCCGCCGATCAAAACCGCGACGTCCGCCAGGTCGGGATGATTGACTCACAAGGTCGCGTGGATGCGTGGACCGGCCCCAAGGACATCCAAGCCGCCGGCAACATTGTTGGAAATAATTTTTCCGTTCAGGCCAATCTCATGCTCAATGAAAAAGTCTGGCCGGCGATGGCCAAGGCTTTTCAGGAAACCAAAGGCGATCTCGCGGAGCGCATGCTGGCCGCACTCGATGCAGCACAAGCTGTGGGCGGCGACATTCGCGGACGCCAATCCGCAGCCATAATCGTTGTTACCGGCAAACCCACCGGCCGGCCCTGGGAAGACCGCCTTTTCGATCTTCGCGTGGACGATGGCGCCGAACCGCTCAAGGAACTGCGCCGCCTGGTCACGTTGCAGCGCGCCTACAATCACATGAACGCCGGCGATGCCGATATGACTCGCGGGGACAAAGAAGCTGCGCTGCGCGACTACAGCGCCGCCGAGCAACTGGTGCCCGACAGTCCGGACAGCGTAGAGATGACCTACTGGCACGCCGTGGCCCTCGTCAACATGGGTCGGGTGGACGAGGCGCTGCCGCTATTCCGCAGGGTCTTTGCCGCGGAAAAGAATTGGGCGATACTTACGCCCCGCTTGCCACACTCAGGCTTGTTGCCCAATGATCCCAAGGTGATCGAGAGAATCGTCCAGCAGGCAAAATGAGTCGCGTGGGGACAGCCGCCTCGGCTGTCCGGGCGAGCTTCGCTCGCCAGCCCAGGCCAGTAGCGCCGCCGTCCCGGCGGCAAACTGGGCCCTCTCGACACCGGCGCTACAATGATCCCATGCTCTTGCACGGAATCTTTCCGCCAGTCACCAGTCCGTTCTATCCCGATGGCAGGGTGTACTTCAAAAAGCTGGAAGCCAATGTGGCCCAATACTCAAAAACTCCCGTGGCGGGCATGGTGGTGCTGGGCTCAACCGGAGAGGCCATCACGCTCTCTGACCAGGAGCAGCAAGACGTCTTGCAGGTTGCGCGCGAGGTAGTGGCCCCCCACAAAGTCCTAATTGCTGGCTGCGGGGAAGAATCTGCAATCGAAACTCTTAGGCGTATCGAGCACGCGACAAAACTCGGCTACGACGTGACCCTGATACGCACCCCAAATTACTACAGGTCCCAACTGGCGCCATTGAACCAGCTCACATTTTTTCGCACCGTTGCTGATCGCTCGCCACTGCCGGTCATCATCTACAACATCCCGCAGTGCACCGGATACGATATGCCGGCAGAGTTGGTAATCGAGCTCGCCGATCACCCCAACATCATCGGCATCAAGGAGTCGAGCGGCGTGGTGGAGAAGGCCAAGCGCATCGCTGAAGGCACGCGGCACGTGCAGCGATCTGCCACCGTGACCGAAGTGTTCGCGGCCGTAACCGGACGCATGCAGTCTGAGAGTGGCTCCCCGAACAGCGAACTCGTTCCCGTGGCCGCACTCTCCGGTGCAGCCGCTACGGCCGTGCAAGCTCCGTCGAAGCTCAAAACCCGCAGCAAAGAAGTTGGATTTCAAGTGCTGGTCGGCGCAGCCCAAAAGCTCGAGCCGTCGCTCCAAGCGGGGGCAGTTGGCGCAATTCTCGCGTTCGCCTGCCCAGCTCCTACCGCGTGCTATGAGATTTACACCGCGTGGAAGGAAGGCGATCACGCACTGGCCCGCGAGAAACAGCAGCGCATCACTGCCGCTGCACAACGTGTGGCAGGCGAGATGGGTATCCCTGGCGTGAAATACGCGATGGAACTCAACGGCTATTTCGGCGGCCCAAGCAGGCTGCCTTTACTTCCCCTGACTGCCGACGCGCGGGCTGAAGTCGAAAGCCTCATGGCCAACATCAGGAACTGAGCCCCCAGACAATCCACCTCGTTGGCTATGCAATTCGCCGCTTGCGATTAGGTTTGGTGACGCGCACCGCGCGTGTCGTGCCCATCTGTATCTCCTGCTCGATGTCGGGCCGCCCGCCTTCCGCAGCTTCCGGATGCTCGCCTAACGGACGTGTGCCCGGGTCCTCTCCTTCAGTTCGCCCGGTCTTGGGATCAACGATATAAAGAAGGTCGGTGAGGTCGGCGGCGTGCTCTTCTTCGTCACGCAGGATCTTCTCTACCATTACCCGGGTCGTGGGATCGTTATCACCGAAGTAGCGAATCATCTCCGTATAAACTTCTATGACCACGCGCTCGGCAATCAGGTCTTCGCGAATCATGTCTGCCAGAGTTTCACCCTCAACATATTGTGAAGCAGAGCGCTCTAAAAGCGAGCGCGGATTGAAGTCGGGCTTGCCGCCCAACTGTTGAATGCGTTCGGCAATGTCGTCCGCATGCTCACGCTCGGCGTCAGCATGTTCCTTGAATTCGTCCGCGACCGATTTTCCGTGTACGCCTGTCGCCATGAAGTAATGGTGCATATAGCGCAGCACGCAGACAATCTCCGTGGCCAGCGCTTCGTTGAGAATTGAGATTGTTTTGTCCTTATCACCGCGGTAAGCATCAGTGACCGGGCCGTCTTCAATCTTGCGCCGGGCGTTATCGCGAAGCTGCTCCAGATCTTTGATGAATTGCGCCATTATGCACCTCTGCGGGAATACGTATGATTGCTGGTGAGGCCGTCCGTTCGACGATTCCTACATTCGAGCCTTTAGATTCCACGCCGCGAGAAGCAGGATGCCTTTTCAGGCACTTAGTGGGTCTTCTGGGTTAAAAAAGCCGCTTCCGGTGGGTAACCTCAGTAATCTGCCATGGTTCGCACGCGTAACTTTACCCGCAGATTTGGCCAACATAGACTGGGCGGGATGGAAACATCAGAACAAGCCATGCCATCGCTGACGGCCTGGGAGTCCTTGCCGGAAGCTCAGGGATCCAGCGAATCCTGCTCCGCAGCCAGTGAGCCTTCGAACAACTCGCTGAGCCTGTTGGTTGTGGGCTTCGTACTGCTGGTGCTGGTGGTGGTCGCGTTTTGGCCGATGTCAGTCGCCCCTCACTGAATCGGGTTTGAGCCCGAGATTACCCTCGTCCCCCCAGGTTGATGCGCGGCCAGCTTTCCCCCGATTAGCCAGCTCAAATTCTTTTCCCCACTGGCCGAAGCCCTCCCCTCTCCCGTTTTAGGCCACCTGGTCCCTGGTTCGCGCATCTTTCGAGGTTGTAAATCGAACGAACGTTCGATAAACTCACACCCTGGAATCATTTATTGGCCACTACTCGCCAATCCGTTGTCCCGTCCACCAAGAGAGTCTTAGCTTCACGGCGCAGGTTGCGAGCTCCAACATCGCGAGCCGCTGCCCCCGGCAAGGACAATCGCCGCGCTGACGGTCACTTCGACCGCCGCGTGGCCGAGATTCTGCGCCACGCTACTGAGGTGTTCTGCGAGAAGGGTTACGAGGGCGCTTCCATGCGCGATCTGTCGCGAGCAACAGGCACGTCGCTGGCAGGCCTTTACTACTATTTTGATTCCAAGGAAAAGCTGCTCTATTTAATCCAGAAACATACTTTTTCAACGATTGTGGCCCGCCTCCGTGAACGGCTCGAGGCGGCAGACGATCCGGAGCAGCGTATTCGGATTTTCATCCAAAACCATCTGGAATACTTTTTGGCTAACCAGAAAGCCATGAAGGTGCTCTCCCACGAGGATGACGTCCTGAAGAATGGTTACGGTTCAGAGATCGCTGGCATCAAACGCGAGTACTATCGGATTTGCCTCGGGCTGATGGACGAATTCAAGCGCGCCAAAGGAATAGAATTCAACCGTCGCCTCGCGGTGCTCAGCCTTTTTGGCATGATGAACTGGATCTACACCTGGCACAATTCGCGAGTGGACGCAGACACCGGTGAGATCGCACAACAGATGGGCGACATTTTCCTGCATGGGGTTTCGAATCGAAAGAATTAGCCAACGACTTAAAAGGAGTTTTGCTCATGGCAACGACAACGCAGCCGGTAACCGCTGACGCCACCAAGCAGCTCATCAAGTATCGCAACGATGATGGCGTCGCCGTCATTGAAATGAACGATCCGCCCGCCAACACCTATACCTACGAAATGATGGGGCAGTTGGATACCGCTATCCTCAAGGCGCGCATGGACAACAATGTCCATGTGATTCTGCTTACTGGGGCCGGCGACAAGTTTTTCTCCGCCGGCGCAAACATCAAGATGTTATCCACCGTGGATCCGACTTTCAAGTACTACTTCTGCCTCCATGCCAACGAAACCCTGCTTCGCCTGGAACACACGCCCAAGCTGGTGATCGCCGCGCTTAACGGGCACACCGTCGGAGGCGGACTGGAGATCGCCATGGCATGCGATCTGCGCATAGCGCGCAAGGACGCCGGAAAAATCGGCCTGCCAGAGGTGAACCTCGGTGTGCTTCCCGGGACCGGTGGCACTCAGCGGCTTTCCCGCATGGTAGGCAAGAGCAAGGCCATCGAATTGATGGCAACTGGCAACACCTTTACCTTCGAGGAAGCCAAGGAGTATGGAATCATCAACGATCTCTTCGAGCGCGAGAATTTCATGGAAAATGTCATGGAGTACGCTCGCCA